>PR_CR_10_Liq_1_inCRDRAFT_1000997_pt1 | contig 16657 bp, 12 predicted proteins | sample PRCRCaboRojoPR_3_FD_10241 | JGI IMG/M metagenome (IMG submission 10241)
TGATTGGCGGGCAGTTCCGCCTTGCCGGGGAACAGCCGCGCCGGGCGCAGATTTTGGACTTGATGGATTGGTACGAGCGGCAGTTCGCGCGGTTGGGGGTGCGGTTACACCTCAATTCGTTCTTGGAGGCCGAGGAGGTGCGCGCGATTGGGGCGGATGTGGTGATCCTTGCCACCGGGTCTTTGCCGGATGAGGCGGCGACGCAGCGGTGGTTGCCGCAGATGGAGCGTTTGCCGGGGGTGGAGCATGGCAACGTGGTGTCGCCAGAGACGGTGATGCGGCGCGAGCTGCGCCTTGGCGGTACTGTGATCGTCTATGACGAGGGCGGCAGCATGCGCGGGCTTGGCACCGCGTGGCATTTGGCCGAGGCAGGCCATGAGGTGGTGATTGTCACGCCTGATCCCATGGTCGGCAAGGAATTGGCGCGCACCAGTGCCGATATTCCGATCCGCGCCAAGCTGGCGCAACTGGGGGCGCGGTTCATGACGGAACATGCGGTGGCGGCGTGGCATGGGCAGGGGGCGACATTGCGCAACCTGTTGACCGGCGCGGAGGTGGAAGTTGCCGCCAGTGCCTTGGTCATGGCGACGACGAACCGGGCCTTTGAGCCACTTTCGGAGGAATTGGGCGATCTGGAGGTACGGATCGTGGGCGATGCACAGGCACCGCGACAGGCACCCTATGCGTTTTACGAGGGCCGTAAGGCGGGGATGGAGGTTTGAGGTGAGAGATATTGGTGCCGATTTCAGAGCGTTGCACAGGCCGGGCAAGCCGTTTGTTTTGGCCAATGCCTGGGATGTGGGCAGCGCCAAGGTGCTGACCGCCATGGGGGCCGAGGCGATTGGCACCACCTCAAGCGGCCATGCCTTTACGATCGGCAAGGCGGATATGGGCCATGTGACGCGCGACGAGGCCTTGGCCCATGCGCAGGATCTGGTTGCGGCGACGCATTTGCCGGTCTCGGGGGATTTCGAGAATGGCTATGGCGATGCACCGGAAGACGTTGCCGAGACCGTGCGGCGGGCCGGGGAGGTCGGGCTTGCGGGCTGTTCGGTGGAAGACACCGATATGGGCGATAAAGGCTCCTATGACTTCGATCTGGCGGTGGAGAGGGTGCGCGCAGGCGCGGCGACGGCGCGCGCCTTGGGGCGCGATTTCGTTTTCGTGGCGCGGGCCGATGGGGTGATGAACGGGGTTTATGACATCGAGGAGGCCTTGCGCCGGGTGCGGGCCTTCGACGAGGCCGGCGCGGATTGCCTGTTTGTTCCCTTGCCGGCCACTCTGGAGGATCAAAAGCGTATTCTCGAGGTGACCGAAAAGCCGGTGAATGTGCTGGCGGTGGGGCCTTATGCCGGGGTGAGCCGGGCCGAATTTGCAGCCATGGGGGCGGCGCGGATTTCGGTGGGCTCCGGGTTGGCACGGGTGGCGCAAACCGCTTTCATTCACGCGGCCAAGCGTATCTTGGGAGAGGGGGAGTTTTCGGACATCGCGACAGCCATGCCGGGCGGTGAGATTGATGCGCTGTTGACTGCGCAGAACGGCGAGTAGCGCCTTGGAGGCCCTGTGCTAGCCGGGAGTGAAGCTGCGTTCTGCTTTTACGTAGCGATGCAAGATCAGAAGGACAGGCCCAGTTGCAATTCCAAGAACCCTTCGGTTTCGCTGGGACCGGCGGTGCCGGTTTCCTTCGACATGCCACCGATCAGGGCGATGACGTTCTGGTCGAACGTCCATGCCGAGCGCAGGCCAAGCGTGCCACGTTCAAAATTCGGCTCGTCGAGATAAGAGATGTCAGGCCCGATGCTTGTGTTGCCGCCGACAAGATAAGTTGTGAAGGCGCGCGTGTAGAATGCCTCGTCGGGGGTGGAGTATTGCGTGATCCCCGCCCAGTAGCCGCGCGTGCCCCAAAAGCCGTAGCCTTCCAAGCCGGCATAGGCGCCAACCTCGGAAATCGTGCTTGGGCCGCCATTGACCGAACGTTTCACATGCGTGGGGCCAGCCAGCGCCGTGAATGTGCCGCTGTCGGTCACGAATGTGTATCCGGCGAGGATGCGCTGCATGTCCTGCTTTGTTCTTGAGCCTGCAAACTGCGTCTTGGTGTTTTCGGCCTCGGCGCGGAAGGTCAGGCCACCTGCGCCCTCTGCGCCGTAGGTGCCGGTGACCGAAAGATAGCTGGTGTAAGTCGAGCTTTCGGTTGCCCGCCCGCCAAGCAGGACGTTGAAATCCTGGGCCACTGCGGGAGTGCTGACCCCGCAAGTGATGGCAGAGGCGATCAAGGCAAGTTTACGAAACATCCGGTTTTCCTCCACGAGGCTGACGACCGTGCGAGGTGACGGTATTGCCCCGAATGATGGTTGGCTTTGACACTATCTTATCGCTAAATCACCACCGCTGCGAGAAAAAGACGCCCTGCAAAAGCACAAGGCGTCAAAGATGTGCATATGCGTTACACCTACGAAGAGGCTGCAAGGCGTTACATATGGGTGTTGAAGAATTGCAGGATTTCCGACCTTGCGTCGCGTGCTGCCGAGGGGCTGTATCCAACAAGGTTGCCCAAGTATCGGTGGACGGGCACGGGCACGTCGAAGGAATGGGCCGCGTTGGCATAGACGCGCACCTGCAATTCGCGACCGCGCGCGGTCATCCGCTGGCATTCCCGGGGCGGAACCCAGTCGTCCAGCGCACCACCGAGAATAAGAAGCGGTGAGTCCAGATTTGGGCGGCGCGATCCTGTTGCGCCGCACCAGGGGTAAAGGGCCACGACACCGCGAAAGCCTGTTGCCCACCGATCTGGCTGCGGCGGGTCCGCTCCATGGCCGCGATCATCGCGACGCTGCCGCCGTTGCTTTGACCGATGAGGAAAACGCTTTTGGCATCGACGAAGGGCTGTGCGCGCAAGAATTGCAGCGCGTCATAGGCATCGCTTGTGCGGTATCGCCGCGCGGCGGACAGGCGATTGAGGCTTTGGCAGACCGTCCCGCCTTGATTGCCGCGGGGGCCGAAGCTGTCAACGTTGAGGACGACGAATCCATTGCCGACAAGGAACCTGGCGTAGGCGTCCAAGCCTTTCCGGACCGCTGGTTGCCAGCCGCCGCAGCCATGCATCAAAACCACCGCAGGCGCCCGCCCGCCGCCGGCGGGACGATGCAGGTGGGCATTCAGAGACAGGCCTGAATTTGATGTTGAAGGAATGGACACGGCCTGCACCTTGGCCATGGCCGGGGCCGGAACGAAAAACGCCGCTGTCGCCAAGGCCAAAAGCGCAAAGCGCAGATGTATCAAAGGTTTCTTGGTGGCATACTTGAGACTTGGAATTCTAAACATGAATAGTCCTCCTCGCTTGCGCAGCGCCGAATGCGTGCACGACAGCGCGAAGGGCAATCCCGGCCAGTCCGCGCACGAGCACGCGCAAACCTGGCGCGTGAAAGTGGCGAATCGACGGCAAATTAGGGGTTATTCTCTGCCCGGCCCTCGTTTCCTCATTCGGATCTGTGCGATCTCTTGAGGATTGGGTAGCAAAAGGCCCCGCACGCTGGCAAGGCGGGCGGGGCCTGGAGTGTCAATCTGTGGCGAAATGCTGCCAAATCCGCACATAACGGCGAGAAGTCGCTAATGGCGTGGCGCGCTATTCCTCGAAGAAGGTCAGGTTGTAATACATTTGTATCGGACGCTGTAACCCGACCACGCTGTCGCGGAAGGCAATCGGTTCGAAGAACTGGCCCAGAACCACGAAATGCGCCTGACCGGCGATACGGTCCTGTATCTCCCCTGCAAGCCGGGCGCGCTCGGCATCATTATCTGAAGCGATGTAGTCGGCGCGCAGCGCCTCGACCTCGGCGTCGTCCGGCCAGCCGATCCAACCGCTCTCGGGGTCACCCGAGAAGGCGATCCGCAAAGGATCGACAAGGTCGGGGGCCAACCACCAAGTATGGAACATGTTCCATGTCTCACCGTCTTCCCCGGTGCGATTTGCGCGGCGCTGGACAAGCTCGGACCAGGTCATTTCCTGATGGTCGATGGTAAAGCCGGCATCTTCGAGTGCGGTGAGCGACACCTCGGTGAAGGCTGAGATCACCGGGCTGTCGACCGGGTCCATCACGATGATCGGCGTGCCGTCATAGTCTGTTTGTTCCAGCAACTCACGCGCCTTGTCGACATCGCCCGTGGTGAACGCCTTGTCGCCAACGGGAGAGGCATATTCGGTTCCGCAAGGGTAGATCGAGGGGCAGAGCTGCCAATAATCGGTCGTTCCGATGGCGGCGGACATATAGGCCTTCTGGTCCATCGCGGTCATCGCGGCCATTCGGACAGCGGCGTCATCGAAGGGCGGGATTTGATGGTTGAACACACCCATGCCAATGCTACCGACGGCGTCGGCAAGCACCACCGTGATCCCTTCCTCGTCTTCAAGCTGTTCTGCGTGTTCCGTTGTCGGCGACTCCAGATATTGAACCTCGTTGTCGATCAGCGCCTGAACGGCGTCGTCCTGCGAGGGGAAGCTGACCCATTCGATGCGCTCAAGGAAGGGGATTTTTGCACCGGCGGCCAGCGATGTGGGTTCAGACCGTGGAACGTAGTCCTCGTTGCGGACATAGACCGAGCGCTCACCCGGCACCCATTCTTCAAGATCGAAGATGAACGGGCCCGACCCCGTTGGGTCGGTGATGGGAACATCCGGGTCGGTCTCGGCGATACGCTTGGGCATCATGAAGGGAACGCCCGACGACATCTGCGCCAGCGTTTCTTTCATCCTTGGATAGGGTTTGCTGAGGCTGATTCTGAACGTGTCCTCGCTTTCGGCCTGAATATCGGCGATTTGCTTGAACAAGGCTTGTCCGACACCGTCACGCGCCCCCCAACGGCGCAGCGACGCGACGCAATCCTCCGCAGTCACCGGCGCGCCGTCGTGCCATTTCAGGCCGTCACGCAGCGTGAAGCTCCACTCCAGGCCATCCTCGGAAACGTCCCAACTGTCGACCATCTGCGGCTGGGCTTCGTTTTCGCGATCAAACCCGAACAGAGTGTCGTAAACAAGGAAACCATGGGTGCGCGTGATATATGCGGTGGTCCATATCGGATCGAGAACCTCCAGTTGCGCATGTGGAACCGCGCGCAATGTCTGAGCGGCAAGCGGGGCCGCTGCCAACCCGGCCGCCGCAAAGACGACCCCGGCCAAAGCGTTGCGGAATAAGGATGTCTGGACGGTCATGGTGTGTCCTCCCTTCGGGTTGGCGAGTCGGTATTTGACGCTTCGCGCGTAGGCTGAGCCCAAGCATAGTGAGCTGTGGCATCACCGAATTGATAACCGTCAACGTGCTGAGAATATTAGAAGATTATGTTGGTACAGAGTCGCACGTGAAAAAGTGTTCGCTCGGGGGAAATTAACTGTAGGGGGATGCGTGCAATCAAAGGGCACCGATACTGCGCGCGATATCGGCACTGATCATCGTACGCTCAGAATCATCCGGGATCGTTTCGTCTTCGATTCCGAAAGCGGCGAGTTCTTTCTGCTCAGCGCGGAAGGGGTTTGGATTTTGCGCGCCATTGTCTCGGGTCAATGCAGCGCCGAGATCGAGAAAAATCTTATGAAACGCTATGGAATCAATCGGGGGACAGCCATGCGTGATTTTGAACAGTTCAAGTTCCGGCTCATCCAATTGGGGCTGATCTCCGAAATGCAGGAGACATAGGTCTTGCCGGCGACACAAAAGCCCGTGGTGATCGCCGTCAGCGGCCTTCATCGTGGTGAAAGTCCGCAACCGGGGGGAGCGGTCATCGAAGCCATCCGCAGCCATATCCCGCATGCGCGTTTCATCGGCATCAGCTATGACCCCATGGAGACCGGAATCTATTCTGACGGTCCTGATCGTGTGGACGCGACCTATCTGTTTCCCTATCCCGGGGCGGGCCAGAGGGATTATCTGGCGCGCATTCGTGAGGTCCATGAGCGCGAGGGACTGTCCCTTGTCATGCCAACATTGGACAGTGAGTTCGACAACCTGATCGGCCTGCGCGATGATCTGGAAAAAATGGGCATCGCGGTTGTCGCGCCGACGGCGAAATCCTTTGCCGAGCGCTCGAAAATCCGGCTCAACGAGCTTTGCGTGAAGGCCAATGTCGCGGGGCCGCGGACCTTTCCTGCCAGTGACGTGACCACGGCGGCGCAACGCGCTATCGCCGTTGGCTACCCGTGCTACATCAAGGGCCTGCACTACGAGGCCCATCTGGTTCATACCGAGGCACAGCTTGCTGCCGCCTTCGACAGGGTTGTGTCGACTTGGGGGACGCCTGTCATGGTGCAGGAGGCCATCTATGGCGAAGAATACGATGTTGCCGCGGTTGCCGAGGGCGGCGAGTTGGTTGGCGCGATCACGCTGCGCAAACTCCTGCGTTCGAGGATGGGCAAGGGCTTTGGTGGCGTGGTCGTCGAAAACCCGGACATCGACGGTATCACCCGGCGGCTGCTCAAAGAACTCGAATGGGACGGGCCGCTTGAGATTGAGTTGGTCAAACCGATCGGGCGGCCCTTTGTCCTGTTCGAGATCAACCCGCGCTTCCCGGCGTGGATATCCTTTGCCGCGAAGACGGGCATGAACCTTCCCGCCTACAGTGCGGCGCATGCGCTTGGAACCACGCCACCGGCGCTGTCGGACTGCCCGGCCGGCAAGATGTTTCTCCGGCACTGCGAGGACATCGTCGCAGATATCACGCTTTTGGCAGATCTCGGTATCGACCGGGAACTGACCGACTATTCCAGTAAGCACAAACCAGAGGACGGGCTGACCCATGAATGACGACTACGAAAGCCCGCGGATTTCGGAAGAACTGGGCAATCTGTCGCCCACCATGTCGGCGGAACGCAACCCGCTCGCGCGTGGCTATTCCGTGGAGCCGCTGACCGAGATCGACGGCTGCAAGATCGAAGACATCATCGAACGCGCCGGATCGCCCGCCTTTGTGTTTTCCGAACGGACGCTGCGCCGGAAAATCAACCGGATGCGTACGGCCTTCAGGTCACGCTATCCCGAGACCCACTTCTTCTGGTCCTACAAGACCAACAACCTCGATGCGATTTGCCGGGTTCTCAAAGACGAAGGGTGGGGTGCCGAGATCGTCTCGAATTTCGAGTACAAAAAGGCCCGGCATCTTGGGTACGAAGGCAACGAGATCCTGTTCAACGGACCTTACAAAAGCCCCTCGGCCATACGACGTTCCTTTGCCGAAGGCGCGCTCATCCAGATCGACAACTGGGATGATCTGGACCGTGTCGAAACCGCGGCCGAGGAGATGGATGGACCCTTCGATGTCGGCATTCGGGTCTGGTTCGCGACAGGCCATGGGCCGACGTGGTCCAAGTTCGGGTTCAATCTTGCCAGCGGCGAAGCACAGCGCGCGGCGCGGCGTGTCGCACAGAACCCTAACCTGAACCTGCACACGCTGCACAGTCACATCGGGACCTACATGCTTGACCCCGAAGCCTATCGCGTTGCAACGAAACTGCTTCTTGGGCTTCGGGATCAGGTGGAGGACGACACGGGCCATCTTGCTGCATGCTTGAACCTTGGTGGCGGTTTTCCATCCTACAGCCTTCTGCACGGCATGAAGGGGCCCGCCGAGACGACCATTGCCCCAATCGAGAAATATGCAGACGCCATCACCTCAGAGCTGAACAGGCTTCCCAGTGACAGGCGCCCGGAATTGCGGTTGGAAAGTGGTCGCCATCTTGTTGACGAGTCCGGCTACCTCATCAGCAGTGTCGTCGCGGTCAAGCAGGGAGAAGCCGCCGGGCAGCCGCGCGGCACCGCCGAGGATGCCATGCGCATCAAGGAAAGAAGCCTTTTGGGGCGATATTCCAAGGTCACCTATGTCGCGGATGTCGGGATCAATCTTCTTTATACGGCGGCGTGGTTTGAAATCTCGGTTCGCCCGGCGCGCAGAATGGATGAACTGCCCGAGCAGACAAGGCTTGTCGGCGACCTTTGCATGGAAATCGACGTGATCCGCGAGAATGTCGCGCTGCCAAGGTTGAGGGTGGGTGATCGGCTGACGCTGTGGCCCGTGGGGGCCTATAACCTCGGCCAATCCATGCAGTTCATCCACCTGCGTCCGGCCGTTGTGATGATAGGCGAAGACTCCGAGATGCGTCTTATCCGGCGCCGCGAAGACCTGAATGACATTGAAGCCCCGGAAGTTTTTGGGGATGAACCTGACGTTGGCAGGCATGGTTGAGCTTCGTGGATCAATCCGGGCGTGCAGCCTGCATGACCGGGGGACCGGCAAGGGCGGGGCTCTCTTGGGTCTTGTCGAAGATGTTTTCCTGCGTCCGCTCTCGGCCCTTTTGCTGATCCAGTCTTCGCTTGTCGGCCTTGGGTTGTGGGTGCCTTTGTTGCTGTCGCCCAGCCTTGCCTTGGTGGGCTTGCTGGCCCTGTTGTTCATGGCCGCATTGGACAGGTTTCTTGTTCACGCCGAAATGTCGTCGCTGACGATCGAGTTTCGCGCCAACGGCCTTTTGGCCGCGCTCGTTTCTTATTGGGTCCTTGGGCCGATCGGGTTGTCCGCGGTCGCGCTGACCTTGGCCACCGGGACGGCGGTACTTGTGGCGCTTTATCTCGTCTTTCTTGGGAAATCCCTGCATCCTGAGCAGGGTCTTCCGGTAACGGTTTGGCCCTACTGTATCGTTGCGGCCATCATATTGACCCTGTTTTCCGGCATGGGCAGCCATCCTGCCGAGTATTTCGGCTGGCCGGACATGGCCTACCAAGATTGGGCAGACCTGCCAGCGGCCTTCTTGTACGGGCTCGGGGTGTTCGTGTTTTCGCCTTCGGTTCTGTCCGGGGCCGTTATCGCGATCTTGATCGCGCTATGGTCTCCGGTGATGTTCCTGACCGGCCTCATCGGGTGGATGTCGGGCGCGCTTTTTTCCATCGCGATCATTTCGATCGGTGCCCCGGTGGATTGGGTGCCTGCGTCCTATAATTCCTTTCTTGCGGGGATGGCACTTGGGGCGGTGTTCGTCGTGCCCGGTTTGCATGGGCTTGTGACGGCATCCTTTGCAGGAATGCTCGCCGCGCTTTTGGCGGCCTTCCTTCAGATCCAGACGAACTATTCGGGTGTGTCCTATCTTCCGATCCCGTTCATCATCACGCTCTATTCCGGTCTTGCGACGATGACCGGCATGGGGCTGGTCGGGCGCGATTGGGGGGCTTTGGCGTTATGGGCGCGGCCCGAAACGGCACGGATATCCTTCGATTGGCTGGAGTCGCGATGGGGCAGCAAGAAGAACCAACTTCTCAGCGTGCCGGTCCATGGCCCGGTCGAGATCACGCAGGGTATGGATGGGCCGCTGACACATCGCGGTCGCTGGCGTCATGCGATTGATTTCGAGAAGCCCCGGACGAACCTCGGCACGAACGCGGAAAACCGTCCGTCCATTTGGGGGGCTGAGGTGTATTCCCCGGTCGAAGGCAAGGTCGTCTCGGTTCAGAACGGGGTTCCGGATAATCCGATTGGCACGGTGAACTACGGCGAGAACTGGGGAAACCACGTTATCATCCAGTCCGACAAAACCCCTCATGTCGCGGTGTGTCACCTCATGGCGGGGTCGGTCGCGGTGCAACCGGGGCAGCGGGTGTCGTTCGATACCGTCCTCGGGAAGGTCGGCAATTCAGGCCGCTCTGCCGTGCCGCATCTTCATCTGCAGCAACAGTCCGGCCCGAAACTTGGCACGCCGACCAAGCCGTTTCGCCTGGCCAATTATTTCGAGGTCGACATGAGCGATGGGCGATACCTGCGCTGGTTGGCGTCGGGTTTGCCATCCGAGCGGCAGGTTATCGCCGCGGCAAGCCAGAACCCGGTAATCCATGATCTTGTGACCGGAATGCTCCCGGGCCGTGGCCTTTGGACGATCAACAGGGGGGCGATGTCTGGATCTAGCAAGGCCGGTTCACTGGTTGTGACAACCCGCTTTACCGAAGACGGGCTGTTTCGAATGGAGGACCGGGACGGCGATTATTTCGAGGCGGAGTTGGATATCGACGCCTTCCGTATCGTCAGCGTGTCCTGCGACCGGCGCGGGCCCATTGCCGCGCTTGCAACCGCGATGTCGACGATACCCTACGCGGCTTTTCCGGGTATCGAATGGGATGATGCGCTTTATCTGCCGGTTTCGCTCAAGACACGCTCTTTGCGCGATATGATGATACCGCTTCTCGGTGCGCCGTTGACGCATGTGTCTTCGCGGCTTGAAACCCTGTCCAGCGATTTGGGTGCCAGCATCGTCTCGACCTATAGGCATAGTGACGATGGACCCGCGTACACAAGTCGCCTTCACATTTCCCCTAAACGCGGCCCCGTGTACCTGAGTTGGGACGGCGAGCAGGGCGAAACCGTGGTTGAACTGGTCTCTTTCGAAATCCACGCAGGATGACCGGGGTCAAGGCGTTCGCCGGATGGGTTGCAAGGCAAGCATGGTACGTTGCGCGTATACATAGCGTGCCAAACTGTTTATCGTACTCGTGCAAAACCGGGTCGCTGGGGCTGCTCTGCATATGATGGCAAAACCTGATATCGCAATGATTGTGGGCCTTTGTATCGGCCTGATCTTGCCCGGGGTCGCGATGAGTGACACTTGCCCGCAATTGCAACTGCTGCGCGAAGAGCGCCGCGAAGACGTTCAGGCCGCGCGTGATGATTTCAATTCCGAGCGCGACAAATTGGATAAGGCGTTTCGCGAAAAGAAGAAGGAATTGCATGAGAACGGATGGCTCACGCGGCAGGAGATCGACAGGGCCTACGCGGAGAGGAAAAAACACGTCGACGATGCTGACGAGCGCAACCGCCTGACCGATGCGGAAATGAAGAAAAAGGCCTGCATCAACTATTGGACGGACGCGCGATTGGCCATTCTGGACCGCAAGTACGAAGAGCTTGTGTCGGCCCTGCGATTTAAACGCGATATCACGATCGCCGAGATCAACGCCAGTTGGCGCTTGGCAAGCCGCGTCCAACAATCCGTGTGCCGTTTGCATGGGAACATGCTGACGAAGGACTGGGGGTGCAGTCAAAAAAGGGATTGTGTGCCGACCACCGGGGAGCTTGCCCAAGCAATTCTTGATGCCCACATGGCCATAATGCGGCGCGAGAGCCTAAGCAAAATCGACGTATCATCAGTGGCTGACTGCGACTAGCCGGGGCGAGGGTGCGCCCGGCCAATCACGAAACCCACCACGATCAGAACTTGGTGGTTATGTCGTCCTTTTCGGCAGTCAGCGCCTCCCGCATCACCTCGCGTGGTGCCGATGCATCGACAAGCAGGGTATGAATGCTCAGGTCATCGTTCGTGCTGAAGAACCTGACGGCGAGGGCCGGAACGCAATCCGCCTCTTCAAGGATCATCCGCCTGCCGACCTCGCCTTGCGGGAACGGCAACGACAGGACATTCGAGAACAACTCCCAGCCAACGTCGGCGCGTGAGCCTTGGCGCCATGTTTCACTGAGGCCACTGGGCAAGTAGCGGCCAAGGCTGGTTGGAAACAGCGGAAGGCAGTTTCTATGGCCCGTGTCGTTGACCTGAAGGTGGTTGCCCCAGTTGCTGTCTTCCAAACCATATTTTTCCGAAATCAGCTTGCGAAACTCCCCCGCCATCGGACGCTTTCCCGGCAGGTCCAAGGTTCGCGTGATCGCGATCACACCCTCCTCGGGCCGATCGACCAGATGATACACCGCGATCGATTCACCCGTGGACGCATTGCCATAGGCAATGGAGTTGGCAAAAACGTTCTTTGCCATGTGCCGTTCTACAATCCCGTCGATCTTCTCGAAATGCGAGCGGATCACCTTGTCGGCCTCGTCCAATGACATGCCGAGTTTCAGCCCGACGATGTCGGGGTCGATCAGCGTCGGGGCGTCGTCACTTTCCGCTTCTGGCTCGGCCTGATCAACTTGCTCCTGTTCGGCTTGATCCTGCTTTTGGTTGTCCCCGGTATCCCCGGCGGGGAAATCCTCGTGCGTGAGACTGGCAAAGTTCAATCCTTTGAGGTCATAAAGCTCGGCCCCCAACAGCTTGGTTTCAAGGAAAAAGCCCCGTTCGTTGCGCTGAACGCCGGTGAATTCCATGGAGATGTCGAAAACGAAGTGTTCGGGCAGATCACGCTTGCGCCCCAGGCAATCGTAATATGTCTCATTGGCGTTATTGACGTCATAAGCCGACGCACCTGATCCGTCTTGCATCAGATCATTGAGGGCGTCGCGCTCCGAATGGCAGTTGTCTTGCAGGAAAAGGCTTTCCGCCTTGGCTGCCTCCATTTCCAGCGCGGGAATACGCGGCAAGCGGTCCGACACCAGAATGACATTCCTGNTGAGTGGCCGCAGGCCTTGGACCAATGATTCGGGCAGCTCCTTGACGTTGAAATCCTGCTGCAACCCGGGGTCACCGAATGCGGCGGACTTGCCCAAGTGCTCGGCCATGTTCTGCATCCGGTCCATGCGATGAATTTCGCGCAGATAGCCTCCATTGGTTCGGGATGCGGTCAGTTTGCCATCTTTGTATCCGACCCACTCTGGCTCGACCTTTATGGGGGTAACGGCCCTCGGGGTGAGATCGGAAAGCAGTCGCTGCACCTCGGCCTTGTAGTCATCCACCAATTCGGGCGCAACGAAGGATGGCTTCCGGCCCCTCACCTGATCGGGCGAGAAAACGCTGGGGCCGTTGCGGTCCTGGTCGTATTGAACCTGCCGCTCTGTCAGTTGCAGCCATTCATCCTCGGTCAGAACGTCAGGCGCGAGGCGCAGCACGAAAAACGCGCCCGGGACGCGCGGCCATATATCCGAAACCGGCGGCGCATAGGACGGTTGNCCTGCGTCCCCTGCATCCGCAGTTGGCGTTTCGGGATAGGTATANAGCACCTCTTCCAGCGAATGCATCGGATGCAACCGGGGCGGCCCTGTCACTTCGATACTCAAGCGATTCATCGAGTCATTGGGTTCAATCGACAAGGTTGCAGGAGAGGACACCAGGAGCTTACGCAGGCTGCCAAGCTGATCCGAGAAGGCCCGTGCCTCGGAGACCTCCATGGAAATGGGGCCAATCCCCGGGCCAGAACGGTACTCGGCCAGTACTGAGCGCCCGTTCAGGTCCAAACGTTTCTCTCTACAAGAGGTCGTTCTTTGCGGGAACTCTTCTGCGTCGAAGTCGTACTCCCCGAAACTGGCCGCGCAGATCAGCATCACGTCAATCGAGCCGGCAAGCTGGTCTTGCGCGATCCGCGCCTCGACAAGGGCGCGGCCCTCGGACATGAAAAGCCGCCGGTCGAATTCGTTCTCCCAAAGATAGGTCGAGATCGACGCGAGTGTGGGGCCACCGGCCTTGCGCTTCGCCGCCAGATTGTTGAGCAGGATTTGTGGCGGGTTGCCCTCGTGAACAAGGCCGATCAAGGCGTCGATGTCCTCATCCGGAAGCGTATCCAGAAGCCGCATCATGAAATCGGTATCGTTAATCAAATCCGCATTCGCGGCATACTCAAGCCGCGTCACCATATCGTCCCGCGAGTTTTCGTATCGCGAACTAGCGCTGCGTGGTACGAAATCGTTGCTGATGAAGAACAGGGGCAGGTTGCCTTGTGCCCCGGATGCGCCTGGCATCGTGTCGCTGTTTGCAACTCTGTTTGTCGATCCATCTGTTGTGACGCGCTGCAAGTAGGCGGCGCGGTCGCGCATGGTTGACTCAAGACAGGCCCGGTTGCCGCCGCAAGCGTTGCGTTCCCTCAGCCAAGCGCGCTGACCTTGGAGAAGGTCGTCGGCGGCGGATGCATCCAAGCGATCCCGGGCGGTTGAGAACGAGCGGGCAATCTCGCGATCATAGGTGGCCAGACTGGCCGAACTGCAAATGGCCTTCTCGGTCGAGGTGCCGGCCCGGGCGCAATCAAAACTCGGGTTTGGCGTATTGCTTGCGGTGGGTGTCGTGCCGCCAGCTTGCCGTTCGGCTTGCATTCGCCGCAGGATCGACCGCGTGGGTTGGCCCGTGACCGGTGCGCCGATATCCGCCTCGAACCTGCGGATCGCCTGCGCCGTCCGGCTGCCCATCAGGCCATCAATCGGCCCGGGGGCATAGCCCAGATCGGTCAGTGTCGTTTGAATTTGACGGATGGTGCGCCGGTCCGATTGTACCTGTTGGCGTTGTTCTGTGCGGGGCTCTGCACGGTCTCTTTGCGGTTGGCGTTCTTGCTGTTGTTTGGAAAGCTCATTGATGACGTTTATGCCCGTAACAACGTCATTCAGGTCGAAAGAATACCCCGGTGTCGCAGCCAGAGTGAAAAAAAGAACTAGCTTGATCGTGTTCCGTTTCATCGCGCATCCCCCCCTCGCGCCGAGTAATAGTGGCAGGGTACATGATGCTTGCTCAAGCATGATTCGGGCAATGATATCGGATAAAACCCTTTTGTTGGGTGCCAAGGCGAAAGCCTTCGACCCAAAACATGAGTCACAGCTTTGGGGCGCAGGCCGCGCAACATGTGACTGTTGCTCGCGCCCTGTCTTTATCTGATGTGTCAGGTTCAAAGCAGGACGCTTTAGGCACTCAGGCAAGCGTTAGGTGGGTTCTCCAAGACTGCCTGCAACGCCAATGGTTTGGATCGTTTCGTCAGCAAGACAAGCTGCCGTGCTTGCTGGCTTTCAGGCATGGATGGGACGCCGTCGTTCAAACGGTCATTGCGGATTTTGACGGGGAGCCCGGTGCCGCCCAATTCGCACGTATGATGAATATTCGTCCTGTTGTCTGCCTGTCATGTAACGGTCCTAAGAGGGAGCGCGTATGACAAATCCGGTGGGCCCCGATGAAAGATCTGAAATCCGAGCGATCCAACACAGACGACAATCAGGCCCGTGAATTTCCGCAACGGCCACTTCGCAAAAAGCTGGCGAAATTGTCGTTTGGTGGCTCGCCTGCATCCATGCAGGCCATGTGGAGCGATTGGGCCGTGCATTTCGCGATTGCCCCGGACCTTCAACTCGACATGGTCAAATCGGCAAGCGAAAGCTGGCTGCAATGGGCGCGATATGTCTCGACGGGCTGCCCGGATGACCCGGATCTCAAACCCATCGAGCCAGCGAAAACTGACCGTCGGTTTCGGAGTGATGGGTGGAGCCAACCGCCCTTCGCGGCCATGGCGCAAGGCTTTCTGTTGCTTGAAGACCTTGCAGATCAGGCGGCGCGAAACGTTCCCGGGCTTGAACCCTCCAAAAAAGACTCCGTGGCCTTCGTAACGCGGCAAATTCTCGACGCCATGGCGCCGTCCAATTTCCCGGCAACTAATCCCGAGGTTCTGACCCGCACCTTGGCGACGGGCGGGGCGAATATCCATCAAGGGCTAAAAAGCGCGCTTCGCGATATCAAGGACGGGCCGCACCCCGCCGGAAACAGTCAGGTCGGGGAGACCGTGGCGACCACGCCGGGCAAGGTGGTGTATCGCAACCATCTGATCGAGCTGATCCAGTATGAGCCAACCACCGATACGGTGCATCCCGAACCCGTCCTGATCGTGCCTGCGTGGATCATGAAATACTATATCCTCGATCTAAGCCCAGAGAACTCACTCGTGCGCTACCTGACCGAGCAGGGCTTTACGGTGTTCATGATCTCATGGCGCAACCCCACGGCAGAGGACGCGCATTATGGGATGCAGGACTACCTCGACCTCGGGCCGCGTGCGGCTTTGGACGTGATTGAAAGCCATACGGGTGCCAGACGGGTGCATGCTGCCGGTTATTGCCTTGGCGGTACGCTCTTGTCGATCGCCGCGGCGGCCATGGCGCGCGATGGCGATGACCGGTTGGCGAGCATGACGCTCTTTGCCGCGCAGACGGATTTCAGCGAACCGGGGGAACTCAACCTCTTCATCAACGAAAGCCAGGTGTCATTCCTTGAGGACGTGATGCATGAACAGGGCTATTTGGACGCCAGCCAGATGATGAGCGCCTTTCAGATGCTGCGCTCCAACGATCTGATCTGGTCGCAGATGGTCCGCAAATACCTGCTGGGGGAAGACGATCTTCCGATGAATGACCTGATGGCGTGGAATGCCGATACCACGCGGATGCCCGCGCGCATGCATTCGCAGTACCTGCGGCACATGTTCCTGAACAACGACCTTGCCGCGGGGCGCTATCATGTCGATGGGCACCATGTGTCGCTGCGTGATATCCGGATTCCCGTTTTCGCTGTGGGCACCGAGACTGATCATATCGCGCCATGGAGATCGGTTTTCAAAATCCACGCCCTTGGACACGCCGATGTGACCTTTGCCCTGACCAATGGCGGACACAATGCCGGTGTCCTTTCTGAGCCGGGCCACAAGCGCCGCCATTTTCGCATCCATACCGTCCGGGATCAGGACAAGGCCTTGTCGCCAGAAGATTGGATGGAGGTTGCGCCGTTGCAAGACGGAAGCTGGTGGCCGGCCTGGGCGTCTTGGCTGGCAGACAACTCCGGGACAAAGGGCAAACCGCCCAAGATGGGCAAAGCCTTGGGCGACGCGCCCGGCACCTATGTATTTCAGGAGTAAGCCGCATGTTTCCACGGAACGACTTTCTCAAGGGCAAGGTGGGTCTTGTCGTGGGTGTCGCCAATGAACAGTCCATCGCGGCGGGGTGCGCCGCGGCGTTTCAT
>PR_CR_10_Liq_1_inCRDRAFT_1000999_pt1 | contig 16651 bp, 14 predicted proteins | sample PRCRCaboRojoPR_3_FD_10241 | JGI IMG/M metagenome (IMG submission 10241)
AGCACACTCATCCCCTCCACTCCACACACACAACACCCCGCCCTCTCCATACACCTCTCGTGCACTTTCTTCCCACTACTCACTCCTCTGCTGAGTAATTTTTTCAAGGACTTTTCACAGATTGCACAGAAATAATTTTTATATTCTTGTGGCTCTAAAGAAATACTTTCCGCAGTTTTATCTGACTGGAATTCAATAAGCGAAGTTACTTGAGTATATACTGAAGCCATTGAACACAATTTATTACTAGAACTGTAGTGCATTAAATATTAAAACATAATTCCAGCAAAACTTAACCAAATAATCAATTAATCCATAACTTAAGCCTGAATGCGTCGTTTCCATTTAGGTAGTAGCTTTGAAGTCTTTTGTCTCTAGCAAAGCCAAAACCCTCATACAATTTGAGTGCTCCTTTATTAGTTACTTCAGCTTCCAAAACTATTTCGTCACAACCATCAGCTTTCATAGCATCTAAAGCCTGCTTCACCAGCTCCTTTCCGATTCCTTTTCTGCGGAGTTCCTGCTTGACTGCTAGCATAGCAATGTAACCCCTTATAGCTTCTTTGTGTTTTTCAGCCTTGCAAACAATTACTCCCACAAGTTCTTCTTCCATATAGCCTAGAATGCACAAGTGAGGCCAAGAATATAGAAAGTATCTGTAAGTAAATACACTATATGGCTCTGAAAGTTCTCCGTCTATCATCTCCATCAGTTCTTTAAGTTGCTCTTCAGAACTGAATGCTTTGTATGTTATTTCCATTTTTTATTGAAAGTTACGTAAAATAGCTTTCTTCTTCTTCCGACAAAAAGAAACTAACAGTGTTTAAAAGCACTTCCTGGTTGCAGGGCTTTACAAGGTGTAAACACATTCCTGATTCATAAGAAAGCTTGATTTCCTCAGGCTCCGAGTAAGCAGTTAGTGCTACTATGTTAGGAAGTTTAGAAATAACTTTGGATCTGTGGAGTTCGTGTATTTTCCTAGAAGCTTGCCATCCATCCATCACAGGCATGTTGCAGTCCATAAGTACTAACTTGAATGGAAAGCCTTTTCCATCATGTTTCAAAACAAAGTCAACTGCTTCTTGTCCATCTTTGGCCTCTAAGAATCTAATGCTTTCTGTTTGGAGCATAGCAGCTACAATCATTCTATTAAAATCATTGTCATCAACTACCAAAACTCTTGGCGGTGCATACACTCTGCGTCCAATTATGCTCATAGACTTGACTTCAATAGGTCGAGATATTTCTTTGCTTACTAGATCAGGTATGTACTCGTAATTCGTGTCTGTTGCTTCATGTTCTGAAATAAGAACCTTAAAAGAAAACTCAGACCCAGTACCAACTTGTGACCTGCACTTAATGGTAGAACTTCCAAGTTCTTTCACAAGCATGTTTGAAACATTCAGGCCTAAACCTATTCCACTTGATTCCGAGTCGCTACAACTTCCCCCAAACAATAGAAATATAGTTTGTTGCTTTTCTTGAGTGATTCCTATTCCAGTATCTATTACAGAGAACTTTACAAATGAGGCATCTACTTGTGTAGCTGCTAACTCAACAAATCCTTTGGATGTGTACTTCAATGAATTACTAAGTAAGTTTACAAGGACCTGTTGCAACTTTTTAGGATCTGTGTAAATTAACTCCGGAATGGAGGGGTCAATTCTAATGATGATTCTGATTTTTTTGTGTAAAAACTGTGTCTCAAAGAATTTGTAAGTCTCTGAAACTAAGTTTCTAAGGCTGAACTCAACTTTTTCCAAACTGAATTTTCCCAGAACTATCCTGGAGTAGTCGATGATATTGTGAACTTGGTTCATGAATAAGTAAGCAGAAACTTTCAAGAACTTAATTTTCTTAAGTAGTCTTTTAGGGGTATTTGCAAGGGTTTCTTTTTCTAAGGATTCACTGATGTTGAGAATGCAGTTTGCAGGAGTTCTGAATTCATGGGACATGCTTCTCAGAAAAGCTGATTTGCACTTGTTTTCTGCATTAACTTTTTCAAGTTCGATTGTTTTCTCGACATTGTTGAAAGTTAGAGCTACAGCTATGCCTTCATCCCAAGGTATTTTTCTTAAGCGCACTTCTAAAACGCAGTTGTTAGCTTTGACGAGTCCTAACACCTCCTCTTGGTTTAACTCTAACTGGAATCCTTCTAGCAAGTCACTGGTGAAATTTCCTCCCGTTGAGTCTTTAAAATAGATTCTGCCCTTTGGGATATAGTCAAGGCTTTCTAGAGTCCCAAATATGCTCTCTTCAGTTGTCGTTAGTAGAACTAATAAATTAGAGTTTATTAGCTCAACCGTGTGATTAGGACTTATTACAACCAGACCCTCATGGCATAGATCAATTATTAGTTGTAGTTTCTGCTTAGATTTTTGGACTTCACTTAGAGCTAAAAACTTGCTCAAACTATGGTTTTTAGTTGAGCTATGGTAGTGCTGTGCTGAAATAAAGCAAAATAAAGTGCAAAGCAGGGGTGCTGGTTCCCAAGTAAAACTCATAGCCCCACTCAAAACAAAGCTCCAGTACCATTGGACTAGGAATTTAACTGTAAGCAAAAATGCTGCTTCAGAAGAGTAAATAAAAGAATACTCGTAAAAAAAAGTTAAAACGCAGCTGCATATGCACAAAACCAAGTTGTGCTCAGGAATCTTGAAAAAGGCTAGAAGCCATAAAATAGTTATGTGGAACTCAAGCACAGCTAAAGTAACTTTTTGCTGATTTCTGACGGAAAAATTGTTAATGAGCAATAACGGGATTAATGTAAGCCCTAATATGGCGAATACCAAGATATTCAACAGAGAAAATGGGCTTGCTACGAGGTATAACAGACGCAGAACTAAAGTTGCTTCCAGCATGGGGTTCATTATTTTCTCAAAGGTGTTTACACTTGCTCTTAAGTCATTATTCCAGCAATTAAGTTTTAAGTCTTCCATTTCTTAACCTTTATCAAAATAGGAATTACTCAATAATTTAGGTTTAGAAATAGCTTATTTACACTCAGTGTGTTGTTGAAAAAATGGTTGAGAAGGAGTCGATGATATACAAGAACCTTGGAAAGTCAGGACTTAAAGTGTCTGCAATTTCCTTGGGGAACTGGCTCACAGGCCACAACCTTGAGTTCGAGGAAACTCAGTACCAGTGCTTTTCAAAAGCAATTGAAGCAGGAGTCAACTTTTTGGACACTGCAGAAATTTATGGCTTTGGAAATGCTGAGACGGAGTTAGGAAACATTCTTAAGAAAGGAGAGTGGAACCGCGATGAGTTAGTGATCTCAACTAAATTCATCAAGGCTGGAACTAAACTTTCCCAAACAGGGCTGGGCAGGAAAAGACTAATCCAAGGAGTGCGGAATTCTTTGAAAAGACTCCAACTAGACTATGCAGACATAATTTTCCTCCACAGGCCAGACCAAGACGTTCCTATAGTTGAAACTGTGAGGACTGTGAACCACTTAATTGAAACAGGCAAAGCAGACTACTGGGGAACTTCTGAGTTTACTCCAGCAGAACTCATGGAAGTTTTTGAAGTCTGCGAAAAATATGGTTTCGTGGAGCCAGTGGCAGAACAGTGCCAATACAGCATGATGTGGCGTAAACGTGTAGAAGTTGAACTTGCACCATTGTTCGACCACTACGGAATGGGAACAACAGTGTGGAGTCCACTGATGGGAGGAATTCTAACTGGCAAGTACAACCAAGGAATTCCTGACGGAACAAGAGTTAGCGACCCTATGCTTCCTGCGTTTGTAAAGCAAAGGTACGAAGAGCCCTTCCTTCCTGAAAACAAAGAGACTACTTTGAAAAAGCTCCAAGAACTAGGTAAAGTAGCCGAGGACTTAGGATGCACTCAGGCCCAACTGGCTATTGCGTGGTGTATGAAAAGCCCTGACGTAAGCACTGCTATAACAGGTGCCACAAGGCCTCAACAGATTGAGGACACTATTAAGAGTGTGGAAGTGGTAGAAAAACTAACTCCAGAAGTTCTAAACAGGATTGAAGAAATTCTTCAAACCAGGCCAACTCCTCCTATGAACTGGAGAACCTGGGAGTTGATGCCTCACAGGAGGTAACTAATTAAGCTTATCAATTAAAATTTAACATTGAGTTGCTTTTACTTTTGCAACTAGCTTGCCACACTCCCTGCATAAGTGGGTGATTTCTTCGTTAGGCCCAATTGCGTTGTAGTAGCCAGAGCAACAAATCTTTTTCCAAAAAGGGGTTTTAGGAGTTTCAACCTTAACTCTAGTGCCAACTTGTTTTTTACAAGACTCGCAGAAAGTTCGCGTAGGAAGCACTCCGAAGCTGAGGTCTGGAAGCTCCTCAGACTTTCTTTCTTGTATTTTAAAGTCTTCGCTTTCTTGGGTGTTTGTGGTGAAGCGGGTTGAAACAAAGTTTTTAAAGGCCTGGGGCGAGGGCCTGCTAGAGTTAGTGTACATGTTTTTAGCTGAAGAGTCACTGCTGAGAGTGTAAATAGTTGAGTACCTTTCTTCTTTGACTTGGGGAGTTTGTCTGAGTTCAGAGTTCTGGATACTTTTGGGTTCAGCTGTTGAGGCAAAAATAGAGTTTGCAGGAACTGACCTTTCTTTTTCTTTGGGTTCTTCGTCATCTTCAGTCAGTGAAAAACTTGACAGAATGTCATCAGAAACATCCAAGAACTCATACTCGTTGTCAAATTCAAAGTCAAGCGAGTCCCTGCAACCTTCTTTGAGGGAACTAACTGCAGACACAAAGGTGTAGGATTGACTGCACTCGTTTATGATTACAGTAGGAGTGCGGTTGTGAGTGCTGCTAGATTCATCGAATGTAAGGCGTTTAAAGGGCTTGCGTGGACTGCGTGACTGCATGCCTGAAGCTACTTCTTGGAACTCGAATTTGGCATTGTAGCGCTGTGGCGAAGTAGGACGTAGCTGGAGGTCTACGCCTTTTTTCAAGACGGCAAGGGTTCCACTTGGGAGTTTGTTGGGCAGTGGGTAAGAGTTTTTACCTCCTGGGGCCAATTCTAGTAGTTGCTTTTGGGTCTTTGAAGAAAGGTTAGCTGAGGATGACTTCTTCGTGCTTTTTTGCATTTATGGGAGTCATTTGAGGCTCAAAGGGAGTAATTGCGTAACTAAGTAGACTGCATACTAGTTAGAGTTTTCAGTCGGTTTAGTATGGGCGGAGTGCTTAAAGAATTAATTAGTTTTACTAAGGTATTTAGCTGGGGTTTATTTGTACAATGATTAGAAAATGTAATAAGGCTCTGAGTTAAGCTTGATAATTTTAGGGCGTTTTTTAATTTCTATATAAAAAGGCACATTTTTTTGAAAAACGGATAATCATTTTGGTTGGAATTATTTGTTTAGTGCTTGAAGAAGCTGTATGCATCTCAGATAAGCTCTATTATATTGAAATGGGTGTTGAAGGTGCTAATTTAAACATTTTGTAAAAAATTTTCATATTTAAGTAATTTGAAAAACATGCAATGAATAAGTTGTTCAAGTGAATACCTATATGATTAGATTAATTGCTAGATAGGAATAGTCCAATTGTAACTTAAGATATAAAAATAATGAAAAGCCTTGGAAGCATGAACCCTTTTGAATTAGAAAAGCCTGAAAGTCTGGCTCAAATCCAATCGAGGCCCACAACCCTTGCAATCAGCGAGGACTTAGAAGAACTTCTAGTGAAGTCTGCCTTACAAGACTCAGCAACCCAACAAAGTTCATCACATGAACAAAACCCAAGTATGGGACAAAAAAACTTAGCTTCTTCAAAGCATAAATCTGAGCTAAGCGGGATTAAAGAACTTCAAAGGCCGCTTCTTAGTTATAGAAATAACTGTCACGAAACCAGTGACTCTCGTGCTTCCGAGATTAATCCGCATAAAAAAAGATGGAGTATCGAGGAAGATCAGAAAATGCTTCAACTCTTTTACAAACACGGAAGAAACTGGGATTTAATCGCCTCTAAACTAAACAAGCGAACTCCAGGCTCAGCTAAGAACAGGTTTTATTCTATTCTGAAAAAGAACATTCCGAAAGAAGACCGGGTAGCCTTAGTGGGTAGGTCAAGCATTCCGATGTCCCTAGACTTAGAGATTTATAATCTCATGAAGGCCCAACAACAAGAAGAAAAAGTGATAGAGAGTTTCCTTAGTGGGTTCGAAGCTTCGGAGACTTCAGAGTACATAGGGAACGATATTCAAATTGAGTCTATGACCTTTGAACAGAAATTTGAGGAAATCAACAAGTTGAAGTTAAGAGTCAGGAAACTGGAGAAATACTGCAAACTCTTAGAATTCAGGATCAAATATCATAAGAGTAGTTTAGAGTAAATTATTATGATTTAGGTGACTTGTTTTTATGATTTGGACTTGAATTAATAATTTTTTAATAACCTTAGATAAATCAACCTGTGGAAATCTTAGAGTCAAGCCCAAGCTTGCAACTCTAGCTAACTTTTAATCAAATTAATCAAAGATGCTAATTTCAAAACTTAGTTGAAATAAAAAAGCATTTATTAGAAACAAGCTATGGACTGAGAAATTAACAAAAAAACATATAAAGCCAGGAATTTTAGTAAGTCCACCGAATAAAAAGCTATCTTTCAGAACTTGATAACTTGGATTAGTTTCAAGTATTATAAATAAATTCAGCTGAGATGACGACAGTTTCCAGTGAGACAGAGACCTAGACGAAATCTTTGACCCTAGCAAAGACCTACTAGAAATGATAGCAGAAATAGTGGCGCAAATCCAAGAAAGCAGGAAAACAAAACTCACGGAAAGACTGTTCGAGTCACCAATGATCAAGGATTTGCAAGAAATGGAACCCGAGCTACTGGATGAGGAAGAACTGACTCTGATCCAGAAAACAGACCAACAAGGAAGGGAAAAACCTCGAAAAGAAGAGTAGAAGGAAAACAACGCAAACAACCAATAAAGCAAATTTTAATTTACAAGCAAGAAACTCTAAAACCAGGTTATCTAGCACTAATTCACCAAAAATATCTGTATTCTGCCCGGAAAGCAAAATCCAAATCAGCAGATTTCGGTTACAACTTCTGGCCTAACTGAAACTTTAAGCTTTAAGGTCTTCATACTAATAAAAGGATTTTTAATGGAGCTCCATCAACTTCACTTCTCAGCGACCAAGTGAGGAGGAGTTCAACCCTGAGTGCCAAACCCAATNGTTTCTGACTTAGATGTGCTAGGGTACCAAAGCATTCATCAAGACTACTGTGAGAACACAAGCCTAAGTTCTTCTGAGTATAGATTTTTTGGGGAGCATTCTTTCCTGAATACTGAAGAAGCCAAGCTCAATTCAGCTTCCAAGTAGTAGAGTTCTTCTCCAAGGATTCTGAAACTCTAGAGCAAACTAGGCAGAGGTTCAATGAAAAAAAATGGACAAGCCAAGAAGATAAAACTCTTCTGATTTATTTCTTAAGTACGGAAAGCGCTGGAGTAAATTGCCAAGTACATGAAGAAACGAAGCCAAGCAGTCAAGAACAGGTTTACTACTTCATCAAAAAGTCAATGATCCCTCCAAGAATAAACCTGGATGTTGCACTGATTGAAGACAAAGTTTTTGAAAGCTTTTTGAACAGTCTAGAAGTAAAACCCGAGTTCTACGACTTGCAGTGTATCGGATTATTGAAAAGAAAAAACTCATTTTAAGATTAAAGGAAAAAATGAGCAGACTTGAGTTCTAGATCATGATTACTGGATTCAGAATTAAAAAACTAAGTTGAAGCAGTTAACTAAATGAATTTTGTAAGTTTTAAGCTAAATAATAAAAGCTACCAAAGGAACTGCTATAACAATAGCTGAACTCTCTTGGTGGTGATCTTGTTTAGCCTTGTAGAATTCGTGTTCATAAACCTGAAGCACGCAGTCAGGAGAATTCTTCACTAGAGGAAAGCTGTTTGTGTAAAGCATTTTGTACTTGAACTCATCCAAGTTATCGCCTTTCATAAAGTCCTCCATGCAAGCATTGTGGAAACGCCTCATAGTGTTGCAGTTGTGGATTTGGTCACTTTGGAGCCACTCTCTGAATTTCTCTAGGTATTCATGTCTGGGCGAGTCGCCAGGGTGCAGTGTGCAGTAAGACTGTCCCTTTGCGTTAAATCCACAGTGGCAAGTTCCGCGGATTTGAATGTCCTGCACCTTTTCAGACCAGCAGTCGTTGTGGTCAGAGCACTCCACAGGAAGAGTTTCCTGGGATTTGGGCTTCTCTACACAGTAGCTAAATCCCGTGGTGTTGTCTGTACGGCAAATACCTGACTTGCACATCATGCTTCTGTTGTGGTCTAAACAAGAGTAGGTCTCCTTCCCGTTTTCAACGCTCATATACTCTACACACACTCCCACTCTTTGGCCACTGGTTTTAACACAACCAGCGTTATTTACACAGTTATGGTCATCTACACACCCCTTTTCTCCTACAGGAATTTGTTTTGTACAAATGTTTTGGTTACAATAGTACCCAGGAGCACAAGAGTTGCTGTCATTGCAAGACTGGTTCAAAGAAGCTCCTAAGCATACTTGGTTTTTGCACTCAAACGAGTACTTGGGGTTGCATTCTTGAAAAGAATTGCATTTTTCTCCGGGCCACTTGAGTGGAGAACTAGGTTTAGTTTTCGCTTGGCAAGTCGAGTTTGACTCGTAAAGAGGAGGACAGAACTGGTCTTTTCCGCAGTTATCCTCAACATAGTATGCTCCGTGGAGATCACTACTGTCGTAAAAAATGCATTGATTTGAGGAACTCCAATGCTGTGTGGAAGGGCGGCAGTTAAATGTAGGGCAAGACTTTGATTTTGCAGCTTTTAGATCCCCAGTTGCTGATCCCAAAAAGACTAGCAAGATGGTCAGGCTGATATTTCTGTTTGACATTTTTATATTCCCAAACATCTTTGGCACCGCTGTAGGAACAACTACGCCGGAGTTAACTTTCTAAGTATATTTAAGTTAGTTGTTTTAGTCAAAGTTTCAAGTCCTGAACCAGCTTTTCTATTATGCTGTCATCGAAGTTTTCAGGTTGGTTTTCTGGCTCTTCTTGTGACTCCCCCAGAGGGTCCTTGTCGGGGGGTTTTATTTCTTGGTTGTTAGTGTCTTTGTTTAGGGAGTTGTTGGCAACAAAAACACTTTCGACATTGTCTGGCTTTCTTGAAGTTCCGCACCCCATACTACAATAAACATTCAGTTACAAAATTTAATGCCTAATTATTAAGTCCAGGGGTAAAAGTTTGAAAACAAAGCTGTACCCACTGTGAGGTAAGCTAAAAAGTAAAGCAACACCCATCTGTGCTTGCCAAACAAGTCCCCTGATATCCACCAGTAAACACAAGGAACTGAAGCTAGCATTCTAGTGGCTATCTGCACATTTGCCACAAACACCAAAATAAACAAGTTTGCTGACCAGTAAAAAATAAAGCTTCCTAGTAAAGGGTTTTGTGTGAATTGGCTCGAAATAGGCCTAGAGTGCTTCAGACCACACGTAAACAAGCGTTTGGGGTCATACTTGGTAAAAGCAACACAAGCTGACAAGGAAATGTAAAGAATGGGTGCAGGAAGTATGAAGTTTGGAATCTGTTTGAGTTGCCAGTACCTCATAAAGCCTACTTCCCAGTACTCAGACTGGATGTAAGAGTATATGTTCGGAAACAAGTTTGAGCAGTAAGGACTAGGATCCTTTCCGCAGTACACAGAGTACCCGTAACCCAGAACTAAAAATACAGGAAGTGCATGAATTACTCCGCCCAGGCCTAACACCACGACTTCCTTTAAAAACACCCTAAAACTAAGAGCTTTTGCTTTGTACAGCTGAACTAAGTAACAAAGGGTGTGGTACAGCGGAAATACAAACAACAAAGAACCATTGGACCTTGTTGCAGTCGCACAAGCAAAGCACACCGTAGAAGCAACTCTATCAGACAAGTCCAAAGAAATGTGTCCAGGCTTAGTGGTGTCCCAAGCACTCTTTCTTAAAAGGTAGTAAATTCCAGCTAGTGACAAAAAAGTAAACAAAGAAGTTGTGTAAACACTCGACATGAAAATAGAAGCAGGGTTAAACACAAAAAGCAAAGCTGACCAGTTTGAAAAAGCTCTGTCCCCAAACACCACTTCTCCTAGTTTCTGCAAGTAGTGAGTTGCCAGCACAAAGCTCACCCAGGAAACCACCACTGCACTCAAAAGGTAAGTGTCTTCTTTTGGCATTAAACTTTCTAAAGGGCTCAAAAAGTACCCACCCAGTCTTATAAGTAGCGGGTACAGAGGAAAAAACGCATGGTTTTTTTCGTACAAGTAGCCATTGTGAGCTATTTCCAAAAAGAACAAACTGTCCCACTTAGCTAAGCCCGAAAGTAGTCTTCCGATCGGGGAACTGCTAACGTGGGAACCTGGCAAACTTACTGAAGTGTCGTAGTCTTCTATAAGGTAATTCAAAGCACTTGACAAAGTTAGCACTGTGAATCTCATGCAGAGTGCTGCCTTCAGTACCCCCATATTTAGTTCTTATAATGGAAGCTCTCAGAAAGCTAAACGTGAAATCTGTGTCGGGAGAAGTGAAGTCTCTTGAAGTCTCTCCAAGCATCGGAATCCCTGCTCTCAAAGAAGAAATTTCTAGGTTATTTGGAGTTGCACCTGAAAGACAACGCCTTATATTCCAAGCTAAACTCTTGAAGGATGAACATAAACTAGACGACTATGTTAAGGACGATGACATGACTATTCACATGATGGCAAGAGCTCAAGAAAGCTCTCAGCAAGCTCAGGCTCCTCCCCAAGCCCCTACTAACCAACAGGCTGGCTTTGCTCTTGGAGGTTTACCTCAAGGCTTAAACCAAATGATTGGAAACATCATGAACAGTGTTTTCCAAAACATGCCCCAACAAGTTCCGCCCCAACAAGTTCCGCCCCAACAAGCTTCGCCTCAACAAGCTTCGCCTCAAGGCGCCCAACAAGTTCCCCAGCAAGCTCCACAATCTGGGCCCAGGGAGTTTTCGCTCCCTTTTAACCATGTGCAAAACATCGGAAACATTGTTAATCATATGCATGGCCCTGGAGCAGGTTTTCCCCCTCCAAGAATGCCCCAACTCAATGTTGACAGAAACTCACTCGTGATACTAGGAGGGTTTATGTACCAGTACTACTTCCAACTAATGCGGCTCTTGCCCTTTATGTCAAGAGTTTCAGATTTGCTGCAAAGAGAAAGCTTAATCACTGACTCCAACGAACGAAATATGCTCCAAGTAATGGCAAGAAACGTAGGAAGGGCCTTTTCAGAGATAATTCAAGCTACCCAGCCTGTAGCAGAGATACTTCAGAATTTAGAAGTAGGCCAATCACCAGGGAACTTTAACATGAGGCTTCAGGGAAACCACGTAGTTTCAGAAAATCAAGTGCCTAGACAACAAGTGTTTGCACAGCAGATTCCACAGGGACTTTTCCAACAAGTTCCTCAACAAGGCGCTCAAGCCCAGGGAGTGCAGTCGATGCTTAGTTCTGTGTTCCCTATGATGGGCCAGATGCTAGGAGGGTCTCCAAACACTACCTTGAGGGACTTAATGCGCAACCTGCAACTCAACGATGAAAGCGAAGAAAACTTGCCAATGATGGACCTTTTCATCAACATTACTTTCCAAGAACTGATAAGTGTGGCCTCTGGAAACTGGGAACCTTTTAACAGACTCAGAGACGAAGTCAGAACCGGACTAGTTACAAGAATGGGAATGGACTCACCTGAAAACAGAAATGTTTTAGTCCAAGAAGTTGTTGACTACATCATTTCACATTACAACCTGCCTGAACAGTACCAGTCCCGACTCCGTGAAGGCTACAACTACCACATGGAACTTGCGAATATTGTGCGTTATTGGTACCGCCAAGCTCTTGACCTTGTCATGGACTACTCAGGGGATAACTTTCACAACGAGCTTAAAAAGCTGATCCAGTTAATGGTAGGAAACTTCATGGAAAGCATGCGTGGGGGAATTGAAGGAGGAATTCCTACAGCTATAGAAGCAGTTAACCAAATCATGAACCAGGCACTTAGTCAGCAGGTGCCTAGCGACCTAGTCAACATGCTTACTGGAGTTTCTATGCCTATGATCAACACACTTCTTATGAACTGCCACAGAGCGTACCAAAACCACCAAGAAACTCACCAAACGCAGTCTTCTCCGGCAGCCCAAATCTTAATTAACTGGCAAGCAACTATTTCACAAGACCAGGAAAGGCAGTTTGCTATGGGCTCTCAAAGGCCACTTAGTGACTCCTATGTGAGTTCGGATGTGTTCAGACAGGAAAGAGAAAGACCAAATGCACAAGATTTGTTCTTTGGGTCTTTGGGAGAAGCCTTCAGAAGTGCTGGAGTTCAACCTGTAAACCAAGTGATTCCCTCCGAAGTAACTATTGCTTTTACTAGAGGTCTTAGGGAACAAGTACGCCAAAGACTTGACCAAGACCCTGATTTTAGAAGTGGGCATTTTGAGCACTTAGACAGACTTAATAATTAAAATCGGAGCCTTTTAAGATGTATCGCACTTAACTAATATTTGTTTTGAAATTAACAGGTTACTGATCCATTTTTCAAATCCAAGGTGACAAAATGGTTACTTTATAATTTTTTCAACAAGCCTTTAACTATGAATAGTCCCATAGCAACTGAACACGAATTAGTTGGAGTGAACTTCCGTAAGTATACGGTTAAATCTCCTTCTCAAAAACTCAGAAAAAACAAAAACATTGTTTTAGCTTCCAGGAAAAGTAAATCTCCAATTGCTCAAAAAACAAGATCATCTTCAAGAATAGCCAGGTCTAAAAGCAACCAGAGAGAATTCAACCACAGCAAAGACACCAACCTAGACAAAAACTCACTGGAGAACCAAAAAAGTAGCCCCTGCGCCGAAAAAGAATCTTCAGGGTCGTTTGCCAAAAGCTCTTTTGGAGCCAAGGCTAAAAAGGTTCTCAAAAAGCTCTACGGGCAAAACCTAATAAGCCTAGACAGAGCAAAAAAGCAACCAAGCCTTCCAAGAAGAAACTCAAAAAGCAGGCAGTCAGTTAGAGACAACAAATTCTTGCCTCCGATAGACTTCGTTACAAAAAGAAGTGAGTCAACGACTCCTCAAAACAAGAAATTGTTAAAAGGAGAGTTCATTTCTATTGCTGAGTTCGAAAACTTACATCTGCTTTGGCAGGGACCCAACCACTTAGAAAAAGTGATTGAAGATGACTCTATTTTCGAAAACTCAGCTCAAGAGAATTATTGATAAGTTATTTTACTGAAATAAGTTTAGTAAGAAGTTATAAAAATGGGAAATAAAGAGTCCAGACGAAGAGAAGAGTCGGAGGAAATTAGGAGGACTTCCGTTATGTTTCTAAGAAACTACAGACATGTAATGCCTCCCGAAGGAGAAAACCCCATCAACGCAGTTCCCACTAACAGCGTTTCAGCGCAGTCGAACCTGAAACTCGACGTAAACATTAAGCGTTCCTCCTTCCAGTTGATTCCAACAGAAGCCCACCCAGACCAGTATTCCTTGGTCTTTGAGTTTGACTCCTTGACTACATGCTTAGTTACTGTTTATTATTTTGCAGTAGAAGTACTGGACGAAGCCCAAGAGCACACTTTATACTTTTCTGTTGATACTTCACTATACCCCAGTCCGCAGTCCTACAGGTTTTCACCTGGCTTGAACTACCTTTTTCCTTCTGGTGCGTCTAAAATCCAGCCCAACCTCTATAGTGAAGACACTCTTTTATACAGAAATAAGCAAGTGATTCCTATAGTAATCACGATAAAACCCGAAAGTTCTGACGAGGAAGAGATTGCTTGGCAAAGCTCGTTTTTGAGTTTCAAGTTAGAAGAAGGCAGTTACGACTTGAAACTCATTAAGCAAAAGGTGCACTTGCCTAGTGTAAGTTATGAGTTGCACGAAATTTATGGAATCACTGGCAAAGAACAAACAGACACAGCAGACTGCGTAATTTGCATACATGCCCCAAGTTGCGTCACAGTAATGCCTTGTGCACACTTGTGCTTGTGTGAGCAGTGCTCTGACCTTATCAGAAACGAAGCCTCCAGAAAGTGTCCTATATGTAGAACTAAAGTAGACCAACTGATTAAAATCGAATTCTAATAGCTAATTAAATGTCTAAAAAGGCCAAAGCTTACAAAGTTGAAACTGAGGATGTGGCTCATAACACAGACGAGTACATCAGAGACATTTCCCAGAACCTAAAGCCCTGTGCAGTGCTTTCAGACGAATGGCTATTTGTAGCTACTAACTTAGAAAACCTGAGTAAACTTTCTTACCTTGAAGCTTCAGAACAGACAGAAGAGTCCAAAGTCGAGCTAGGAAAGAACTTAGCAGGAACTCTGTGGGATTCTTCCAAGGTTACAAATACTCTAAGAATTCTTGCAGAGGAAAAAAAGGTTAGTGCTATTGTAAGTCTTTTGTCTGACTACAAAGACTGGCTGAAATCACCTACCACACAGCAGGAAATCAATGAATGCGCCAATAAACACTTCAGGACTTTCGAAGAAATTATCAGCAAAATAAACCAGTTTGAGTGCGACGCTGGCAACTTGCTTAAAAGACTATTTGAGTACCCAGAAAGTTTCCAACTCTGCAACACTGACGAGTTGCTCGAGCATATCGCTAAGGTCGTTAGAAGTGTTTTGGACCAAACTTCTTCAACTGACTTAATTGACCTTAGACAGGAGTCTTTGGTTTTCCATTACTTATACGAAATTGCTGGTAAACTTTCTAGTTTAGAAAAAGGGTCTTTGGTAGCCAAAATCAAACAAATGAACATTCCAAGACATTCATGTGAGGTTTTTTTGAGCCATCACGAAATCTACGACTCCTTGAATAAACTCAAGATTCTAGAGTTCCTAGGTACTGTAGCAGACCTTGAAGAGTTTGAAGACTACGAGTTCTTAACAAGTCCACAAGAAAAAGAAACCTTAGTTGCTCTTAGGAGAGACCTAATTAGAGACCTTATAGTTGAGTACCCTGAAAGAAGGCCCGTTGTTCGTCCATTTCTAGATGTAATTGAAAACTATGAAAGAGAACTGAGGTTCAAGTAAACTTAAATAACTAATGGAAGGTTCTTTAGACTCCCTTGAAAGAGTCAGACACACCATAGCAAGTTACTCCTTGAAAAAAGCTTCTTTAAGGCTAGAGCTGCAAAGGATCCTTAAACTTGAGCCAGAAGTTCCTAACTTTGAAGTGCTGGGAAGTCAAGTCATTGACGATAGAGTAAGCATGGGTTTGAGTTTCAACCTAGAAGGAACTCTACTCGGCACAGCAAGCTGGTCAGGACAAGCCCATGTCTGGAGTATTCCTGATGCTTCCCTTACACAGACGCTATCCGGGCACAATAATAAAGTTCAGTGTATATCTTTACTTGAGCAAACCCCAGCAACTGGTTCCTTTGACACAAAAGTAGGAGTGTGGAAAGAAGGTGAGCCGACCTGGCTTGAAGGCCATACTGAAAGAGTCAACCACGTGGAGTGGCATCCTTTGGGGAATATTCTTCTTTCATGCTCGCATGATCAAACTTGGAAGCTTTGGGACTGCGAACACAAAAAGTGCCTTCAAACTCAGTATGGACATATGAACGCAGTTTATTGTTTGAACTTGCACAAAGATGGGGGCTTGGTTGCAACAGGGGATTTAGGAGGTGTTGGATGTGTATGGGACTTAAGGACAGGCAAAGAAGTGCTTGTGCTGAAAAGCCATCTGAAACAAATAGTAAGCATAAGTATGGGAGAAGATGGGCATACTCTAGTCACTGGAAGCGACGATAACACAGCTAAAGTATGGGACTTGAGAAGGAAGGGATTGCTGCACAGCATACCTGCACATGTCAAAATGGTTTCTGGGGTGGTTGCTAGGGAGTCTTTTATTGCTACTTGTAGTTACGATTCCACAACTAAGTTTTGGAACAGGTCTACTTTCGAAATGCTGAAAGAAGTGAGTTACGAAAACAAGGTTACTGGAATAGATAGTGTTGGAAACTGGGTAGCTACTGTTTCTTTTGATAGAACTTTCAAGTTATTGGAGAATAGCCATGTTTAGTATTTAAGATTTATTAAGATGAATGTAAAGATATGTACTAGCAAAAGCATTGGGTCTCAAAATCATGAGTGAAATGTGATGAACTGTGTAAAACTAGAATTTGAGAAATGTTGAAGCAGTTTTTGAGTATTTATTTAACAAGTTTGCAATCTAGCGAATAAATAAATGGGGATATTTAGACAGTAATTATTCGAGTTAAATGGATTTAACTGGAAATAAACCATTGATACTTCTGAAATGTAAATTTGATTTAAATTAATTCATTTATGCTATTTTAGTATTATAGTAGGAACTATATAGTTAAACTTGATAAACCAAGTAATAAAAACTTGTTTATAAATGCAAGAAACTTCTATGGATGTAGAGTGTAACAGAGATGCAATGCCTGAAGATTGGAACTCTGATAAAACAGCAGAAAGCATTTCGCCAGAAATACAAGAAAGCAAAACTTCCCATTGCGCTATTTGTGAGAAAACAAGCGGCAAATTACTCAGCAGAGGAGTGAGTAGTGGGAAGAAAGTGCACGAGAGGTGTATGGAGAGGGCGGGGTGTTGTGTGTGTGGAGTGGAGGGGATGAGTGTGCT
>PR_CR_10_Liq_1_inCRDRAFT_1001000_pt1 | contig 16629 bp, 10 predicted proteins | sample PRCRCaboRojoPR_3_FD_10241 | JGI IMG/M metagenome (IMG submission 10241)
GTTGACTAAAGCAGGTGGGCCAAAAGTACCCCTAACATTATTGCTAAATCCGTATTTCTCTTTGGGTAGGCCGGCAAAATTTCGGTCTAGTTTTTTGTTGCCATTTTCATCATGAAAGGCGGCAATGGCATAGTTTCCTTTGGGTAAGCTTAAACGCACCGTGGGACCTTGGCTTTCCAGTGGCACTACTTTTTTAAGGACCTCTTCGCCCGCTGCATCACTTACTTTAAGCATGAGATTACCTTTGGCAGAACTTAAACCCGTAAATGAAATGCTGAGCGTGTGATTTTCTGCCTTGACCATAGTTTGAAGTGTCCCCAAAAGGGCCAAAAAGATTCCAAGTGTTTTGAAGTATTGCAGCATCCGCAAAGCTAACGAAGCAGTACCAGGCTACCCTGAAGGTTCTTTACTTCGCTTTTGCCGGTAGGACTATTAACCGGAAGGAGTTTTGCCGTAATCTTATACATGTACACCCCGGGGCGGGCGTCACTGCCCCTAATTTTTCCATTCCAGGCTTGAGATTCAAGTAGGCTGTTACTCTCGTAAACTACTTGGCCCCAGCGGTCAAAAATGGTAATGCTATAGCTTTCAATTTGGCAGCTTTCGCTTACGCGGATGAGGAAGGTTTCGTTCAAATCATCGCCATTTGGTGTAAAGGCTTTAGGAACATATAAAGGGCAAGTTGCCGGAGCACTACCACTGCCGGGTCCGTTCTGGCTGAAGCCTGAAAGACTGAAAGCCAGAAATAGAATAAATGCTATAGACGTCAAATAACTTCGCATACCAAACTCAAAAGTAAATAAACTTTTGCAGCTGTGCTACTCTACTGCTTCTGGTATTAGCCTAAATGAGTAAAGGAGCCCTTTAGCTAGTTTACGTTTTAATCAAAATCCAGGGTGAGTTTAAAACGCAAAATTCGTCCATTCCCGGCATCAGCTACGTACACTATATTTTTAAAGTACGCCACTGACGTGGGATCCCTAAACTGCGTGGCGCTGGAACCCGTGCCTCCAAAACTGGCTTTTTGATACCGATCAATATTGGCGGCCGGGGGCGGCAAAACGCCTTCAAAACCTGTAAATGAAAACTGATACAAGGAATCGGTGTCTGTATCTACCACAAAAATAAACTGACTTCCGTCTCCCGCTAAGGTAGCATCTACCGGCCTACTAAATTTATTAGGGCTATTGATAAAGCCATCAGCCTGACTGGTATCAGCGGAAGCTAAAATCTTAGGGCGGTATTCTGCGCCAAACTCCCCTTCAATAAATTCAATGTACTGCACCTTTAAGGCATTATTGGGATCCAATGAGGTGTACACAAAGTCTCTTCCGCCTTGAGCGCTAAGCTGCGGAGGTTGTGTGAGGGTGAAAATACCGCTGGGGTCTTGAAAATAATCATTGAAAAAACCAGCTGAGGTTTGTACTGAGATGGGTGAGATAAACTCGTCTTCATTACTGAAATACAGCACCGCATCATTGGGCCCTAGTGGTCCGGATGAGCCTTGCCCCTGGCGGGTTACATAAAACTGATTGTTTTGGTTGGGGTCACTGTTATTGCCAATAATGGCAATGTCTTGAAAGCTCACCTGCTCAATAGTTTTGTCTACCGGATTGTTTTGGGTGTAGTAAAATGGGTGAACTATGGTGTTTACTACTTCGGCATTGTTCAGGTTGTAACCATTCCCCACCAGGCGCAGGCGGTAAATAGCTGAAAGAGTTAAGGAAGTGTCTCTACCACCGGCATTCACAATAGTGTCTTTGGTACCAATTACCAGCAGGTCAAACTTGCGGTCTTGCACCACGGCTTTCGCGCCCGGTATGGCTTTACGCGCTAAAACATTACCGGCCTCATCCATGGCAATTACTTCTCCTGCCGCTTCATCTGCTATGTAAAGCAATTCATCAAATCCGGTGGTTATGTCTACCGGCCGACTAAAATTGTCTAACACCGGAAAAATGGGTACATAGGCAATATCCCGCACAGTGTTATCGGGGGGAATGTCTATAAAATCTAAATCGGTTTTTTTACCCAAGTAATCTTCACAGCTGCTAAAGAATAGCACCAGGGCTAAGAAGCCGAATATGCTTTTGATAGTTTTCATTTACCGGCTGTTATTGCTTAATAGTTCAATTTGAAGACCCAAACCGTGCTGCATACCCAAAAAGTTGGTGGGGTTGGCGGCATAGTCTATGGTAAAGGGCAAACCCCCTAAACGGGCTTTTACCCCAAAGCCAAAGGTGGGGATGTGTTGGTGGCGCACGCTAATGCGGTAACCAGCCCGGGCAAAGAATAAATCTTTAAGGTTGTACTCAACGCCCAAACGGTAGTTTTCAGCATTGTCATTGGGGTGGTTCAATTGCAAGCTGGTAGTAAGGCTGTGCATATCGGTTTTGTACGGAGTAATACTCATCCCTAATTTAAAAACCGTGGGCACCGTGTTGGCGTCTAGCTCAACCCCGGTATTGCGGTTGAAAGTTACCGGTATATCATCATTGGAATTTAAGGCAGAGTTGCCCCCGAAATTCTGCACCATTACCGCAAATTTCAAGTCTTTATAATCCGTGTTGTACAAAAAGGCCACGTCTACCGTGGCGGTGCTGTTGTGGTAATTGGCAATGCCTTCGTACACATACTTTACCGTTACACCCGCACTAAAAAGTGAAGATAACTGGCGGCTGTAGGTGGCCCCCACGGCCAGGTTGGTCACAAATACCTGACGTCCCGTACCCATGGGCATAAACTCGGTACGTTCTTCCATTTCCCCACTGTTCAGTGAATTTAAACTAAACGAGAGGGTACTTACTTTATCATCCAAAGGGTAATTGGCGGCTACAAAAGATTGGTTCACGCCTCCGCCTAAAAACAGGTGGCTCAGGGTATAGGTGGTGTTTTCTAAATCTACCAGGGCAGCAGGGTTGTTTTGGCTACTGTAGCCATCGCCCGAAAGGGCCACACTGGCACCACCCATGGCTAGAGAGCGGGTGCTCATATCATTTTTTAGAAAGCTCAAGGCCGATAAACCCGCGCGCTCACCACCAAAGTTGGGGAGAATTTGGCCGTGGGCCAGATTTAAGGCTAGGATAGCGGTAAGTATTAGATATGCGATGTTTTTCATGCCTAAAACCTAAATTCTATTCCGTATAAAATTTGACGTGGAGCCAGGTAACGTGCGGGGTTGCGTGGGTCTAAGCCCCTTTCCTGTGGCCCATTGAAACGGGGGTCTCGCCATTCAAGCGGAACGTCATCACCAAAACGGTAGGCTCGGCCAGTAACGGGGTTCACAATTTGAGAATTACGGGCATCTAAGAGGTTGCGAATTTCCAGCGAAACGGAAACCCCTTTTCCTTTTTTAAGGCCAGTAGGAATGTTGTAGCGTAATTTTAAATCAAAGTTATTCCAGGGCTCAGCGGTAGCCTGCAAAAACTGATCAATTATGGGTTCATACTGCGGGCGCCCTAATTCATTGGTACCAATTTGCCGGTGCGGAGTATACCTGAATCCAGAAGTGAACTGGTAGCTTAAAAAGGCGGTGAAGCCCGTGAGATCTGCTCCTAAAATAGGCAGCGTACTATCTGGGGCAAACACAATACCGGCATTAATATTCCAGGGCCGGTCAAAGGCTAGAAACTGCTCTTGCGTAAGGGGCACTTCGCCATTTTGCTCTATTTGCAAAGAAGACTCACGGGCCGAGTTTGATTTACCGCGGGCCACTTGGTAGGCCACGTTGCTAAAAGTTCTTAGGTACTGACCAATGCGGTAATTCAGCCCTACCTCCAGACCGTAAATTTTAGCGTAGTCTTGGTTAATGTAAAAGTTTTTAGTGGTGGGGCGGCCGGTTTGGTCTTCCACAATTACCCTGCGCGATACAATGTAATCAAAGCGGTTGTTGTTAAAAGCAGTAAGGGTAAGGGCTAAATCTTGCGTAAGCTTAGATTTCAGACCAATTTCATAGCTCACATTTACTTCCGGGTCAATATCGGGGTTACCCAAACTAGAAAGGAAAGAGCGATCTTGGTAGGTGGGGTCTAAACCAGCATAAAGGAAGCGTGGGTGCGGCAAGCGCATACTGTGGCCGTAGTTGAAATACAGCACGTTGTTTTCCGTTACCGGGAAGCTCACATTAATTTTTGGGAGCAGGCGGGCTTTCCAGCGAAGGCCAAAAACCTCGGAAGTCTTGTCTAAATAGTCTTTACGCACTTGATCAATCACCGGGGCAGTGGGATCGTTTACGGCATCATCGGCAAACTTACCGGGTGCCCAGTAATTCATACGCAGGCCTAAGGTAGCAATGATGCCTTTGTAGGTAATTTTATCCTGCACAAAAATGCCGCCCTCAATGGGGTTTACCGCCCAAATGTCGTTGCTGGAACCGATGCTCACACTTTGGGTAGAAACCGAGTCATTGATTTGAATGGGTGCCCCCACCCAGGGCCGCGAGACGTCTACCCATTGGTATTCTGTAAACGTGTTTTGGATACCAAAACTGAGCTCGTTGTTTTGGTTGGGAATGTAGGTAGCCTTTGCATTAAAAGTGTACTCCTGGGCGTAGTGATCGTGCCAAACGGGCGTAATACCCCCGTTATTTACCAGACCGTCTCCTGCGTTTACAAAGTAAATACCGGTGGGGTCACCCGGATTAAAAAGTCCCACCGGGTAGGTAATTATATTGTCCTCGTCTAGAATTTGGTCTACCGTTTCCGTGCGGAAAGGGCGGCCATTGGCATCGGCTCTAAGGTTGGTGAAGAGCCGGCCAGCCGAGAAACTTAAGCCCCAGCGTTTGTTGATGAGGTGATTAAGGTTAAGAGCGGTAAGGTTACTGTGATGCGTGTAGGTGGTGGCATTATCTAAATTATTGGAGCGGGCGTATTGGTAGCCGGGCGCCAAAATAGCGTCAAAACCTACTATTTGCAGGGTACGTGTGTTTTGGTTAATATTTAGTGAGTGCTGGTTGGTTAAGGTTATTTTGGTACCCGAAGCAATTTTATAGCTCAGCTTAACCGTGTTGGTGTAGGAGTTGGTTTGGCGCGGAGCCCAAAACTCAGGGTTATTACTAAAAAGCGAACTGTTTAGTTGATCGGCTTGATTGGGGAAATACTCATCTGTTAAGAATACGCTTCCGCTGGCAAAAAGCGTAAATTTTTTGTTCTTGGTAAGGGGCGTGGAAACGTTTAGCTCCATGCGATCGGTATTGAAAGAGGTGGCTACACTGGGGTCACCCAGGTTATCTCTTTGGTAGCTTCCGCTGATTTCAAACTTTTCACCGCCTTCTCTAATTTTGGTGTTCACCACGCCAGAACTACCGCCCCCATACTCAGCGCCTACACCCCCGGTTATAAGGTCTACGCTGGAAATGGCTGAACTGTTTACATCTACTCCAAAGCCTGTACCGGCCAATGGATCCTGGGCCGAAATACCGTCTACAATGTATTCGGTTTCATATACGCGGGCGCCTCTAATTTGCAAGCCATCGGGGGTTTTAACCACACCCGCCTGCATTTGAATCACCTCTTGTACATCACGCACATTCATCTGTGCGATTTCCTGTTGGGTTATAGACACCTCACTGGCGGCCGCTTCCAAGTCAATTTGGCCTTTACGCCCTACCACGGTTACCTCATTCAGCCGCTCGGTTTGTTCCTTTAGTTTAATGGTGAGTTCTTTCTTCTCGCCATTAGAAAAGGTGATACCGGTATATAGCTTAGTTTCATAACCAATGAATTGCACCTTAATGGAGTAGTCACCTGGCTTTATGCCATTGATTACGTAGTTGCCGTTAATATCTGCTGAAGCTCCTTTGTAGGTACCCACAATAGTTATGTTGGCGCCAATTAAGGGATCGCCATTGATTGCATCTAAAACCTTACCTGAAAGGGAGGCTGCTTTTTGCGCCTGTAGCCATCCGCCAACGAGCGTGAGCGAAAAGAGCAGAACTAGCTTTTTAAAACTCATTGTTGAAAATTTCGCCTATTAGTTGTTCCAGTGCGGCACTGTTTTTCTGAAAATTATGCAGTTCCAGCGCAAAAAAGACTTCGTTCAATTGGTTATTTCTAAATCTGCGTACGCCCACCACATCGGTGGGGCCATTCCAACCTCTGAATTTGGTAAGCTGTGCGCGGTAAAAGGTTTGGGCATCTGTACTAGGTACAATAGGCACTATGCCAAACTGAACACTATTGGACTGCAGACCTGGGTAGTTACCTGTTTGGGTGGCTACCAAGCTGCTGTCTGAAACAATACGTGCCTGGCTGCCTGGCACGGTAGAAATAGACAAACCCTGGATGGGATACACGGTGGCCAGATCGGTTACATCGGCTGATTTATCAAATGACGTGGTAATGAAATATTTGCCGGGTTTAAAACTGCGATCTACAAAGCGCTGTATTACGGGCGCCAAAAAGCCTAAAAGTGTGTTGCTTTCGCCTGTGATATTGCTGGTAATGCTGGTGGTGCTCAGGTTTATAAAGGCCTCACTGTACTGCGCAAAAATAAGCTGCACGGTAGGGTCAAAATATTTTGGGATGCTGTTACTGCTTTGGTTGCCTAGGTCTAACACGTCATAGTTTAGGTTATTGGCATTGAGTAGTGCACGGTACTGAGGGGCAAGGGTCTCACTGTGGCCGTTTACCCATAGGGTAGAAACATCAGGTGTTTTGGGCCTAAAGTAAAACACCTCACTGGTGTCTACCGGGCTTTCACTTTCTGCAATGTCAATGGCTTTAATGTACACCCGGTTGGTATCGTTTAAACGGATGCCGTCAATGGTTTGCCCACTGGGGGCGGTACTGTTGCCGTAATAAATGCGGGAACTTACGGTGCCTGTGCTTTGGCCCGTATCGGGCAAAAAGGTAATGAGGTTTTGACTCCGGTCGATGGTTACCCAGTCTCCATCATTAATTTTCATTTGTACTTGATCCAGGGTATTGGTGCCATCAGGGTCATCGGCCGACCAAAAATAAGTGGCGGCAATAAATACGGTATCGCCCGGGCTGCGCTCATCAATTAATGAAGCGGTGGGCGGTGAATTTTTTAAAGGTACCTGCAAATAGGCAGGGGTAGGGTCTACGTTGCCGTCATTATCTATGGCGCGTACGTAAAAGTCAATGTCTGCTGAATCTTGTCCAGCTGGGATGTCAAAGAGAAAGACAGAATCTTGAGTGGTGGTGTAAAACCAGTTGGTTTGGTCTAAAGAAATCTCATAACCTTCAATGTACCCATCGCTATCGGCGCCAAACCAAGATAAGCGCACCGATGAGTTGAGCCTTTGATCACCACTGCGATTGATGGTTTCAAAAGCGAGCTTGGTTTCAGGAATGCCATTAGCGTCAATTTCTCCTTTACGACATCCGGCTAAAGCCAAAACCAAACCAAGCGCTAAGCATGGTAACCTGAAGTAGTGAGTAGTTTTTTTTGAAGGCATAATCTGCAATGAAAAAGAAAAGCAACTGCCCGGTTTCGGGCAGTTGCTTAATCAGTTTATTGGGTAACCATTACTTTGTAAGTACGGTTAATATTCAATGAAGCTGCGTTCACTTTTAGCAAGTACATACCGGCTGGTAAGTCGCTTACATTTAATTGACCTGAACCGGCTTTAGCGAATGATTTCACTAAGCTGCCGTTAAGGTTGTAAAGCTGTGCTTCTACCTTGGCCGTTCCTTCTACGCTTATATTCAATACATTTTGCGCAGGGTTAGGGTATACGGCTACCTGAGCTTCTTCTACTTCGGCAAGGCTTACGTTGGTAGGCACGTTACAGTTGTTGGTGTCTAGCGCTACGCTCAGATTCACAATNTCAAAATTGTTACGAGGCAACAACTTGTAGTTGCCAAAGCTAAACCAAAGAACCCCNTGAATGGCGTCCATGGTCATGCCCTGCTGCGTAGCTACAGGAGGTACTTGCATAGCACCGTTTTGCGTGTTGTAAGAGGTGTCNGCNACCAATGAAACATACAAGCTAGAGGTAGCGCGGGTACCATCCTGGCGGCCAGCCAATACTCTAGACTCATCNCTGCTGCCAACTACGGCTACTCCGTATTCACCAAAGCCTAAGTCTGCNGTGCTTACTTCNATTTGTCCGTTGGCCGGATCTTCAAAAGAAATGAGCATACCCTCGTAAGGCTCAAGGTCTAAGTTGGCGTCAGAAGGATTTACAGCGGTAGGCATGATGGTTTGAGAAAGAGGCAAACCGTCTACATTGGTTACATTCAAATAGGTCACGCCAAAAGTTTCTTGCACGGTACCGGTTACTTCTACCCACTGGTCGCGGTAAAGGTCACCTAAGTCTTGGTTAGGAATTAAAGCAATTCCTGAATACAGACTATCGGTAGGATCCTGGATGTACACATACTCTAAATCACAATCTCTGCGTGCCGCGGTTACTACTCCCTGTACTGTTACGGTTTGACCTTCTAAAGCAGATTCACCGGTTCCATTACCACTGTACTGAATGTCAAAAATCTTAAGGCCGCCATCTCGCACGGTGTAGTGATTAAAGAAAGGATTGGTTGCGTTGGCCGGACTTACCGGTAGTACCACTGCGCTATTGTCATTATCAACTGCTTTGATGTAATAGCGAACTAAAGTTCCGTTGGGTTGCGCAGGTACCACAAACTCATAGTTGTCATTACCCACAAAACTCATAGCCGCTTTGGTAAACTGGCTTGAAGGTAAGGTAGGGTCCGTACTGTAGTAAATGTCTGCGGTATCAATAGTTCCATCAGCATCGGTAATGGTAGCTGTAATGGTTACGGGGTCACTGCTGGTAGGCTGCAACGGAATGTTAATCACGTTATTGATGTTAGGGGCAGAAGCGCCTACCTCATAGTGGGTAGAGTCAAACGGGTTGATCTCATATCCACGGCCGGTACCACCTGTACAGCCGTTAGCGCTATGACGGATAATACCTTTCAATGAAGTGTAGAAAGTACCTACGCTAGGGGGTACAAAACTTCCCGTACCGCTGGTTGAAGGACTGTTAGGGTTAACAATGGTGTGCGAGGGAGTACGTTGTGCCAAAAAGCGGTCACTTACGTTGATGAGGTTTCCGTTGGCATCTTGCACATCAAAACTCACCCGGTTCCCACTAAAAGGAGTTACCTGAACCACGGTTACGTTTTGCAACTCTACAAAGCTGTTTTGCCATTGCTCGCCTTGTTGCACATTATTAACGCGTTGGTTATCGTTAAGGTCACCTAAAGGAACCACCGCAGGTGTAAAGGCACTGGCGGGTAAATCGCCTGAAGCCAATAAGGTTACTGAATTCACGTCTAGCGTAGTGAACTGAGTATTACCGCTAAATTGCTCAACAATACCGGTTACTTCTACTTTATCACCTTGGAATAGGGCGGTGAAACCAGGCACAGGTTGTAAGTTGCTACTGGCATCTTCATACACACCCATTACTTCAATGCCTTGGTCTGGTGTGGCAGCGCCATTGGCAGAAGTATCAATCATGTAAATAAAGGGACGGTTACCACCTTGTACCGAACCAGAAGCAACTTCTGAAAGGCCACCATCGGTTACCACGTGTACACGAATGCGCACCGTGTCGCCTAAGGCAACAGAAGTGTCGTTACAGTTAGCACGATCAATGTTGGTATTGATCTGTGAAACCGTAACCAAAGGATAGGTTTGCGCCTGACTGAATGCCAAACTGCAAGCCAGCCACTACAAAAAGAGTAAGTAAATTTCTCATGTGTAAGGGTTTATTTGATAATTATAAATTTTCCGGTTGTACGTTCACCGCTGTCCAAATCCTGTACTGAAAACAGATACAGACCACGGCTAATAATTTGGCTATTTAAGGATAAAAGATCCCAGGCGTGTTCCCCACCTGAAAAACGGTTTTCGGAAGCATCTTCAGCTCCAAAGGTTTCAAACCAGCGGATGTCACTACCACTGTAATTTTCATCATGTCTTATCTCATCAATAAAATCGCCAGACACCGTGTAAATTCGAATCACACAGCGTTTGGGTAAATTGGCAAAAATGATTTTACGGCTTTCTTCCTGAAAGTTTGAACGGCCTTCCCAGGCAGCTCCGTAGTAATAAGGGTTAGGGTAGGCAAAAGGCAAGTTTTCTTCCATGTTGGGGTTGGGTAGGGTTCCTGCAAAGGCCCGGTAATTATTGGCCAAAAAGCTAGACTCCAAACTCTCCAGATTGCTTTCGGGGTTACCCCGATCAAAAGCGGTCACGGCCACGGCATACTGCCAACCATTGGGAATATTCTCAATGGTGTATTTGTACACGTAGGCGGTGGTGTCATTCTCAAAAAACACGGGTTCATCTAGGGCGATGGCTTCAAAGCCAGTTTCGTTAAATAGTCCGTTTCCTGCTTGATCGTATTGGGCAATAAGGTTAAAATCTTCGGCCAGGTTTTGCACTCCGGTTACGTCAAATCCCTGGCGGGATAAGTACACCCGGTAGCCTTCAAAATCTTTTTCATTGCTGATGGGGTCAATGGAATTACGCGAATTATCGGCCCAGTAAATATCTATTTGATTATCAGAAGGTACAATGGTGGTGCGTGGTATGGCGGGTGGGCTCGGTAAAATAAAACGGGTAAGTTGGCCATCGCCATCATTGTCTTCGCCTGGGTCCAGTACCCCGTTGAAGTTTTGGTCTTCTCCATTAAAAGCCTGCTGTGCCCAACCGGCATTGGCAATGAGGTTAGCACGTTGCGTACGATTGTTATCGGTATTGGGATTGCCGTCTTCATTTTTCTTAGCCAATACGTAGGCAAAAGAAAACTCAATTTCATCTCCTGGAGCAAAATCATTGATGGGGCCAGCCGAAATTAAATCAGAGCGGTTGCCAGAAGCCTCGAGCAGTGCTTGAATGGTTGTGCCACCGCAGTTACCGGCTGTTGGGTCATCCCAGCATGGGTCGTCTTCCAGGCCTTCCTCCATTTTGCGGTAGCGCTGGTCTTCGGTTGCCGGGAAGGCAAAGTCTGCTGAAAAGTCATTAAACACCCAAGAATTATAGTTTACGTTAAAGGTGTTTGCGGTATCCCACAGCCCGGTTTGGGTGTTGAAAACACTGTCCAGTGCGGGGTGCTTAAAACCGTTTTTATCACTAGCGCCCAGAAATTTTTGGCCAATGTAGCTCTCGGTAAATCCTGGGTCGCCCGTGGCATCAAAACAGTAGGCCAGGTTTAGACTGTCCATGTAGCCATTACCACCTTTATTGTAAAAAGCCGCTCCCCCTGCTCCGGCCGGGGTAACATTTACGTTACGCACCACAGTGTTATTCCATAAGCCCAGGTATAAATCTTCGTAGGTAACATTACTGGCGTTGCGCACTTTAAAGTTCACAATTACCAAAAAGTCCGTAAAGGTGAAGTTCCAGTTGTAGGTTTCCATGTCCACTACCACGTTCATGGGGCGGTCATGGTCATTAATGGGAATTTGTGTGCCTGGTATGGTAATGTTTGAATCCGTAAAGGTGGCAGTGTAGTCTTGGTGGGACACGGCAGCCGGGTCAAAAAAGCGATTGTCAAATAGTGAACTCCGTTCGTCTAGGGTAGAGCCGGGGCTGGCGGTGAATTCAAAGCCACCTCGTCCTGGGGCATAGCCCTGGGGAGCATCATAAGCCGAGGTAGATACCAGCACCTGGCCACTGCTGTTTTTAGCGCCAATCCATAAACCTCCTTCAAAAAGGTGCTCAATGCCTGAGCCAGCCGGATATTCACAACTGGGATTACCGCTGGCACTGCGGTATCCGCGAAAAGCGTTACCAAAAGTACCCAGGTTGGTAACATTTAAGCGTACGTTACTGGCGGTGGTTGTTTTTTCATCAAAGCTGGTTTGCGCCTCAATAGCGAGGGGAGCTAGCAACGTTAGCCAAAAACCCAAGATTACGTGCCTTTTCATTAGTGCTTCACCAATTTACGCGTTACCGTGCTGCCATTAGCCTTGCTTACAGTCAGCAAGTAAATTCCCGGGCGCCACTTTTCTGTATTAAAACTCACCTGAGCATTAGCGGCCAGGTTGCTAGTAGATTTATGCGCCACGGTGCAACCGGTCAAATCAATCACTCTAATTTCAACATCCTCAAAAGCTTGCTGGCCCTTAAAATGTACATTTAATTGGTTCTTGAATGGGTTCGGCACGTGCAGCACTCGCTGCCAATAATCTTCTTCTGAAATACCTATACCACTCACGCTTGCCTCTAATTCCAATATCACCGGCAGGTGATCACTAAAATTATAAAGGGCGCTGGCTACCACGCTGTTTACGGAGAAATTGTTAGACGTATTTAAACTTCCGTTGAAGGAAGAACCATCTTGGCCATACGCATAATAGTTTTGGTACCTAAGCTTATCAGCACCATTGGAAATGCTATTGGAGATAAGTGAGAAATCAAAACGGTCATCCATACCGCCACCGCTAAAACAACCTGTGCCACTGCTGTGGGTACTTTGCGTATGAATACTGGCAAAATTGGAATTGTTATTCCAGCTGCCAGGTGTGCTTATGGGATCATTCAGGGCCACTGAAGCATTGCTGTAGTTAATGAATTCTTGGTATGAATTTTCACTGCTGCTTCTAATGTTAAAATCACCGGTTAAGATTACATTTTGATCGCTTACATTATTTTCAATGTAATCCATAATGGCTTCGGCCGCATTTTCGCGCTGATTTTGGTCTCCGCTGGAAGAACCGGCTTTAAGGTGGGCTACGGCAATCGTAAAAAATACGGTATCTACTCCAGGGCTACCCAGGCCGGCATCATTTACATACAGGCGGTAAAAATCAATTACTCTAATGATAGGAAAGTTGTTTAAGTCGCGTTGCAGGGTGCTCTGGCTTTCTAGCGTAAACTTGTTTTCATTGAAAAAAAGCATGTTTACCAAGCTGCTGGAAGAGTTGTTGGTGCTATTGGCGCTTTTAAAATGGTTGACACCATTAACATTTAAAACATTGCTGTTAACCAACAGCGGGTTTACCACGCCTTCGCCTAATTCATTCACGCAAATTATGTCTGGATTAACTGAACTCACAATAGTGGTTAAGTCTTGATCTCTTTGGGCGGGGGTTCTGGAATGTGTGCAAGGAGCATTGTTTGCCTTGTAGAACATTAAGTTGTAGGTCATGATTTTAATCTCCTCAACCTGAGCGTTTAAGTTCAAAAAGCTCAGTGAGAAAAACAACCACAACATTCTTACTTTCATACCGCGCCAATTTGGGGCGGCAAAGTTACTAAAGCCTGCTTGGCTTATGTTACCGGTATGTTAATTAACTAACCGCCATCCCACTCGTAAATAATGCCGGTTTTCTCTTTTTTCTTAGGCTCTTTTTTAAAAATCTCCTTAAGCTCCTGGCCCTGCTTTTTTAGATCTTCACCCAGCGATTGGCCAATGTCTTTGCCGGTAACTTTTATTTGAGGTGCATCGGTGGTGCCGGTTATGGAAACCGGAATGCGGTGGTCATCATCGCGTTGGGCAATACTCAGGTGGTCTTCAAACTCTGGGTTGGTTTTGGATTTACGGTCTTTAAATAATACGTCACTTAAGCGCAGCTTTACTAAGTAGTCAATTTCATTCTCAAAAGAGTGGGTGCCTTGCAATTGTAAATCCAACACATTGCTTTTTATGTCCATGCTAGGAATGGTAATTAACCCGTTGTTGATAGAAATCACGTTAGAGAGTTCACTAAAGGCCACGTCTTCCAGCTCTTCAATCTCCGCAAAGCGACTCAAGGCTTTCATGGGCTCATAATTTTTCAAGTGGCCATCAATAATTCGTAATTCGTTTTGTGCTACCAAAGAGTAAGGGTCTATTTGCAGGGTGCTATCTAGCCGCGCATTCAATCGCGTGTTGATCCAGGCCGTGCCCACCAAATTATTAGCCGTAAGCGTTTGTTGACTAAAATTTTGAAACCCGGCAAAAAGTGCCCGCATATTAATGCGTTGGGCCTTTAGTTGCGCCTCTAAAAAATAACCCTTTTGGGGGATGGGGCTTAGGCTAAATTCCCCTTGGTAACTGCCCTCTTGCGCTTTCATGGATAGCTGGTTGCCCGTTATTTTACCCTCCTGAATTTCTAAAAGCCCTTTGATTTGCTGCGCTTTAAATTCCGCAAAGGCAAAGCGATCTATTTCCAATTGCAGACTTACATTCAGGTTTTGGGTAAAGGCTAGGCTGTAAGTGCCGGGGTTGCTACCTTCCTGATTTTGCAGAAAGGTCCAGCACTACTTCCTGAGATTTCACCAAGACGTTTACGGCCAGTTTCTCATCGTTGAAAAACAAATAGTTTAAAGTGTTGGTGAGGGTTCCTTTTAAGTATAAGTCACTTTCATGACTGGTAAGGTAGAGGCCATTTACCAACAGTTTTTTATCTTCTAGACTAAGCTCGCCCTGTAGGTTATTTACTTGCTGTGAACTGCCTTTAAGATTAAAGGCTCCCTCACTAATTTTAAGCTGTCCTTTTAGGCTGCTTTGGGCTAACTCGCGTTGAGTTATCGCGCCAAACTTTGCAAACTGCCCAGCCAGCTGCAGCTGGGCCTGCAATTGCCCCGCAACATTTTCTAAGGTGTCTAGTCCCAGGGCCCTGGTCCACTGCTCCAGGGGCATATTGGCTTCCAAGTTGGCAGTCACCTGCGGGCGTTCTAAATTTTTAATAAGGGCGCTTCCGCGGATGGACTGATCAGAAGTACGACTAGTGAGCTCCGTAATTTCCAACTGGTCGGCTCCGCCTTGATATTGATATTGGCCTGAAAAGTCCAGCGTTTCCAAACGGCCATTTTCAGACCAGTTCAATTGAGTGTCATCGCCTGAAAAGGTCACTTTTAGAAGCGGCTCATTGGGCAGAAGATCTAAGGAGGCTTGGGCTTTTAGAGGTCCTGCAGCGCTTAGGGTTTGGAGATTGAGCCAGGCTTGTTCTTGTGCCAAAGGCAATAGGTCTTCTAAATAGGTCTCCTGGCTTTCTAAAAATAGGTGGTGCTTTTGAGCTTGGTTTACATAGCTAAAGTTTAAAACCAAGTTTTGGTTAATGGTCACATTTTCACCATTCAAAAGTAAGTTGTTTTGGCTATTTTGTAGATCCATGCGCCCGGCCAGCTGCACAGGTTGTTGTACATAGCTTTGGCCTTGTTGCTGGTAGTGATGAAGTACAGCATCTAGTTGCGCTCCTATTTGCACCTCTTTATTAAACTGGCCTTTGGCGTTTAGCTGCGGGCAGTGGCCCTGCAGTGCAAGTTGTTGTTGCTGGTTTTTGTAGGTTACCCTGATGTCTTTAAGATAAAATGCTTCCAGTCTAAAACCAGACGACTCTTCTGCCTCTGCTTCTTGGGTATTAAGAATATCGTAATTACTTAGACCCTGGGCGTTGGTGATCAGCGAAAGCGTACCGTGTTCCAGCGAAACTTCCTCTACGGAAATATCACCCGTAAAAACCGCCCATAGATTAAAAGCTAAAAAAACCTCTTCTGCGTAAAGCAGTGTATCGCTTTGGGTAGCCGGTAAACCTGCGCTAAAAACACTATTCATTTTTACCGCTGCCCGTGGAAACTTTTGCCAACTAATTTCTACTTCGTCTACCTGTACCGGAGCTAACAAGCGCTCATTTAGCTGGCTAACCACCAGGCTTATAATTTTATCCTGGTTAAAGTAGAGGAGGGAGGCGGCTGCAATTAGCAAAACCAACCCAATGCCCAGCATCCACTTTACTATTTTAAGAATTGCCTTCAAGAAATGCTTTTAGGTGTAACGTAAAGCGCTTTAAAACCGTGTAGTGCTCATTAATGCATTTTTAAAAAACTCACCTCTTTGTCGGTGAGTTTACGCCACTGACCACGGCTCAAGTTCTTTTTGGTAATTCCAGCAAAAAACACCCGGTCTAGTTGGGTAACTTCATAGTCTAAATGCTCAAAGATTCTGCGCACAATTCGATTGCGACCGCTGTGCAAAACCACCCCCACGTTTTTGCGGCTCTTTTGTTCTATGTAGCTGATTTCATCTACCTGAATGGGGCCATCGCTTAGCTCCACTCCTTTTTCAATAGCTATTAAATCGCGTTTTTCGAGATTTTTATTCAATACCACTTGATAGATTTTACGGGCTCCGTGGGAGGGGTGCGTAAGCTTTTTGGCCAAATCGCCATCATTGGTAAAAAGCAGTACTCCTGTGGTTTTCCGGTCTAAGCGCCCCACAGGGTAAATGCGTTCTTTGCCCGTGTTGGCCATTAGGTCCATCACCGTTTTGCGTGCTTTAGGGTCATCAGTAGTGGTGATAAAGCCTTTGGGTTTGTTTAAAGCGTAGTACACCTTTTTTTCCTGACTAATCAGTGAACCATTAAACTTTACTTCATCGTTAGGCTCTACTTGATAGCCCATTTCAGTGATGATTTTACCATTCACTTCAACCAGGCCTGTTTTAATCAGATTGTCAGCTTCTCTGCGTGAGGCAATGCCTGCGTTGGCTAAGTATTTATTAAGCCTAATCTTACCGTCATTGGCTGCCTTGGGGGCGGGCTTTGTAGCTTTTTTAAAGGGTGGCTTGCGGCCATTGTTTTTTTTGCCTTGGTAGCCAGGCTTATCACCGGGCTTGGATTTGCGGCCTTTTGAAGAGCCGGAGTGGGGTTTATTTCTGCCGGGCTTGTTCATAACCTTGCGTAATTTTTTAGGGGTAAAAAG
>PR_CR_10_Liq_1_inCRDRAFT_1001001_pt1 | contig 16625 bp, 12 predicted proteins | sample PRCRCaboRojoPR_3_FD_10241 | JGI IMG/M metagenome (IMG submission 10241)
AGTAGAATTCCCCCAGTCCCCCAAGTACCCCCCAATGCCTCCGTCGTTTTTAAACCCTTGGTCCCAAATCGTTATTGTGCACTTAAACAAACTGTCGCAGTCATTCCCAAAAAAGTCCTCCAGAAACAGGTAACCAATTATCCCAAACAAGTACACAAAAATCAAAGTCAACAGAAACGTCAACAAAAGTTGCTTCTTGGGCTTAACTATGGACTTAATCACGTTTTGGAGCGAAGGGTACCTGTTGATTATGTCCAAAAGTAACAGCGAAAAAAACAAGTGGTTCCCAAAAGTACCCATGACCGAAAAAGCCATGTAAGCTGAGTAGTAAATCACTTCAAAGTTGCTCAAAAGAGTCAAAAAGGCACTGATGGCCTGCAGAGCCCTTTTCCAAAGAATCTTTGTCCAGCGAGGTTCAGCTCTCCAAAACTCACTAGAGGGTTCCTTTGCAAGCCAACCCCGCCGAGCAAGCAGAGGGCCTACTTTCATGAAGAAAAACATCACTATCATTAAACAAGAAACAGTTTGGACAAACCCCAAAGACATTATTAGAGTTTCGGTGCTTTTTTTGCTCAAACCGTAGTCAGAGTCACTGCTTTCGTAGTAGAAAAGAGAAGGTTCGTCTTTCCTGTCGGTGTTGTACCTTGAGTAAGAAAATATCAGTATGAAGTTCAAGCAAAGAGTCATCAAAAAGGCCAGTTCTCTCCACAGTGAAACGTTAGAAGCTATGGCAGAAATGACTTTGTTCCTGTCAAAGAACTTTTTAAGGGAGTGTTCGTGCTGCATTTTTTCTATGGTGAGTTCTGCTGAGTCAACTAAAGACTTAAGTTTGCTTTGGTCAGAACTCCGGTCTACTTCTAAGTGGAACTGTTCCTTGATCTCTTCACTCAAACCTTTTACTTCAGGTGGCAAGTAGAAGTAAATTTTCGTCAGGTTCTCCATAAACACTACTTCGATGTTGCCAGTGTTTCTCTCAAAAAAGTCGTAAGCTAACTCGAGGGTTTTTTGTCTTTCTTGGAACTTCTGGCTGGTCTGTCTTCCAGCTAGTCTGCTTACAGTCGAGATTCCCGACTTGAGAAAAGCCATTCCTATTCTGCTCAGTCCTCCTAAGAGTTTCGACCCTGGAAAACTAGACTCGTCTTCCACTTTTGCTTGCAGCTCAAAAAGTTCGTTTTCAATTATTTCTTTGTTTTCAGGTTCATCACTGTCGTTGAAGTACTTCATCAAGTGGTAAATCATAAACCCTACTTCAATGATTGTTTGGTAGTACTTAGGGTTCAGGTCCTGGTTGTTTTCTGCAGAGTGGAAGTCGTAGTTTTCGTTGTCTAAAAAGTGGTTGAAGACCTCTTTGTCGTAGAAGTCACCTCCGTAAAACTCTGTGTAAGAAGTAAACATACTCACTAAGTTTTCTTTAAGCACTTCAATGTTTAAGGCTCGGATGAGTCTAGTAATGGCGAAACTGTCCTTCCTGCCTTCAAGTAAACTCAAAAGAGTTATCATGCACTTGTACTTTAAGTGAGCAATCATCCATCCACTAAGAACCTCCACCCCTCCGTACTCCCCTGTAAGTTCTGAGGGAGTGCCTCTTTGGTAGTCTTCTTTCAAGGAATCGTAAATCTCTATTTCTTCAGCCCTTTCGTTCAAAGAAAGAATTCCAGTGGCGATTTCCAGGAACTGGGAGTCGATAATTGACTCCTGGTTTTTCATGCAGGGTCCTTGCACGAACTCAGTCAAAGTATCTAAGCACTGGGAAATTTCCAAGAAAGTTCTGGCGTACTTCTTCTGCACTAAGTTCTCCAGCAAGTTAATTATGTCGTGTATCATGTTGTAGTTAGTTCTTGATTTGTGTTGGTGTCTTATATAATTCTGAAGTAAGTCATTGTGGTTCTCACACAAAAGCTGGAGGAGCCTGAGGACTGTTTTGATTTTGCTTTCTTTTTTCTTGTAAACTGGTGCTTTTTTCTTAGCCACTGGGGGGTTATTGGACACCTTTTTGGTGTGTTCTTTAAACAAGTTGTGGACTCTTTCAAAAAACACTTCCGAGTAAGGCACGTTTATGAAGAACTGGTAAAACTCTTGCTGGACTTTTTGGTTTCCGTTGTCAAGCAGTTGAACTGACAACTTCATCAAGGCCTTAAACACACTCATGTCCACACTTGAGTCACACAGTAAAGTCAAAGAAACTCTTCCAGCGTCGTAGGAGTTGAGCTTCTCCTGGACTTCCAGTTTGACTTTTTCTGGTTCTTCCATCTTTTCGCACACTGGCTCTGCAATCAGAGCAGCTAGGAATTCAATGGCCTTCAAAGTCATTTCGTTTCTGGTTTGGTTCCTTCCCAAACGAATGAACTCCACCAAGGCTTTTGCGACCTTTTCAAAACTAATGCTTTCGTCCATTCTGTGGACGTTGTAAACAGCCACCCTCAAAGCTTTGTCCTCTAGCTTGAGCAGGTGTTTTATTCCTTCGTCGTGCACTAGTTCGTTTTTTACTTTCTTCCAATTCTTAAACATTTCACAGCCGCTTTCTTCATAAAAGCCGTACACTGAAGTTCCTTTGAAGAGACTAGGAGGAGCAAGTGGGTCTAACTCGTCTTCTTCTGCATCGCTCACATTCCCGCTGAACAAAAAGTCGTAGTCAAAGTAGTTGCAAAGTGCTTGAATGTCACTTAAAAGTTTCGAAGGAATAATTCCCTCTGAAAAGAGTCTGCCACTTTCAGTCAAGGCCTCCACGTAGTTTTTTATAGCTTCGTAGTCTTCTTTTTGCTTGCTCATGTTTTTGGACTCGTGGCAGTACAACCTCAAAGTCTTCACCCAAACTCTCAAGAACTCTATCATGTGCTGGTTGATTTCTTCAGAAGCTCTTAACTTGTGGGCTTGGAAGTTTATGTACTCCAGGAACTTCTCGGACTCCCGCACTTCTTCGTTGAACTTTTCACATTCTAAGTAAATGTGTTGGAAGAAGTCCAGCACTGGAATTTTCAAACTGTGCAGTTCTGACTGGCCTTCTTCTGCTTCAAACAGAATTTCAATGATTTTGTTAATTGGAAAGATCTTTTGGCACTTTGCTTCGTTTAAGTACATCCCTAGTTTTCCGTAGCCGCTCTTAGCTAGCACTTTCACTAACTTCCTGTGATAAGCTACTGGTTTGTCTCTTTCCAGAGTTTTTTCAAAGTCAAAGTCTAAGTCTTCGTTTAGGTAAAGAAGAACTTTGTTAGGATGCTCCCCAATAAACAAGTTAAGCACCATTATTTGGACTTGCTGGATAGGTGTTTCGTTGCACACTTGGATGGTGTCGAAGAGCTCCAGAAACATAGGGTCTCTTCCTTTGGATTCAATCAGTGTCTTTACGGAGTAAAGGATTTCTGGGTTGACGTTGAGTACAAGTTGCATGTTTTCTCTGTAGATCTCGCAAATCAAAGGAATCTGTCCTACGTCTATAGACAAGTACTTAGAAAACAGGTGCACAGACTTCTCTAGTTTTTTCTGGTTTTTGGGGTTGCGAGTAACGAACTTCCTGAGGATCTTGTGGCAGAGTGTGAAGAGTTGCTTTAGTTTGGAGGCTTCAGCCTCTTTGTTGGAGTCTGAGCAGAGTTCTTTGAGAGTGTGCATTCCGTCCTTGATGAGTTTGGTGATTAAGTCGTGGGCTTCTAAGAAGTAAAGCATTTGCTGTCTCGACTTAGAAATGTTTCTGCTGTCGCCTACTAATGGCTTTTGCTCCACAATGTAAGTTTCTTCGTAAAGGACCAATTCTAGGTTTTTGAGAATCCAGATGATTTCGTTGAACTTCTTTTTGAACTTTCTGCGTTTTTGAATGTCTTGGTCCCAGTACCTAAGGGCAAGTTCACTCTTTTCGCCAAGTTGTTTGAACTGGGACAGGTTTTCCTTCAGCCACCTCAAAAGCTCAATTTCTTTGTTGTGGGTGATTACGTGCAAGTGACTCAAAGACTTAAGTAGTTCTGTTCTTTGACTGAAGCATCTCAGAATCAACGAGAAGACTGAACTCTTGAGTTTGTAGTTGCTGGACTCCACAAACACCTTGAACAACTCAGAAACCACTTTTTCTGGAATAATGGTGTCCATGTCTTCTATTTCTTCTTTAACTACTTTTTCGAACCTGTGGTCGTAAATATCTTCAGCAAGTCTGTCTAGAGAGTCAAACTCTTCTCCGTGTCTGATTTCCATCACTTCTGGAAGCAGTTTGGCAAACTTCTTGGAACTCTTTAGGTTCTTAAGGTTTTGTGCTTTGAAGAACTCCACAAAGTTCGAAATCAAAAAGTCCTGTCGCCAGTTGAGCAAAAAGTGGTACATCCCGCTGATTTTAATCTTAATTCGAGTTCCGAAGTCCTTCGAGTTATGCGAAGCCAAAGAGTTAGACTTCAGGGTTTGCAGAAAGTTCCTTAAGTTAGTGGCACACCTAATTATGGGGTCGGAGGCGTTGTGTGGGTCGTTGTGCAGTTTGGTAAGGAAGGAGTTCTTTTTCCTTTTCTGTTTTTTAGACTGAATTTGCTCATAGCTAGAAGTTGTCTTCAACTTAGAGTACCTAGGAACCTGACTGCTTTGTTGCGTCGCAAAAAAGTAAGAAACACACCTTAGTAAACCAACTAAGTCCATCCGGGCAGACTCCTTAAAGTTCAAGCTGTTTTTCAGTACCTTTGCACTAGTTCCGTACAGTTCAAACCTGAGCATTTTGTCAGCCAGTCTCAGGGTTTCGTAAGAAAGCGAGTCAAAGTACAACTCTCCAGAGTCGCTTTCGCCGTCTCCTTCCAAGTAAAAAAACTCCAAAGTTCTAGAAAGTACTCTGTCAATTTCCTTATCTGTCCAGTAAACTTTGTCTTGGTTTTCGGACTTACTCGAAGTTTCCACTGTGTTTTTGCGGTAAATCGGGTTTTCAGAAGTCAGTTTGCTAGAAATCCCTTCGTTGTTAGGCGAAACAGCTTCTTCAGACAGAACGAAATTCTCCGAGTGCAGGACTCTGATGAGTTCTGGTTTTTTGGACTCTTCCCTTGGGTGAATGTCTAGGTGGATAGTCAGCAACAGCTTAGTAAGTGCTGCCCTCAACTCTCTGTCTATTCCTTGGTCCCATATCATAGAACTCAACAACCCCACCGGAAAGTGCTCTTTGAAGGCTTCGATGCAAACAAAGTTCCTTCCCAAACACAAGTTCGCAAAGAACTCCAGCAACTCCTTCAAGTACTCTTTGGACTCCCCCCTGGTGATTTTTTCCTTGAGCAAAGACACATCGTTTTCGGCCAAGTCCCTTCTAATGAGGTCAAACACTTTTTCTTGGTTGATTGTGACACCTTCTCCTTTGAACACACAAATTGACTTGAAGAACTTAATCAACTCTGGGTTTTGTTTGTTCCTTGCTTTGAGTTCAGCATAATGCTCAATTATTCCGTTTTCAGATATCTTGTACATAAGTTCTTCGTTGTCCCTCAGCATTGAAAGAATGCACTCAGTTGCTCCAAGTCCCAGTCCTACGTGCCCACTGAACACCCTGACTATGTTCATGGCTTCGTACTGGTTTTCTCTGTTTTTGTTGCACAGAGTTTTCAACAGTTGGTAAATGCTTGCAACTAACTCACTTAAGTAACTTGCATCCAGCAAGTGCAACTCAGTAATAATCTCTCTGTTCTTCTTGAGTTCCCTTACTTGGTGTAGGTACTTTTTTTTGACTTCAGCAATCTCAAGAACAACTTCAATGGCCTCAAAAAACCTTTGTTCTCTAATCATACGCTGTCTTTCTCTTTGGACTTCTCCATACTGGTTGTCCAGCCCCATCATGCTCTGCAGTTTGTTTTTGCAAAACAACTCTAGGTCATTCACACACTTGATTACAAGTTTCATAAGCTTTTCGAACTCCCTTGTGTTGTTTTTGTCAATACTTAGTCCACTTGCTAGTTGGCGGTACCTGGTTGGAAAGTTCTTTATGATTGGGTAGCAGTGCAGTAAAAACAAAGTCTCGAGCACAACTTGTCCGTCTGCACGGCTGAACTTAAAGTAGTTAGGCTCTTCAATGTATGTTTGGAAGTAAACTCCTGACTTCAGGTCCACTCTTCCCGAAATAGTTACTTCGTTCTCTGCATTCTTCAAAAGGCAAACTTGGTCTGACTGAATGAACTCTGACTCTCCACTCAGAGGAACAAAACTCCAGTTAGCTCGTTCATCGTCACACCTTTTCCTTGTAAGTTTCAGTCTGAAAACCAACTTATCTTTGAATTCGTCTTTCTTCAAGTACAAGTACCTCCCCGTACTTACATGCTTGAGTCTGTAAGTCTCCTTTATGTTAACTAGTCCCCCCGCAGCTTTGTTTAGGCTCTCAATCATCCACAGTCCATTGGTGTCACTGAGGTTTTCGTTCAAATAAACAACTCTTCTTGTGCTGATGCAGCCATAAGATAAGCACTTTTCTTCCTCAGTGTGTGTGAGCCAAATGTAGTCTCCACAAGTCAAAACGTAAGGGTTCTTCTTGTTGTAAGGAGTGAAAAGGTCAATTGTCCAAGTACTTCGGCAATCCAAAGAAGCATTTACTTCCATTGGTTCTGAAAACAACCTAGGGGCCCTAACAGACCAAGTAGCCTGTCGGATGAAACTAGCCCCCAGTGCTTTAGACTGACTTGCGTGCAGATTCGCGACTCTGCTCATATAAGGCACCACTACCTCTAGTTTCAGCTTATCTCCAATTTTCACGTAAGCTCCTCCTTCGCGCTGGAAGTTGTAGGCAGGTTCGGCCTTAAAGTGCGACTCTTCACTTCCGTAGTCTTCCAGCGTGATTTTAAGGTTTTCCTTTTCGCTTTCAGCACTTTCACTACTGATTGTCAAGAAACGGCGACTTTGCACATGCTCTAGTTGGACCAACGACCCGAAACGAATAGGTTCTCCTTTCAACTTGTTGTAGGTTTGGTGGTTGGTCTTGGTTTCTCCGTCCAGTGCGTCTTCTAGTTTTTCAAGACGGTTTTTGAGTTTTCTTTCCTGCCCTCTTTCAATCACTTTCAATATTTGGGCTTGGGTTGAGTGCAAGCACTGAGGAATTATTCTGAAAACTGCTCCTTCAAAGTTCAGTTCTGGGTTCCGCACATCGTCCAAAGTCACCCTATTATCTATAAAGCCTTCTGAGTACAGGAACTTGTTTTTTTCTGCGGACAGAGTTATAAGTGCTCCATAGTGAAGTATTGGTGCGCTTTCACTTGACATTTAAATTATTACAAATTAGTTAATTAGCCAATTAATCCCAACTCGTTAGAAACCAGTTACCAATACTACTTAAACTATCTAAAAGTGTTAATAAGTGTTTTTGGGTCAAATATGATTATTGTCAAAATATTTAATTCAGAGCTCCACAGGAACCAATAAACAAAATGGAAGGTGCTGTGAAGACCCACTTTAAAGTCAACGTCGGCGAAGAAATCAAGGATGCAGGAGTCAAGGCATCCGTGCGCATTGCAGTAGGACCTGATGCACAAACTTTAAAAACCCAGGTGCCTGGAACTGAATTTCAGGATCTTCATGCATACGAAGTGATTGACTGCGGAAATGGCGACAATGCCAATGCCTTGAAAGAAGCAGTCTCTAAGTTCTGGGAGAAAGTTAAGAACGGAGAAGGAGAAGTAGCAGCTCAGTTACAACAACTCATAAAGCCCGAAGAAGACGAACCTGCTTTAGTTGAAGTCGAATTAAAGGTCCATGAGAACTTCCTAGTTATTGACGTCACTGCCAACGAAGAGAAGTTAGAAATGGCCGGAGCTATGATTGAAATGGCCAAAGAACAAGCAGGCAGCATCATGGAAAATAACCAAGGAATTCACTTGCAGTTCTCTATCGGAAAGGGAATTAGCTCTATTCTCCACAGCCAAAACATGGTTGTGGAACTTTTCCACGCTTTGTGTGTTCAATTAGACGTCAACTTATTCCGTGGAATTTCAAACCAGGTCGAGGAAATCGCTGAGAACATGGGGGCTCCTTCCCAAGCCGTCAACATGGCTCGTCTCTTTGGAGCTTACGAGTCGGCTAACTTAGAGTTCAAGTTCAGAGGAGCTAATGAACTTCCCCAAAAAATTCAAGAACAAGCCTCCAAAGTGTCCGGCAGTTTCGACCCCAAAGAAATTAGAGACCAACTTCCAGGAGAGATCAAAGAACTTTCAGACGCTTTCTGTGCACATGCACGTGGCGAACTCAAGCTCATTGGAGGTGTGGACAAATTAGCAGTTGAAATCTCTCTACATGCCCCTGGAGCAAGCGAGTTCTTCCAATATAACTAATGCGTAGAGGAATATGGATGTTAGGAATCGCCACCCTAGGTGTGGGGGTCTGGAGGCCTACTTACCTTCTTTACAGAGACTTCTTCCAAGGACTCCCTGATCTGTCTTCTAAGTATGGGTCTGGTTCTTATGCCTTAATAACTGGTGCTTCGGATGGCATAGGCAAAGCTTTTGCTGACCAGCTTGCTTCGCAGGGATTCAACTTGGTGCTTATAGGACGCAACGAAAAGAAACTAGAGTACATCTCGCAAAAGATCAAAGCAGAGTTTGGCGTAGACGTGGACATAATAGTTCAAGACCTGCAAGATGCTGCTGACCCAGCTACTTACCAAAGCATTTACCAAAGGGTTGAAAACTACGACCTTTCTATACTTGTGAACAACGTGGGAGCTTACACTAAAAAGGACATAACTGAGCTCAACCACCAAGAAATCAACCACATGGTTTTTCTCAACACTCTTAGCATGGTGCATCTTTCAAACGAACTCTTCGAAAAGCTAAGCACAAGGCACACCAAAAGTGCCATAATAAACGTGTCATCTATAGTAGGTAGGTATGCTTTCGGGGGAGCAAGTGTGTACTCAGCAACTAAAGCTTTCAACTACAACTTTTCGCAAAGCTTAGCACAAGAACTCAAGGGAAAAATAGACGTAATGACCCTTTGTCCTGGAAAAACTTTGACTCAAATGCACCCTGGAGCGAAGAAAACCTGGTCTTGTGTATCTGCAGACGACTGCGTTAACTCGGCTTTGAAGGACCTAGGCCGGAGGACTTTATCTTACGGAGCTTCTTCTCACGAAATCTTAGGCTGGCTGATGGGAATAGTTCCTGAGTCCCTAAGACTTTCTGTTCTTTACACCTTCTACAGAAAGCCCTAACTAATAAATATGAAAAGGCGCGCAAGTACACAACTAACTCCTAAGTCACAAGATCCTTCATACGAAGAACCTTTGTTTCCCTGTGCAGAAAAACCCAACACACCAAGACCAAGTTATAAGCCTATCAAACCCCTTAACTGGAATTTAGATGACAACAAAACTCCTCCCTGGAAAAAACCTCTTCCTCAGAAAACTCCTCCTCCTAGTTCAGAGAACTTTAGTGAGATGTTGTCTTTTCTGCAAAGCAAGTCTGTCCAGAACCAAACAGAAGAGTTCCTACATAACTCAAACAAACCTGAAACCAACACTCCTAGAAAAATACTTCCTGTTCCTACACCTCAAAGGTCTCTTTACACTCAAGTCTTTAACTCCGAAGCAAAATTAGTGGCTCCTCGCAAAATCAGCCAGTCAAACTTGTTGCTTATGAGTTCAAAGGACTTTAGAGTGAATGTATTGGTTTTAAGGGATTGCATTGGCAAAATCAGGTTCTCAGGAGCAATAAACAAAAGCACAAAAACTTCAGAACTCCAAGAAGGCTGCAAAAAGCACCACGAAACGAACGTCCACTTGGAAGTTAAAGTGTTTGACCTGAACCAAAGTAAACCTGAAGAAGCAGTTTTTTGCTTGAAAAAAGAAAACTCAACTAAACTAATTCAAAAAATAAGTGAAATTTCCCAGACAGTCAAACCACCAGTAAATTCCTAATCTTTCTATTAAGTTACGAGTTTTTGCGATTTCAGTTCTTATTTTGAGCACAGACTTGAATTTGTAAGACTTGAGGCACTCGTTAAAACTCTTAACTTCATTTCCTTTTAAGTACTCCATGCAGTAGTTCTTGCCTTCTTCCTCAATTTCTTGAGGTTTAGTTTCACTCAAAACTTGGTTTATTGACTCAAGTCTGTGGTTGCAAAAACTCTGGAGCTGACTAGGACAGACTGTTAATTTGTTTTTCAGAGACTGCAACTCTGAGTAGTACTCAAAAACCTTGGAGTTTCCATGGAACTGCTTGACAGTGTTTCCAGTTTTAAGGTTCCTGTATTGTCTGAAGAATTCTTGTTTGTCCATTAATTACAAGATTGAATATTTATTACTTACTAGTGGTCTTGAGTGAGGCCATGATTCCTACAAATGAAAGCAAAGCGCTCCAAGCAAGACAACCCAGTCTTTTGTAGTAACTTTTCTCAACTTTCCAGTGCATCAAAGCAGGAAAAAGTATTGAAGTAGGAATAGAAAACAACCCACCAAGTAACTTGAAGTAACTAATTGAGTTTGGAAACACTGTGCAAACGCAAAAAATACTAACCTGGATGCCAAATGTTACCCAGTAAAACCTGCAGCACGAATAACTAAAATTAACTCCGCATATCATTTGCTCAATGCTAAGTCTCAAAGGAACGACACAAAGAATAAGCACCTGTGAAAGCGAAACTATCACTAGAACTTTGCTAATCACTATACTCAAGTGGTTCACTGGGTGCAAAGATCCCCGAAGAGTTACTTGCTCAGGAACGTTTCCCATGTAGGACAAATACCCCAAAATTCCTATTAAGGAATACAAAAGTGCTGCAAAAAGTATACTCCGGTCTATGACTTTGGACATTCTTCTATAACTCCTTTGTGTGAGTTCAGCGTACACAACTGGAACTGCTGCACTGAATCCAAAAGAAAAAAGCATTATGCTGAAAACTGTAGCAACTTGGTCGTCTAAGTTCACCAGTTTCAGTTCTGAGTAGTTGAAGTTTTCTGAGATGTAAAAAGGAGCCTCTGTAGTTATCATCGCCAGAATGTAAACCACACAGGTAATGCAAATAGCATTGCTGTAGCGGAACCTAGACAACTGTTCACCCAGGGACAAAGGAGCTAGTACTGCCACCACCAGAAAGGCGTTAACTGCAATGCGCACTCCTTGACTTTCCTGAACCACTAAGTTGAATTCACTCAAGAGGCCTAGAGTGTTTTCAACAACAACTGCTTCGTAAGCACACATAACTCCAAACAGAAGCAGTATGATGCTTAATTCCACCAACCTCCTCATGCAACTTCCGTAAAAGAACTCCATTGCTCCTACGTAAGTGTACTCTAGCGAGCAGTCAAAAGCCTTCACCATCACGCTGTAGTAAAACTTAAAAGTAAAAGCCCCTAAGAGTATCAGAAGCAGCCCTAAACAAATTCCGGTGTGGCTGAAAGAGTAAGGCATCAAGAGGGAAGGTCCCACCGTTATGGTGCAGACTGTAAAGATAGAGCCTCTAACGGAACCTGGACTCAAAGCTGAAAATGTTCTATCTACCCAGCCCCTCTCTTCCTTAGGGTTCAAAGGAACATCCAGCCCTGATTCCATTATTTAAATTACTGTTTGAATTTTGTGCCGAAGCTCCGATATTATTGACATTGTTAATTTCCCTAAAATCATTAGAATAAAATGTTGGGTCGTGGTATACAAATAATGGCCAGGCACATGAAAATATATACAAAAACTGGAGACGCAGGGTCAAGTATGCTGTTCAGTGGCGAAAGGAGACTTAAAAGCAACCAGGTGTTTGAGGCTTTGGGGAACACTGATGAACTGAATGCTCATCTAGGACATGTAAAGTTCACTTAGGTACACTCGTCACTTCAAGAACACAACGACATAAAAGAAAAACTAGAGTCAATCCAAAGCCGACTTATAGATGTTGGGAGCTGCATTGCCACACCTTTAAAATCTTCCACTGAAGCCCGGAGAAACAGGGCAGCCTTCGATAGTTCCAACACAAAAGTGCTGGAAGACTGGATAGACGAAATGGAAACTGAACTGCCTCCCCTGAGAAACTTTATCCTGCCTTCAGGAGGAGAGCCCAGTTCGAGACTGCACATAGCAAGGTCAGTCTGCAGAAGGCTGGAACGCAGTTTGGTATTTCTGCTCGAAGCTGAAGAACTCGAAGCAGGGACTTACTCTTACGTCAACCGACTCAGCGACTTCCTTTTCGTGCTTGCAAGGCTAGTGGCAAAGAGGACAGGCAACTCAGAAGTCGTTTACCAAAAACCTAAACAAAAGTAATCATTTCAGCTTATTTGTCTTTTTATACTCAGTAATGTTTGAGCTGATGGTAAGTATTAGGGAGTCAATCATCTCAAGTGCGTCGGTTCCGTCCACGTCAAACTGGAACTTGAATTCATTTTTCGTGTCAGGAGGAGGTTGTTCCATTTCAGATGAGTTGTTGTGGGACTTCTTGATCAGTTCTAGTTCTTGCTGCAACTCGTTGATGTGGTCTTTCATCCTTTGAGAGTTTTCTTGACTAGCATTTTTAACGTAGTCAAGTTCGCTTCCGGTTATTGCTAGGTCTTCTAGAGTTTTATGGTAAAAGCTCCTCAGGTCTTGGTTCTCGGCGTCTTTTTCTCTGAGTCGGAGTTTCAAGGCTTCGTTTTCTGTCTCGAGTTCCTTGATTTGTAAGTTCAGAGAATTTAGTTGGTCTTCTCCTACCAAAGAGCATTTTTCCCTTTCAATTTCAAGGTCTTTAGACAACTTTAAATACTCAGAGTGCAGTTTATCGTAGCTTTCTTGCAAAATTTCGTTTTTTTGTTCCAAGTCGTGGCTTTTCAACAGAGCTTTTTCTAAGTCCTGCTCCATCTCAGCCTCGAGGGTTTTGCTCATTTCTTCCTAAAAGTTACCTTGAAACTCTTCGAACTGCTGCTGGAGTTCCTTTAGTTCTTTGTTCGTGCTTTCGTACAACTTTTTATAGTCAACATCCGCACTTTTTGCCATTTAATTAGAATTTCTAACTTCCCTTGATACTACATTCACTTTGTCTTTGACATGAATCGACCCTTTGTTTTTCTTCACTGCCCACAGCCCAAAGTACGCCTTAACTCCTTTCCCGTGGACTTTCCTCAGTGTCTTGAGGGGTTCTTGCTGTTTGTCCATTTCAGCTGACGAAAAATTCACAGTTGTAGCTCTGCACCTGTAGCACATTTCCACTCCTTGGAAAACCACTCCGTTTATTTCAAAAACTTTCCAGTTGTCTTCGTCAAACGGCTCACAGTTCTTCACAATTATGTTGGGTCGGAAATTCGAAATAGGAATTTCCTCAGACTTGCTTTTGGGCAAGTACTTACACAGCTTTTCGTAAGACTCTTCACTCGCCACCAACACCTGTGCCTCGTCTGCAAACCCCAACTCAAAGTTCCCTTCGTCTTTGCTCCGCTCAATCTTTCGGTACTTCTTGATCTTCACGAGGCTGTAAGGTTTTTCAAAAACCATACTCAGCCACTTCGAGGCTCCAGGCCCAATATCTACTGCTCGGCCTGCCGCTTTTCCAAGTTCCACTTCAAATTCTTCCCCACCCATCTCGTCTAATGGCAACTTCAATTCCGGAAACTTCGGGTATGTTAAAACAAGGTATTTGTACTCGTTTTCAAAGCCAAACTCAAACTTAGGCTGCAGTCTGTATAACCTAGGTTCTTCTCTGAGCGAAATAACTTGTTTGTTCTCATCAACTACAGCCCACTCTCGGTCCCTCTTTAAGCCTAAATCTGAAATCTCAGCTTCCAATAAATGAATCCCCGCGCAGGACTTTACAGGGTAGTAAATTATGTCTGATACAACTTTCACTTTCTTTGTTTTACTGTTGAAAACTAATAGGCAAACTACTATAAACACGAAAGTCAATAGCATGTAAAAGTCCATATTCTATTATCATCCCTACTCATAATTTATGAATATTGCTGTGTCAGGCTGCACTCATGGAAACCTAGACCTACTTTACCAAGAAGTAAATAAACTCCAAGACTCCAAAAACATAAAGGTCTCTTTGCTTTTGTGTACTGGAGACTTCCATGCTATACGTGACTTTGAAGACCTTGACTCCATGACTTGTCCTGCCAAGTTCAGAAAGCTAGGTGACTTCCACAAGTATTACACAGGCCAGGCAGTAGCTCCTGTGACAACTGTTTTCATCGGGGGAAACCATGAATCAGTTTCCCATATGCACGAGTTCCAAAACGGAGGGTGGGTAGCTCCAAACATCTACTACATGGGAAGAGTAGGTGTCATAAAGTTCGGTGACTTACGCATTGCTGGACTTTCTGGAATTTACCACCAAAAAGACTACTTTAAAAATGTCCCCACTCGCTATACTCCAGCTGCTATTAAGACTTTGTACAGGTACCGCAAATTCGAAGTGGAGAATCTAATGCGGATTTCCCCTCCCGATATAATGCTCTCACACGACTGGCCTCGGGGTATATACCACTACGGAGATATAGAACAGCTAATTAGAAAAAAGCCTTTTTTCAAAGAAGAAATCTACGCAAATCAACTGGGTAGTCCCTCCACCGAAGAGCTACTAGAAGTCCTAAAGCCGTAATTCTTACTCAGAAAGTACTGGTTTGCTTCCCATCTGCACGTTTACTTCCAAGCACAAAAAGAAAACACTCATTTTATAGCACTAGACAAAGCACTCGAGGGAAGGAGTTTTGTTGAAATAGTAACTATTGATACAAGCGAAGGGGGCATTACTCCAGATGAAGAGTGGCTCAGAATCATAGGTAATTAAATGGAGCTCCTGCACCTAAAATCAATAATGGAAAGTTCTTGTTCCCAAGACTGCAAGCTCATCTCCAAATGTGAATGTGGAACTTTTTTGTGCGCCCATACAATGCCTAACCATGCTTTGCAAGGCCACACCACTTACCCTCTTCCCCAGCAAGTAAGTTTAAACGAAGTGCTCACTCAAATTTCTCAAAGCCAAAGAGAAACTACTGAACTGAGTGAGTGGATCACCACTGAGGTCGAGAAAATAGCTTCACACCAAACCAACCAACTTACTAGGCTCAGAAAGACTGCCATTGGTCTCTGTGAAACTGATCCTTGGGCTATGGAACAAGCAAAAGAAAAACTAAATTCTTTAGAATCCGGAAAAGAGAACCTAAAACAAATTAGCGAGTTCATCAAAAGGCTAACTGCTGACTTCAAACTCACTGTCGTGTCTGGAAGCCTAGATGGCACTGTAAGAGTTTCTAAAGAGAACCACTCTCAAACCTTCGAAGGCCACACTGATGCAGTTTACTCAGTAGTTGTTTCGAACTCTAAAGAATTCATAGTATCTGCCAGTGACGATAGAACCCTACGAGTCTGGAACTTAGTCACTGGGGAGCAAACTCAAGTTTTGGAAGGCCACTCCAACTTAGTGTTTTGTGTGGCTATTTCCAAAGACGATACCTTCCTAGTTTCTGGAAGCAAGGATAAAACCATCAGGGTCTGGAATTTGTCAACTGGAGAACCAACCCAAGTGCTTAAAGGACACTATGGAAGTGTGTTTTCTGTAGCTATTTCAAGTACAGGTGAGTTTCTGGTCTCAGGAGGACTAGATAAAACTGTCAGAGTCTGGAGTCTTGCTTCTGGAGAGCAGACTAAAGCACTTGAAGGACATTCTGGAAGTGTTAGGTCGGTGGTTTTCTCCAGTAGTGGTGAGTCTTTGGTGTCCGCTAGTGAAGACAAAACCATCAGGGTTTGGGATTTGTCAACCGGAGAGCAAACTCAAATCCTGGAAGGGCACAGTGGTGGTGTTTGGTCAATTGCTATTTCTAGCAAAGGAGACTTCCTTGTATCTGGAGGCGTGGATAACACCGCCAGGGTTTGGGATTTATCAACTGGAAAGCAAACCCAAGTACTTGAAGGCCACTCCTACTACGTACTTTCAGTTGCCTTATCAAGTGACGATCTTTACTTAGTTACAGGAGGTGGGGATAGTTCGATTGTAGTTTGGAGTCTTGAAACTGGTCAGCAAGTCCAAGTATTTAAACTCCACACTCTTGGAGTCTTTTCAGTTAAGCTAGTGTAAATAATTCCCAATTAACTTAGTTGTTTAAGTCTTAGATTCAGAGAGGTATCTAGCCAATATTCAGGAGTTAAGTCCGGCGTTATCAGGCTAATATTGAACGTTTTTAGAAATTTAGATGAATTAAACAATCACTTGTCTAATCTATTTATTGAATTGTGTAATCCGTCTAGGCCTTTAGATTGGACTTTTTATGCCTGGTTATTTGATGTTCTTTCTTCGCATTCTCTAAATTGATTTTTGGTGGTTTCTTGGATGGGTTCTTCATTGTCTAGGGTGTTTTTCTACGGTTCTGTGTTGCTTTTTTCTAGTTAACCAGGTGTTTATCGTTTGTCTTTGCCAACTACACTGTTCAATTGAAGAATACAAGCAGTACTTCAAAACTGCCATAAAAGACTAAAAGGATTTCTTCTGGGGCAAGTACACTCTGACTTGAACAAATCAAACAAATCTACCTAGAGTAATAATAAATATGGACTGTCTCAACTGTAAACGCGCTCTCAAGGATACCTACGCTATTTTTATGGGTCACAGACTCTGCATGGATTGCCATAAAACTGGGGAGTACCAGAGTGAAGAGGAAAAGTGCTTTGAGTGCCAGAATACTCTGGTAAAGACAATGCTTTTCTACTGTAATGACATGAAACTGAGGTGTACTAAATGCAAAGCAGTAGAAA
>PR_CR_10_Liq_1_inCRDRAFT_1001002_pt1 | contig 16617 bp, 16 predicted proteins | sample PRCRCaboRojoPR_3_FD_10241 | JGI IMG/M metagenome (IMG submission 10241)
GGGCTCGCGGGCAGGCGAACGCCTGCGGCGTGGCAGGGGGATGGGCAGGGCCCACCGTAGGGGCGTGGGCTGCGCCTACGGTGGGGGAGTGGGTGAAAGCCTTTAGCCGCCCGTTCGCACGACCCGAAATCCTCTTGCCTCGAGGAGGGGAGGGAGCGTTTCGGTTCGGTCGCCCTGGAGGAAGAGGGCGCCTGCGCTGGGGTCGGTGCTGCCGCCGCAGCCAAGGGTGTGTTTCAGCTCGCGGAGAAGATTGCGGGCGTAGTCCTCGCGGCGAAGGTCCTCCGCGTGCAGGGCCGTGACCGTCTTACCGCCTCGTCCGCGTACTTCGCGGCGCATGTCGAGACGGGGTCTCGGGCCGGGCCGTTTTGGGGAAGGGGTAGCCTGTTTCCCGGCCGGGTGGGTTTCCGGTTCCGGCGGTGCTTCCTCACCTGTTCCCGGGTCCGGTCTACCGGGGACCCCGAGCGTCCCGGCATCCAGCCCGGCGAAGGGGTTGTCGGCTCCAAGGGGGGTACCACTGGCCTCAGTGGCGATCCGTTTGCGTCCGCGCGCCATGGTCCGGCAAGAGTTGGCGAGGACTCAGGAGGAGGTTTCCGCCGGTTCGACCAGTTCCCAGCCCTCGTTGCGGAGGAGGGCTTCCGCCTTCTTGAATTTCATCTCCCGCACCTCGCCGTCCTTGCGGATGCGGACGACATCGTTGCGGCCGATCTTCGGCAACTCGCGGCGGATCGGCTGGACCGGTGCGGCCCGCTTGCGGGCGGCTGGGGCGGGTGGTGCGGCGCGGGCGCGCTCGGTGGCGGTGGCGACGGCGGAGGCGGCCTGCTCCCTGTCGACGGGGGGAGTTGGTTGTCCGGCCCCGACGGCAGCGGCAAAGGCGTTGCCCTCGCTGGGATCGGTGGGTCCGGTGGCGCGGGACTGGCCCTGCAAGGTGCTGAGCATCCGCTGGAAGGCCTGAAGATTGGTGGCGGTGCGGAACATGGCCCCGCAGATTTCGTTGCGGAGATTGGCCATGAGCTCCTCGAAGTAGCGGTAGGCCTCGCTCTTGTACTCGTTGAGCGGGTCCTTTTGTCCGTAGCTGCGCAGGCTCACGCTCCGGTTCAGTTCCTCCATTTCGGTGAGGTGGTCCTGCCAGAGCCGGTCGATTGAGCGAATGACCACGTAGCGGGCGAGGCGGCGCAGCTCCCCCTCCTCCTCAAGGTCGACCCGTTGGGCAAAGGCTCCGCGGATGGCCTCCATGAGCCGTTGGGCGAGAGCCTCGCGGTCGGCGAGGTCGAGGTCCCCCTCTTTCCAACCGATGGGGAAGTGCTGGTTCAGCCAGTTCAGGAAGGACTCCGCCTCCTGGCTGAGCCCCTCCTCGCCCCGGTCCGCCTCCGAGAGGGGTTCGAGCCGCTCGCGCACCTCCTCCTCGATCATCTCGAAGGCAATGGTGGCGGGTTCTTCGGCGCGGATCGCCCCGTTGCGCAGCTCGTAGACGATTTCCCGCTGCTTGTTGAGCACATCGTCGAACTGGAGGCGCCGTTTGCGGATCGAATAGTTGCGTTGCTCGATCTTCTTCTGGGCGTTCTCGATGGACCAGTTGAGGGTGGGGTGGGAGAGTTGTTCCTCGTCGGAGAAGGACTTCTCGAGGATTTTNGAGAGGGGGCCCTGGTTGGCGAAGAGCCGCATCAGGTCGTCCTCGAGGGATACATAGAACTTCGATTTCCCCGGATCTCCCTGCCGGGCACAGCGGCCACGCAGCTGGCGGTCGATCCGGCGGGACTCGTGACGCTCGGTGCCGATCACGTAGAGGCCGCCCTTCTCCTGGACGCCCTCGCCCAGTTTGATGTCGGTTCCGCGGCCGGCCATGTTGGTGGCGATGGTCACGGCGCCGGGTTGCCCCGCCTGGGAAACGATCTCGGCCTCCTGCTCGTGGAACTTGGCGTTGAGCACGTTGTGCGCGATCCCGACCCGCTTGAGCATGCGGCTGAGCAGTTCGGAGGCCTCCACGGAGGCGGTTCCGACGAGGACCGGTTGGCCGCGACCGTGGGCCTCGCGGATGTCCTCGACCACCGCGTTGTACTTGCCGCGGCGGCTCTTGTAGACGACGTCGTCCTCGTCCACCCGCTGGTTGGGCAGGTGAGTGGGGATGACCATGACATCGGCGCGGTAGATCTCGTTGAACTCGCTTGATTCGGTTTCGGCGGTCCCGGTCATCCCGGCAATTTTTTCGTAGAGCCGGAAAAAATTCTGGAGAGTCACGGAGGCGTAGGTCTTCGTCTCCTTCTCGATCTTCACGCCCTCCTTGGCTTCGACCGCCTGATGGAGGCCGTCACTCCAGCGGCGTCCAGGCATGAGGCGACCGGTGTTCTCGTCGACGATCATGACCTTGCCATCCTGGACGACGTACTCCCCGTCGCGCTCGTAGAGGCAGTAGGCGCGGAGGAGCTGGCTGATGCAGTGGATCTCCTCGCTGACTTTCTCGTAGCGCTCCTGGGCCTCCTGGCGGGCCTGCCTTTTCCTGTCGTCGTCCCACTCCTTGTTCCCGTCGATCTCCATGAAGAGGAGGGGCAGATCGGGGAGGACGAAGGCATCGGGGTCGTCCGGCTGGAGGAAGTTGCGCCCCTTCTCGGTGAGATCGGCCTGGTGCTGCTTTTCGTCGATGACGAAGTAGAGTTCCTCCTTGAGATGGTACCGGCGGGTCCGGTTCATGTCGTTGTTCATCTCGAGGTCGAACTTCTCGATCCTCTTGCGGGTGGCCGGATCCTCCATGAGGCGGAGGAACTGCTTGTTCTTGGGGGCTCCTTCCTTGGCGAGGAAGAGGAGCTGGTCGACTTCCTCACTTTCGTCGCCGGCCTCCAGCCGCTTCTTCGCCTCGCCCACCTTCTCGTTGCAAAGCTTGTTCTGGGCGGCGACGAGCCGTTGGATCCCCGGCTTCAGCTCGGTGAAGGGCATCTGCCGGTCCTCCTGGGCCGGGCCGGAGATAATGAGGGGGGTACGGGCCTCGTCGATGAGGATAGAGTCCGCCTCGTCGATGATGCAGAAGTAGTGGTCCCGCTGGACCTGGTCCTCGGCGCGGGTGGCCATACCGTTGTCGCGGAGGTAATCGAATCCGAACTCGGAGGCGGTGCCGTAGGTGATGTCGGCCTCGTAGGCGGCCTTGCGGGAGGGGGGATCCATCCCGTTCTGCAGACAGCCGACGGTGATCCCGAGGAAGTCGTAGAGGATGCCCATCCATTCCGAGTCGCGGCGGGCGAGGTAGTCGTTGACCGTGGCGACCTGGCAGTTCCGCCCGCTGAGGGCGTTGAGGTAAAGGGGAAGGGTGGCGGTGAGCGTCTTGCCCTCTCCGGTGGCCATCTCGCAGATGTAGCCGCGGTGGAGGGCGATCCCGCCCATCAGCTGCACATCGAAGGGAACCATTTCCCAGGTGGTGGAGGTGCCGCAGACCTCGTAGGTATTCCCGCAGAGGCGGCGGGCGGCGTTCTTGGCGGTGGCGAAGGCCTCCGGGAGGAGATCGTCGAGGGATTCCCCCTGAGTGTGTCGCTCGCGGAACTCCACGGTTTTCGCCCGGAGCTCCTCCTCCGAGAGGGACTGCAGGCTCTCCTCGAGGCCATTGATGCGCTCGACGAGGGCGCGGCTCTTCCGGTGGAACTTCCGGTAGTGCCGACCGGCAAGGGATTTCAGGACCGTGGAAAACATCGTCAGGCAGCGGGGGTGGGATCGATGGTCCTCCGGGGAACCACCGGGCGGGCGAGGTCCTCGCGAAAGTACTCAACCGTGGATCGGAGGCCTTCCTCAAGGGCAATCTGCGGACGCCAGCCGAGGAGAGCTTCCGCCCGGGCGATGATTGGCTGGCGCTGGAGGGGGTCGTCTTCCGGAAGCGGACGGCGCTCGAGCGGCGAGGCGCTCCCGGTGATCGCGAGGATCCTTTCGGCGAGCTCGCGGATGGTGAACTCCCCCGGGTTGCCGAGGTTCACCGGTCCCGGCTCTTCCTCCTGGTCCATCATACGGAGGATTCCCTCCACGAGGTCGTCGACGTAGCAAAAGGACCGTGTCTGCGTACCCTCGCCGAAGAGGGTGAGAGGCTCGCCGCGGAGGGCCTGGACAATGAAGTTCGAGACCACCCGGCCGTCATCGGCGAGCATGCGGGGCCCGTAGGTGTTGAAGATGCGGACGACCCGGATGTCCACGCCGTTCTGGCGATGATAGTCGAAGAAGAGGGTTTCCGCGCAGCGCTTGCCCTCGTCGTAGCAGGCGCGGGCCCCGATGGGGTTGACATTCCCCCGGTACTCCTCCGGCTGCGGGTGGATCTCCGGGTCGCCGTAAACCTCCGAGGTGGAGGCCTGGAGGATGCGGGCGCCCACCCGCTTGGCGAGCCCGAGGCTGTTGATCGCCCCCATCACCGACGTTTTCACCGTCTTGATGGGATTGTGCTGGTAGTGGATCGGGGAGGCCGGACAAGCGAGGTTGTAAATCCGGTCCACCTCGTACTTGAAGGGATCGACGACATCGTGGCGCACCGTCTCGAAGAAGCGGTAGTCCCGCAGGTGTTCGATATTCCGCTTACGGCCGGTGAAATAGTTGTCGAGGCAGATGACCTCCTCGCCCCGTTGGAGGAGGCGTTCGCAGAGGTGGCTGCCGAGGAAACCGGCCCCGCCGGTAACGAGCGATCGCATACCGAGAGGAAACCCCGCCCGCGGTGTCATTTCAATCCCTCTCCCCGCGATTTCCGGGAATGGCCTCCCGGGNACCGCTTGCCTCGGGCGGGAAGGTGTGCACACCCTAGGGCCGTNATGAGTTCCGAGGAAGCGAGAGGGTTGGCGAGTGCGGTGCTGGGCGGCGGTTGCTTCTGGTGCCTTGAGGCGGTTTTCGCGCGGCTCCCCGGGGTTTCCATGGTGGAGAACGGCTATGCCGGGGGCACGCAACCCGCTCCCTCCTACGAGGAGGTGTGTCGGGGCACCACCGGGCACGCCGAGGTGGTGCGGGTGCACTACGATCCGGAGGTGATTGCCTACCAGTCCCTCCTCGACTGGTTCTGGCGGGCGCATGACCCGACCACCTACCATCGACAGGGGGCCGATGTCGGCCCGCAGTACCGCTCGATCCTGCTCTACGCGGACGACGAGCAGCGCCGGGAGGCCCTCGCTTCCCGGGAGAGGGCGGCCGAGCGTTTCGCCGATCCGATCGTGACCGAGATCGAGCCCCTCGGAGAGTTCTACCCCGCAGAGGCCGATCACCAGCGGTACTACGAGCGCCACGCCCGCGCTCCCTACTGCGCCTACGTGATCGCGCCCAAGCTCCGTCATCTCGGACTCGACGCCTCCCCGTAGTGAGTGCCTCGGCCCGACGCGTCGAGGCGGAGATTCTCGACGAGCTTCCTCCCGAGGACCCGGCAGCGCGGGCCAGCCGGCGGGATCTCCGGCTGCTCAATCGCTTCCTCGGCAACTGGGAGTGGACCCTTGGGCTCCTCCGGCGGCGGCTCCGGCCGCACCAGCGGATCGTGGAGCTGGGTGCGGGGGAGGGGGCGTGGGGACGCTATCTGTGGAGCCGTCGGGACCGTCTTCCTCCGTTTGCCTATACCGGGGTTGACCGCAGCCCGTGCCCTGCGGGTTGGCCAGGGGCGTGGGACTGGGAGCAGCGCGACCTGCGGGAGGGGTGGGGGCGCGACGGTCCGCCGGACCTTCTCCTTGTCCACCTCCTCCTCCATCATTTCGAGGACGGGGAGCTGGCTGCTCTCGGGGAGCTCTTCCGCCCGGTTTCCCTCTGGGTGTTCTGCGAACCCCGGCGCGTCCGCTGGACCCGCACCAAGGATTTCCTGCTCCGGCTGGGTGGGGCCCATCCAGTCACCCGGCACGACGCCCGGGTGAGCGTGGCCGCCGGTTTCCGCGGGGAGGAACTGCCCGAGCTGCTGGTGGCGGGCGATCCGGGGCGGCGGACGCGGGTGGAGGAGAGTCCGCGGGGGGCCTATCGACTGGAAGCATGGCGCGAGGAATCCGCATCGTAGGCGGGGGGCTCGCGGGTCTCTCCCTTGGGGTCGCCCTCCAGTCGCGGGGGGTCCCAGTCGAGTTGTGGGAGGCGGGCGCCCTGCCGCGGCACCGGGTGTGCGGCGAGTTCATCAGCGGGGTGCGTCCGGCCACCCTCGAGTTCCTGGGGATCGCCGACCTCCTGGCGGACGCGCATCGGCACGAGACCGTCGTCTGGTACCGTGGGGACGGGCACCGCTGCTACCGGGCCCGCCTGCCCCGGCCCGCCCTCGGCATTTCCCGCCACGCGCTCGACGAGCGGATTGCCGGCCGCCTCGAGGATCTCGGGGGCCGGGTACGCCGGGAGGAGCGCTGGCGGGGCTCCCTCGACGAGCCGGGCAGTGTCCTTGGCACCGGTCGAAAGGCGGAGCGGGGCAGCCCGTGGATCGGCCTGAAGGTGCACGCGGAGGCCCCCCGGGAGCACCGGGAGGGGGATCTCGCCTTATTCCTGGGGGAAGGCGGTTATCTTGGGATGTCGGCGGTGGAGGGCGGCTGGTGGAACGCTTGCGGCCTCTTCCGGAAGCGGCCGGGGGTACGGGCGAGCAAAGAGGCACTCCTCGGCCGGTACGCCGAGGCGAGCGGGATCGAGGCGCTCGCCGGGGACCGCTTCCCGGCGGTGCGGGCAGGAAGTGGGGTCGGGGTATCCGCGCTCTCCTTCGCCTTGCCGACACCTTCACGGGACGGTCTCCTCCGGCTCGGGGATGCCTGGGGACTCATCCCACCCTTCACCGGGAACGGTATGTCCATCGCCTTTGAATCGGCGGAGATCGCGGTGCTCCCCCTGCTCCGCTGGGCCGCCGGTGAGGAGGAGTGGGCCCGGGTGGTCACGGCGATTGAGGAGGCCCACCAGCGGCGTTTCCGGCGGCGCTTCCAGGTGGCCCGGATCCTCCACGGCTGGCTGCTTTCACCCCGTCGGCAGCGTTGGCTTCTCGCGGGGGCGCGCACGGGCCTGCTCCCGTTCCGAAGGCTTTTCGCATGGACGCACGATTGAGGCGGGGAGCGCTCGCATGCGGTTCCCTTGACTTCACGGGGACCCCGGGGAAGGCTCGAGTAGTGGTGTTTCCCTCCCTCGCAGTTGGCCCGGCATGACAAGCCCCCCGGAAGAGGACGCCCTGCCGTTGGTTCGGGATGTCGTCGAGGCGCTCGCGGAGCGTCAGGCCGAGGATGTCCTCGTGCTCGACTTGCGGGGGAAGTCCTCGGTCACGGACTATCTCGTCCTGGCCACCGGCAATTCCACCCCGCACCTGCGTGCCCTTTGCCGGGCGGCCGAGGAGGCGCTCGGCCGGAAGCCGGCCAAGCAGTCCCTGCGGGCGGAGGAGTGGGAGAGTGGCTGGGTGGTCGCCGACGGTATCGACGTGGTCGTGCACCTTTTTTCCGAGGAAATGCGCCGCCGTTTTCGCCTCGAACAGCTTTGGAAGGATGCCCCGGTCGTGGAGGTGGGAGCGGGTGCCTCTTCCCGCGACGAGGGCTGACTCCCGAGAGGACGGCCTCGTCGCTCGCCTGCCCCGCGGGTCGCGGCCCTAGCGGACGCTCTGTTCCACCCAGGCACGCACCTTGCGGGCGACCCTGCCGGCGAGGATGCTTTGGGACTGGTCGAGGGGGCCCACGAAGGAACCGGAATCCGCGAAGACGGGTTCCCGCACCCGTACTTCGGTCTCCCGGGTGGTTCCGGAGGCGGGATTCTCGAGGCGGGCGCGGACCGTCAGCTCAGTTTCCGCCGAGGAGGGGATTCCCGTGTCATCGGATTCGAAGGAAAGGGGCGCCTCCTGGTAGTCGGTGAGCACCAGGGCGAGGGTGCGGTCGGCTTCCCCCGGCCCCGTCACCAGCCGGACCGTGCGACTGCGGAGGAGATCCTCCCGCACGCGTTCCTGCACCACGGGAGCAAAGCCGGGCAGGTAGGCCTCGTTGCGCACCGGGAGGAGGGCGACCGCCACCCGGTCTGCCGGTTCCACGCGCACGCTCTCGTAGCCGGTGCATCCGACCAGCACGAGCAGGCAAGCGAGGGCGAGGGTCCGGGACGGATTCATTCCACCTGGCCGAGGTCCGGCCGGATCCGCCATTCCTCCCAGCGGGCCTCGAAATAGGCCTCGACCTGTTGCTTGAGGCGCTCGGTCTTCAGTCGGAACTTGGACCGCGGACGGCGCTCGCCCGCCTCGATCCGCTCGATTCGTTCCCGCGCGAGGGCGGCGGCCTCGGTGTCCGGGGCCACGGTGATGGCCTCGTTGTAGAAGACCTCGGCCGCCTCCGTCTCCCCTCGGTCCACGTAGTAGAATTCCCCGAGGAGTAGCTTGCTCCCCGCGTAGATTTCGCTGACCTCCCGCAGGCTCGTCTCCGCCTCGGGGACGAAGCGGCTCTCCGGGAAGAGGATGAGGAAGTCCTCGAAATAGCTCATCGCTTCGAGGGTGGTCCCCTGGTCGTACTGCGCTCCCTGGATGAGGCCGGCGAAGAGCTGGCCCATACTGAAATAGGCGGTCGGGGTGACCTCGCTGCCCGGGTAGCGGTTGATGAGCCGGTCGAGCGCGTCGATCGCCATCTCCGTATCGTTTTCCCGTTGGGCGATCAGGGCGATGTTGTAAAGGGCCTGGGGGGCCAGCTCGGAGTAGGGGGCGTTCTGGAGGACCTTCTCGAAGAGGTCCATGGCGGTCCGGGGTTGGTAGAGGCCGGGCAGCAGCCGCTGGAGGCCGGTCGGTTCCTTCCCGACGAAGGAGGCCGCGAGGGAGTACTGCAGCTCGATGACCCGGTCGAAGCGTTCGTAGCTGGGGTAGCGCTGGACGAGCCGCTGGGTCGTCTGGAAGGCATCCTTCGGCTTTCCCTGTCCGCGCTCGTAGGCGGAGATGAGCAGGAGGGCATCCGGGGCGAAGATGGTGTTGGAGTAGTCCCGGGCGATCTCCTCGAGGGTCTCCACGGCCTTTCCGACCCGGCCCTCCCGCCGAAAGGCGACAGCCTTGTCGAAGAGCTCGTTGGCGGTGGCCACCTCCTCGGGGGTGGGCGGCGCGTAGTTGACCTCCGGCTCGGAGGAGAACCAGTCGAGGATTCCGGCGGCGGGGACGACTGGGAGGAGGGCGAGGCAGAGTCCGAGAAGGGCGTGGCGGAGCTTCATGAAAGGGGTTCCCAGTGGAGGAGGGTCGATCCCCAGGTGAGTCCGGCCCCGAAAGCGATGAGGAGGAGGGGGCCCGGCTGGGATAGCTTGCCGGCGCGGATCGCCTCGTCGAAGGCGAGCGGGACCGAGGCGGCCGAGGTGTTGCCGTAGAGGTGGACGTTGTTCGGGAAGAGGGTGAGAGGCAGCTTGAGGTACTGGGCGACGCTCTCGATGATCCGGATGTTCGCCTGGTGGGGGATGATCCCGACGAGATCCTGCGGGGAGACCCCCGCCTCTTCGAGGACTCGCTCGGCGGAGGCCACCATCGCCCGGACCGCCAGCTTGAAGACCTCGCGCCCGTTCATTTTCAGGAAGTGCTGCCGACCCTCGAGGGAGTGGGGAGAGGCGGGAACCCGCGAGCCTCCTGCCGGCATGTGGATCAGGCCCGAATTGACTCCGTCCGACCCGAGGTCGGTGGCGAGGATGTGGCCGCCGGGCCCTTCCTCACCCCGGGTCAGCACGATCGCGCCGGCACCGTCGCCGAAGAGGACACAGGTCGACCGGTCGGTCCAATCGAGGATGGCGCTGAGTTTTTCCGCGCCGACGAGGAGGACATTCCGGTACTTCCGGCTGGCGGCGAGCAGACCCCGGGCGGACTCAAGACCGTAGACGAAGCCGGAGCAGGCGGCATCGACATCGAAGGCGGGGATGCCGCGGCGGAGTCCGAGGAGGCTCTGCACGAGGCAGGCGGTGGAGGGAAAGAGCATGTCCGGGGTAAGCGTGCACACGATGACCGCGTCGATGTCCTCCGGGCCGAGCCCGGCCATTTCCATGGCGGCGCGGGCGGCGGGAACGGCCAAGTCACTGGTGGCCTCGTCCTCGGCGGCGATCCGGCGCTCGCGGATGCCGGTGCGGGTGACGATCCACTCGTCGGTTGTGTCCACGATCCCGGCGAGGTCCTCGTTCCGGAGGACGCGGGAGGGAGCGTACGATCCGGTACCGCGGATCACGGTGGGAACACCGTCCATAACCATAGCCGGAGGCTGGCGATCCCCTACGAGCGGGCCAACTCCTTTTCGCTGACGGTGGAGTCCTGCGCGGTGCGTTTGAGGCCCTCGGCAATCTCCGCACGCATGCGTTCGGTCATGTCCGCCCGGAGGGCAGCGGCGGCGACATTGAGGGCCCCGGCAATGGAGTGCCGGTCCGAGGAGCCGTGGGCCTTCAGGATCGGGGCCTGCAGTCCGAGGAGGGGGGCACCGCCGTACTGGGCGGGGTCGAGTTCCTTCCGGATTTCCTTGAAGGCACCCATGGAGAGCAGGGCACCGAGGCGGCGTGGCCACGTGGCGGAAAGCTCGTCCTTGAGGTAGCCGACGAGCATCTTGAAAAGGGACTCGCAGACCTTGAGGACCACGTTCCCGGTGAAACCGTCGCAGACGACCACGTCGACCGGGTCCTCAAAGACCTGGAAGCCCTCGATGAGTCCACGATAGTCGATGATGCCGTCGATCTGCTTGAGCCGGCGGTGGGCCTCCTGCACGCGGGCGCTGCCCTTTCCCTCCTCCGTGCCGATGGTGAGCAGCCCGACGGAGGGATTGGGCCGCCCGAGAACGACGCGGGCATAGTTCGAGCCGAGGATCGCGTTCTGCGACATCTGCAGGGCGGTCGGCTCGGGGTTGGCCCCGGCGTCGAGGAGGATGAAGCGGCTGGACCGGGTCGGGATGATCGTGGCGAGGGCAGGTCGGTCGACCCCGGAAAGCCTCCGGACGAGGAGAGTGCCCCCGGCCATGAGGCTGCCGGTGTTGCCACAGCTGAGGAGGGCGTCCGCCGTACCGTCCCGGACCATGGAGAGCGCCTGCACCATGGAGGAGTTCCGCTTCTTCTTGATGCTCACGAGGGGCTTCTCGTCCATGCCGATGACCTCTTCGGCGTGGACCACGGCCACTCGTGGATGATCGCGAAGCTCCGCCTCGATGAGACCCTCGTCCAGCTCCGGTCCTCCCCCGATCACTCGGAAGTGACAGGAGGAGAGGCCGGGATCGTCAGGCTCCCGGAGTACCTCGGCAACGCCCTGCAGCACCTCCGCGGGGCCGCGGTCGCTGCCCATCGCATCCACCGCAATCGTGGGAGGATGCTCCGCCGTCGCCATAGCTGTCCGCACGATCGGCGGTTACCGCCGCGCTCTCAATCCTCGGTCTCGAGGACCTCGCGTCCGCGGTACATGCCGTTGGACGGGTTGACGCGGTGGGGGACGAAGGCGGAGCCGTCGGTCGGGTCCTTGGAGACCTGGGGCGCGCGGAAGCGCTGGGCGCCCCGGCGCGTGCGGCTGCGCTGCTTGGATTGCTTTCGCTTGGGTTGGGCCATGATGGTACGGGTTGAGGAGGGTGGCCGAACGGCCGAAACGAGGAGGAAAGACCCCGGGAAGCCGGCTTGTCAACGATGCACGGGGCAGTCGTCCCCAGCGGGGTCGGCGACCTCGAGATGAACACCGAGCAAGGCCTCCAGGCGGGCGCGAAGGGAGAGGAAGAGGGATTCGGGGTCGAGTCCCTCGGCGGCCCGCAGGGCCTTGTCGGAATCGCCGTGGTCGATGTAGCGGTCGGGCCAACCGATGCGCTCGACCGGTCGACTTGCTCCTGCGTCGGCGAGTGTCTCGAGGAGGGCGGAGCCGAAGCCCCCGGTGCGCACGTGATCTTCGAGCGTCACGAAGAGGCGGGCCTCTGTCGCTTGGGCGGCGAGCAGTTCCCGGTCGAGGGGTTTGGCGAAGCGGGCGTTGACCACGCCCACGCTGGCCCCGGTCACCTCGGCTAGCCGGGAGGCGAGAGTTTCCGCCTCCGCGACAAGGGGCCCGAGCGCCCAGATCTGGACCTCGCGTCCCTCCCGGCGCACCTCGGCGCGACCGACCGGGAGGAGGGCGGGCTCTTCCTTGACCGGGACGCCTGCAGCGGCCCCGCGGGGATAGCGGATGAAGGCGGGCCCGTCGATTTGCAGGCCGGTGTGGACCATGTCGGCCAGCTCGTCCTCATCGGCGGGCTGCATGACCACGGTGTTCGGGATGCAGCGGAGGTAGGCGATGTCGAAGAGGCCGTGGTGAGTGGGCCCATCGTTCGGGGAGAGGCCGGCGCGGTCCATTCCGAAGAGCACGGGAAGATTCTGCAGGCAGATGTCGTGCACGAGGGGATCGTAGGCCCGCTGCAGGAAGGTCGAGTAGATCGCGCAAACGGGGTGCATTCCTCGCGTGGCCATGCCGGCGGCGAAGAGGACAGCGTGTTCCTCGGCAATTCCCACATCGTAGTAGCGGTCCGGCATCTGGTCCCGCAGCTTGTTCAGCCCGGTCCCGCTGGGCATGGCCGCGGTGATGCCGACGATGTCCTCGCGGCGGCGGCAGGCCTCTACCACAGCGTCCCCGAAGACGTCCTGGTACTTCGGGGGGGTTCCCGGCTTGCCGGGGAGCGGGGCACCGGTCTTCGGGTCGAAGGGGGAAATCCCGTGGAACTTCTCGGGCTGGGCGAGGGCGGCCTCGCTCCCCTTGCCCTTTTGCGTGATCACGTGGAGAACGAGGGGCTCCGGGGCGTTGCGGGCGAAGGTGAGGTACTGCTCGAGTTCGGCGAGGTTGTGCCCGTCGATCGGGCCGATGTAGCGGATCCCGAAATTCTCGAAAATGGAGGAGGAGGTGAGGAAGTCCTTGGTCTCCCGTTTCCACTTGGAGCCCAGCCGGATGAGGGCGTCGCCCCCGGGCACCTTCTGGAGGAAGGACTCGAGGTCGTCATTGATCCGGTTGTAGAACGGAGTGGTGATGAGCTCGTTGAAATAGCGGGAGAGGGCACCCACATTGCGGTCGATGGACCACTCGTTGTCGTTGAGGATGACGACCAGACGACCGGTCGCTTCGGAGATGTTGTTGAGGGCCTCGAGGGTAATCCCGCAGGTGAATCCGGCGTCGCCGACCACCGCCACCACGTGGTTGTCGCCCCCCTGCTGGTCGCGGGCCGCGGCCATGCCGAGGGCCGCGGAGAGGGCCGTGCCGGCGTGGCCCGCCCCGTAGGCATCGTGTTCGCTTTCGCTGCGGGCGAGAAAGCCGCTGTAACCTCCGCTCTTACGGATGCGGTCGAACGCTTGGTCGTTGCGGCCGGTGAGCAGCTTGTGCACGTAGCCTTGGTGGGAGACGTCGAACACGAACTGGTCACGTGGGGTCTCGAAAATCCGGTGGAGGGCGAGGGTTAACTCCACGACGCCGAGATTCGGGCCGATGTGGCCTCCGTTCACAGCGGTCACTTCGATCAGTCGCTCGCGGATCTCCCCGGCGAGAGCTTCGACCTGGGGCGGCGAGAGGTCCCGAACGTCCTCCGGTCCGCGGATCCCGGGGAGGATCGGGCCCTCACTCATCGTTGCTTCCCCCTGTTTCAGGATCCTCCCATGCCTCCAGCTCCATGTCGCTGCCGGCCCGAACCTTCTCGATGCGCAGGGAGGCTTCCTGCAGGCGTTCCTGGCAGACCTGAAGCATCCGCATCCCCTCCTCGTAGTCGCGCACCAATTCGTCGAGCGGGGATTCCTCCTGCTCGAGCCGGTGCACAATCGTCTCGAGTCGCTCGTAGGCCTTCTCGTAGGCGAGGACTTCGTCGGTTTCCGTGGAAGACATGGGAAGGTAGGCTGCCAGACTGGGAGGGTCTCTGCAACCCCCTGAAGATGAGGGAATCCGGCACCTGTGCAAGGCGAGGGGCCCGCTTTCCCGGGAACGGCTGTTCCCCCTTGCCAAACGGGAGGGGAGTGCTCTCGTTCGGAAGGGTGAGCCTTCCCTTGCTGGCCGTTCTTCTTCTCCTTACCCTGCGGGCGTCTTTCGACGATTACCTCGAGCGCCTGAACAGCGAGCATGTGCGCGCCCATCGCGGGCATCTGCCGGCGGTGTTCCGGGGAATCTTCGACCGGGCGACCTACGCGCGCGCCAATGACTACACGCTCGCCCGCTCCCGCCTGCATCGCCTCGAGACTCTCGTGGAGAGCGCGCTGCTCGCCGCCGCCCTCGTCTTCGGTCTGTTTCCCCTCGTCTACGAGTGGCTTTCCTCCTGGCTGGGCTATGGGGTATGGGGACAGGCCGTGGTACTCCTTGCCCTCCTGCTGCTTCTCTCTCTGCCCGGCCTGCCTTTTTCGTGGTACGCGCGGTTTCGCCTGGAGGAGGCCTACGGGTTCAACCGCAGCTCGCTCGGCCTCTGGTGGACCGATAAGTTGAAAGGGCTTGTCCTCGCCTTCCTCCTCGGGGTGCCCCTCCTCGCCCTGATCCTCTCGATCGTGGTGACTTTTCCCGAGAGTTGGTGGATCTTCGCGTTCGCGGCCGTGTTCGGGGTGCAGATCCTCCTGCTGATTCTCTACCCGATCCTCATCGTTCCCCTCTTCAACCGACTGCGTCCGCTCGAGGAGGGCGAGCTGAAGGATCGGCTCTTGGCCCTGGCGGACCGGACCGGATTTCACGCGAAGACCATTCAGGTAATGGACGGCAGCAAGCGTTCGGGTCATTCCAACGCCTTCTTTACAGGGTTTGGCCGGTTCCGCCGGATTGTGCTCTTCGACACTCTGCTCGACCAGCTCCGGCCGGAGGAGATCGAGGCGGTGCTCGCCCACGAGATCGGGCACTACCGTTGTGGACACATCCCCAAGCGGATCGCGCTCTCCGCGATCAGCCTTGGGTTCACCTTCTTCTTCCTGCAGTGGCTGAGCGCGCAGGTATGGTTCACCACCGGCTTCGGCTTTCTCGTCGATCCCGTCGGGCAGGGCTCGCTCGCCCGCATCGTTCCCGCCTTCTTCCTTTTCCTGGTCCTCTCGCCCCTCGTTTCCTTCTGGGTGGAGCCGCTTTCGCACGCCCTCTCCCGGCGGCACGAGTACCAGGCCGATCGCTTTGCCCGCGAGGCCCTCGGCAGTCCCGGACCGCTCGTCTCCGCCCTGCGCACCCTCTACCGGGAAAACCTCGGCAACCTTGTTCCCCATCCCCTCTACAGCCGCTTCCACTACTCGCATCCCACCCTGCGGGAGCGCGAGCAAAGCCTGCGAGGGGAGGGCGGGGAGGAAGTGGCCGCTGCGGGGAGTGGAGAGCCATGAGCCCGCGGCTCCTCCCGCTCCTCCTCGCCGGTCTCTGCCTGTTGCTGCAGCCGGAATCCGCGGCCGCCGCAGAGCCGGCCCGGCTCCGCGTAGCGACCTACAACCTCGAGAATTATCTCGTCCAGGACCGTTACTACGAGGGCGTCTGGCGACCGGATTACCCGAAGCCGGAGCGGGAAAAGCAGGCTGTACGGCGGGCTCTCCGGCGGATCGACGCCGACATCGTGGCCCTCCAGGAGATGGGCCCGGGACCCTTCCTGCGGGAGCTGCAGCGGGATCTCGCCGCGGAGGGTCTTCCCTACCCGTATGCGGTCCTTCTGCGGGGTGCCCCCGACCGAGTCCGCCACCTCGCGGTGCTCTCCCGCGTCGAGCCTCTCGAGGTTCTGCATCACACGGACCTCGACTTCAAGTACCTCAACGATGCGGAGGGCAATGAGCGCCGGCTGCGGGTCAAGCGCGGCCTTCTCGAGGTCGTCTTCCCGGTGCCCGGCGGCCAGGGGGACACTTGGAGCCTCTTCGTCCTTCACCTGAAGAGCCGCTGGTCCGAGGAGCCGGACGACCCGGAGGCGGAGATGCGACGCACCCGGGAGGCCCGCGCTGCCCGCAATCGGATTCTCGAGCGCTACCCGGAGGGCCGTGGACTCTACCTGATTGCCGGGGACCTGAACGCCTCCCCCGACGAGGCCCCTCTCCGCCGGCTCCGCCAGCGGGGGGACGTCACCATCAGTGTTCCGGTTCCTGCCCACGATACCCGCCGGGAAACGTGGACGCACTATTATGGGAAGAAGGCGGTGTACCGCCGTGTGGACTATTTCCTGGCCAGCCCGGAGCTGGCCGACCGGATCCCGACCGGAAGGGCCCGTATTTTTGACGCCCTCTTTGCCCGGGAGGCGAGCGATCACCGCCCGCTCTTTCTCGAGCTTGTCTTCCCCGAGGATCCCTAACGGTGGACGGCTGGGGTCCCTTTCTGGCGCCGGGATCGGCAGAGGGACGCTCCGACGGTTTTCGTGCAAGGAAGCGCACGCGTGGCTTCCGGAGGCGAGTGGCGCACGGGCACGCCACCGCCGCGCGGAGCAAAGCGAACGAGCGGCGCTGGTCCCACGGGAAGAATCGTGGTGACCGCCGCGGGCGGATCCTCTGAACGGGCGGTTTGCGGAGTGGGTCGATCGAGCTGCGGGAGAATTCAGTGGGCTGGCACCGGGCCTTGGTGCGGATCGCGTCGTCGGTGCGGGCGATGGAGATCTTCGGTCCTCTCGACTACCTCGGGTGGAACGATGGCCCGAACGCCGACGGGAGATCCGCTGCGACGGGCTGCGCGTGGGGGTGATCCAGACGGCGGTCCCCCGGTCGGTTGCTGGCTGCGGTCAGCGAAATCGGGCCGTTGAGGGGGGACGGGTGTCCCGCGCGGGAGTCGGTGGTTGTCCGCGCAGTCCGGGCGACCGCAAGCCCGGAGGCCTT
>PR_CR_10_Liq_1_inCRDRAFT_1001003_pt1 | contig 16611 bp, 15 predicted proteins | sample PRCRCaboRojoPR_3_FD_10241 | JGI IMG/M metagenome (IMG submission 10241)
AATAGCCGTTTTCCCATGGGCTTCCTGGCTCGATGTAAGCCGTACGGGCACCGACGGCGGCGATCCAGTCCCGCACAGCCTTCGCCACGAACTCGGGCCCATTGTCGGATCGTATGTGATCGGGCACGCCCCGAAGGATGAACAGGTCAGACAGCATGTCGATGACGTCGGTAGATCTCAGCCGCCTGTCGATCCGGATCGCCAGGCACTCCCGGGTGAACTCCTCGATGAGGTTGAGCATGCGGAACTTCCTTCCATCATGGGTCCGGCTCTCGACGAAGTCGTAGGACCAGACGTGGTTGGGTCGCTCAGGTCTGAGACGGATGCATGACCCGTCGTTGAACCAGAGCCTCGACCTCTTTGGTTGCTTCTGGGGAACCTTCAGCCCCTCCCGCCGCCAGATCCGCTCGACCCGCTTCACGTTCACGGCCCAGCCGGCGTCACGCAGCAGGACCGTGATCCGTCGGTAGCCGTAGCGACCATACTGGGATGGGGCAGGTCATTGTGCCTTGGCCCGCCCCGCGCCGGGTGCCGTAGAGGCAAGACGCTTTCCGGCACAGATGCCGCGCCGGGCCGCGGATCGGCGCGGCGACGGTCACCGGGGCGGGTCCGGCGGCACTATGGTTTTCCCGCCCCCGTATCGGGGCCGGTCCGCCCGAGCGCGTACATTACACACCAGAACACCAGTCCCACGGAAACGCTTACGACGAAGCCGCCGGGGATGAAGAAGAGTTCGGAAAAGAAGAGGCGCCTTATCGTCGAGGGGGCCGAGATGACGCTGACGAGCGCGAGGCCGATTTGCCCCAGGACGCCGAACGTCAACACGGTCGGCAGCAAGCCGTGCGGGAAAGGTTTTTCAAGCCGGCGATTGAGCGCGAACATCACGGCAAGCACTGGCGCAGCGTAAGGGGGGACGATCACAAGCAGCAGCGGCAGTTCGCACGGACCGTCGTAGCACGCCGACGGGTTGGCCCTGAAGATCAGGTATCCCGCCGCCATCGGTAGAAGGGCGGCGAGGACTCCGGCCAAGACGTAGTGTCCCGCTGGCGCAGCCTTCTTGAAGAACGCGATCGTTGGCCTTCCCTGCACTGTCGCATAGGGGGGTTCAGTTTCGAACAATGTAACGGTGGTGGCAATGACCGGTCTGACAGCGACCATATTATTGCCTGGGCGTCCGGGTTTCCTATCATTGCGCGGTGCCACCGGGAGGTGACGTCATGGCCCAGCCTGTTCAGTATCGTGTGACAGGCATGGATTGCGCCGCGTGTGCCGCGAAGATCGAGAATGCCGTGCGCGCGGCTGGTATAGAGAACCCGCTTGTCTCGACAGCCTCGCAAGTCCTGACACTGGATGTTGCGCCAGGCGATGAACGACTTGAATCCGTTGAACGGTCGGTTTCGGATGCCGGCTATCACCTCGATCGGATGCGGCCCGGAGCCGCGGAGACGGCGCAAGAGACATCGCATCACCTGACCGCCGGGTATCGACGGGCGCTCTGGATCGTGGTTGCGCTCAATCTGGGATATGGCGTGATCGAGATGATCGGTGGTTTCGTCGCCGGGTCGCAGGCATTGAAGGCGGACGCCCTCGACTTCATCGGTGACGGCCTGATCACGTGCCTCGGTGTTCTGGCCATTGGGTGGCGCCTGCTCTGGAGAGCGCGATCCGCATTGCTCCAGGGCGTGTTCCTGGGTGCGCTCGGGATCGGCGTCGTCGGAAACACGATTTGGCGCGTGTTCGCGCAACACCCCGTGCAAGCGGAACTGATGGGTGTGCTCGCCCTGGTCGCGCTTGCGGTCAATGTCGCGGCCGCGATGGTTCTGGTACCGCATCGCGCCGGTGACGCGAATGTCCGGGCGGTCTGGCTGTTTTCGCGGAACGATGCCATCGGAAACGCGGCCGTGGTCGGGGCGGCAGGCGTCGTGGCGTTGACCGGTCAATCGTGGCCCGACCTGGGTGTCGCCTTCGCGATCGCGGCGCTGTTCCTGCAGTCGTCCTGGGTCATCGTTCGAGATGCCCGCCGGGACATCGCGGGATCGCGGAACTGGCCCCTCGGTCGGGTTAACGGCTCACGCTGACATAGCCCCGCGTCTTGCCGTCATTCGCCGAGTCTATGGTGTTCATCGCCTCAAAGAGCGCGGTCGCCTCGACCCAGATGGGCGGGTATTTGTATCGGGTCACGTCAAGAATGAGGAACCGGTCCGTATCTTCGTCATAGGCGCCCAGGGGGGAGATATGGCCACCGGACTCCTGGCCGATAGCTTTCCTAAGGTAGTTCACGAGAATGAAATGATCGTCGTCCTCGAGCTGGGCGATGGCGGTCTGCCGGAAGGTGTCGAGGTCGGAGTCGGCAGCGTGGACCACTTCCACGCCAAGGTTATGCGCCGCAAGCACGCCTCCGAATTGATTGAGGGTCATGCCGTAGGGCGGGTTCACGATCGCCGAGGCCGGCATCACGGCCTCTGCGGCGGGCGTGAAGATATTGTCTTGATCGAACATCCCGAGCCCGAGCGTCATGTCCGAGGCCGGCCGCGGCACGTTCAGCGCATTAAGCACCATCGCAATCGTCGCTGGCCCGCAATAGGCGGGGTTGTCCTGCGTTGTGAAATGGATGCTCAGCGGGAAATAGTCCGTGTTTGCCTCGGCGCCGAAGAGCATCTCTGCGCCCTCGGGTGTCGAAAGGCTTACCAGCCCGTCGGGCAGGGGCAGGGTCTCTGCCTGCGCCGTCGGCACAGCGGCCACCACGGCAAGTGCCGCAGCGAAAGCGAGTCGTTCGATACAATTCATTCCTGGCCCCATTGCGAAAATGAATAAGTGAATTCCACCCACACCCTAGCATTTCGCGGACATGCGCGCCACGCTGCACGCCCAAGCCCGTCCACGCCGCAGAGGCGCATCCGCGGGATAGGGCCCCGGCAAACCGGCGCGGGGTGCGACGCAGGCCGGCTATGGGTGCCAGGCAGTCGCCCGTCCAGCTTTGCCGAAGGTCTGCCGACCGGACAAGGTGGCCCCCGTTTCGCGTGGTAGCGGACGGCCTCGGCGCTGTTTGCGCGGCCATTTCCCGCAATTTGAGCTGCACGCGAAAATTCGGAAACTGACCTTTGAGACCTCTCTGTGCTAGNCTTCTCGCCGTAGGCAAAGGAGACGGCCATGCGCGTCGCGGTCATGGGAGCGGGTGCTCTGGGGGGCTATTTCGGTGGTCGATTGGCGACGGCCGGTCATGAAGTCACGCTGATTGCGCGTGGAACCCATCTCGACGCCCTTCGACGAAACGGGTTGACGATACGCAGCCCCAAGGGGGACGCCCATATTCCCGACATCGAGGCAACGGATGATCCTGGCGATGTCGGACCCGTTGATGTGGTCATATTTGCCGTGAAAAATCAGGATGTTGACGCTTCGGCCAAGGCTCTCGTGCCGGTGCTTGGGCGGGGCACCTGGGCGATCACGGTTCAAAACGGTGTCAGGGCGCCAGAGCGACTGGCCGAAATTCTCGGGAATGAGCGGGTGGTGCCAGGGGTCGTGCGAATGCCCGGCGACATTTCTGCCCCGGGTGTCATCCGACACTCTGCAGACTTCGACTTTATCCATTTCGGAGAGCTGAACGGCCAGGTCACGGAACGGGTCCAAGGGTTTCGGGACGCCTTGGTCGAAGCCGGGTGCATGGCGGAAATATCGACGGATATCCGGACCGAGCTTTGGCGCAAATTCACGATGCAGGCCTCTTTCGCGTCGGTCAGCGCGCTTACACGTCTGGACGTGGGCGTAATCCGCGAGAGCTCGGAGTGCTCTTCGATGTTCCATTCGAGCATCAAGGAGACGGCAGCCGTCGCGCAGGCAGTTCTGCCGAACCTCGGCGAGGATCTGTCGACCGCGGCGTGGGACTTCATCCAAAAGGTTCCGCCCAAGGCGCACGCTTCGATGCTGGACGACCTGAACCGCGGAAAGCCGATCGAGATTGACTATCTCTCCGGTGAAGTGGTCAGGCTAGGCCGCAAGCACGGCGTGCCGACGCCAATTCACGCGTTCTTCCTGGCCTCGCTTGCCCCCTTCAGATACGGCGCTCCCGGATAACGTGGCGAGAGTTCCGCAACCGCTCCCGCATGCGGTCGCCCCGTGATCTGCGCGGGCCTTCGTTCAACGGTGCCCAAGGCCCGCCCGGCGGGCTTTCGGACCTTCCGCCGCGGCGCCCCCGACCGACCCGTTCTCGACATCTGGATCTCTGCCTGGCCGCGCTATCGTGCCCATGTCCGCGTCTGCACCGACTTCAATGCCGGGTAGAGCGCCCGGTAACCTTCGAGTCGCGACGTCAGGCTCGGCGTCTCGTCGGGGCGGGGCTCGAACCATCGCCTGACCACCGGCTTGGTCATGACATCCGCCTGGCTGCCGTCGCCGTTTGCGACAATGGCCATTCGCGCAGCGCCGAGAGCCGGCCCGATATCGGCGCCCGCGGCCCGTCCGATGCAACACCCGGTCACATCGGCGATGGTCTGTACCAGAAAATCGCTTCGCGTTCCGCCGCCGATGGCGAGGAGCGTATTCGGCATTCGTCCCGCCTCCGACAGGGCCTCGACGGCGTCGGCGAATGAAAACGCGATGGCCTCGACGACACTGCGCATCAGGCTCCCCTGCGAGGTCGTCTCTCCCAGACCTGCGAAGCCCGCGCGGATTTCGGTATCGCCATGCGGCGTGCGTTCGCCCGTCAGGTAGGGCAGGAACAGCGGCCCGGGCCGCGCGGCTTCCGCCTCCGCCAGGAGGTCGCCGATCGGCCGCCGGAGAAGATCGGCGAGCCATGCGATCGGCCGGGCACCGTTCAGCATCGCCGCCATCTGAAACCAGTGATCCGGGACAGTATGGGCATACGCATGGATGCGGCTGGCGAGGTTGGGCCGGTAATCCGCCGTGGTGAGGAAAAGCTGCCCGGAGGTGCCCAGCGAAACAAACCCGTCCCCGTCCGATACCGCGCCGATGCCGACGGCCCCGGCTGCGGCGTCGCCCCCTCCGACGGCGACGGGAATGCCGACCGTCAGGCCGAGTTCCGCTGCCGGCGCGGGCAAGAGCGCGCCGGCCACCTCGGTGCCGTGGCGCACCTCGGGCAGCCACGCGGCGTCGGTGGCACTTGCCGCGCAGAGGCGTTCGGACCAGCAGCGCGTGCTTTCGTCGAACCACGATGTGCCGGCGGCATCGGACGGGTCCGTCACCAGTCGCCCATGCAGGCGCAGGCCGAGGTAATCCTTCGGCAGAAGGACCGAGGCGATCCGCGCATGGCTTTCGGCCTCGTGGCGGGACAGCCACAGCAGTTTCGGCGCAGTGAAACCGGCCATCGGCGGTGCGCCTGCGATCCGTCCGGCATCCGGTACGGCCGCCAGGATCTCGGCACATTCCCCGGTCGCGCGCGCGTCGTTCCACAGGATGACCGGGCGCACCGGCCGGTGGTCACCGTCGAGCANGACGGCGCCATGCATCTGGCCCGACAGGCCGACGGCCCGAACCTGCGACCGCAGCGCCGGGTCGATCGCCGCCATCGCGACGCGGGTCGCGTTCCACCACGACGCGCAGTCCTGCTCGCTCGCGCCGTCGAACGGGTGGGACACGGCAAGCGGCGCGGAGGCGGTCGCTGCAACGCGGCCGTCCGGGTCGACGACGCAGACCTTTACGGCCGATGTTCCGAGGTCGATGCCGAGATACATTCCTGCTCCTTTGGCGCCGACGATGCCCGGCGTCCCGAGGCCGGGGCGCCGTCGGCTCCGTGAAGGGCGTCCGCCCGGGTGACCAGACCAACCTGCATGGCGGTGCAGTTGCAAGAAAATTCTTTACTCGAGTCATGTTTTGGGGGTTCTTTACGGGGATGGAGTTGAACGAAAGGGCCGCCCCGCCCAGCTGTATAGGCGCGACAGGGGTGTATGCATGAGCGAGCAAAAGATTCGGAACATGGAAGAGTTCGCGGCGCTGAGCGGGCTTTCCCGTCCGACGGTGTCGAAGTATTTCAACGATCCCGCCAGCGTCCGGCCGCGGACGCGCGAACGCATCGAGGCAGCCCTCGAGCGCTACGATTTCCGCCCCAACATCTATGCGGTCAACCAGAACCGAAGCCTGACCAAGAACGTGGGCATAGTCGTTCCCTACCTTGCCGACCCCTTCTTCGCCGAGATCGCCCGGATCATCGAGTTGCGCTGTATCGAAGCCGGCTTTTCGCCGATCCTTTACAGCGCGCATGGCGAGAGCAGGCTGGAGAAGGAGATCCTCGAGGGGCTGACCGCGCTCAAGCCGGCGGGCGTCTTCCTCGCACCGCTCGGGCGGCTTTCCGACCGACTGGTGATCGAGCGCTTCTGCCGTGACGTGCCGACGGTCCTGTTCGACAGCAACATCGAAGGCATGGGCGAAGCCTTTGTCGGATCGGACAATTTCAGCTTCGTGCAGCAAACGGTGGACTATCTCTGCCGGACGGGATCGCCGCCGTGCTTCTTCGAGATGCGCAACCCGGCGAACCCCAACGCCAACAAGCGGCGCAACGCCTATCTCCGGGTCATGGAGGCGGCGGGGGTCGAGCCGCAGGTGGTCAAGGTCCAGGGCGAAGGCTGGGGCTTCGAGGAGATCGGGCGGCAGGGTGCGCACGAGCTTCTCGCCTCCGGGCGCCTGACGACCGATACCGTGCTGTGCAGCAACGACCGACTCGCGATCGGCTTTCTCGCGGCATGCTGCGAGCGCGGACTGCGCGTGGGACGCGGCGACGGCTGCGCTCTTCGGGTGGCGTCGCACGACGATCATCCGTTCTCGCGTTTCACCTGCCCGTCGCTCACGACGGCCGCCCATGAATACGAGGCCGTGGCGGCCAAGTGCATGGAAACGCTGTTCTCCTTGATCGAAGCGGGCGGCCGTTTCGAGAGCAGGGCCGAAACCCTGATCCCCGCACGCTTGATCCTGCGCGCATCCGCCTGACGCCCTATAATTGACGCGCGTAAAGAAAATTGTTGACGCACGGTAAGTCCGGGCCGTAGCTTTCGGAACACATAGCATCCAACTTAGGGAGGATACGGATGTTCACGAAAACCGCGCTTCGCGCGTCTTCTGCCCTTGCGTTCTGCGTCTTCGCGACGGCCGCAACGGCCCAGGACACCACCATCACGATCGCCACCGTCAACAACGGCGATATGATCCGCATGCAGGGCTACACCGACCAGTTCACCGAGCAGACGGGCATCGGCGTCGAGTGGGTGACACTCGAAGAGAATGTCCTGCGCCAGCGGGTGACGACCGACATCACCACCAATGGCGGCCAGTTCGACATCATGACGATCGGCATGTACGAAACGCCGATCTGGGGCGCAAACGGCTGGCTCGTGCCGCTTGACGACCTGTCCGAGGAATACGACGTCGACGACATCCTGCCTGCGATGCGCGGCGGGCTGAGCCATGACGGCACGCTCTATGCCGCGCCGTTCTACGGCGAGAGCTCGATGGTCATGTACCGCACCGACCTCATGGAAGAGGCCGGACTGGAGATGCCCGAGGCACCGACCTGGCAATTCATCCGGGACGCGGCCGAGGCGATGCATGACACCGAGAACGAGGTCTACGGCATCTGCCTGCGCGGCAAGCCCGGTTGGGGCGAAGGCGGCGCCTTCATCACGGTGACGGCGAACTCCTTCGGCGCGCGCTGGTTCGACGAGGACTGGAACGCCCAGTTCGATCAGCCCGAGTGGGAAGAGGCGCTGACCTTCTTCGTCGATCTGATGAACAGCTACGGCCCGCCGGGCTACGCGACCAACGGCTTCAACGAGAACCTCTCGCTGTTCCAGCAAGGCCGGTGCGGCATGTGGATCGACGCCACCGTGGCCGCGTCCTTCGTTACCAACCCCGACGACTCCACCGTGGCCGACAGCGTCGGCTTCGCGCTGGCGCCCAACTCCGAGGGCGTCGAGAAGCGGTCCAACTGGCTCTGGGCCTGGGCGCTCGCGATCCCGGCCGGCACCCAGCAGGAGGATGCCGCGAAGCAGTTCATCGAGTGGGCGACCTCGAAGGAATACATCGAGCTTGTCGCCGAGAACGAAGGCTGGGCGAACGTGCCTCCGGGCGCGCGCACCTCGCTTTACGAGACGCCTGCCTACCAGGACGTCCCGTTTGCAGAGATGACGCTAGAATCGATCAACGCCGCCGATCCGACGAACCCGACCGTCGATCCGGTGCCCTATGTCGGCATCCAGTTCGTCGCGATCCCGGAATTCGCGGGCATTGCCACCGAGGTCAGCCAGGAATTCGCCGAGGTCTATGCAGGCCAGCAGAGCGTCGACCAGGCGCTTGAGAACGCGCAGGCACTGACCAACGACGCGATGGAGGCGGCGGGCTACCGCTGAGCCTTTCCCCGCGACTCTCCCGGGGGCGGTCCTTCCGCCCCCGGTGCTTTGGCCCCGCGGACATCCGACCGTTTGCCGCGTAGGGCGACCCCGCGCACAGGTGAGGTGAATTTATGGCCACCCGGCATTCCCGCTTCGCTGCGAGATTCATGATGGCGCCGGCCGTGATCCTGCTTCTGGGCTGGATGCTCGTGCCGCTGACCATGACGCTCTACTTCTCGTTCAAGCGTTACCTTCCNATGCGTGGCGACTCGCTGGAGCGCGGCCTCNACTGGGTGGGCTTCGAGAACTACGCGCGTTTCATCAACTCCAGCTCTTTCTGGCCGAGCATTCAGGCGACGCTTCTGATCGTGGGGGGCGTTCTGGTGATAACGGTGACGCTTGGCATTCTGCTCGCCATCCTTCTCGATCAGCCGTTCTGGGGGCAGGGCATCGTTCGCATTCTCGTGATCGCGCCGTTCTTCGTGATGCCGACCGTGTCCGCGCTGGTGTGGAAGAACATGATGATGGACCCGGTCAATGGCATGTTCGCCTATCTCTGGCGCTTCTTCGGGGCGGAACCCGTTTCCTGGATGTCCGACGCCTCGGTGCAGTCGATCATCCTGATCGTGTCGTGGCAATGGCTGCCCTTCGCGACACTGATCCTGCTGACCGCGATCCAGTCGCTCGACAGCGAGCAGCTGGAGGCCGCCGAGATGGACGGGGCGCCGGTGCTGTCCCGGTTCTTCTACATCATCCTGCCCCACCTCGCGCGGGCGATTACCATCGTCGTCCTGATCCAGACGATTTTCCTGCTGTCGATCTTCGCGGAAATCTTCGTGACCACCGGCGGCTCCTTCGGCACAAGGACGCTTACCTACCTGATCTTCCAGCGTGTTGTGGACAGCCAGAACATCGGGCTGGGATCGGCGGGCGGCGTCTACGCGATCATCCTCGCCAACATCGTCGCGCTGTTCCTGATGCGCATCGTCGGCAAGAACCTGGACCGGTAAGGGGGGCGGAGATGGCACGCGCAATTACCACACGCCGCAAGATCGTCACCACGGGCGTCGCATGGGCGATCGGGTTGCTGATCTTTTTCCCGATTTACTGGACGATCCTGACCAGCTTCAAGACCGAGGCGCAGGCGATCAACAACCCGCCGCTCTTCTGGGGCTTCGATTTCACGCTGGAAAACTACGCCCTCGTGCAGGAGCGCTCGGACTACATGCGCTTCCTCTGGAATTCGGTGATCATCGCGGGCGGCTCGACCTTGCTCGGCATCCTCGTCGCGGTGCCGGCCGCGTGGTCGATGGCCTTCGTGCCGTCGCGCAGGACCAAGGACATCCTGCTTTGGATGCTGTCGACCAAGATGCTGCCCGCGGTCGGCGTGCTCTATCCGATCTCGCTGATCTTCGTGCAGTTCAACCTGCTCGACACGCGGATCGGCCTGACCCTCGTGATCATGCTCATCAACCTGCCGATCATCGTCTGGATGCTCTATACGTATTTCCGCGAAATCCCGGTCGACATCCTCGAGGCCGCGCGGATGGACGGCGCGGGCCTCAGGCAGGAGATACTCTACGTGCTGACGCCGATGGCCATTCCGGGCATCGCGTCGACGGTGCTGCTCAATATCATCCTGGCCTGGAACGAGGCGTTCTGGACGCTGAACCTGACGGCCGCCAACGCCGCGCCGCTGACCGCCTTCATTGCCAGCTATTCCAGCCCCGAGGGCCTGTTCTATGCCAAGCTCAGCGCGGCCTCGACCATGGCGATCGCCCCGATCCTTATCCTCGGCTGGTTCAGCCAGAAGCAACTCGTCCGCGGCCTGACCTTCGGCGCGGTGAAATGAGCCCCAAGCCAGCGAAGCGGTAGGGCATAAAGGGAGACACGAGCATGGGACACATCACGCTCGACAAGGTCAGCAAATCCTTCGCGGAGGTGGAAGTCATCCCTCCGCTCGACCTGACCATCGAGGACGGGGAGTTCGTGGTCTTCGTCGGCCCGTCGGGCTGCGGCAAGTCCACGCTGCTCAGGCTTATCGCGGGGCTGGAGGACGTCACCTCGGGCGAAATCTGCATCGACGGCGAGGAGGCGACAAGCGTGCCGCCGGCCAAGCGCGGTCTCGCCATGGTGTTCCAGTCCTACGCCCTCTATCCGCACATGTCGGTTCGCAAGAACATCGCCTTCCCGCTGCGCATGGCAGGGATGGATCAGGCCGAGCGGGATCGCCGGGTGAATGCGGCCGCTGACGTGTTGAACCTTACCGATTATCTCGACCGCCGCCCGGGTCAGCTTTCGGGCGGCCAGCGCCAGCGCGTCGCCATCGGGCGGGCCATCGTGCGCGAGCCCGCGGCCTTCCTGTTCGACGAGCCGCTGTCGAACCTCGATGCCGCGTTGCGGGTGGGAATGCGGCTGGAGATCTCGGAACTCCACAAGCGGCTCAAGACGACGATGATCTACGTCACCCACGACCAGGTGGAGGCCATGACGATGGCCGACAAGATCGTGGTCCTGCGCGCGGGCAACATCGAGCAGGTGGGCTCTCCGCTCGAGCTCTACCGCAACCCGCGCAACCTGTTCGTGGCCGGCTTTATCGGCAGCCCGAAGATGAACCTGATCAACGGGCAGATCGCGTCGGCGCATGGCGCCGCGACCATCGGCATCCGGCCCGAACATGTCGCGGTCTCGGCCGAGACCGGCGAGTGGCACGGCAAAGTCGGCGTGTCGGAGCATCTCGGGTCGGACACTTTCTTCCACGTCACCTGCGAGGGCATTCCCGAGCCCGTCACCGTGCGCGTCGGCGGGGAGGTTGACCTGCATTATGGCGACGAGGTCTGGCTCACGCCCGATACAACCCATCTCCACCGTTTCGACAAGGAAGGGCTGCGCATCGGATGAGACGCCTCGAGGGGAAAACGGCGCTGATCACGGGCGCGGCGAGGGGCATCGGAAAGGCGTTCGCAGAGGCCTATGTCCGCGAAGGGGCCCGGGTGGCCATCGGTGATATCGACATCGACCGCGCCCGCATCTCGGCCAGTGAAATCGGCGAGGCCGCCACTGCCGTCGAGATGGACGTGACCCGGCAGGACAGCATCGACGCCGCGGTCGCCGCCACGGCGGAGGCCTTCGGACAGATAGACGTACTGATCAACAACGCCGCGATTTTCACCGCCGCGCCAATCGTTGAGATCGAACGCGACGACTATGCCCGTGTCTTCGACATCAATGTCTCGGGCACGCTCTTCACGATGCAGGCCGTCGCCCGGCACATGATCGAGAGGGGCATACGCGGCCGCATCATCAACATGGCGAGCCAGGCGGGCCGCCGGGGAGAGCCGCTCGTCGCGGTCTATTGCGCGAGCAAGGCGGCGGTGATCAGCCTGACGCAGTCGGCGGGGCTGAACCTCATCCGGCACGGGATCAACGTGAACGCCATCGCGCCCGGCGTCGTGGATGGTGAGCATTGGGACGGCGTCGACGCGTTCTTCGCGAAATACGAGGGCAAGGCCCCCGGCCAGAAGAAGCGCGAGGTTGGCGAGGCGGTGCCCTATGGCCGCATGGGCCGGGCGCAGGATCTCACCGGCATGGCCGTCTTCCTCGCCTCGGACGAGGCCGAGTATATCGTGGCCCAATGCTACAACGTCGATGGCGGCCAATGGATGAGCTGATGTCCGCTGTCCGCCCGATCAAGCTGTCGAACGCGACGCTGGCCGACCTGCCGGAGGGGATCAGACGCCCCCGCTACGACCGCAGCCGCCTGACGCCCGGCATCGTCCATATCGGTCTCGGCAATTTCCATCGCGCGCACCAGGCCTGGTATCTGCATCGTTTGATGCAGGAGGGGCGCGCGCTCGACTGGGCGATCCTCGGCGCCGGGGTCCGCCCCTACGACGCAGCCATGCGGGAGAAACTCGTCGCGCAGGACTGCCTGACCACGCTGATCGAGCTTGCGCCGGATGGCCGCTCGGCCGAGGTGACGGGCGCGATGATCGACTACCTGCCGATCGAAGAGGGGAACGGCCCGCTGATCCGGGCGATGGCGGATCCGCGCATCCGCATCGTCGGGCTGACCGTGACCGAGGGCGGATACTACGCCGATCCGGCGACCGGGGGGCTCGATACCCGCCATCCCGACATCGTCCACGACGCGGCGCACCCCGATACGCCGCGCACCGCCTTCGGCGCGATGGTCGCGGCACTTCGGCTGAGGCGCGAGTCCGGGCACGCGCCCTTTTCCGGTTTGTCCTGCGACAACCTTCGCGGCAACGGTGCCATCCTCCGGCAGACGGTGGTGGGACTGGCGCGGCAGAGCGATCCCGCCCTCGCGGACTGGATAGACGCCGAGGGCGCCTTCCCCAACTCGATGGTCGACAGTATCGTGCCGGCCACCGGCCCGGACGAACTGGATCTCGTGAGAGAATTGGGCATCGACGACGCCGCACCCGTCACGCACGAGAATTTCCGCCAGTGGGTGATCGAGGACGACTTCTGCGGCGGTCGCCCCGACTGGGACATGGTGGGGGCGACGTTTACCTCGGACGTCCATGCGTACGAGATGATGAAAATCCGCATCCTGAACGCGGGACACCAGGTGCTCGCCAATGCCGGCGAGCTTCTGTCGGTGCCCACCATCGCCGACTGCATGGCGCATGCGGGGATCGCGCGGATGTTCCGCAAGGTTCAGGTCGAGGAGATCCTTCCGCACGTCAATCCGGTGCCTGGAACGTCGCCGGCCGATTATCTGGCCCTGATCGAGCGACGCTTCTCCAACCCGGCGATCCGTGACACGACGCGGCGCGTGGCCTTTGACGGGTCGTCCCGCCACGCCGGCTTTCTCATGCCCGTGATCCGGGAGGCGCTCGCGGCCGGCGCGAAGATCGAAGGCCTTGCGCTGGTCGAGGCGCTTTGGGCCCGCATGTGCGAAGGTCACCGCGAGGACGGCGCGCGCATTGAGCCCAACGATCCCAACTGGGGCCAGCTGACCGCGGCCGCCCGCGCTGCGAAGGAGAATCCGCGTGCATGGCTTGAACAGGCCGGGCTCTACGGGAACCTCGGCATCGCCGCACCATTCGCACAGGCGTTCGAGCGTTGGCTCTCTCTGATCTGGCGGGACGGGACCGCTGCCGCGCTGGACCGATACGCCGGCGGTCGCTGACGGTGCGAGACCGTCCGCCGGTCGCACAACTGCCCTCGCAAGGGAGGAAAGAGGCGGACCAAACACGGTCTCACCGCTCTGCCCTTTTCACCCGAGCGGCCTCTTCGTCGCTGAGACAGGCCTTCTCGATCCGGTCTGTCGTTTCCAGCCGCTGGACTGCATCACCGAGGGTCCCGTGACCTTCGTGTTGTGGATGCATCGCGCGGACTGACGTGGGCCTATGACGAAGATGGCGGCAAGGTCGAGATCGGGGTCGATGCCGAGAAACGGCAGGTGGTGAGCATCGCGTTTAACCGCGCCGCGGACGCGTAAAGCCCGAGGGCTTTCTCCAGGCACTTCCCCGGCTATGGCTTGACGCCGATGTCGGGCTCTTGACCTGTGACCGCCTCAGGCGCTGGGCGGACCTTCGGCCTGATTGGACGGATGACTGGCTCGCACCAAACTCAGACCGCGGGTCAGACCCGTGCCCAGATCAGCAACCAAAGGCACAGGGCGGTCTCGGCGATAATGGGGATCAGGTAGGCGGGCTCGATCATGCCCAGCCACTCGGGCGCGATCAGGCGCGTCAGGCTCCCCATGGCGTAAACGACGCCCGAAGCCGCGATGCCCCCCGCAATCGCTTTCGGCACATGGGAACGCCAAAGCAGGATCGCCATGATCACGCTGTTAACGGCGAAGAGGATCAACCCGACATCATAGCCGATTGCATGCAAATCGGTCATATGCACCGCGATGCGCGGCGCATCTGCAAGCACAGAGGGGACACTGGCGAGGATCATCAGGCTGGTTCCGATAAGCACAGCCTGACCAAGACGGAACACCATTGCGGCGAGCGCCAGAGTTTCGGAGATGTGGCGCAACAGACCGAAGAAGACGAGAGCGAGCGCGAGATCGGCCAACAGCATCACTGTATCCGCAATCAGGCTCAACCGCAGTTGTCCAATGTTGGCGCCAAGCGCCTCGGCGATTTGTGCGGGCGTGCCCTGAAGCAAGGGGCCGCGCAACAACAACTCGGCGCTCAGCCCGCATAGGATGATCGTGAGGTACAGCCCCCCGGCAAGGCGCGCCTGGCGGGGATCGGGTCGAGATGGGCTCAAGTCAGCATCCTTTCAGAGAACCGAAAGCCGGTTATGCCGGGACTCATCATTCGCTGGTCCAAGATTGGCGTATTATCCATGCCTTATCGCACGTATCGGCGTTGGCGTTGTGTATTTTTGATTTGCCACCTCGCGTCTCGTCTCGAGTGGCGGCCTTCGCCCAACCGACCTTGGGCCCGACCGGATGGACTGCCGGATCGGACGGATACCGGTCGAAAGCGAGATGCTGCGCCGCAGTCGAGAAGACGCGTCAGCGCTCTGGCAGCGGAATGAACTCCGCGTCGTCGCCGGGTGGCAGGTGAAAGCGCCCGTTTTGCCAATCGCCGGCGCGCCAGGCTTCCTTCGCTTCCTCGATGCGTTCCCTGGATGAGGCCACGAAGTTCCACCAGATGTGACGTGGCCCTTCCAGCGTTTCACCCCCGAGAAGCATGAGGCGCGCACCTGCCGGTCCCGCCCGCAGAGACAGTCGATCACCGGGGCGGAAAACCATCATCCTTCCGGCCGCGAACCGCTCCCCTGCAACCGACACCTCACCGTCGACCACGTAGACACCCCGGTCTTCATGTCCTTCAGGCAGGGGAATGGCCGCATCAGCTTCGAGAAGGGCGTCGGCATAGAACATTTCAGAAGCGGTCTTCACCGGCGCTTTCTGACCCCATGCATCGCCCAGGATAAGCCGCACCGACTTGCCTTCACCTTCGAGCAGCGGAAGGGAATCGGCGGAAGCATGCTCGAAACAGGGCGCGCGGTCTTCGTGATCCTTGGGCAGCGCGACCCATGTCTGAATGCCGAAAAAGGGCATCGGGTCGACCTGGGTTGCATCATCGGTGCGCTCGGAATGGGTGATGCCATGGCCCGCCACCATCCAGTTGACTGCGCCGGGTTCGATCCAGGCGTCGGTGCCAAGGCTATCCCGGTGATGCATCCGGCCCCGGAATAGGTAGGAAATCGTCGCCAGCCCGATATGCGGGTGGGGCCGCACGTCCATGCCGCGGGTCGGCAGGAACTCGGCCGGACCCATCTGGTCGAAGAAAATGAACGGGCCGACCATCTGGCGACGTGGGGCCGGCAAGGCGCGCCGGACCTCGAACCCGCCGAGATCGCGCGCACGCGGAATGATGACGGTCTCTATCGCGTCTATGGCGTCTCCAGTGGGGCAATGCGGGTCGAGGGCGGGGTTCCAGCTCATGCGCGATCTCCATGCTTGTCACGTGGCAAGATAGCGGGAAATACGGATGCACAAAGATAGATTTTGGCGCATCAAGAGTGCGTATTTGCACAAATCACGATGTCAGCGACGGATGGCGGGTGTGACTGCGTGCTCCGATATCCACACAGGCGGAGCGGCGGCTCCGTCCGGTCACCGACCCCTAGGCCGAATTGGACGGATGCCTGTCCAGGGCCCGTAGGCGACGTCCGGTCAGAACAACGTTCAGATCAGCCGTGACCCGCCACCGACCGGCGCACAGCCAGCCGGTGCCGCCCATTTCGGCTGCCACTTTCAGCCACCGAAAAAGCCGCCGAAAATGTCACCAAAAGCGTCCCGCAGCGAGAGCATGATCCCCATGATCACAAGCCCGCCGACAATCATCATGATCGACCAGGCGAAGAGCTGGATACCAATCGCAAGGCTGCCAAGCGCAATGCCGGAGACTGCGGCACGCTTGTTTTCGTGCCGGATAAGCGCCGCGACCCCGGTTACGATGGCGAGGCCGGCCAGAAGCCCAACCCCGATCTCCAGATAGTCGTCGATCGTCCATGGCTGGCTTACGGGTTCAGGTTGAGCTTGCCCCGCTACAGAGCGCGCCGCAGCCTTCGCGATATCGGTCGCAAGTTCGCCGAGCGTTACCCCTGCCGTCTGCTGCGGCGCGAAAGGACCCGCCCAGAAGACCAGCAGCGTCAGCATGAGCGCTGCCGATCCCACGATAAAGCCGAGCCAGGCAAGAGTGGAACTCGGTCCCGGTGCAGTTTCCGCCATGTCGCCTCTCGAGATTTCCCTGTGGGCCATACCAGGCGGCCT
>PR_CR_10_Liq_1_inCRDRAFT_1001004_pt1 | contig 16581 bp, 16 predicted proteins | sample PRCRCaboRojoPR_3_FD_10241 | JGI IMG/M metagenome (IMG submission 10241)
GGCGGGGTTGGGATTGGGGGGTGGCTGTGCGTTGGGGGCAGCGGTGGCGGCTGTCGGCCGGCCAGCGCGCAGCGCGTGGGGTCCGTCGGTGGGTTGCCGATGTCGGTGGGCCGTCTTGGCCCGTCAATCGGGCGTCGGGCGGCTTTATGCGCACACCACGTTGAGCTGGCACCACCCTCAAGGGCACCACTGGCAGGTCTCGGTGGAGCGCGGTCCTCAATCGGTTGAGCCGACTGCCGATGCCATGCGATGGCGCGTGGCCTATCGGTGGCGGCACCGGTGGCAACAACCGGCGTGGGTCAGCGCGCCGAAGGCAAGCCTGGCCGGCCGGGTGCTGATCCACTCCGATGGCGGGCCTCGGGGACTGGCCGGTGCGCTGGTGCAGCTGGGTGATCACACCGCTCGAACTGATGCTGAGGGTCGTTACCGCTTTGATCGCCTTAAACCGGGACAGCATCGAGTGCGTTTGTCGCCGGCCAGTGTCGATGGCGCGTGGTTGGCGGCGGCCGGTTGGCAACGCAAGGTGACCGTGCGCGTCGATGAAACGCGTCGGCTGGATTGGAAGCTGGTTCAAGCCGGACGCCTTCAAGGCCATATTGCGTGGCCAGAGCAAAGTTCTCATGCGCCGCCGTTCGCTGACCCTGCAATGAGGGTGTCGTTGGCATGCCTGGATTGTCCGCCGGGCACGCCCGCCAGAGTGATCCCCATTCAGCCAGACGGGGGTTTCGACAGCCCGCCGCTGCACCCTGGGCGCTGGCGCGGGCAAGTGGTGGGCGCGCTGCCGGCGCATCATCACTGGCCTGAACCCGCCCAAATCAAAATTCGTTCGGGGCTATCTGACGAGGTGGTGTGGTCAGTGGCGTATCGACCGCCGTCGATTCGGTGGGCGCCGCCGGTCTCGGTAGAGACGCCACGCCAGGGCCCTTGAGGGGGTGGGTTGGCTAGCGGTCTTGGCGAGGGTTCGGGGTGTCTTTGAACGCAAACGGGTGCTTGTCGTGGTAGCGAACCAAATCGGGGAGGTGATCCAGTCCCAGGCGATTCAAAATGTTGGTCTTGTGCGATGAGACCGTTTTTTCGCTGATGTGGAGCTGCTCGGCGATGGCTTGGTGGTTGAGGCCCGAAACCAGGAGGCGGGCAATGCTCTTTTCGCGGTTGGACAGTTTGGCGCGGGTGGGTTCGGCATCGCTCATAAGGGCTTTAATAAAGGGTTGAGGCACATACGTGTCGCCTTGGATGACATGATCGATGGCGTGGCGCCACTCCTCCAGGCCCTGATCCAGAGTCAGGTAGGCGCTGGCATGATCCCGCAGCAGCTGTTTCATGAGCAGCGTGTCGTGGCGGGTGACCAGGGCCACCGTCGGCACCGTCCCCACTTGAGCGCGGTGCGCTTTGAGCAGAGGTTGGGCCAAACCCGCCTCGGAGTGAATCACCAAGGCTTGGACATCCACCCCCGAAAGCTCAGGCCACGCCATGTCTTCGGCCCACAGCGTGCTGTCGGCAATGGTGTGCCGGTCTTGATGTCGACAAAAGAAGGCCAGGCTCTCAAGAATCCAGCGGGAGGTGGCCAGCAAGCTGATCCGCACGGTTTGTTCTGTCATACGGAGCGGAAACCCCTATACATTGATCCTTAAACATTAGCAGGCAGTTCCTGGCATGCCTACAACAAAACAATGAAAAATACTCAAGATAACTCGGAATCCATATCCAGATCTTTCTTAGTTGCGGGGTGAGTCTCCGCCAAAGCGGGGCGCTGAATCCGCCCAGCGGGGGCGGGGATCATGACATGACGACGGCAATCCCGGTATCATGACAGGCTCGATGGCCACACGCCATCACCGTCCACAGTTCAACCCTTAAAGCTGATGATCAGGTGCATCGATGACCCAGACTTCCCTTGAGCCCGATGTTCAAGCCACCATTGAGCAACAAATTGCCTCCGCTGAGGTGGTGCTTTATATGAAAGGCTCACCCAAAATGCCCCAGTGTGGGTTCTCAGCCAAAACCGCTGGCCTACTGGACAGCTTGTTGGCCGGGGATTACCAGGCCTACAACGTCCTAGAGGACGAGCGCATCCGTGAGGGGATCAAGGTGTTCAGCGATTGGCCAACCATCCCGCAGCTGTATATTAAAGGTGAGTTTGTGGGGGGCTGCGACATCATCACTGAGATGTACAACGCCGGTGAGCTCCACGAAATGCTCGGCCTTGAAGTGCCCGACCGCACCCCACCCGACATCACCATCACCGAGGCCGCTGCCGAGCAGATCAACGCATTTTTGGCGCAGTACCCCGGGCAGTTTCTGCACTTTTCGATCACCCCCGATTGGGATGCGCGATTTGAAGTGGGGCCGCGTGGCGGCCATGAGATCGCCAGCGAGGCGGCGGGCTTGACCGTGTTGATGGATCTTGCCACGGCACAGCGCGCTCAAGGGGCCACCATCGATTGGATCGAGTCGATGCAGGGCTCAGGGCTGAAGCTTGATCTGCCTGGGGCTCCGCCGCCGGTGCAAAAGATCACCGCCGAGGCGCTCCAAGCGCGCCTGAATCAGGGCGAAGACATTTGGGTGGTCGATACCCGCCCCGAGCCCGATCGCGAGGCCACCCCGGTGGATTTTGCCAAGCCTTTGGATGCCGACATGATGCAAAAGCTTAAAGACGCCGATCCCCATCAACCGGTGGTGTTCATGTGTCACGTTGGCATCACCAGCCTGAAAATCGCCGAGCATTACCGCAAGCAGGGGATGACCCAGCTGTTTAACCTCGAAGGGGGCGTGGAGGCTGTTCTTGGCGGGTCATCCGCCTTAGGCTGATGCCGCGCTACCGAAACTCAGCCACCGCTGGCGCGTGATCTGAGGGCCGCTCCAGGCGGCGGGGTTCTTTATCGATGTAGCTGGTGGTGCAGCGGTCTTTGAGCGCCTGAGAGCACAACACCAAATCAATCCTCAGCCCTAAGTTGCGGCGAAAGCCGGCCTGGCGGTAATCCCACCACGAAAACGTCTGATCGGGTTGATCAAACAGTCGAAAGCTGTCATGGAGGCCCAATGCGCACAGGCGACTGAGTGCCTCACGCTCGGGCGTGGAACACAAGATTTTTTCGTGCCAGGCTTCGGGGTCATGGACGTCTCGATCGTCGGGTGCGATATTGAAGTCTCCCATCACAATCAACTGCTCGTGGCGCTTGGCTTCATCGGCGACCCATGCCTCGACGGCCTCCAGCCACTGAAGTTTGTAGGCGTATTTCTCGCTGCCCACAGTTTGGCCGTTGACCACGTAGAGATTGATCACCCGAACATCCCCACAGGTTGCGGCAATGACGCGTTTTTGATCGTCGGGAAAGTTGGGAATGTGGGTGATGATGTCTTTTGGGGGCTGTTTGCTGATCAATGCCACGCCGTTGTAGGTGGGCTGGCCAGAAAATGCAACGTGGTAGCCCTGCGCTTGAATGGCCTCAACCGGAAATTTGTCGTCGACCGTTTTGGTCTCTTGCAAGCCCAGCACATCGGGGGCGTGATGCGTGAGCCAGTCGCTGACATGCTCAAGGCGAACTTTCAGTGAATTGACGTTCCAGCTGGCAATTTTCATGGGGTCAGTCATCCCTTGTGGACTCGTTGGGTGGGCACGCCGGCAAGGCGTCTTCGATGGTCAGGCCATGGCCATCGATCGGCGAAGGCTGCGCGCCACGGCGGTGGCCATTCAGTGGAGCGCNTAAATCGCCCAGGGGCCCATCCTGGCGATCGTCACGGTCACTGTCGATCTCATCAATGTTCTCATGGTCGTTCTCATCAATGTTTTCATCATCGTCATCCCAGCCATAATCAAACGTAATTTCAGTGCCCGCTGGAATGAATTCGGTGGCGTAAAGGTCCAGGCCTGACCACTCGGCATTGGGTTGATCGGCGTGGTTAAGAAACCGCATTTCATTGGTGCCATCCACACCGTACCACTGCTGACTGTCATCATCGAACAGCCACAGCACGTGCATGCCATCGTGCTGCGTGATGGGGCCGGCGTAGTGGCCGATGTAGGAAAAGGCTGGGATGTCGACGCGGGCAAAAACCCCTTGCCCATGAATCGGCGAGTCTTGAATCATGACTTTTGGGTTTTGGTCAAACCGGTTGGGGTGTGGATCGGTCTCGGTCCACAGCTCGGCGTTGATTGAGGGCGCATCCATGAGCGGGTCTATTGTTTGAACACAAGCGATTGGAGGGTCACGGTTTGAGGATTGTAACAAAGCCCATCGCTTCGCTCGATGGATTGAATTTGGCGCTGATCAAAATCGGTTTGCATCGGCCCGATGGCTTCGGGACTCGTTGGGTAGAGATGATGCGCCCGGCCTTCTTCAACCAGGGTCCAGGCAAGCAGCCCAAGGGTGGGATCGACATGCTCGGTCAGGTGAGGGCCATGATGGGGCGGCGGGGTGGCCTGATGACCCGACGTGTGGGCCGGCTCAATCACCGATTGATGGCGCTCGTCCAGCACCGCTGAGTCGGGGAGATTCAATGTCCAGGCAATGGCATGGTTTTGAATAAGCGCAAGCAATGTGCGGTAACCCCTGACCCAAAGCCCATACCCCGAGTCGGGGGCTTGATGAAGCGAACGATGCTCAGCGGCCGTCGGCGCTTGGCCGTGGCGAGCGGCTGAGTCGGTGTGGGTTCGAGCCCAATGATCAAAAGTCATAAAATCAATGGCCAAGTGGGCCTGGTCGTCTCGCCACTGGCAGGTGACGTGACCGGGCAGTTCAAACGAGTGGGGCTCATCACCGGCCAGCAGCACTGTCTCAATGACCTCCCAAAACCCACTTAAGCCGGCAGCATCCAACTGCACGCGCTGCAGCGCCATCAGATCATTGACCGTGAGCAGCTGGCCATGAACCGAGTCCAGCCGTGCAGACTCGGCCAACGCAGCGCGCGCTGGCGGGTTGATGGAGCCTGACTCAAACAATGCCGTCTCAAGTGATTGTTCGATGGTGGGGCCGTCATCCATATCGGTGATGATGACCATCGGAATGGCAATCATCTGGCCCATTAAGGTGTGACGCGAAGGTTGCAATCGATCATCGGGCATTTGATTGGCGTGCGCTCCGATCGCCATCACGCTCGAGTGAAGCCCTTGGTCCCGAATGACAGGCTTGGCCAGTTGCTCCAGCGCTTGGTAGATCGGAAAGTGGGGTTGCAACAACTGATCGGGCTCAACAATCACGCCGCCGACCACCAACACCGTTTCGCTCGTCTCGGGCAGCTGCTTGGCCAGGTCTGAAGCCAGCGCTTCGGCCATGGCCTGTGCGTGACTTCGGTCAAGGGTGCGGCGGACATCGTCGGTGGGGACGATTTCAAAGCCGGCGAGAATGCGGATATGATAAACAGGTTGATGCATGACAAATTAAGGAGTCAGCGGTGGCGCCCTCAGTTCAATGGCACGTGTCAGACTTCGACGGATTAACGCTCAACGATCTCTATGATCTCATAGCTGCGCGCATTGAAGTCTTTATCGTTGAACAAAATTGCCCCTATCAGGATGTCGACGGAAAAGATCGCCAAGCCCTCCATCTCTGGGCGCGTGATCACACCAATCAAGTGGTTGCGTATGCTCGAATCACCTACCCTGGGGTGCGCTTTAGCGAGCCCTCCATCGGACGGGTGATTACCACACAGGCCGGGCGCTCAAAAGGCTTGGGTCGCGAACTGATGACCCGCGCTGTTGCTGTCATCGAAGCGCGCTACCCCGAGCAGCCCATCCGGATCTCTGCCCAGCAATATTTGGAAAAGTTCTATAAAAGCTTAGGCTTTGTGACGGTTTCTGAACCTTACTTAGAGGACAACATTCCTCATTTGGAGATGCTCCGCTCAGCCAAACAGTGACCCGCCAGCCCGGCGTCTGCGGCGCATTCTCGCCAACAGCGCTTGTTCGCGAGCCTCCAAGAAATCGGCTCGGTCAAGCTGGTCAGGGTCGAGGCCACGACGCTTGGCTTCGGCGTTTCGATAGTTGACAAAATCCTGGTATGCATCGACCTCGGGTCGAAGCTCTCGGGTGAGCAGCTCAATCATAATGGCATCATCCAAGTAGCCCAGCACCGGCACATCATCGGGAATGATGTCTTTGGGGTTGTTGAAGTAGCTGAGCGCGGCCAACACTCGGCCTTGGCCGACCTCTTGCATGCCCCATCCGGCATCTTCAAGCATGTCGATGAGGATTTTCAGCTGGCCGATGCGACCTTGAATGTAATCTGAGCCGTCTGAGGCGCTCATTTTGTTTAACAGCGCCTTGGCGTTGGCAATGATCTCACCGGCCGATTGGCTTTGACTGGTCTTGATCGCTTCATCAGCGAGGCGTTGAAAATAAGCCAAGTCTTTGTCGCTGAAATCGAGGGTGATTCTCAGTGGCATTCGTTGTGTCCTTTTGCTGCGTTGGGTGAATTGACGCGGCGCTTTTATGCGGCCGCGACAAACAATCCGATGATACAAATCACACCGACGGTCCAAGCCAAAGAGCGGGCCAAGTGGCGGTCGGCCAGATAAAACCCAGCAAACGCCACCCGACTGGCGATAAACACCATGGCATACATGTCGATGGTCGACTGCGCTGCGCCGGCGATGTGGGCAATGATCACCGCCGCGGCAAAGACTGGAAAAATCTCAAAGCTGTTGGCTTGCGCCCACGCCGCGCGCTGACGGTAGCCGGTCAAGGTTTCATACCATTGACGCGGATTGCGGTTATTAAACGTTCGGTCGCCGGCTTTAGAGACGCCAGCGAGCAATACCGGCATGAATGCCGCAATCAATACACACCAAAATGCAATGGTCATGGGTTTGTCCTTTTGGATTGTGTTGTCAATAAAGCCACGGGAGCTCGCTCTTTGCCCTCACTATCGATATTGGCCTGGCTGACCGGGTCTGGGGTAAAGCCAGCCGCTGGCGGTGGTCTCCACTGAGCGATCATCCGCCCAGCTCAATCGCATTTGAATGGACCAAGGCAAATTATCGCGCTCACCCTGACTCAGTTGCGACAGCCACTGTCTGACCTGAGGTGCAGAGGCGGGGGCGGTGAACGTCACCGCATCTCGGGCATTGGATGAGACTGTCCAGTCCACCGTTTGTTCCCAGTCAATAAAGGCTTGGTCATTGATTCGGATCACGACCTCGGCGCGCTGCGGGTCCAACACCATGGGATTGAGGTTGGTCACCATCACATCAACCTCAACGGCGGTGGGATTAAGCACAGACAGGCCAGACAAGCGCACCACGGGCGGCTCGACAGAGCGACTGCTCGGCGCGCACGCCACCACCAGTGCGGCAGCCAGCGCCGCGACCAAGACGCCTCGAAGCTGATGTAAATGCGATCGTGACATGCGGCCATGATAATGGATGGCTCATTCAAGCGCACTGACATGATCATGGCTCAGACTCAACACGACCTCGGCCCCATCGACTTATCCACCGGCCAGCACCTGATTGTTGGCGCCAGCCGCGGCATTGGCTTGGCTTGGGTCCGCCACCTGCTCACAGACCACCCCGAGACCCAAGTGCTGGCAGCGGGACGATCGGCCAGCACCACCCAGGCGTTGGGTGACTTACAAAGCGCGTTTCCCGGTCGCTTGGCTTTGACCGATGTCGACATCACCCAGCCCCAAAGCGTGGCTGAGTGGGCGCAGACCATTCCACCCAAGACGTTGACGGCCGTGATCAACACCACCGGGGTGTTGCACGATCAAAGTCACAATCTGCGACCCGAAAAGCGCCTGGAAGACATTGATCTGGATGCCCTTGAGCGGGTGATGCGAGTGAATGCATGGGGCACGGCGCTGCTCATGCCTGCGGTCTTGCCGAAGTTTCGAACCGACACCCGGGGCGTGTTTGCAGCCATCTCGGCGAGAGTCGGCTCGATTGCCGACAACCGCATCGGCGGGTGGTATGCCTATCGGGCTTCAAAAGCCGCCCTCAATCAGTTGATAAAAACCGCCAGCATCGAGGCCAAGCGTCGCTACCCCCATTTGATCATGGCGGCTTTACACCCTGGGACGACAGACACCGACTTATCTAAGCCATTTCAAGGCAATGTGCCTGACGATCAGTTGTTCTCGCCCGAGTTTGTTGCAAAACGGCTGACGTCCGTCTTGGCGGGCTTGAGTGAGAGCGACAGCGGCGGGTTTTTCGCTTGGGACGGAAAACCCATTCCTTTTTAACCAGGTGAACCGATGGCATGGATCCATTGAGGGGGTGGGTCAGAGTCCGGGCTTGGACAGTGCCAACCATGCGGCCACCAAAAACGCGATCAGCCCAACGACATACAGAACCACCCCTGGCCCACGCCGACCCTTCTTGGCTTGAGCAAATGCCATCCCATCGCTTCCAAAGTAGATCAGAACAAAGATCATTTTCAGGCCAAACCAACCCAAAAGCGGCAGTTTGGAGATGTGCCACATCGCCAGGCCCAACACGATAAAAATAACATTGATGACATGTGGGCCCAATCGAATCACTGGATTGATCAAGGGCCGATTCATCACCAGTGCGATGTGTCCGCGCAGACCAAAACCCAACACGCTCAATAAAGCGAGCAGTGTGTGGGTATGTTTCAAAGCAATGTAGCTGTCCATTTCAGTCCTTATAATACGAGGTCAAATCCATCTCAGCGTTGGGTCACCCCAGTACGCAGACGCTCACCCACTCGCCAATGGCCTGAGCGGTGGTCTCTGGTTGGCGCATCCACCGATAATGGTCAGCGCGACCCCCCAACCCAGACGCCTCAATCATGCGGGTTTGGGTGGGTGCGTTGGGGCATTTATCAAGAAGATATTGTAAAGACCCCGGCGGCACAAACCAATCGTTCTCCATTCGAATGCCAAGAATGGGGGCGGTGTGATGTTCAAGCGCGGCTTCTAAGTTGGTGTCCACGCCCGCGGGTTGGTAACGCCCAGTCCGACCACTCATCGCCCAATCGCGCATCACTGAGCGCGATTCACGCTTGGCAAAGCCCAGCCTTTGACCCGGGTAATGGCCCACCCACTCAGCCAATTGGGGCATCAACCGAAACAGTACACGAAGGCCCCAGCGCATGGGTTGTGGAAACGCCTTGAAATACGGCGCGCCGCTGGCAATGCAGACCGCGGGAAGCGGCGTCCGCGGGTGCGTGGCCGCGAACAACAGACCCAGCTGGGCTCCCAGCGAATGGCCGGCCACCACCAAAGGCGTTTCGTTGGCGGCTGTGGATTGTGCTTGGATGACAGCCAAGCTTGCCTCCAGATCGAGCAACAACTCGCGATAGCCCCAGTCCACCTCGCGACTGGCGCGATGCGTTGAGGATCCTAACCCCCGCCATTCGTGGACGAACACTTCTGCGTTTTGGGTGGTGAGCGCTTGGGCAAAGTCAATGTAGTGGCGCGCGCTGATGCCCATGGCAGGCACCATCAACAATCGCCAACTCGGTGCTTTGGGTGCCACATGAATGAGTTCAAACCGATGCTGATCAGGCGCGGTGACACCGAGGGTGGGTTGGTTATGAGGCATCAAAAATCAGTCCGTCAGCAGTGAAATGGCGGGTTGATGAATCAAATCAAGTTGCTCTCGCAATTGCTCGATTACCGTCTCCCAGTGGCGGGGCTCGGCAAACCAACCAAAGGCTTGAGGGAAAGCGGGATCGTGCCAGCGCCGGGCCAGCCAGGCTTGGTAGTGGATCATGCGAAGCGTTCGCAACGCCTCAATGAGCTTGAGTTGACGCGCATCGAAATCACAAAAGCCACGGTAGGCCTCAATCAGCCAGGTGGCTTGCTGGCTTTTGTCTTGTTCAGTGCCCGACAGCCACATCCACAAATCTTGCACCGCAGGTCCCATCCGGCAGTCATCGAGGTCAACAAAATGGGCGTGCCCATCGCGCCACAAGATGTTGCCGGGATGACAGTCACCGTGCAAGCGAATCAGCCAGGCGCTGTCGACGCTTTCCCAAATGTCATCAATGGTTGTCAGCAAGTCACCAGCGGTGGACTCGAAAGCCGCTGTGAGGTGTATTGGGATCCAATCCGATGCCAGCAGTGTTTCCACCGAATCCCAGCCCATGGATTTGGGTTCAAGCGTGGCGCGGTATTGAAAGGTTTGGGTGGACCCAATGGCGTGAATGCGGCCCATGAGCCGGCCGAGCACTTGCAATGTGGCTTTGTCGGCCATCTCTGGAGCATGGCCGCCAAGGCGCTTGAACAGCGCAAACCGATGATCGAGATACTGATGGAGCGTGTTGTTGTGGAGGACCGTGGGGGCAACAACGGGAAGCTCGTGGGCAGCCAGTTCGAGAGAGAAGGCGTGTTCTTCCAAGATGGCGTCATTCGACCATCGCCCCGGACGATAAAACTTTGCGATGACGGGGGCACCACCCTCGATGCCGACCTGCCAGACGCGGTTTTCATACGAATTGAGCGCCAGCAGTCGACCGTCACAAACAAAGCCAAGTGATTCCACCGCCTGCAATACCACCTCTGGCAACAAATCGTCGAATGGGGCACGGTGAGTGGTTTCGGGGTGTTGATCGAGCTCCATCTGGGCATGATACCGATCTTTGTTGACTGCGTCGGGGTTGCGGTGCGGTGAGCCCGAAGGGTTAGCGGGCCTGGTTTTTCGCCTTTAACCTTCGCGTGCCTTATTCCAACGGGTAATTTATATCCAAGCACCGCAGGCTTAGACTGGAGGACTTTAGGGCTGTCCGAGGGTCAGGCAGTTCCTTCTTTCAACATTGGGAGCATTGCAGTGTCTGCCGTATTGGGAACAATTTTGATTGTCGGTCTGTTGGCCGTTTTTGTCTTCGGCCTTCGATTGGTCAACAAAAATCAACGAAACCGAGATCTCCTTAGATAGCTCGAGGCCATGCCTGTTGGCGTGGGCAGTGCACCCCAGCTGGCTTTCGCATTTGGTGGGATGAACGGGTTACGATTGGGTGGTGCAGGGCAACACGACCTCGAATGTGGTGCCTTCTCCCACGACGCTGCGACAACTGAGCGTGCCCTCATGCATCTCGATGATGGTTTTGGCAATATATAGACCCAGACCACTGCCGATCATGCCCTCAACACGATTGATTCGATAATACCGCTCAAAAATATTGTCCAGTTCTGAAGCGTGAATGCCCACACCTTCATCCGTCACCGCCAGGCCTAAGCGCTCAGGACTTTTCTTTGAGAGGGTGATCTCAATGGCACCGCCCCCCGGCGAATATTTGATGGCATTGTCCACAATGTTTTGAACGGCAATCGTGACGAGGCTTTTGTCGGCATAAACTTGGCAATCGCACGCCTGAGAATTGAACGTCAAAATATGGTCCTGTGTCTGATGCTGCGCGTTCGTGATCAGTTTTTGCAACAGGTCTGAAACATTAAAAAATTCCTTGACGTAAGCCGGCGAGCGGGACCATTTCTGAATCGATAAAAACTGTGTCACCGTCGCTGACAAGCGGTTGACGCCGGCGGTGATGCTTTTGATATGAGCCCGCAATGAAGTGCCCGAATCCAGTGCTTTTTCAGCCAACTGTGTGTGGTTGGCAATGATGCTGATCGGCGTGCGTATCTCATGCGACAATATTTGCAACCACTCGTTTTGGTGTTGCATATTCGATTCGGCCTCGTCGAGTGCTTTTTTGAGACGCTCTTGGGCCGCTTTGATTGATGTGGCTCGTACAACAATCACACCGCTTAAAACAACGGCATGAAGAAAGCTTGTGCCGTAATAAAGTTCCATGCCGTGATCACCATGCGCGATCACGCCAAGTCCCTCCAGCACGCGCCATAGAATGGTCAATAAGAACGGGCTGAAAGCAAGCAAAAAGAACTTGGCGTTGGCGTATCGGGCAAGGGTCGCCCAAAGGCCTGCGGCTAAAAGAGACATGACAAGTGTCAGTGCGGCCAAATTTAGGAATTTAAAACCCTGGGTGGGGTCGGTTGACCAGGTCAACCAGGCGGTAAGCCAGAACAGGCCCAAAACCACCACCAGCGCTCGATCGGCTGATTTTTTCTTGTGTTTGGGCCAGCTGATAAAGGTGCGGGTGAAGCCCGCCATTGAAGGGATGGCCACGATGCCTGCAAGATAAACGGCGAGCTCGGCATTGGCCTGCGTCATATCAATGCCGAGCTGTTGATGAATGCCTTGGGTGAAAAAGGCTGACAGACTCAGTGCTGCAATATAAAAAACATAAAACCAATCCACCTTGGATTGATAGCGAAGCGCGCGGAACACCATCAGCATCAAAACCATGAACATTGCGCCAAAATATAAACCGGATATCAGTCCAGTGGCAGCGGCTTTCGAATTCCAGCCCGTCTCGGAATAGAGCCTTGGGCTTAAACGAAACGCTGCTTTTGATCGGTAAGCAACAAATACTTCACTGGATGCGCCAGGACCAACCGACAACGCATAAAGATGCCTCGACCAGGGACTTTCGATCGGCATGATTTCGGAGTTTGTAATCGGTGTGTTCTGGCCAGTGTCTGTGTCGACAGGCACTTGATAGGCACGGGACGTGCGGATCAAATGCCCGGCCGCGTCCAGCAGTTGAAACTGAGCAATGTCTGTGGGGTTGTCAATCTGAAATCGAATCCAAATTTGTGCGTTGCTGTGAAATCCCAGGGACAAATTTTGATTGGTTACGGTCTGAAATGACCCATCCATAAAGCGGTTTCGTACTTGTTCCACGCTTAAGGTATTTGATTCATCGATAAAATAGCTCGTTGCTGCGGCCACCTCCTGAGCCTGGGTGGCCTGATCCAGCATGATGGTATCGAGGGCCCATGTCACTGACGGCCACATGATGCAGCTGCTCAGAAAAATCATAGCCACACTGAGCGACTGACGCGAAAAGGCGATCATGCATTTATTCGCCGAGCAACGGACTGGATGACAGCATGAAGCATGTCAAAGTCGATCGGTTTGGTGAGATAGGCGTCAGCGCTCTCCAACAACGCCTCTAGTTGCTTCGATTGCTCTGCAATGGCGGTGGTAATGATGATTCCGCAGGCATACTTTTCCCGCACGGTCTGTGCAATGGACAGGCCATCGGCTTTATCTTGTCCCAACAAGATATCCAACAAAATGATGTCAATGGGCGTTTTTTCAAGCACCAGTTCAATGGCTTCACCATCGGGCAAGCTGATCACATCCAGCCCTTGATTGGACAGCGCTTCGGTCATGGTGGAGCGAAGTTCGGGCTGATCTTCCACCACCAAACACCGCAGTGGACCCGTTCGTCGCTCTGAGCAACGGGGCACATCGCCTGGGTTGGTCTGTGTCACATCAAGGTGGTCCATCATTCTCACCAAGCTCACCAATGAGTCAGCTTGCATCTTTTCTAAGATCGCAATTCGGTGTTTTTTGATGGTATTGATGCTGGTGCCCAGATCGGCTGCGATTTGTTTGCTGAGCTTGCCCTGGACGACTTGCTGGCACACCTCTTTTTGTCGGGGTGTGAGAGATTCAAAGCGTGATTTGATTGAGCTGGTCATGTGATTTCCAAGGGTTCGTTGACAAGCATTTTGATTTGTCTTGACTGGTCTATTCTATTTTGCGAATGTGCTGACCGTCTACTTATAAAAGCTGGCCCTGTTGTTTATGTTGGGCCGGTCTGTGTAGTCTCGGTGTCATAACGTCTGCTTGGCATCTACCCGAGCGAACCATATCCTGGATGACCATAGCCGTGAATTGTCGACGCTTGCTAAACTGATCATTCAAATTCACCTTGGCTGTCTTAACGAAGCTGGATTTCCCAGTTAGGATTCGCCGCCCCCGCGCAGTGCCTTTGAGGCCTTACCCTGTGTCCCTACCCCAATGCTGCAACGGGGCGGCGCGTCCTTTTGACGTCCACGAGGCAAGCGCCCTCCCGTGAGTGTAGCCAGGCCATGGCCGACCTAGGCGGTGCGACTGCTGTTCCTAACGGCCCTTTGTCCCACGCCGAGTAGGGCGAGGACAAGCACCAACCAGCCCAGGCCGTGTCCGGTGGGAATGCCGTGCACACTGGATGCATTTGGCGCAGTGTACTGAGCTGTCTCAATCAATTCTTGTAGCGTGGCCAGGTCGGTGGGCAGAGCACTCGTCGACAGGGCTTGGTTAATGGCCAATAACTTTCCTTCACTGGGCATGGTGCCTGTGATTGCGGCCACCTGATTGGCCGTGACTGGCTGACCCGACTGAATGGCGACGGCAAGAGAAGCGAGTTGTTGCAATGTGGGGGGATCAGTGACCCGCTCTACCGACAACCCTCCCACAAAGCTGTTCAAGAGCGCCAGTTGGCTGCCCGCGTCTATTCCGTTGATGCCTACGGCTGCATAGTCAGCCACGCTCAGTGAGGCCGAAGTGCCAGCATCACCGTTGGCGTCAGCACGTAACGCGTTGACGGCATTGATGGTGTTTTGCAGGTCTGTTCGAGTGGCGCCTTCTTCATCATTGAAGATGGTTTGCACAAATGAATCAACCGCGGAAATGTTATTGGGATCGACTCCATAAACACCGGCGGGGAGATAGTCATCCACGCTCGGAGTGCCTTCTGGATCTGGATTAAGAATGTTGGACACCGCTTCCACAACGGCGGTATCCGTATCACTGACTTGCAACGCGCTGATCAACTGCTCAAGCTGGCTGACACTCGTAACGCCGCTGCCATCTCTGGGTGTGGCTTCGAGTGCGGTGGTGATCTCAGCAAGTTGATTCTCGGCAACCGTTGTAATGCCCAGGGCAATAAAATCGTCTACCGTAAGCGTTGTTTCTTGATCAGCAACGGTTCGTATGATGTGGTCAACCGCCGTCTCAATCGCAGCCTCGCGTTGTGCATCAGCACCCTCGTCTTGGGCAATTTGGAGCGCATCAGCGAGCAGGCTGGCGCGCGCCTGCGCTGATTGTGGATCAATATCTCTGAGCACACGGGTGGCAACCGTTTGCAGGCCGGTTATGGTGATGGCCGCATTGTTGCCAAACTCTTCGACAAGTGCACTCTGGAATTCAGCCAGGCGTTCTGTGGTCATGTTTGAGATGCCCAAAGCTGCCAATTCTGATAACGACAACGGTGGAGTGATGTTGCCATTGGCGACAAGTTCAGTCAGTCGGTCAATCGCCAGTGACGCCTCCTCAATCGAAGCAAAATCCGCGCCCAACGTCCCCGATCCGGTATTGACGATCTCGTTGAGCAATGATGCCTCGACTTGTGAATCGATATGGGACAGTCCAAGCGCTTGATAATCGGTGTCATCCAGGCTCAGCCCGCCGGTGCGCGCACCGTCAGAGGTGCTCAGGGCCTCGGAAATGGCGGCGACACTGTCGACCAAGCTTTGGATCTCGGCGGCCGTGGGCGAGGCGCCTGTCGCAGTGGTCGAGGCGAGAAATTCATTGATCAGATCCACATTGTCTGCGTTTACACCGTTGATGCCCGCCAGCCCATACTCCTCTGCAGACGCGGGCCCGGTCTGGTTCACATTGGACAAGTTATTCAATGCCTCACTGATCAAGTCGGACACGATGGTTTGTAATGTGGACTTATCGGTCAGGACCGCGTCTTGAGGCAGTTCGGTTTCAAGGCCTGCGAGCACGGCGGTCAGGTTGTCGCTGGTCACCCCCGAGATGCCAATCTCGCTAAATTCGGCGACAGACAAGCCCAGTGAGTTGGTGCTGCCGGTGGTGAAGTCAACCAGTTTGCTGGTGGCCGAAGCCATGGTGACCAGCTGTGAGTACTCGGTCACTGTATTGGCGGGCAGGGTGCCCAAAATGTGGTTCATCAAATCGCGCTTGTCTTGAGAATCAACTCGGGCCAGCGACAACAGCTGATAATCGCTGGCTGTCAAACCAGGCTCGGTGGCCGCATCGCCATTGCTGGCCCCGGTGATGCGATCGACCAGATCGACCAGTGCGGTCAATTCGGCGCCGTCGTTGATTTGATCGGGCAAAGAGATGATGGCATCGGTGACCAAGGCCAGGCTGTCTGCAGACGCCAGTGGCGTGGTCATCGCTTGGTAGTCCGCCAGTGTTGGCACCAAGGTTTGCGAACGCACATCCGAAAAGAAGCTGGNGTAATCGGGCACCACTTCAATGGTGGTCTGTGCCTGACACGTTCCAGGGCACAGCGCTGTGAGCGTCGCTGTNCCGGCNGATGGGCCNGGTTGATAAGTCAAAGTNATGGTGCCGTTTGAATCCGTCGTTTGAATGTTGTTGAGATCGACAANTTGGTCACTGCTGTCAAGGAGTTCGCCTTGCGTGACCGTGAGCTCAATCTCGGTGGGCGTGGTCACAGCGCTGCCCTCAGAGGTCAGACTCACCGTGACCTGAGTTTCACTNTTTGCGGTGGCCAGCAGTTCGCTGTCGGCTGCGTTCAAAGACAGTTCAGTTGGCTTGACAGNGAACCCNAAGCTGGTTCCCTCAATGCCCGTGCTGCCGCCACTGTCCACAATGGCGGCATTAATTACCACATCGTCTGCGTTGGGGGCGCTGGCGCCAGAATAAACCGCCGAATCGACGGCGACTTCACCACCGCTTGTCATGCGGGCACTGGGCGTTTTCAGTGTTTTTGACTGCGGTGCCTTTTTCGTTTTTGGCGTGTCGCTCGATGCCCCTGATCCTGCGGTCAAAGTTTCT
>PR_CR_10_Liq_1_inCRDRAFT_1001007_pt1 | contig 16551 bp, 12 predicted proteins | sample PRCRCaboRojoPR_3_FD_10241 | JGI IMG/M metagenome (IMG submission 10241)
ACGTCGCCTTGGTCTTCAGCAATGTAGGTAACTCCCTCTTTGACGCGTTTGCGGACAAAGGAAGGAAATATGTACTTGAGGACTTCATTGACCTTCTTCATACTGCTTTCAGTTTCTATTCTGAAGATAAAGTCTCTACGCTTCTGTTTCTCTTTAAAGTAAACCATCACTGCACAAGTTAGTATAAAAAAAGTAAGCTTGGATGCAAAAAACAAATAGTCTTCTAAGGAAGCATTGTTTTCAAAGTAGAAGTACGCATAAATCAAACTGACAATCCATAAGCTAGAATAAGCACCTAAAGTTAAGATCCAATCGTAGTCAAGCGAAAAAAAGCACAAAAGCAAAATAGCCAATACTTCTATATACTGGCATGTTGCAGAAAGTACCAGAAATACTAAAGACAACTGGCTAACAAACTGGAAAGCACAAACTGTTGGGCCAGAGTCTGAGCTGAATCTAGAAGTAAAGCTAAAAAGACAAATAGAAACATGGGCTAAGCACAGAATGCTAAACATAGCACTTAAGTTTATGTCTCCTAGCAGGGACCCCCACAAAACAGCCATGCTCAAGGAAACTACCACAAAAGTCCAGCGGTACTTCTTAATTGGAACTTTGGGCCTTCTGGACTTGTAAAGGGTTTCTGTTACTTGAGTTTTAAATCTAAGAGTCCAAACACTGTAAGTGTACAACTCATTTACTTCTTCTTGGCTATTGGACTCTTTTTGGAGCAAACTTTTGAGCTTTAAACTATAGAGCTGGAGCTTTTTAATGAGCTTTCCGAGTTGCAGAGGCGAAGGTGAGGGTCCTACAAACTTTAAACCATAAGCAACTAAAAAGCACTCCAAAGGGGTAGACAGCATAACTACTAGTGAGTTAGCTTGGAATAGTTCAGTCGATTCAGTAAAGGTCATTGCTGAAAGCACTCCTAGACTCACTAAATAGCCAATTATAGAACAAGCATTGAAGCTTCTTGAAAACAAAGCAGTAGTAGTTAAAAGAGTCAAACCTGTGCTTACCAAAACTACTGACGATGTCACCTCTAAATTTTCAGTTTTGCCATCCTCAGTTGTTACTGAGTAGCTCCACACAAGAATATTCAAACTGATTGTCAGAGCTTGAATTATTCCCAATACTGAGTAAAAAGCTATTAGTTTCCAACTCAGATAACTTTCAAACTGGTATATTTCAGCTGATTGCAGTGGTTCATGGCCAAAAAAACCCTTAGTTGGGGCTCCTTCCAGTATGTAGGGTACTACTAATACCAAGTTGCTCATCAAAAAAAGATAAGGGTCCTTTATGATGCTAGTTCCTGAAAACTCACAGTAAAACTGGTAAAAAAGAACCAATGTCACAAGTAAAGCATTTTTGTAAATGTCAAAGCAAATGACTCTGCAAACACTAGTAAGTGCCCAGTGGCCATAAACTACAACTAGCTTTTTAAGGGCAGAAAAGTCTTGGACTTCAACATCCGCTATAACTGGTTGGTTAATTTTGTGACTGGAAACTTGAACACTGATGTCTGAGGTGTGTGTCACAGAATTCCAAATCATACTTTTTCCTATACTCAAAGTCACTGGCTTTGATTTGTTTGCACACTCAAAAAACTCATTTAACATAGCGATGATTCTGGGTTTAACTGAAAACAAGTTAACGAAGCCAGCACTCATCAAAAACTCACACAGTAAGTTACAGCAGAGTTCATTTTCAGTTGCAACTGAAAAAGCTTTTGCTTCAACGTCTATTCCAAATTTAGGCAAAAGCAAGCTGGAAAAACCTCCAGGCAGTACTTTACCTTGTTTTTTGGAGTAATTTATATTCTGGAAAAGGTTCACTAGAGAATTTGTCCTAAGTTCTGATTCAAAACTTAAATCACAGACGTTCAGGATTTGTCCAAAACTGCTCATCCTAGGTGTTGTAAAACGCCACAAACTTTTTAGGTAGTTCTGGAGGGTTCCTAGTAGTTCTTTGGTTTCCTCGAAGTCAGCTACAGTGAATATGTCAATTGCTTCATTGGTAAGTTCTAATTGGTCAGCTAAACTCTTTCCAATGTCTTGGGTTTCGTCATATAAAAGCCAAAAGTTCAATCCAGCACTTTCCAAAGCATTGAAGGTTTCTACAGTCTTTGCTTCTACAGAACTTTCTAAGTTAGCAAGTCCTAGGTAAGTCAAACCTGTCTCGAACCCGCCGTACAAACTCCCTATTTTATCTTCCTTATTCAAAGCAGACTTCTGGGCATTCTCTAGAGACACCTGGAACCTTACTAACTCTTTAGTTTGAAGGACTCTGCACCCGTAACAGATAACTTTTGACCCGTCAAGCACAGATAAGTCGTTGAGGAGGAATTCTCTGTCTCGAGAGTTCAGCAAAGGAAGGATACTTTTAATTGGTCCTCTCACAAACAAAGTTAGCATTTTGGTTTTTTTGTTTTTGACAATTACTCGCATTTTCTTTTCATGGCAATTGAACTCTTGCCAAGCCATTAGTTGGAACTCTAGGTCTTCTGAGTTGTAGTTGACTCTAACATTTTCAACGTCGTAAAACTCAAAGTCAATTCCCAGTTCTTCAGCTATCTTTAGCAAGGTTTCATCTTCTGTGCTGGAAGTTTCGTGCACTCCTGAATTGTAGTTGTATATGAACTTGTTGCAGATCACCAAGGCAACTAAAAAGTTTTCTTGGTTAAACATCTTCGTTAAGTCTCCATCTAGGTCAAACCTTCTTTCAGTAGGAAGCATTATAATTTCGTCGTTTATCATTACGCTCTTTCCATAGGTTTCTTTTGGGTCTAACAAAGAGTTCTTTTCGATCAGCAAGTTTTCTACACTTCCAAGATTTTCTACTACTTGGCTGTTCAGAACTTTAATTCCTTCGCCTATTTGGTTTATCCTGAATGCAAAGAGTTCCCTCGTGACTTGTAATATTATGACAAGTGAAAAAGGCATAACTGCACTCATTGTCACCATCAATCTTGTGATTGACTCAAGGTCAACCTCACCCTCATAAAAAAAAGAACTAAGTAGAGTGCAGAAAGTCACTAAAACTGCCCACACTCCAATGGTTGCCCAGCTCCAACTTTTCAGTCTTGTTTCTGTTGCTGAGCTCTTTTCTTGACTTCTTTTGGCGTTCAAACACACCTTTGTTTCGGCTCCCACGTACACTGCCACTCCCAGCACCCACTCCGAGATCCTCAGCACACTTCCCTGTGCAGCAAAGTGCTTCAGACCTAGTTTCTGTGCTACTGGCGAGTCACTTGTTTTGAACTCTCCTTCGAAGTAGTCAGGGTCAGCTCTGGGCTCAGCCACCTTGACTCTTCCCGCCAAACTGGGCATCAACAAGTGCAGGTTGTCTAGGGCTGCTACTTGGAACTGCTTTTGGAGCTGCTTAACTGACTTCTTGCACTTGAGGAACTTTTTGCCACGGAGAGGAGTTTCGTCGAAGAAGCAACTGGCGTTGGAGGGGTCCATGGCAAGCAGGACCAGGTCAGCAGGGACTGGCTGGTCTTTGTGGACCAGCACTAGGTCCCACTCCCTGAGCTGGTTTCTGTTCTTTTCCATAAATTCTCTTGAATTCCAAACAATGCATTGAGAGTTGTCCAGGAGTTTTTCTTGCTTAGTAATGTGTCTATAGTAAGCTAACCTCATCAGAAGGCATAAACTCAGAGTCAGTAGAGCCAGGACTCCGTTAAGAAATTCTCCTAGAACTAAAGTTTCAGCCAGTGAAATCCCTAGAAAAATGATAAGAGAAGGGTGGGTTTTTAGCAAGGAAGAAAGAATGGACACAGAAACTCTGGGTAGTTTAGCACCTAAGACAAAGGCTTTGTTGGACTTGAAGTCTCCTTTTTCTTTCGAATCAAACTTGTAGCTCCTAAGAAATCTCTCTTCCATTATTACCAATGAATTATGCAGTAATTATTTCAGCTAGATTTATATAAGTACTTCTTAATGTGGGTGAGTTTGATAGTCGGGATTTTGATTGGGTACCAAGTTGGGAACTTAGAGTTGGGGGGTTTGTGGGAAATGAACTGGAGAGTGAGTCACTGGCACAAGTGGGGACTGGTAGTTTACTTAGGAGCAGCTTCATACTTACTTTTAGTTTTGATTCCTATGGTGCGACTTGTGAAAAGTAAGGTTTCTTACGTTATTCCCAACCAAAAAACTATATCGGCGCGGAAAGAACTTAAAAGAAGAGGGAGCTGGCCTTTGGCGTACTCGCCCAACATACACCTTCGGTATAAACACTAAACTAATATTTCTTACATACTGTATCTAATATGCAAAACGGGACTTTAAGATCCAGGATTGACCACTTAGTGCTGTACAACTTCAAAAGCTTTCTAGGAATGCACGTTATAGGTCCACTACTAGAGTTCACAGCAATCATAGGACCTAACGGAGGAGGCAAAAGCAACATCATGGACGCTGTGAGTTTTGTCCTAGGTGTTAGGTCCCACGACCTGCGTGCTTCTAACCTGAAAGAACTTGTTTTCCGCAGAGAAAGCGAGCGAGTGTCTGAGTTAGTTCGGAATGCCTACGTGGAACTGCACTTTAAGACTGAGCGGGAGTTAGTGTTTAAAAGAACCATATCAACAACTGGAGCAAGTGAGTACTTCATAAACGACTCAAAAGTAAGTTGGGAAGAGTACCAAAGCACTCTAGAAGAGTTCGGAATCGTAGTTAAAGCAAGGAACTTTTTGATATTCCAAGGCCAAGTAGACGCTTTAGCTATGAAAAGCGGAAAAGAACTTACTGGACTTTTTGAAAGGATTTCAGGTTCGGATGAGTGTGTTAAAGACTACGAAGAAACCAAAACCCAACTAGAAACGGCCCAAGAAAACCTCAGAAGTGTCAGCAACAAAGTTTCGTTCCTCAAAGCAGAAAAGAAAAAACTCAAAGACCAAAGAACCCACGCAAGACACTACGAAAACCTACTAGAAAAAGTCAAAGGGCTCCAAAGCAAGTTTGAACTGCTGCAGTTCTGCATTTTAGAAGGGGAAATCCAACACAAACAGTCCAAGCTCCAAGAAAAACAAAGTCTCTGTGCAGCTGCCCTCGAGAACAAAGAAGAAACCTCCAACGAACTAAGGGACTCAGAAATGGACTGCAAAAAGGTGGAACAACAAATCCTCAACTTAGGCGAAGACTACAGCAACAAGAACCACTTGCTCCTCGTTAAAAGACCTGTAGTGAGCAAACTCAAAGAAAACATCAAACAACTCCAACACAAAATCCAAAACAAAGAAACTGCTCTGTTTGAACTCAAACTTAAACACCAAAGAAACCTCCAAACTTCCAGTGACCTCCAAAACGAACTCAGCCACTTCGAAGAAGAAATCCAAAAAAGAATCCAAATGCAGTCCCAAGAGTTGTCTATCCACTTAGCAAGGTCCCAACAAATCAAGTACTTAGAACTCAAAAAACAAGCTGGTCTCAGCACCTTCACTGAAAGAACTGAACTCCAAAGACTCAAAAAGGACTTAGACGGCAAACAAATCAACTTCGACTACGTGCTGAAGGAGTTTCAAGAAAAACAAGAAGAATTAAACAACCTCCAAACTGAACTCCAAGCACTCAACTACCAGTTAAGCCAAAAAAACGACCAAAAAACTCAAGTAAACTCCTCACTTGCAGAAACCCAAAAAGCCTACACAGAAGCTTCTAGGGAGTTAGAAACCAACCAACACAGGCAAAACCAACTAACCCAAAGACTCAGGGAAGTAGAAGCTGAACTAAGAGAACACAGTGCATTCAAAAACTCCAAAAAAAGCAAAGCAACTGAGCAAAAGGTTGTAAGTGAGTTAATGAGACAACGCAAAGGCGTTAAGGGAATATTCGGGGACCTCGTAAAGCCCATACAGCCTAAGTACGAAGTAGCCGTAGAAGCAGCTTTAGGAAGCATTAAGGACTACTTGGTAGTGGACACTGCAGACACAGTTAACTTTGTGAACTCCAAACTTAAAGAACACTGTTTGCAGAAGGACGTAGTGGTACTTGAAAACCTACCTGAAACAAGAATCCAAGAAAACACTAGACAACACGTTTCCTCTTACGGGTGCATGCTGGTTGATCTGCTGGACTACGACAGTTCTTATGGACTTGAAAAGGCAGTTAGTATGTTTGTGGGGTCCAAAGCACTGGCTGAAAACATCGAACTAGCGAATTCTTTGAGGACTGCAGAAGGAATTAAGCAAGTAGTTACTCCCGAAGGAGTGACTCTCAAAAACGGAATGATCAGTTCAGCCCCTAAAGTTAGAATTCCGAGGAACTTTTCACAGCAACGCTTGAGCGAGGAAGCAGAGGACCTAAAGAACCAAATAGAGCACTTGAAGAATGGAACCACAAACTCAGGTTCCGTCAATACCTTGAAGCAGTCGACTTACACCCTCCAAAACAAACTAAGTGCACTGGAGAACGAAATAAAAAACTTGCAAGAAAGAGCTAAGGGGATTGAACTCGCCAAAGCAACACTTAACTTAGAAAAACTGCAAGGAAAACTAAGTGAAGCTGAGTTTGACCTAGAAAAACAAAAACAAGAAGTAGAAACCACGCAAAAAGTCATTGAAAACATTGAAAGTAACCTGTTCGAAGAGTTCTGCAGAGAAATCGGAGTGGAAAACATCAAGCAGTTTGAAGGCAAAAACTCGGAAGAAGTGAACAAACTCCAGCAAGAAATAAACAACTTAAAGCAACAAAAAGCCAAAGTAGTTTGGCAAACCAACAACTTAAACCTAGAAACTTCCAAAGAAAACGTAGAGCAGACCGAAGCCTCAATCCAAGAAGACTACAAAGAACTAGAAAAACAACAACAAAGACTCGGCTCGCTTGAAGCCGAACTAAACTCCATCAAAGACAAGGAAACTTCACTCAAGTCCAACGAAGACAACCTCAAAGCCCAACTCCAAAGACTCAGAGAGACCCACAAAAACGCCAACTACAACTTCGAAAAAGCAGCTAAAAAAGCAACTAAAGCAGAAAAAGAAACTGCAGAGGCCCAAACTGAACTTGCCCACTTAGTTAACCAGAAAAAGCAAAGGGTTGAAGAACTACTTGTGAGTAACTTGGAAGTTCCTATGGTGCAAGAAAACAACACCCAAGAAGTTGACTTGTCAGCTCTAGAAAGGAAATTCACCAAAATGGACAAAAAACAACTCGAAGACGAATGCCAAAAAATATCAGTTTCTATAGAAAAAGAGTCAAAAAACCTTGAAAACCTAGCTAACACTTCCAGATGCACCTTCCAACAAGAAAAACTGGACGAAATCGAGTCCAAAATTGAAGAAACCAATACTGAACTTGAGCAGTGCTCCAAAAAACTTGACGAAGCCAAACACTACTTCCAAGTAGCTAAAGAGAAACGCAGGTCTGTTTTTATGCGAACTTTTGAGTCAGTGTCAACTAACATCAACCACATCTACAAAGAAATGACTGCCCACAGAAAAAACCAGTACTACGGAGGAAACGCTTTGCTTTACTTAGAAGACAACGAAGAACCCTACAAAGGCGGAGTGGTGTACTCCCCCACTCCTCCTGGCAAGCGCTGCATGTATGAAATGGACCAACTTTCAGGAGGCGAAAAAACCATAGCTGCCTTGTCTTTGTTGTTTGCAATCCACACAGCAATGCCTTCGCCTTTTTATATTCTCGACGAAATTGACGCTGCTTTGGACTACGACAACTGCCAACTGATCCTTAACTACTTGCAGAAAGCTTCCCAAGAAAGGTGCCAGTGCGTAATCATCACTCACAAAGAAGAGTTTTTTTCCAACGCAGACTCTTTGATAGGAGCAACTTTTTTGCCCCAAGAAAACACTTCCAGGTCGTTTTCTCTAGACCTCAGGGCGTACGGGCCTAAGCAGTTAGCTGATGTATAAATTAGCAGTTACTTACGTTTTTTGAACTCAGGGTACTTCTTAGTGAGTTTTCCAAGGATTCTCTGACCAAAGTTGTTTGCTTTGATTTTCTCTGCGTTCTTCTTGATTTCTTTGACCACGAAACTCCTCAGAGAAGGACTAGCCAGCATAAGTGCCCTTTGGACCACGTAGTTTCCATACTGGTCACAAATTAAGTGAGTTGCCATTTCTGAGTGCCCGATTTCCTTTATCATCATTGCTTGGACTTCTTCGGAGTTTTGCTGCAAGCACTTTTCAATCACGTTTGAAGAGAACTTCTGAGTTGCTAGGAGTCGGATGTGCTTCACAAACACCCTTGCAAGGTTAGCGTTGTGCAAGGAGTTGTTGAAGTCCAGCACGTACTGCACTACGTAATTCCCAAAGGCGTCTTGGACTAACTGCACACAGTGCTTCAGAATAGAGTTGATTAGTCCTTGTCGTTGCTCTTCAGTTCCAGAGTCCAAGCACCTTTGAATTACGCAGCACCCGTGCTTATGAGTAGCTATTTCAAGCAAGTTTGAAGTAGCTGCTTCAAATATGAACTGGTCTTGGGGAGGCCCAATTTCTGATAGCACTCTCTGGATTACGTGGTTTGCGTTGGTGTCTTTTATAAGCAAAGCAGTTTTGGTTTTCAAAGGAGCTAAAAGGGCCTGGATGTGTTGTGGGTAGATTTTGACCACTGATATTAGTTTTTGGATTGAACGAGTTCCGTGGGTGTCCAAACACATGTTTGTGACTTGCGGAGAAATCAAGTTAATTATGCTGATGATGCAGGACTGGTCGATGTACTCAAAGATCTTTTGGCACAAGTAGTTCCCAAAAGGGTGCATGATCAGTTCAGGAATTCGGGAGAAGATCTGGTCGTATATCACAGATATTTCAAACGCACTGGCTTCTTCGATTTTCTGCTGCAGCAACCGACAACCAGCTTGGTCTTTGGCCATTTCGTAGGCGTGGGTGTAGTACTGTTCGGAGGTGAAGTTGAACACAGGTTGTGGAAAGGAGGGAGAGAACTCAGGAACTTCCAGCACAGACTGCGGAAAGCCTGAGTCCTCTTCTTTTATTACGGTTTCAACGAGTTCTTTAGTCAAGAAAGAGTTGGAGCGGGACCGTTCTTCTTCTTGGTCAGAGATAGTAGAGAGTCTCCTGGCCTTTTCAATGCACACTGCTTTTTCCAGGTGGTGTGGGTCGTTCAGAGGCGGAGGAATAGTAAAGTACTGATTGTATTTTTCGTAAAACTCCTCGTAACTCTGGTCGTTTCTTATGTCCGAGAAAGCATTTGCGTAGCCGCTCTGAGTAAAAGTTACTGGAAAAGCAAACAGCATATGGGAGTCAAGAGCCGGAGGTGCAGATATAGACCTTGAGGGACCTTCTTCACCGACTTGGGAAGGATAAGCCATTTATAAGTAATCAACCAATTCTAATATTAACTTAACTTTGGGGCTCCCTCGAAGTAAGTGCAACTATCACCATGCCTCCTATCAACAAGTACTTCAAAATAGGGTAGTCGTTCAACCAAATAGTAATGATTCCAACATAAGGAATGTAAAACCAAACTCTGCCCATCAAGTCTTTCGGAGAAATCCATAACTGACCCCTGGGGTAGAGTCCGCGGTCGTTCACTCGGTTGTTGTCGCCTTTGGTAAGCATGTAAACTGTGTCCTTTTCTTCGTGGACGTCCATAATTCTGTGCACTATGGGGATGTCCCTGTCACCTAACTTGTACACCACCACGTCTCCAGAAGAAATAGGGGGGTTGGAGTGGAGTTCCAAAAAAAGAATGTCGCCTCTGTAAAAAGCAGGCTCCATAGAGCCACTTAGCACTACCACTACAGGACTTTCACTGAAAGTTGCTAGCATAAGACCTTTCCAAGTCATCAAAGCAGTTGAGACTATCAAAAACAAGTTAATAGCTTGCTGCGCAAAACGCCTTTTGTTCATTCCTCGGAACTCAGCCCACGTATCGGAGACAATGTGCATTTAATAAATGGCGATAAAATTAAATGCTAAGAAAAGTGGCTACTAGCTTAAACACTTCTAATATTACTGCGTTACAGCAAGTTCTTCCCAGTTGGGAATTTGTTGAAGCGACTTCGCAAGTCACTAAAACTTTTAATTTTGAAAGCAAAAAGCAAGCCTGGGACTTTTGTGAGTTAGTGAGTAAAGTCATTACCCAGAACAACTCCCACCCTGCTTGGTTATTCCATCAAAGTAAAGTTGTTGTTTTCTTCCCGCCCTTCGAAAACACTGACTTAGAGCCCAAACACATTTGGGTGGCTTCCTTTATGGATAAGGCAGAGCACTGTGTAAAGCAAGAAGAAACTAATTAATGGTCAGAATTACTTAATCCTTTTCAAAAGTTCTGTAGTGGGGGTTGTCGTCAAACCTCACTTTTTTCTTGTTTGTTGACTTCTTTCCTGCACTTTGCAGTTTTTCTTCTAAGTCGTAGAGTTGCTTTTTGAGGTCAGGCACTTTGTTTTCTCGTTCTTTACTTGTTTCTGTGCTTTGCTTCGCTTTTCTTAGGTACAAAAAAACTCCACCTCCGAGCAAAAGTCCCAGTACCCTTATGTAGTTCATGTCCAATCCTACTGCCTCACTTAAGTTCTGAGTGCTTAAAATTTCAAAAGTTTGCACTTCGTTTTGCAAAAGCACTGCTATGAATGAATTTCCTGCAATCCTGTTAGCCACCCTAAATGAATCTGCACTAACTAAGTCATTCAGGGTATAATACTCAATTCTGGACTCACTTGAGTAAGTGTCTAGAGACCCTAGAATCCCAGACTCCAAGCTCAACAGGTTAGAACCTGCAACTTCCAAACGGCTTCCAGGGTAGTAGTTGCGGAATCTTGCTGAAGCTAAACATTCCTGGTTTTGAACAGAAAACAAAAGTACTTCCCCAGAAGTAAGCAAAATGTACACCATTGGCTCTCTGTTTCCTAAGGCAATGCTCACTACTTCCTTGTACAGATGTCCACAATGCACTGGCTCGAAACTATCTAAGTCCAGAATACCTACTTTGTTTTTAGTTGCAAACAAAACACTCTGGCCGAAAATCTTCAAGTCTGTTACAGGGTGTTCTGAAATCTTTTTTTGGTTCAGTAACTCAGCTTTTTCGTTTACTAGCAAAACATTTCCCTCCGAATCACCCAGTACCCAGTTCTTTTTGGCCTTTCTTCCATGAAACACTAAACTAACCAAGTCACTGCTTAGTTCCCTGCTACCAGATAACTCTAGTTTAACTTGAGTTGCGTTTTTTAATAAGTAGTGAACTCTAAACTGGTTTTGGCCATAACTCCCAATCCATGTTTGGTCCCCAAGTCTACACAGAGCAGAGGCGTGTCCTAAGTGGTGTTCAGAAGTGTTTTGTGCAAAGCTTACCTGTGCCACTCCAGCCTCGAAACAAAGCAACATAAGAGCTTCGTTTTGAGAAGTTTTTGACAAGTCCCAGTCCTTGACCTTTCCATTAAACTNGANTGTGCCTTTGTAAAGCATCCTTTTGACCAAAGAGTTTCCTTCTGAGTAAAGTCCTCTCCAAGCATTTCCTTTCTAATTAAAAAGTACTGGGATTTCTGTGTGTTGAAGTATTTCCTCACGCAGTGCTTTTAAAGACCCTGACTTTTTCTGGAGGCCCTCAATCAGTTCGTAAGTTTTAAGTATTTCTTGACTGATTAAGTCCAGTTCCTTTGCAATTCCCGAACTCAAAAGTAACAGAATCCACATTTAAAATTAATTACGATTTAAGTACCTGTACCTTTCTTCTTCCCAACTCAACTCTGACTCCTCCAGTTTAACTTTAACAGGAACTTTGAGGTCAATGTCTAGTTTGGTCCAGTCAAAGTCACTTTTTTCGAGTTTCAAAGGCTGCAACTCGAACTCTTTAATGCGCAGAAGCACTGGCAAGTTTGTAGTGAACTTGTCTAGTTTTTCTTTTTTCCTTTCAGCTTCTTCTTTTTGTTCTGTAACCAACTTCATTCTTTTCTGGCCTTCTTCAGCTTTTTCTTCAATGTACCTAAGTACTGGGTTGGCTTTGTACTTCATTTCGTTTTCTTTTCTTTTGTAAGACCTTTCTAAGTCCCTAATTTTCTTCCTGAGTTCTGACCTGAGTCCCTGTTTGCCTGCTTCTATTTTGTTCTTCATTTTGTCCAAAGCTTGTTTGACTTGTTCACACTCGCATTCCACTGTGTGGAAGTTCGAAACTGTGTTGCTGTAGTAAACTGAAAACTTATCTTTCAGGTCCTGTACTTCCTGAGCACTGTTTTCAATTTCCAAGTACTCGTGTTTGTAGTGACTCATTATACACCTAGCACACATAACTTCTTTGCAGTCTTTGCAAAAAAACTCAAAAACCCTATGGTGCACTGAACACAAACACGACCCAGGAGTCGAAGACTGCAGAATTTGCATCACTATTGCTGAAGTAGGAATCTCCACCAGTTCCCGCGTTTCGGATATTCCGTCCACACGGCAAACAAATGGTAACTTCTGAATGCAAACTTTGCAAACTGTGTGTCCACACATCAAAGAAAGTGGCAAGTGGTCTTCCGAGTCAAAAACAGTCTGGCACTCTATGCAAGTCAGCAAACTAAAAAGGTCCATTTAATTAAGCCCCTTCGTACTCCGGTGCTGAAGGTGCATAGTCGTAACTGGGATCGTACTGAATAGCAACAGCAGGAATTTCTTGGGGATTCCAGTCTTCTGGAGCCTGGGGCAAAGGAGGAGCTGGTGGTTTAGTTGCATGGATGCCTAGTGGACTCTCTATGCTGGGAGTGTCTCCACAACACATGCAAATTCCTTCCATGTCAGCTTTGACTTCCAAAAAGTAAACGCACTCTACAAATCTTCCCATAGTAGTGTACCTAAAGTCTATTTGAGGCTTTGCCATCGGCAAGTAAAGCTGGAGTTCTTTAGAATGCTCAGCAAGCATGGCTTCTCCAGAGGGAACTCCGTCGTTGGTCCTTGTATTCAATACGTTATCCCTAATTACTTTGGAATGTCCGCAGTCACTCCTCAACCTTAAGGTTTGAACTAGGTTCATCTCAAAGCGGGAAACACTTAGTTTTGAATTTGAGTTATCAGCCTGAACTTTAGCAAATGCTGTTTCGTCGGGAGTATATGACCCCTTAGCAAAGTCTGCCTTTAGGTTTATATAACCCTTGTTTATGCAACAGCACGTACGCAACTTAGCTGTAGTTTGGAGACGACTTCCCATGTCATCCGTAAACTTAGGTTCTTGAATTATCCTTATTTCCGCATGGTTCTTGATTTTCTTCTTTTCAATGTTTTCAAAGGTTGCCTTGATTTTATAATGGATCTTAGCGTGCGTAGACCCTTTGTCGTAGTAAAAACTCCCTGGCAAATTTCCAGGCAACACAAAGGAAAACGGCAAAGTAAAACCCCCCGTTTGGATCTCACCATTGAAAGTATAAGCAGGAAACTTAAATTTCACGATTTTTTTGCTCCCAGAGTAGTGAACTTGGTAGGTTTCAGTCCTAGTTGTTTTGCCATCAGAAACTGTCCTTGTACGGGTTTCCTGCCAACGTGTTTTTTCGGAGCCTTTGAACTTGATGTAAATTGTTCCTGAAGGAGAGTACTCGTCCAGTCTCATGTAGATTACTCCTGAAACTTCTTCTCCTTCCTTGTAAGTGGGAGTCTCCAATTGAACGTGCATGCCTCCTTTCAAACTTCCATTCCCCATTTTTACAACTAATTAAGTTAGCAGCAGTTCTTTTTCTTAGCTTTAGACTTATTTCTATCTAGGCGTTGAGCAGCGTTACTAGTGATGTTTTCTTCGACTGAGTCTTTTTTGTTCGGGCACTTTTTGATTACTTCAGTGACCAATCGAGTTAAGGCTTCTTCTGCATTCATTCCGTTCTTAGCACTGGTGAAATAAGCACCTACAAAGTTGTTTTGCTCTGAGAACTCGTCAAGCTCTTGCTGGGTCATCACCTTGTCTGGACTTTGCATGTCGTACTTGTTTGCACAGAGCACCATAGGAATGGGGGACTGGTCAGCTAGTCTTACGTTTTCGTCAACATTGCCCTTCCACAAAGGAGCCTTTTGAAGCGTTTCTTGGCGAGAAACATCAGACACCACCAGGGCTCCGTTTGCGTCTCTGCAGTAGAGACGGGAGATGCCTCCTAGTCTGTCCTGTCCTGCCAAGTCCCAAAGCTGAATCCTTACGGGTTCTCCGTTTATTTCCATTATCTTCAATCCAAACTCGCAGCCTATGGTTGCTTTGTACTTCTCCGTGAAAGTGTTGTATACTATCCTGTTAACCATGGAAGTTTTCCCTACCCCTACGTCTCCTATCACAAGCACTTTGTAAAAACTCATCTTTATTTACTTTGTAGTTTATTCAACTGCTCTCTGAGTTCTTTCAGTTGTTCGTTCTTGGTGTTCATTAGTTTCTTTAGGTTCTGGAACTGCTTGGACTCTGATAGTCTCTTCTCTTGCTCTTCTCTTAGTTGTTGCACCAGTTCTTCTTTGCTTCTGAGTTCTAAACGCGTTTCTTCAAGTGCCTGAGAAATCTCTTTGGACTTCTCATTGTACACTTGGGTTTCTTCGTTGTATTCCCTCACTCTTTCCCCTACTTTTTGTGCTTGTTCGCTCAATTGAGTGTTTTGTTCCTTCAAGTGGTTTTTTTCGTCAATCAGTTCTGAAACTTGGGACTGCAGTTGGTTTATTCTCTCTTTGAACTTTTGGTTTTCTTCTTTGAGTTCATTCAAGTTCCTCACTAAGTTAGGGTCATTGTTGAATCCAGCTTGTAAAGTAGGCAGTCTAGCACCTTGGGTGGTTTTCTTGTTCAGTTCAAACTGTTTTTCTCCTCTTTCGATCTTTTTGATTTCTTCTATTGCTCTGTGGTTTTCAAGAGAAGATATTTCCGAACTCAAAGTGACCCCTGAGTTTTGGGCTTGGACCATCAAGGTTTTCACGTAAACACCAGACATCTGCACGATGTTTTGGAACTCACCTTCAAAGGTGTTTGAAAGTTCTTCCATCAAAGAATTCAACAAGTCCTCTACTTCTGACTTGCTGAACATTTCTTCAGCTACTCTAGACCTGAATTGCTTCGACACAGTTTCCAGTTCACCTACTCCTTCTCTCCTTTTGGTGTAGAAGAAGTCCAGGTACTTCTTTATTTCTTGTTGATGCTCTGCGCTTAAAATCTCTTCCATTATTAGTTAGAAACTAAAATCAGAGGGATCATCGATTCAAATTTGCACCATTGATGGATGCAAATAAATAAAAAATGTTCACCCAGTTTCCTTTCCACGAATTTTTCACACAAACTAAACCTACAGACCTACAAACAGAAATCGCCACTTTGCTCCAGCCTTTGCAATCTTTTGACCCCGGACTCATGGCTTTTCTAGATTTCTCTGTCATGAACAACTTCATCCAGAAAAAACAACTAGAGTCCAAGCCAATCGGACCTATCTCTAGAGAAGAAAGAAGACAAAAAATCAATCGCTACCTCCAGAAAAGACAGCGAAGGAACTTCAGAAAAAAGATCAGCTATGAGTGCAGAAAAACTGTAGCTGATAAAAGAGTCAGAGTGAAAGGCCGCTTCGTTTCCAAATCACAGGCCGAAGCCCTCAAAGACACACAAAACTAAGTAAATAACTAGTATCTTCTTAATTAGTTAACATTTCTTCCCAACCTCTGTTTCTTTGCTTTTCACAGTTCTTAGTTACTATGTCTTATGTTTGGAATGGTGCTAATGGTCAACTTTATTCCAATTCACCACCTCCTAACTAACTCTTCTGCAAACTTAAAGCATTCTTTGTTCTGCCTTCTTCTCTGTACCCTATACTTCGAAATTGACTGCACTGCTTTCAGCCCTTCTGTGCTATTCCTCTTTGGGATGAGTTATGCCCATTTCCACAGCTCAGTAAGTTCAACTTTAACTTCTCGGTTCTCTTAGCTTCCTATAGAGTCTCTGCTTTGTGTTCCATTACCTTTGTCCGAACAGCTTATTCCACTGCAAGTTCGGCTTCTAAATCACTAGCATTCTAGAACTTGCAATTCCCAATCATTTGGCTCCTAAGTCTTCTGCACTCCTTACCATCACTTCTTTTGGTAGTTTCTTGCTCCTTTGTCTTGTGTTGTGTTAGTTTTTCTAGTACTGAGTGGTAGTTATCTCTCCTGCTTTACTATGTGTGTTATTCTATGTAGGCTTCTGGGTTTAATTTGGTAGTTTTCTGACTAGGTTGTTGCTTCGTTGGCACCTCTTCTTCCTCTTGAGTTCTGGTTGTTTTCTTCGCGTTTGGAGGTCGTCTTCTTGTTTCGTTTCTTGTTTCCTCTAGTCTTGATTTGTTGTGAGCTGGTTTCGTTCTTCTTGTAGCTTAGTACTTCCTGCTGATTAGTGACTTCTTGGTTTCAAGTTTCTCAGTAGTTCTGTGAAGTGTGTGCTGGACTGTCTCTTTCTGCTTGCACTATGTCCAATAGGGTCCCATGCCATCTGTCTGATACCAATGCTTCTTGGGTCACTTTGTCCTACTCTCTAATTTCTGATTTTTAATCTTATTTTCTTCAGTTTAGGTTAGTCTAATTCCTGCTGGTCTTTTCATTCGTCCTTGTTTCTTTCATACCTTTTCTTGCTTGTTGAACTTATTCTGATTCTGTCTCCTCTAGCTCTTCAAGCCAGTTTAAACTCACAATGCAGTCAT
>PR_CR_10_Liq_1_inCRDRAFT_1001008_pt1 | contig 16546 bp, 8 predicted proteins | sample PRCRCaboRojoPR_3_FD_10241 | JGI IMG/M metagenome (IMG submission 10241)
TGACTGGAGTTCAGTGCTAAAGGTCATAGGCCAAATGAACTTTTTAGACAGACTGAAAAACTACGAAAAGGAAGACATCCCCAAACCTACTCTTAGGAAACTCAGGCACTACCTAAACAAACCTGACTACAAACCTGAAATCATTGAAAACAAGTCAACTGCAGCTAAGAGTCTTTGCATGTGGGCCATTGCAATGTCTCAGTACTCAGAAGCCTTTGAAGTCGTGAAGCCCAAAAAAGAACACGTAGACAAACTCCAGTCCAAACTCCAGTCTGACATGGAAAAACTCAAAGAAAAAGAAGACGAGTTATTTGGAGTCGAAGAAAAAGTTAGGAAACTCGAAGAAGAGTGCAAAGCCACTGAACACCGAATGACTAAGCTCAAAGAAGACATCCAAGTTACTGAACAAAGACTTCAAAGAGCTGAACAGTTGCTTGACTTACTTGCAGACGAAGGAGTCAGATGGGAAGAAAACCTCCAAAAACTCAACAGCGACATAGAGTTTATACTCGGGAATGTGTTTTTGTCTGCTGCAAGTGTGTCTTACTTAGGTCCTTTTACTGGAGTCTACAGAAAAAACCTTATAACTTACTGGGTTGAAAAGTGCAGGGAACTAGCTATTCCTTGTGCTGAGGGCTTTTCTTTGGAAAAGGTACTTGGAAGCCCTGTAGTCATTCAGGACTGGAACCTTTCTGGGCTTCCCAGCGACTCAGTGTCTGTTGAAAACGGCATAATAGCTACTACCTCTCAAAGGTGGCCTTTAATGATAGACCCTCAAATGCAAGCTTTTAACTGGATCAAAAACCTTGAAAAAGCCAACGAACTCAAAATCCTCAAAATGAAAAGCAGCGATTATAACGACGAAAAAAGCAAAAAGGAAGCCAAAGAAACCATGAGAGCAATAGAATTCTCCGTGACCAACGGAATTCCTGTACTTATAGAAGACCTAGGCGAAGAACTCGACCCTTCAATAGACCCTATTATCTCAAAGCAGTTCTACAAGCACCTCGACGGAAGAACCGTTATTAAGCTTGGCGAAGAAGAAATCAGCTACGACGAAAGCTTCAGACTTTACTTAACCACTAAGTTGCCCAACCCTCACTACTTGCCTGAAGTAGCTATTAAAGTCAACATAATCAACTTCACAGTGACTTTCCCTGGACTTGAGGAGCAACTACTAGCAGCAGCCGTGAAGATCGAAAACAACAAAGTTGAAGTCCAAAAGACCCAACTGATCTCCCAAATGGCAGCCGACAACAAGATGCTTTATGAGATCCAAGACAATATTCTGCAGATGATTGCAGACAGCTCAGGCAATATTCTGGACGACTTAAAGCTCATTGAAACGATGCAGCAGTCGAAAGAAACCTCTTCAGTGATACAAGAAAGAATGAAAGAAGCCAGCAAAATCGAACAACACGTCAACACTGAACGAGAAAAGTACAGAGAAGTTGCTATCAGAGGAGCTATTCTTTACTTTGTAGTAGTTGACATGGCCCGTGTAGACCCTATGTACGAGAACTCTCTGACTTACATCATCAAGTTGTTTAAAAGCTCAATCACCAACACGCCTGCTGGGCCTGACTTCAACGAGAGACTTTTAAACTTAGTAGAAAACATAACTGTGAACATCTACACCAATGTCTGCAGGGGACTCTTTGAAGTCCACAAACAAATCTTCTCCTTCATGATAGCCACTGCTATCCAGAGAAACAAAGCCCTCGTCAGCGGAACTGCCTGGAACATGCTTTTAAGTGGAGCTGGGCTTATCAAAACCCAAGTTCCTGAGAACCCCGACCCACTCATGTTTTCCAAGGCTAACTGGGAACTTGTAGCTTCTCTGGAGCAAGTGTTTCCTGAGTTCCAAGGCTTGGCAGAGCACATGACAAACAATCTCCAAGCTTGGCAAACCTACTCCTACTCCCCCAACTTGTTTGAAGAACAAATGCCAGACAACTGGAGTGAGAAGTTTGACGACTTCAAAAAACTTGTACTGATCAAAGGACTAAGGACTGACAAGTTGCTTTTGGCTTTGAATTCTTATATAAAAGTTACACTTGGCCAGTTCTACACAGAGTCGCCTGCCGCCACCATGGAGAAACTTTACGAAGACAGCGACAATAAGTCACCCATTATCTTTGTGCTTTCCCAAGGAGCCGACCCCACTGAGTCCTTGCAAAGCTTTGCCAAAAGTGTGGGTTGGCACGACAAGTTAACTATTATATCACTTGGACAAGGACAAGGTCCCAAAGCCCAAGAAGAACTTTACAAAGCTAAAAAACAAGGCACTTGGCTGTTGCTTCAGAACTGCCACTTAGCTAAGTCATGGATGCCCACTTTGGAAAAACTAGTTTTGGAACTGCAAGACGATATCCACGTCAAAACCAATTTTAGGCTTTTCTTGACTTCAATGCCCAAAGACTACTTCCCAGTAAGTGTTTTGCAAAACAGCCTTAAACTCACTACTGAGCCTCCTAAAGGCATCAAAGCCAACCTCAAAAAGATCTACACTCAGATCCCTGACAACTACTTTGAAAGAAACAAGTCAGAAACCTACAAAAAACTCTTGTTTGGGCTTTCGTTTTTCCACGCAGTTGTTCAAGAGAGAAGGAAGTTCGGACCCTTAGGCTTCAACATTAGGTACGAGTTCAACGACACTGACTGGTCTACTTCTAAGAAGTTCCTGAAAAAGTTCTTAGACGAAGAAGACGAAGTGCCTTGGGAAGCCCTTACGTACCTCACTGGGCACATTAACTACGGCGGAAGAGTCACTGACGACTGGGACCGGGTCTGCTTGCTTTCTACTCTTAAGAAGTTCTATGTTGCCGAAGCTATTGAAGAAGGCTACCTTTTCAGTGAAAGTGGAACTTACTACCTACCTTACGGAAACTCTGTGCAGGACTTCCGGTCTTACATAGAAACTCTTCCTAGTAACGACATACCTGAAATCTTTGGTCTCCATGAAAACGCCAACATTGCTTACATGACCCAAGAGTCCGAAAAAGTAGTTTCGACAATTTTGTCCATCCAGCCCAGAGAGTCCTCCAGCTCCACTGGAAAGTCCAGTGACGAAGTCGTTAACGAGTTTGCAAACGGAGTTCTGGACACCCTTCCTGAAACTCTCGACCCCCAAGTAGGCCACCCAGACTTGTATGTAAAGGTGGAGTACGGACTGATTCCTTCCTTAAGCACTGTGCTACTCCACGAAATCGAAAGGTTCAACAAACTGCTGACTAAAATCAAGACGTCCCTAGAAGACCTTAAAAAAGCTATTAAGGGAGAAGTAGTTATGTCTGAAGAGCTTGACGAAATGTACTCTTCCATCCTCAAACTCCAAGTTCCCAGCAACTGGAAAAAAGTTTCTTACCCCTCACTTAAGCCCCTTGCTTCCTGGTACGAAGACCTTCTGGAAAGAGTTAAGTTTGTGCACCAGTGGCTCAAACAAGGAAACCCTTCCTGTTACTGGATTTCAGGGTTCTTCTTCCCACAGTCTTTTATAACGGGGACTCTTCAGACTTACGCCAGAAGGTACAAAGTCTCCATTGACAAAGTTAAACTTAGCTTCAACGTGCTTGACAAGGACAAACAAGAAGTAGAAACTCCAGCCTTTGACGGAGTTTACGTGTACGGACTCTACTTAGACGGAGCCCGTTGGGACCGAGACGAACGACTGCTGAGCGATCAGATGCCTGGAGAACTCTACTGCAAAATGCCTGTAATCCACTTTCTGCCCACCGACGACTACGAAACCTCCCCCAGTGACTACCACTGCCCAGTGTACAAAACTACAGTTAGGGCAGGAGTGCTTAGCACAACAGGTCAGTCTACAAACTACATACTTGCAGTTGACTTGCCTACTGAAGAAGCTCCTGAGTTCTGGACACTCCGAGGAACTGCACTGGTCTGTCAGCTTAATGACTAATTATATTGACTAAATGGGTAATAAACAATCCAAACAAGAAAAAAGCCAAAGTCCCATCAAGCCCTTGCCCGGAACTTACGGAGCACCTGTTAGGAAAAGAGGCCATATCACTATTTACACTGAAAAAGAAGTGTACTACATGCCTTACGCCCCATCCACTACAATAAGTTCTCTGAAGTCTAGTCTTTTCAAAGTCACTGGCAAAAACTACAGTCTCTTCGCAAACAACAAACGACTAAAAAACAGACTCACTCTAGCAGAGTGCGGAGTCCCTGAGTTTGGGATGCTCAAAGCACTTAGCAAAGAAGTAGACAACTCCAGTGCGTCAAATAATTCAGTGAGGTCTTGTCCCTTAGTGAGTAGAGACACTAGCCTTTCAAAGAGTTTGTGGGACATGGACTTGTCTGTGTACGCAGCTCCTGAAGCCGGAACTTTAGCTAAGAAAAAACCCAGACGTTCTTTCTTGCGAACTATTAAAGAAGATTTTGTATTATAGAGTGTTAATTAAAGGTTGCTTGGAGGGAAGAACCCCGACTCAAGGTTAGGCCGGTCTCCTCCGTATTTCTCTTCTAAGTAGTGGGGAGGTATTTCGTTTCTGAGCACTTCAGCGAAGTTGTCTTTCATGATCACAACTTTTTGTTTAGTGTCACTAGCCAAAAACATACTCAGTACTTGCCAGAGCCTGTACAAAGCAGAGGGTGTGTTTACTTGGTAAGACTTGTTCAGTCGGCAGGGGTAGTAGTTGGACAAGTTATTGGCAAGTTTCTTCAGCTTGGACATTTCCATTTGCCTAGTTGAGACGTCAGTGGAGTCCATGATGATACTCCAAGTTTCAACTTTGCCTGGAACAATCATGTTTTCCATAATCCAGTTCAACACTACGTAGTTGACCCTTAGCACCAAGTCCAAGTCAGCTTGGCTGTTGATAAGGCGTCTTTGGTTAACTACTATCACTGGGTGGAACTTGTAGTCCATTCCAGTCACGTACACGGTGCCTTGGTTAAGCAGGTTCTGGACGTCGTCAGTCAAAGGCACAGGCATGGAGTTGAGCCACTCGATGTACTCAAAAGTCAACTTGACAGCTTCTTTGGGCTTGCGCTTGGTGGACTCCATCATCTTCAAAGCAAATCTATGTTCGTCGTCAACCCACTCAGGAAGACTAACGGAGTGCTTTTGGACGTAAGCCCTGAACTTGTTTAAGGTTTCTTCTTCGTCAGGGTCTAAACTTACGTAGGAGTAGATTTTTCTGATTTTGTTCTTTTTGACTTCGTCAGGTTCAGGTTGGTACGACTCTATGTTTTGGTGCATTTTTATTAGTTATTCTTCGTAGTGCTTGTTGCCTAAGTGTGCTACTATTTGGTCTTTGTTTTTGGAGGACTTGGAACAGAGTTTGCAGGTGAAACGGGAGCCTTCTTGTTGTAGGTTTTCAGAAATGAACTGGTTGAACTGCTGCATTTCTTCTTCGTTCAAGCTTTCGCCACTGTCGCTTTCAGAGCTTTTTTTGAACAGTCCAAATATCGGAGCTAAGAACTCTTCTAAGTCCTAAGTGTGTCTTACCGCAAAACCCATCAAAATGTCTTCAGTTATCAAGTCACTTAAGTCTTGGAAGTCTTCGTCAACTGTTCCAAATTCATCGTAGAGCATCCTTTTTTGGGGATCTACTAAGACTGAGTAAGCCTCAGTTACTTCTTGGAAGTGTTTTTTGGCGTCAGGGTTATTGTTTTTGTCAGGGTGGAACTTTAGAGCTAACTTTTTGTAAGCAGTTTTTATTTCTGAGTCTGTAGCTTGGGAACTCACTTCTAGCACTTCATATAAGTCCTTTTGCATCACAATTTAATGGCTGAAGCTTTCGTCAAAATCAAAGCACACACAGAACCCGACCCAATTTACACAAAGGCAAACCTGCTCTTAAAAGCAGTTGAACAAAACCTTCCCAAGAAGTCCCCCACTTTGTACTACGCTGCTATTCTAGACCAAGTAGAAACCACACAAGACAACTTACACCACGAAGCTGCTTTGCTTTTACTAGCATGCACACTCACAACCACTCCTGTTGCTTTAGTGCAGAAAGAATTTAGCAGAATCAAGCAGTGCGTCTACCCTATCAAAGGAGACTCTGAATGCATTGCTAAGTACAGCGTCAAGGTACTCGAAAGGCTTTTAGGAGTAGTTTCTGTGGAAGACTGGACTGTGTGGAACGAAAGCGCTAAGCTACTAGAAAGCTTCTTAGAGTTGCTTCTGCACTCCAGTTCCTATGTAAGGTCCCAAACTGCCACTAGTTTAATCAAGTTGCTTTTAAAAGGCTTCAAAGACGTAGAAGCTGTCAGGAACTACATTGCTAACTGGATGCACCAGTACATCCAGAACTTTTCAGGCAAGTCTGAAAACATGATCCACGTGCTGTACTTTTTAACCGGCGGCGCACTTCAACTGTTCCCTATTGAACAAACCATTGGGATTTCTGAGGGCATCCTCAACTTAGCAACTATGAACTACTCAGCTATAATCTCTTCTCAAGCGTACCTTACTTTAGAAACCTTGTTTGCAGGGGTTGCTTTGTCCAAAGAAGTTCTAGAAAAGTACTTGAGTCAAATACTTGCAAGTCCTCCCTTAAGTGGAGGTCACGAGCGCTTACAGATTTCTTACATACAAGCACTTGCACAAGCTCTGTCCCACTTTAACTCTTTGGACTCTATTGAGTGCTCAAAAGTCCTTAGTCAAGGAATCTCAACCCTTACAGAGTACTTGTTGTCTGATCAGTACTCGGTGCAGCACGCAGCTGCCAGTTCAGTTTCAAGTGTAGTTAGACGCTGCATTACTTCTTCTTACGCCAAAGAACTCAACCCTGAAGACGAGTTAGCTCTGAGTTTTGACGTGCTCAACATCGAAGACACTAGCATTCGTCCAATCCAAAAGATCAACGCAACTATGGTTTACTTAGTCAACGAAAGGTTTGGAGACATCTTAGAAATAATATTCCCTATTCTTTCAGTGTACATCCAACAGTTAGGCTCTGGAGGTGCCCACGTCTCACAAAGACTCATCCAGGAACTAGACAAGGTTTCCAAAAAGTACTCTTCTAGCTACCAGTTCAAAAAGCTAATCAGCACTGCTATAACTACTCTGGGCTGCTACAAGTTTTTCGAAGTGTTGCCTCTTAAGCTCCTAGAAACTCCTTTGGAAGCACCTGACTTCTTGGGAGTTTCGAGGTCTTGGGTTCTGCCAATTCTAGCAGACTGCCAAGTAGGCGACTTTGTTTTCTTTGTTAAAGAACTGTTGCCTCTTGCTCAGAACCTAGAAGGCTACGAAGCACAAGCTTTTTACCAAGGCTTGACCACAGCTAGTAAGAAGTACCAAGCTTTGTTTACACAGGTATGGAGTACTTTTCCTAGCATTTGCAGTTACCACACATGGAACACAACCTCCACTAGCTTGCTGCAGCAAGTGTTGCCTGTGTTTTCTAAGTTGATATCCAACGCAAGTTTAGCCACTAACTACATTGCAAAAGGACTCAAGAACTGCATAACGCAAACCACTTCTACAGTCTTCACAAACGTCCAAGACAAGATGCTTCCTGTGGTGTTCAACACTTACTTACACACAAAGGCCGAAAAAGAACTTATTCACCTCTTAGAAAACTACCCCTCGACCCCTGAGTACTCAACCAAAATGACCAAAAGACTCATTCAAAAAGTTTTAGAAGCCACTCAGGCTGACAAGTCCAACGAAGCCCACCTGTTAATGGACCTTTTAGTAGCTATGGTCCCTAAACTCACTTCTGTAGAACCTAGTGAAGCAGACATACTGCGAAGGTTCATACTGAACTACATCCAGTCTTCAGACAACAAAATGCAGAAAAAAGCTTACGAGGTCCTAGGTGGTCTAACTAAGTTAGACTTAAGTGTTGGGGAAGACTTTATTCTCCACAAAATTGAAATCTGCAGTGAAGCTGCCAGAAAAGAAAGAATCAGGTTTATTTGGCAACTTGTCCAGAACTGGAGTTTTGAAAAGGTCATTAGTAGCTTTGGGTTCTTGGTTCCAGAGATACTTCACTGCTTCAGAACTAAAAGCATGAAAACTAGAGACCTTGCTAAGAAGTTTTCAGTGTATCTGGGAGAACTCATGGTTGCCAACAATGCTTTCAGAGGCTTCTTAAACACTGTGTTGGCAGGACTAGCTTCAGAAATCTCAGGTACTAAAGCTTCTACCGTTAAACTAACTCAAACACTCATTAAAAACTTCATTAGTCCAGAAGAGTACTCCTTAGAAACTAACAACTACCTTTCTGAAGTGTGTCTTACGATCAGTTACTTGTTAAAAGATCCCAACAAAGAAGTCAACAAAGCTTGTCTCAAGTTTTTCAAAGGAACTGTTCCTTTTCTACACGAAGAAACCTGCAAAGCACTTGCCCAACAACTAGTTCCTGGACTCTTCTCACAGAAGTCCCTTAAAACACTCACTAAGTACGTACTTGCCAAACTCATCAACAAACTAGGCTTCAACTACTTAGAAGCCCTAGTCCCTGAAGACCACAAAAAACTAGTAAATTACGTTGCTAAAGAACTCAAGAAAAAAAACAAAAAGAAAACTACTGAACTCACTCAAGAAGACTCAGAAGAAGAAGTCAACATTGACAAACCCACTCCACCCAAACCTCAGCAAGCACCTCCACTGCCCAGGGAGTACCACTTCCTCAACCCAATGCAAATCCCTGTGCAGCCCAAAGTCAAACAACACACAGAAGACCACCCTTTTCCCCTCCAAGACGGAAAGTTCCTAGTCCAAGAAGAACTTGGCAAGCGCAGCCGGTCCAAAGCTGAACCTGAGACTCGCTCTCAGAAAAAACTCAAAGCACAAGACGGTGTGAGCATTACTGTTTCGGGAGAAGACTACAAGTCCTCCAAAGCCAAAGGCGACATGAAAAAAGACAAAACTCCCCACGCCTTCGTCCAGTTCAACCCACAAATTCTTAACAAGCGCAAACAAGCTAAAGTCAGCAACAAAATGAACAAGTTAATTTCAACTGCCAAACAAGGAGTACTCAAAGGACTCAAAACTAGAAAGAAAAATAATTAAGTACAGTCTGGAACTGCCACAGACACTATTACACTGGTATCGTCTAGTTTGCCTCCGTAGTACCTTTTTCCAGACTTTGCAGCGTTCTTTGCGAAAGGAGATCTGTATGTGTCGTCCCAGCCTCTTTCTACTGCTTTTTCAACGAGTTCTTTTGCTGACTTGTAGCATCTTTCTTGGGGGTCCTCTATCCTCAAAAACTTTCCACAAACTCCAGCTATTTCGTGTTCGTACAAGTTGTCAAACAGCCCGTCTGAGGCACCTATTATAATGTCGCCAGGTCTCAAACTAACTGTTTCGGAGTTGCAGTCGTAAGGTGAGTCTTGGCAGGTTTTGTTGGCTCTTTTAAGTACACTCACTAAAGAACTCAGTCCTTTTTTAAGGAGCTTTGGGAAATCAGACTGTTGAGGTAACTTAGCTAGTTGGTAAGGACAGTTGAAAGAGTGCTGTTGCTCTGTAGTTTTGAAAACAGCAGAAAGCTGGGAGGACCCTTCCCTTTCTCTTAGAATCATGAATCCCGAGTCACCTAAACTCAAAGTGTGCAAAAAGGAGTCTCTGCAGTATCCCAACAAAACTGTTGAGCTTCCGTAACTTTCGGTAGCTGTGTAAGCTTCGTAAAGTACTTGTTCTAGCACTCTGTTAACGTTAGACTCAGTTTCTTGGGAGATTCTAGATTTCATCTCTGAGAAGTAAAACTTAACGTTTTCCATGAGTTCTTTTGGAAACAAAGAAGCATCTAGTCCAAAAGTTTCCCACTCACCTACTCCGTCGGCTAGGCCAAACAACTGTTGCTCTTCTTCCACGAAAAAAGCATCCGCGCTTCCTTCAGAGTCTAGAGGAGAAGACTTGTTTTTGGGGTGAGCTGCCATGTACTTCCCAAAAACCAGTTTGACTTTTTGAGCGGGTTTTTGTTCTCGAGTGTACTCAAGCATTCTTGGTGAGTTAAGGTTTCCAGAGTAAGTTCTAATGATTTTTTGGGGGGACTCGTTCGACTTCTGTGAAATGGGGATTTGCCGGGCTACTGCGTTGTCTTGAAGAGACCTTACGCTTAAAGCCCTAGGGATGATTTTTTTCTCAATAACTAAAACGTTGTTGAAGTTACCAGAGGAGTCATTTTCCAAGGGCAAGTCTCCGTCACACACCCAGACTCCATCTACTATGAACTTTAAGTAGTACTTGCCGGGGTCCACTCTATTAACTTGAAAAAAGGTAGTGTAGAATTGCTCTAGGTACTTAGAGTAAACTAAAGGGATCTGGATTGACCAGGGAGGCTTAGTGAAAGACCCTGCCATTAGTACACTCTGAGCTCTGTGCTTCCACCTTACTAGCTTTGACTTTTGTTTGAGCTTTAAAAAGTGCGTGTCGCTCCTCACTAGCCACCCTTTGGCGTACTTCTGCACAAGTACAGCAGCCTTTGTTCTGATTCTTATTAGCTTGGATGCCCTTTTGAGTACCTTTAATCTAAGTTTTAGCACACAGAGCTTGTAAGCTCTTTGGATAGCAGAAGCTGCCGAGTTGCGTAAGTTTCTGATGCTTCTTACAAGGCTGAGCCAGTGCCTTTGTTTTCTAGCTCTCCAAACTCTAAACGCACACTGAATGCACAGTGCAGCGGCATTTCTGATCCTTCTGTCTCGTTCTTTGCGGAGTCTTTTGAGAGTGCACTTGGCTAGAAACACACGAGCATGTTTTTGAAGCACTACTGCAGACTTGCTGAGAAGCTGCATGTAGTGGTGTTCTTGAATGCGGGAGTACCGTTGGACTTCACTGGTTTTATCAAATAAGTTGTTTCTGGGCGGAATACACAGTATGCACTGGAACCCTATAACCTCGTGAACTTTCCGCTTGAAATGTTGGAAAATCAAGGGGTTTAGATTCTGTGACAACATTAATGGTTTAAATATTTATCTTTAGTTGTTTTTATTTAGGAGTATTTATCAATATTAATGTTTAAAAAGAATAAAAGTCTGCATAGGCCAAGTAAATCATGCAGTGTGTTACGTTCAAGTTTTGTAGACTCTATCAGAACCAGGAACCAAAGCTCATGGACAGTCAAACCCCAAATTGCAGTGAGCGTTTTAAATAACTACATTCTGCCAAAGTTAAGACTCCCCAAAAAGGTTTCTGTCAACCAGTCGCTTAAGAAGTTAATTACTGCAACTAAAAAAAGAATAACTGCAAAGAAAAACGACCTAATTACTGTCCAAAAAAAGACTTCTGAACTCCAAAAAGTTACTTTTGCAATCCAAAACAACCTTGAAACCGAAAAAACTGCTTTGAAACTCTTAGTTGTGAAACCTACAAATAAACCCCAGCACTCACTTAACTTTAACTACAAGCACAAGTTACGCCGCACTCAGCAACTAAACAGCTCCTTAGTAAAAAGTTTACAGGAACAAAGGGAGCTTGGAACAGCTTTAGAAACTAAAGCTATAAGGGAAGGTCACCATTCTAAAGAACTTGAGATAGAAAATGCTGTGTCTGGAGAACAACTAAGGGGACTTTACCAGTCGCTAAAAAAGCCCAAAAACTCCCGAAAACTCAAAGAAGACAAAACCCCTACTACACAACCTTGCACGCCAATGCCAGAATCGTTCAAGCTACTGAGTTTCACAAATGCTACACACAAGTTTAACTAATTATTTTGCTGACTTGTTCCAGACTTAACCCATACTTCTCAGCAACTCCACTTAAAGCTTTTTTGTAGTCCTCCAAAATGCTCCTCCTCAAACTAGAGTTAGCTCTTCGGGGTTTAGAAACAACTCTTTCAGAAGAGTTGTCCAGAATTAAGTCTAAAGCATAAGAAGATACTCCTAGTTTAGCCTCAGCTTCTTCTGTGCTTTTTAGTTGCTCAATACACTTCAACAAACACTCTTTTACAAACACAAAGAACTTGTGCTTTTCTGGAGTTAAATTGCCTAGTAAGAGCTTCAGAACCTCTGGCGGAGTGCTTGAAAGCTCACAGGTCTTCTGCACTCCTAAACACAGAGTTAGTACTTCTAAGTCTATATTGGTTTCCATTACCCCCTTATTACTTAACTACTTTTTTCTTATAATTCTAGAGCGCTGGCGTTCAAACTTAAGGGTGTAAAGTGGAGTCTGAAATACCCCTAGTTTTTCTTTCAACAACAACTTGTAAAGTGAGTCCAGAGTAACTCCTTCCTGGGGGTCTGAACTCCACAGTAGGCCTAGGTCGTAAAGGTCTTCTATACTCCTTCCTGGGACCATGCTTTTTAAAAGCCTTTTAAAAGCTTCAAAGTTAAGAGGTTGGTTTCCATACTCTTTGTAAAGTGAAACTACTCTACAAAGGTTCTTTTCCTTAGCACAACTAATTCCTTTCAAAAGGCCTGTCAAGAATTTATCCTTGGATACTTCTGAGTCGAGCTCGCTTTCCGCAGCCTTACTTTCTTGTTCCTCAAACACACTGTGAATGAGCTTCAGAGTAGGGGCTAGAGGAGCTAAGTCTTCCTTAGCAATTCTATTAAACTCAAAGTTCATCTTAACTAAGAAGCTACCTTCTTCAGCCGAGCAGGGACAGCTGTGGTATAAGTTCAACAGTTTGCAAATCACCAAGCCGTAGCTGTCTTGTTCCTCGTATAACTTGTGGAGTCCAGGAACAAATTCACTTAAATACTTCATCATAACCTTTTTGTTTCCGTACAAATGCAGTAAGTACTCAAGCAAGTACTCACACAGCCTTTTAGGCATTCTTTGAGTTTCCAGGTACTTCAAGTCAAGTTCATACTTGCTTTCAAGCATGTCTTCAAATAAGTGCACTACTCTTTCCTTGTCCATAAAGTTTTCGCAAGAAACAGCTCCAGTTCTATAAGCCTTTATAATAGGGTTGGAGTTTAAGAGACTAGTTCTTTCTTCTAAAAGAAGTTTTTGGGCTTGTTCTGCAATGCTGTTTTCAAAGTTGCCCACAAACTCTAAGGAGCTCCAGGGTTTGGGAATCTCTGTGTGGATTTCAATGACAACTGAGTCTTCTTTTTCTTCGTTGGTTTCTTCTATGAAGGACTTCCACCTAGACAAGCATACACTGCACTCCATCCTTTTTAACTGCATTAGTCTCAGCAAAACTTGCCTTTTCAAGCTTACACTTTTAGACTCTTTTTCGTGCAAGAGTTGCTGTTTTAAGTTTTCGCAAGTGCTTGAGTAGCTTTGCAGCTCTGAGAGTCTGTCTTGAAGTTCTTGGTTAAGCTTGTCCACAACAGACTGTAGTTGGGAACTTCCAGAACTCTCTTGGTAGATTTCCAGTTTTTTGAGCAGTCTTTGGTTTTCGTTCTCCAGTGAGAGTTTTTCTCGTTGGTACTTTTCTATTGTTCTGCTTGCGTATTTAAGTTGCTCGTTTTCATGGGTTAGTTCTTTGACTTTGGAAGTTTGTTGGTTAAGCTCCAGAGTCAACTTAGAGTTTTCTTTTTGCAGGTACTCTGTTTCTGATTTCATATGACTGTACATTTTGCGGTATTTAACAAGCGGGTTTATTTGGTCCTCTAGCTGCTTTAATTTGGATCTCAGTGCTAGGTTTTGCTGCAACTTAGCACTCAGCCAAGACTCAGTTTCCCCGTGCAGGGTCTCTGTGAACTCGTCTAAGTTAGTGACTTTGTTTGAAAATGCTTCATACTTAACCTCTAAGTTGCACAACTCTAACAAGTTACTTTGTTCTTTTTGGAAACTCTGTCTTAACTCTTGGATTGAGTTATTTAAGACTCCACTCCAATGCTTTGCAGACTTTTCTGGAACCGTGTAGTCAAACCCTGTTAATTCTTTAAACTCTTCTGAGGATTCTGAAGACTCACTTGAAGAACTTGACCTACTTCCTAGCTTTGCAGCTTTTCTGTAGTAAGAAATGCTTTGTCTGGCCTTCATAAGTAGCTTAGACAAAGGGTCGCTTTCTTGGGGTTGCAAACTTCTCATGTCGGACATAACTTCTTCAGACTCTTCTTGTTCTAGTTGACTAAGGACTATTGCGTGCCTTTTGCTTTCTAGAGCAAATACTCTGCTAGGGAGCTTTTTGAGTTTGTTAATTATGGCTCTATCGAACTGACTTAGTTTAGTTGCAAAACACAAGTAAAAGTTCAGCAGTGACTCTTGAGTAGTTTCTTGAGTAGTTAGTTCTTGAAGTTCTTCTTGAGTAACTATTGAAGTCTGGAGGTTAAAGAGTTTTCCGCAGGCACCTGCAAGTTCCTCAACTAAAGGTAAGTACTCGCAAGTGCTTTGCTTTAGTTGGTTAAGGAGTTCCTGACTTGACTGTGAAGACACTAGGTTTTGGAGTAACTGGTTTTGCGTTTCTTTCACTGAAACCAAACTAGTGCTTGACTCACCCTTTAAGACTTGGCTGACTTGAGTTCTGATACTTTCAATGAGTTCATTCTGAGCTCCGCCCAGTTTACTGACAGTACTTAAAGTAGCTTGAGTTTCGTTTTGAATAGCTTCAATGAATTCTGAGAGTTTGTTTTGTTGGGCTTGCTTTGAAGTAACTATTTCTTTGTGAACTCTTTCAGCAATAAGGTGCAGCAGTTTTTGCTTAGCAAAGATTGCCTGAACAACACTTGGATGGGTTTCTTTAACTAGTTGCCCAGCTTTTTCAATAAGAGGGTCCTCAGAGGTAAATTCAGTCAGAACTTTGCAAACATCCTTAAGTAACGAGTTGCAAGCTTTGTCTATCTTGGCATTGGGACTCTCAACAGGTTTTTCTGATCTTACTTTGCGAGCTTTGGCTGCAGAGGGTTTGCTTTTGGATATTTTAGAAACCTTTTCGACAGTTTGGTCGATTTCTTGGGTTTCTCTGCCTTCTAGTCGGTGGGACTGAACTAGGTTTGCTTCTTCGTACTGGCACAGTAAGTCCAGGAGTGTTTTGGCAGTGGCAGTAGAGCCTTCTCCCATGTTTTGGATGACTTCTTCGAACTTTTCTTGGATCAGGTCTTCTTTTTGCTTGAGTTGGGAGTCAGGAGCTATTGCAATAAGGGTGTCGCCTACAAAGTCGCATTTTACCAAAGCTTCTCCTAGTTGTTTGCAGATCTCTGAAACTTCCTGGTTAGTTTTCTGAAGGGTCTCTGAAGCCTGCTTGTTTTCTTTTTGGAGTTTTGATAGCAGTGCTTCGTTGTGGTTTGCTTCTTGAGCTTTTGAGTTAAGGTTCTTGGAAACTGTTTCAAACTCTGTTTTTAGTTCAGCAATATCGAATTCTAGTTTTTCTGAGTACTTCATGTAAGAACTATGGTCTTGGTCAAGGTTCTCCAGTAACTTTAGGATCATTTCTAACTCGGTTTGCTTTTTAGGGATGTAGTCTACTGCTAAGTTAACTGTTTCTTTTATAGCACTTGCTTGGCTGAATTCTAGAGTTTCAGGTTCTTGGGTTTCCAAAAGCTTTTCACAGTTACTTAGGTGGTCTTGGTTGACTTCTAAGTTCAGCAGAATACTAAAGATCTTTTGGAGCAAAGACTTGTCAGAACTGAAGTCTTTTAAAAAGGCTTCAGCGGACTGGCCCAAGTCTGAGTTCGAAAGGAGCTTAGTTTTTAGAGGTCTCAAGGTCATGAAGTATAGACTGGTTGTTTTTAAGGTCTTCAATGAGGACTTTAAGTACGTCAAGGCCTTCGCTAGGGTTAGAAGGAACGGCATAGTCTATTTTGAGGTAGGTGTCTTTTTTCTTGAGTGACCTCAGTGAGTTCTTCAGAAGAGTCTTCATAGTTTCATAGTTGCTTTTTGAAAACTGCTGCAGTTCTATTTGGCTAGACTCAATTTCTTTAAGACCTTCAATTACCTCTGTGAGGTCGTTGGCCTCCGAAAGCATTTCTCTGAGCATCTCAAGTTGTGCTTTCAAACAAGCAAGTTCTTTCCGAGTGCCCTTGACTTGCTTTTTGTCTTCTAGAATGTTTTCTAACTTTGCCTTCACACTGGCATTGTGCATCATTAGTTTCTGGTAAGCTTCTACAAGTAACTCTTCGCCTGAGTTTAGTATTTCGCTTACTTGTGCTTTCAGTTCACCGTGAAGGAGTTCTTCTTCTTCTCCTTCTATTGCTTTGTTCATTAGCCTAGAAAACTCTTTTTGGGCCTTTACTACATTGGAAAGGTTCTTTTTGAATGCCTGAGGTTCTTCAAAGAGCAAGCTGAAAGATTCATTTGGAAGTGTTTGCTTACAAATTGCTTTGGTGTTGTTGTGAATGCTTTCAAGTATTACTTGGAAATCCTTAGTGATTCCACTTGAGTTAACTAGTTCTTTTTTCAAGTCCTCCAGAACTAGTCCTTTTTCACAAGCAGCCTTTATGTACTCTAGCATGGTTTTCCACTTCACTGAAAATGGTCCTTCTAGGTCGCTTTCAAAGGCTTCTAAGTGGGGGTCTTTAAGTACAGCCTGTGGTCCGTTAAAGTTTTGTTTCAAGACCTCAACAGTGTTGTTTGACTCTTGAAGTAGCTTATCTAAGTACCCCAGTTCTGACCTTAAAGTCCCAACTGAAGGCACTTCTCCAAGGAATACTTCTTGCATTCTAGCTACTGAACTAGCTACTTCTGAAAAGGTTTCTAAAGAACTTTGGAGTGCTTGGGTGCTGAATGGTG
>PR_CR_10_Liq_1_inCRDRAFT_1001010_pt1 | contig 16532 bp, 16 predicted proteins | sample PRCRCaboRojoPR_3_FD_10241 | JGI IMG/M metagenome (IMG submission 10241)
CCGCCGGCGGGTCCATGCCGCGATGCAGTGGCCAGCGCGCGAACATCACCCGCGCCGCGGTGCGCAGCGGGTCCATCCACTCCAGCCGCAGCATCCCGGCGGTGGCGTCGGCGCCGGTGGCGAGGCTCGACGCGTGCTCCGACTCGCCCTGGACCGCATCCGGCTCGTGCAGCACCACCACCCGCAGCGGCCGGCGCCGCGCGGCCAGCGAGGCGCGCACCTGCGCCAGGCGCCGGGGCAGACGTGCATCCGCCGCCAGCAGCAGCAGTTGGGCGTGCCGTGGAATACGCTCGCCGCGCCGGCGCTCACGCACGCGCAGTCCGTCGGCGCGGAGCACGGCGCGGGCCGTCGCCAGCGACGGCCCCTCCCCGTCCAACAGGACGAGTGGCGCGAGGCGCCAGGGCAACATGCCGCGGCCGGTCCGGTGGCGGCGGGTCAGCCGGCGTTGTGCAGCACCTGTCCAGCCTCATCAACCACGGACACGGCGATGGGGATGCCCTCACGAATGCTGGCGGAGACCACGCAGAAGTCCTCGAACAGGTGCTTGCAGCGCTCGAACCGCTTACTGGCCGCCAGCTCGTCGTTGATGATGAGCTTCACGGACAGGCCGCCGATGCGCAGGCGCTGTCGTGCATTGCGCACCAGGGTGCAGGTGGCTTCGGCACGCAGGCTGCTGTCCGGCGGATCCTCCTTGCTGAGGCAGTAGAGCAGGCTCGCCGAGAGACAATTGGCCGCGGCCGCGGCGAGCAGCCGCGAGGCGTTGGGTCCGCCGGTTTCGCCCAGCGGGGGTGGCTCATCGGTCAGCAGATCGGCGGCGTGCTTCCAATCGAAGCGGACATTGATCTGATAACCCTCCTGCTGCTCCAGGTGGATCGTGAAGCGACCTTCTTCTGACATGGGTTGGCTAGCTCCCTTTGCGGGTTCATGAACGAGTGAAGGGCCTGCGCAGCGGCGATGACGGCATCGTTTCGACTTGAGTCGAGCTCAGGGCCCCGGCGCAGCGTGGTCGACGCGCTTTCAAAAGGCGGCGACGAAGGCGGCGATGAAGTCCTCCAGCGCCGCCTCGGGAAGGTGATTGATGCCTGCGGCGGCTTTGCGACCGCCGCCGGTCTCGAACTGACGGCACAGCGCGTCGGCGCCCTCGCGCGTGCTCAGCGGCGCCCGCACACTGACCACATAGCCGCCGTCGACGCCACCGGTGAGCAGGGCATGGGCACGCGCCGGCTCGGCTTGCGCCAGGGCATTCGCATACACGCCGCTGACCCGCCTCGCCCAGGGCGCCGCCGGCAGGACGACATAGCTGTGGCGCGGTCCGGGGTGCACCAGCTCGGCGTCTTCGGCGCGCGCCATGTCATCGCGATAGCCCTCGCGCAGTTGCGCGAAGGCCGCATCCTCGCGCGCGAAGGCAAGCGGGTCTGCATAGGGCGCCAGCTGCCGAAACAAATCCGCGGGATGAAAATGCAGATCCTCCACCGTGGCGCCGTAGCCGTTGTAGTTGATGAGAATCCCCAGCTCGCGCAGCAGCGCCAGATCAGCGTCGGCCAGCGCCAGCGGCTCGGCGGCGCGGGCGGCGGCGGCGTCGAAATTGTCGCCGTAGGTGCCAACCACCGCCCACGCCCGCCGGGCGCCGCCCAGGTAATCGTCCACCAGCAAGCTGGTGCCCTTGTCGGGCAGGGTTTCGATGTGGACGTCCAGCGCCGGATGCGCCGGGATCTCGCCGGCATAGTGGTGATCGAAGTAGGACACGGCGGCACCCTGCGCCAACAGCGCCAGGCAGGCGTCGCGATTTTTGTCGAACGACAGATCCAGCACCGTGACACGGTCGCCGGCCCGGGCGCGCACGCGCTGGACCAGGGCGATATCGCGCTTGACGCCGGTCACCAGCACGGCCTCGCGCGGCTCGCTCAGGTGCAGCTGCTGCAGCGCACAGATGCCGTCGGCATCGCCGTTGAAGACGTCGTGATCAGTCATTGCGATCTCACCCCAGGCGCAGTGTCGATGCAGCGTGAAGGGTAACCCTGAGGTGGCGAAAAGGCGAATGCCCGCGATGGCTGGCGCGCGCACGAGCGTCGGCGCACCCACCAACGCGAGCTGTCCTCATTGGACGGCCTGTGCCCGCACAGCCTATACTTTGCGGTTTACGTAAGCGCGCGAGCGGCCGCGGCCCATGCCGCCCGGCCCGGGCGACGCCGATGCCCCGGTTTTCCCGCACACAAGATCCGGTCGATGATCACTCCTCCGCCAGCCGCGTCAGCCGACGGCCGCCACGATCTGCTCAGCCTCGATCTGCGCGGCTGCGAGACCCTCGCCCAAACCTTCGGCTGCAAGCCGTTTCATGGCCGGAACCTGTTCAAGTGGGTCCACAAGCATGACGTCGACGACTTCGACGCCATGACCGACTTGCCCAAGGCCTTCCGCGCCCGGATCGCCGCCGAGGCCCGGATCGACCGCCTGCCGGTGGCCGCGGAGATGCCGTCGGCGGACGGCACCGTGAAATGGCTGCTGGAGCTCGCGGATGGCCAGCGCGTGGAAACGGTCTTCATCCCCGAGGAGCGACGCACCACGCTGTGCGTCTCATCCCAGGTCGGCTGCGCACTCGACTGTGCCTTCTGCGCCACGGCCCGCCAGGGCTTCAACCGCAACCTCAGCGCCGGCGAGATCATCGCCCAGGTGCGTCATGCGGTGCGGCGTATGGGCCAAGCGCCCACCAACATCGTGCTCATGGGCATGGGCGAGCCGCTGGCCAACTTCGACGCCGTGGTCACGGCCACCAACATCATGCGCGATGACCTGGCGTACATGCTCTCCAAGCACCGCGTGACCCTCTCCACGTCGGGCATCGTGCCCAACATCTATCGCCTGGCCGAAGTCACCGACATCGCCCTGGCGGTGTCCCTGCACGCGCCGGACAACAGCCTGCGCGACGCGTTGGTGCCCATCAATCGCAAGTACCCGCTGGAGATGCTGATCCCGGCCTGCCGCGCCTACCTGCGCGGCGACCCGCGTCGGCGCATCACCTGGGAATACGTCATGCTCGACGGCGTCAACGACAGTCCCGCCCATGCCAAGGCGCTCATCCGCCTGCTGGAAGGCACGCCGTCCAAGGTCAACCTCATCCCGTTCAACCCCTTCTCGGGCAGCGGCTTCGAGACCAGCCCGCCCGAGCGGGTGGACAGCTTCCGCCAGCGGCTGCAGCGCGCCGGGCTGGTGGCCACCACCCGCAAGACCCGCGGCGACGAGATCGCCGCCGCCTGCGGCCAGCTGGTGGGCCGCGTGCAGGATCGGCGCCGGCGGCGCGTGGCGGCGGCTGTCCCGGCACACCCATGACCCGCGACGCCCGCGCGCCCTGCCTGGTGTTGGCGCTGCTCCTGCTTACCGCCTGCGGCGGACGCGCGACACGGGATGCCGCCGTGACGGGGCTGGTGCAGGATGACAGCCCCGCCGACCTGTATGTCAGTATGGCGTCGGCCTACTTCGAGCGCGGCCAGCTCGATGCGGCCCTGGCGGCCGGCCTGCGGGCAGTCCGGGAAGACAAGCACAACGCCGATGCGCAGTATGTGCTGGCGATCATCTATCGCCGGCTCGGCGAGCAGCAAGCGGCCAGCCGTCACTTCGCCGATGCCCTGCGGCTGGAGCCGGACAACCCGGAGCTGCTGAATGCCCACGGCACCCTGCTGTGCGTGGACCGCGACTACGACCAGGCCATCGAGCTGTTTCGCGAGGCGGCGGTGAGCCCGCTCTATCGAACGCCCGAGGTCGCCTTGATGAATGCCTCGGACTGCTCGCGCCGCGCCGGGCGCTCGCAGGCGGCCGAGCGCTATCTGCGCGAAGCCTTGTCGCAGAGTGCCAGCTACCCGCCAGCGCTGCTGGCCATGGCACAGCTCAGCTACCAGCGCGGCGACTATCAGCTCGCCCGCGACTACATGACCCGGTACGGCCGGGTGGGTCGCCCGAGCCCGGCGGCACTGCTGCTGGCCCATCGCATCGAGCTGGCGCTGGGCAACCGCGCCTCGGCCGAGACCCTGGCGGCTCGGCTGCGGCGGCAATTTCCGGACGCCCCCGAAATCATGGCGCTCTGAGGCTCCAGCCGACGCCGATCGTCGGTCGCTGACGCCGCACCGCCCGGCAACGTTTCAACATCCATCACCGAGCCCAGTCACCAATGCCCGAGCGATTGCAAGCCATCCGCGGCATGCACGACGTGCTGCCCGAGCAGGCCCCCATCTGGCAGCACCTGGAGGACCACGCCCGCGCCGTCGTCGAAGGCTACGGCTACCGCGAGATGCGCACGCCGCTGCTCGAGCCCGTGGAGCTGTTCAAGCGCTCCATCGGCGAGGTGACCGATATCGTCGAAAAAGAAATGTATGCCTTCGAGGACCGCGGTGGCGACCGCCTTGCGCTGCGCCCCGAGGGCACCGCCAGCTGCGTGCGCGCCGCCCTGGAGCACGGCCTGCTCGAGCAGCCCCAGCGCATCTGGTACCGCGGCCCCATGTTCCGGCGCGAGCGCCCGCAGCGGGGCCGCTACCGCCAGTTCCACCAGATCGGCGTCGAGGCCTTCGGTCTCGCCGGGCCGGATATCGACCTGGAGATCATCGTCATGACCCGGCGGCTGTGGCAGGCGCTGGGGCTCACGGANCTGCGTCTGGAGCTNAACAGCCTGGGCGATGCCGGGGAGCGCGCCCGCTACCGCGCNGANTTGGTGNACCACCTGCGCGCCCACGAGACGGCCCTGGACGACGACAGCCGCCGGCGCCTCGAGACCAANCCCCTGCGCGTGCTCGACAGCAAGAACCCCGACCTGGCAGCGGTCATCGCCGCCGCACCGAGCCTGCTCGACTACCTGGGCGAGGCGAGCCGCACGCATTTCGACGCCCTTTGCGCCGGATTGGACGACATCGGCATCGGCTACCGCATCAATCCGCGCCTGGTGCGCGGACTCGACTACTATAACCGCACCGTCTTCGAGTGGATCACCGACGCCCTCGGCGCCCAGGGCACGGTCTGCGCCGGCGGGCGCTATGATGGGCTGGTGGCGCAGCTCGGCGGCAGAGACACACCGGCGGTGGGCTTCGCCCTGGGCACCGAGCGCCTGCTCGACCTCATCGACACCAGCGCCATCACCACCGGCCCCGACGCCTATCTGGTCGCACTCGGCGAGCGCGCCGCCGCCGCTGCGCCCGGGCTCGCCGAGCGCCTGCGCGACGCCGTTCCCGGTCTCAGGCTGCTCACCCATTGCGGCGGCGGCAGCTTCAAGCGCCAGTTCAAGAAGGCGGACAAAAGCGGCGCCCGCCTGGCGCTGATCCTGGGCGACGACGAAGCCGCCGCCGGCACGGTCTCGTGCAAGCCCCTGCGCGGCGGCGGCGGCGAGCAGCGCACGCTGAGCTTCGATGNNGCGGTCGCCGTCCTGCGTGAAACCTGTAATGCCCGGTAGGCCATGGCGTTGTGGCTCGACAACGGCCGCAGGCGCACAGGCGAGCGGTGTATCGATTCGCATCGAGGCGAACGCCGCCTGACGGCAGTCGTATCGCCGACGAACCTATCAATGGTCGCGCCCCGACCCAAGCAATCACGACGGAGCAGTCATGGCAGAGCTGGACACTGACGAAGAGAAAGTCGAAGCGATCAAGCGCTGGTGGAAGGCCAATGGCGTCGCCGTCATCGGCGGCGTCGTCATTGGTCTCGGCGGCGTCATCGGCTGGCGCACCTGGGTCGACTACCGCACCACCCTGGCCGAGCGCGGCAGCATCGCCTACGAGCAGTTGCTGATGACCGCGGAAGCCGGCGGCGCCACGTCGGCCCAGAGACAGGTGGACGCCATCGTCGAGGATTATGGCTCGACGCCCTATGCCATGTTCGCCGCACTCACCCGCGCCCAGCTGGCACTCGCCGCCGACGACCCCATCGGCGCCGAAACCGCCCTGCGCATGGCCATCGAGCGGGCACCCGATCCGGCGCTCACCACATTGGCGGCGCTGCGCCTGGCCCGGGTACAGCTCGATCGGGGTGCGCTGGCAGCAGCCACCACCACCATCGGGCAGTACGGCGACGACGCCGCCTTCGCCGCAGACTTCGCGGCGCTGCGCGGCGACATCGCCGCCGCCGAGGGGCGGGTCGAGGACGCCCGCGCCGCCTATCAGCGCGCCCTCGAGGGCGGTGTGGCCAACGCGCGGCTCATCGAACTCAAGCTGCAGGATCTGCCTGTGGACACGGCATCATGAGGTCGCTTAACCCGGCCACAAGCAGCCGCGCGGGCTTGCCCGTCGGCTGGACCTGCGCCGCGGCGCTGGCGGTGCTGCTCGGCGGCTGCGCGCAACTGCCGTGGCTCGGGGGCGAGCGCGATCCGACACCGCCGACACCGCTGGACAAAAAAATGACCCAGCGAGCCGTGCCACAGGTGCTCTGGCGCACGCGCATCGGCAAAGGCACGGACGAGCGCCAGCTGCGCCTGCTGCCCGCCGTCGCTGACGGGCGCCTCTATGCCGCCGATGCGCGCGGCGGCGTCGCCGCCCTGTCGCCGGGGGATGGGCGCATCATCTGGGAGCGCAAAACGGATTTTCCGTTCAGCGGTGGACCGGACGTGCAGGGTGACACCCTGGTGCTCGGCTCAACGGATGGCGACCTGGTGGCACTGTCGACGCGCGACGGCGCTCAGCGCTGGCGCGCCCAGCTGGACAGCGAAGTCGTCTCCGTGCCCCGCATCATCGGCGACCTGGTGCTGGTGCACACCGTCGACGACACCCTCTACGCCTTCGACCGGGCGGACGGCGGCGAGCGCTGGCGCTACAGCTTTCCGGCCCCGGTGCTGACCCTGCACGGCACCAGCTCGCCGGTCGCCACCGCCGAAGGCGCCATCATCGGTGTCTCCGGCGGGCGCCTGGTGCACGTGGAGCTGGAGCGCGGCCTGCCCCTGTGGGAGGTCATCATCACGCCGCCCCGCGGCCGCAGCGAGCTGGAGCGCATCGCCGACGTCGACGCCGAGCCGGTGGTGGTCGGCGACACGGCCTATGTGGCCACCTACAACGGCGACCTGGCCGCGGTGGACATCCCCAGCGGCGATGTCCTGTGGCGCCGCGAGCTCTCCGCCCATGCCGGACTCAGCGCGGACGCAACGGCCCTGTATATCACCGACTCCGACGATAACCTGTGGGCAGCCAGCCCGGCCGACGGCGCCGGCCTCTGGCGCCAGGAAGGCTTGCGCCATCGGCGTGTCACCGCCCCCGCCCTGCTCGGCGACGACCTGGTGGTGGCGGACCTGGACGGTTATGTCCACTTGCTCTCGCGCCGCGATGGCGCCCTGCTGGGCTTCGAGCGCGTCGCCAGGGCGCGCATCGGCCATCGGCCGGTGGTGGCCGGCGGCGTCGCCTATGTCTATGCCAACGACGGCACCGTCGCGGCGCTGCGGCCCAGCGCCCGCGCGGCCACCGGCGGCGCGGCGGCGGTGGTGTCACCGGCGCTCGATCGGGATGATCCGCCACCGCTGCCGCCGGGCGTGGCCCCAGAGGCGGCGGCGCCAACCCGGCTGCCGCCGACCGATCCGGCACCATCCAGCGCAGCGGCCCCAGCCGGCGAGGATGGGTCCAGCACAGCGCCGCAGGCGAGCGGCACCACCCCCTGAGCACGCCACAGGACACGACATCGATGCTGCCGGTCATCGCCCTGGTCGGACGGCCGAACGTCGGCAAGTCGACGCTCTTCAACCGTCTCACCCAGACCCGGGATGCCCTGGTGGCGGATTTCCCGGGTCTCACCCGCGATCGTCAATACGGCATCGGCAAGCTGGGTCCAGAGCGCTATGTGGTCGTCGACACCGGCGGCATCAGCGGCGGCGATGGCGTTGAAGCCCTGATGGAGCGGCAGGTGCAGCAGGCCATCGCCGAGGCCGATCACCTGCTGTTTCTGCTCGACGCCCGCGACGGCGTGACCGCCGGCGATCTCGACATCGCCGCCAGTCTGCGCCGCACCGGCAAGCCACTGACACCGGTGGTGAACAAGATCGACCACCTGGCCGAGGTCCTGGCCGCGGCGGAATTCCACAGTCTGGGTCTCGGCGACCCCTGGCTCATCGCGGCCAGCCAGGGCCGCGGCGTCGCCGCCCTCATGCAGCACGTCTGCACCCGGCTGCCGCCCACCGAGGACGCGGCGGCCATTGATGATGCACGCGTGCGTGTCGCCGTGGTGGGTCGGCCCAACGCCGGCAAATCCACGCTGATCAACCGCATCCTCGGTGAAGAGCGCGTAGTGGCCTACGACAGCCCGGGCACCACCCGCGACAGCGTCGCCATACCCTTCGATGTGGGTGAGCATCGCTACACGCTCATCGACACCGCCGGGGTGCGGCGCCGGGCCAGGGTTTCTGACGCGGTTGAGAAATTCAGCATCATCAAAACGCTGCAGGCCATCGAGGCCTGCCATGTCGTGATTCTGGTGTTGGATGCCCGGCTCGGCATCGGCGAGCAGGATGCCACGCTGGCGGGCCATATCGTCGAGGCCGGACGCGCCCTGGTGGTGGCCATCAACAAATGGGATGGGCTGGACCCGGAGCAGCGCCAGCGCATCAGGCACGAGTACGAGCGCCGCCTTGGCTTTCTGGATTTTGCGGCGGTACACCGCGTCTCAGCGTTGCACGGCAGCGGCGTCGGACTGCTGCTGGATGCCGCCGACGCGGCTTATGCCAACGCCATGCGCGAACTGCCCACGCCGCTCCTCACCCGGCTACTGGAGGATGCGGTGCAGGCACACCAGCCGCCGCTGGTGCACGGGCGACGCATCAAGCTGCGCTATGCCCACCAGGGCGGCCGCAACCCGCCCATCATCGTGATCCATGGCAATCAAACCGAGGCCCTGCCCGCCGCCTATCGCCGCTATCTGATGAATCGCTTTCGCGGTGCGCTGGCCCTCGCCGGCACGCCCCTGCGCCTGGAACTGCGCTCCGGCGATAATCCCTACGCCGGCCGCCGCAATCGGCTCAGCCCGCGCCAAGCCCGCAAGCGCCAGCGCCTGAAGGACTTCGTCCGTCGCAAGGGATGATGGCACCGGACCTGCGAGCGCGGCCGGGATCCGGGCGAGAGGCGCTCGCCGTCGGCATCAGGCCTGGGGTGCTGCGGCCATGCCGGGTGCATCCGCTTGCGGACGCAACGAGAGTTGATAGACATGCTCCACCAGCCGATCGAGGCCGCGCTCACGGAAGCGAGGATTCTCGGCCAGCGCGTCGAAGGCCGCCAGGGCTTCGATGTGGAAGGCACCGCCGAACAAGCGCCGCACCTCCGCCTCGCTCACGGCGAACGGCGGGCCTTGCATTCGCGCTTGATCGTAGTCGAGTGAAATCAATAAAGACGCTGGGGATACCGCGGCCGATGTGGTCGCGTCCAGCAAGGCCGTCAGATGCGCCGCGTATGCCTCACGCAACGGCGGGGGCAATGCGATGAGCGCGGCACGATCGTAGACGGCGTCGATGCTGGGGCGCGCAGCGTCACCCACCCCGCCCTCCAGGCCGATCTCGGCCTGCACCAGGGCCGGTGTCAGGTCAAAGAAATCCCCCACCAGCAACACCAGTTCGTCCACCGCAAAGCGCTGGAAGGGCGCCGGGCTCAGATCCGTGATCTGCGGCGTCAGGTCATTGTCGCGGAAGAAGGCCTCGGCGGCGATGGTACTGAGCTCGATCCCGAGCACCCGATGGCCCTGACCGGCAAGCCAGAGCAGATCCAGACTCTTGCCACACAGGGGGACCAGCACGCGGCCCGTAACGGGCACGCCGAGTGCGGGCCAGTGCTCGGTGAGATGGCGATTGATAGACGCACTGTGCCAGCCGGTCTCGCCGTGTTGCCAGCGCTGGTGCCAAAACTCGGGTGTCATCTCATGCTCCGGCGTGTCGCCTGTGCGCGCGGCAAGGACGCCGGGCTTGCGAACGCACCGAAAATAGTTGTTGATAGCAGGCTGTCGCCTTTGAGCAGCATTGAAGCGAGCCCCGAATGACGATGATTTCCACAGCGCCCGTCTTGCACACGGGCCGTCTGATACTCACGCCGGAGGACCCATGGCAAGTGCTCGCACCAGCGACGCTGGTTGGTGCTCTGCGGGCACTCGGCCTGCTTGGAGCCACGCGGCAGGGCACCACGCCGGACGCCTTCATCGCCGGGCCGGCGCTGGGCGAGCTCATCGGCTTTACGGGCTGCGCGGTACAGTTCGGCGGCGATGCGTCGTCACAGGTCGCCGTCGGGCCTTGGTTGCGAGTGCCGCCGCCGAGTGCCGCACCCCGCGTGTTGTGGGGTCGCAACACGCGACCGCCGCGCTGTCCGCGCTGTGGCGCACCGCTGCGGGCGTGGCGCATGCAATTGCCCGACCCTGCAACGGCGGCGGGCGGGCCGCCCATGGGTGCCGACGCCACCCTGCCCCTGCACTGTTGTGGCTGCGACGTCCGGACACCCGCCCTCGACTGGCGCTGGGGTCGGCACGCAGGCGTGGGCCGCAGCCTGATCATGGTAGAAGAAGTCTTTCCCGCCGAGGCGTCGCCGCTGCCTGCCCTGACCAGTGCGCTCGCCGACCTGGGGGCCGGGCCCTGGACATTCTTCTACGTGCAGGATTGAGCAAGCCGCATGAGGGTGCGGACAATCCGACAGCCACCCGTTCAAGGTCGCGGTGCCTGCGGCGTTACCGCAGGCACCGCTGGAGGGTATCCGGCCGGGCGGCCGGCTTGGACGGCTGGACTGAACAGCCGAAACAGGGCCGGCCGGCGCGACGGCGGCGTTATCGGCTCAGGCCTTCGATGTATGCCGCCACCGCCTTGATCTCGTCATCGGTCATGTTGCCGGCGACGCCGCGCATCATACCGTTGGGGTCGTTGGCCCGCTCGTGGGAGCGGAAATGCTGGAGGGTTTGCGCCACATACTCGGAGTGCTGGCCGGCGACGCGCGGAAACTTCGCCAGGTTGCTGCCGAGGCCCGCCGGCCCGTGGCAACCGGTGCAGGCGGGGACGCCGGTCTGCGGATTGCCGGCGCGATAGATCTTCTCGCCCTTTTCCACCAGCGCCGCCTCGGCGGTGCCACCGGACTGCTCGAGGGAGGCGTAGTAGACCGCCAGATTCCTGACCTCTTCTTCGGTCAGCGGCATGGCCATCGGCGACATCTGCACGTTGTAGCGGTCGTTATTCTTGAAGTTCATGAGCTGCTTGTAGATGTACTCCGGATGCTGACCGGCGAGCTTGGGCCACACCGGCTGGCCGGGGATACCGTTGCCGTCCATGCCATGACAGGCCTGGCAGATCTGGCTCGCCTTCTCCTTACCCTTGGCCGGATCACCGTCGATACCGAAGCTGGCCCCGGATTCTGACGCTGGGGATGCGAGTGTGGCTCCGGCGGCGAGCAATGCGGTAGCGGCGAGTGCTGAGCTCAGCGAAATCTTCATGGCACCTTCCGAGTCGATGGTCGTTGAATGTTCTTTGCCCTGCGGCCGGCTGTGCCCCGCAACGGACTCAGTACCTAAGCCTCTAAGCCGACTATATATATCAGCAGACAGCAATATAGGTCAATGTCCTGCACACGCCGCAAGCTGCCGGTATGGACGAGCATCGCGCCCGAAAGTTCCTGATTCAGGTGCCCTCGCAGGGCCGCTGTCACCGGGCCCGTGCGGGCGTGGGCGCCCGACTCACGACGGCGCCGACAACAATGCGCGCAGGCGCGCGACGATCACCGCCGCCGGCGTTGCGTGCGGGAGGGTGTCCACCAGCTGCCCATGCTGATCGACGACATAAGTAAACGACGAGTGATCGATCAGGTAACCCATGGCGGAATCGGGCGCTTGCGTGCGCCGATACGCGGCGCCGTAGCGTGCGGCGGCCTCCGCCACCGCCGCTTCGGCGCCCGTGATGCCGAGGATGCCAGGATCGAAATAGGCGGCGTACTCGGCCAGACGCTCAAGATCATCGCGCGCGGGATCGACGCTGACGAACAACACCTGCACCTGCTCACGCTCCGCCGCGGTGAGCTGTTTCAGGGCATAGCCGATGATGGCGAGATTCGTCGGACAGATATCGGGGCAGGCGGCATAGCCGAAGTACAGCAACACCACCCGACCGCGGAAATCGGACAAGGCCACCGGCCCGTGCACGGACTGCAGGGTAAAATCGCCGCCCTCAGGCGCGCCGGCAAGGTCGAGCTGGCGATGCGCGTCGCCGGGCGGGTGACCCGGCTGCCAAGCCCAGAGCAGCCAGGCCAGCAAGCCGGCGAGTGCCAGCACGGCCAGCAGTGGCGCCAATAGCGGCGCCGGCGGAGTCCACGGCGGGCGCTGGCCACGATTGACGCGCATCGACGATCGTACCGATGTCTGCCTGTGCCCGCTAAGCGCGCGGATTGTCAGCCGGCGGTGGCGCGGTGACGCAGCGCCAGATCCATGTAGTGCACCGCGGCATAGTCCAGATACTCAAGCTCCAGGTCCGTCAGTGCCCGGACACGCTTCGCCGGCGCCCCCACGTAGAGCCAGCCGCCATCGAGCTTCTTGCCGGGCGGCACCAGGGCGCCGGCCGCCAGCATGACGCGCGGCCGCAGCACGGCGCGATCGAGCACCCGGGCACCGATGCCGACCAGACAGTGATCGTGGATCTCGCATCCGTGCAGCGTTGCCTGATGACCAATGGTAACCCGATCGTGCACGATGGTGGGGGCGCCGCCTGGCAGGAAGCGGCTATCGTGGGAGACGTGCAGGACGCTGCCATCCTGGACATTACTGCCAGCACCGATATGAATGCGATGGATATCGCCCCGCAACACTGCCATGGGCCAGATGGATGCCTGTGCCCCCACCTCGACGTCGCCAAGGACGACGGCGCTCTCGTCGATGTAGGCATCAGGCGCAATGCGCGGTTCCAGTCCTTGGAAGCTGCGGACGTTGTTCATGCGGCCCCCGGGCGTATGGCTGAAATAACGGCGATCATGCTAACACGCGCCCGGCGGCGCCGGCGGCCACATCGGTGGCGCCGCGGTCCTTTGTTATCATCATGTATCCCGTTCGCACCAGCTGCAGCAGGCGCTCGCGATGCTTCCCGACCGATCACCGTCGCCGCGGCGGCCCTCGACCAACCTCCGACTCGCCCTGCCCCTGGCCGCCATCTGCCTGCTCGCAGGCTGTCAGGGTCGACTCGGGGGCTACGGCGAAACGCCCTTCAAGCCCGACCCGGAGGCGCCCACGCCGAAGAGCTTCACGCCCGGCCCCAAGTGGACGGAAGGCGACTACAGCCTCCCCGCCTGGCCGCGGGACGACGACCTGGTCGAAGTCAAGCTCGACGGGCCGGCGCAGAGGCTCACACATTACATCGATACCCGCAGCCTGCAGACCGGCAGCGACGGCGTGGTGCGCTACACGCTGGTGACCGAGTCCGCCAGCGGCGCCCGCAACGTCAGCTTCGAAGGCCTGCGCTGCACGCCGAACGGCCGATGGACCAGCTACGCCTATGGCACTGACGGGCGCTTCAGGGCCAGCGGCGAGCAGTCCACCTGGATACGTGTCAGCGAGGGCGGCGACCGACTGCACTACGAACTCTGGCGGCACTATCTGTGCACGCACCTGGCCTTCGAGCCGCGCCCGCGCACCGATCAGCTGCGCATGCTCGCGAGCGGGCGCGTGCCGGGCGTGGATAACGCGGGCTTCCTGCCGGATTGAGCGTGGGCGCGGGCGCTCCGCCTCGCCCGCGGGCGCGGCCGGGCCCCTGCTTGCGGCGGCAGCGGCTGTGCATGATTGAAACCGCCGCATCGGGACCGAGTTCTCGATGCAGCACCGGGCCGCAACGCACCGGGCCCGCCCAAACACTCACACAGCCGACGGAAACCGCCAGCAATGACCAACCCGCTCCTCGAGGATCGCCTCCTCCCCGATTTCCAGCGCATTCAGCCCGAGCACGTCGAGCCCGCCATCGACCAGCTGCTCGCCGACGGCCGCGCGCTGGTGGCCGAGCTCGGCGCCCAGGCGGACACGGCCACCTGGGAGCGCTTCGTCGCGCGCATCGAGCTCGAGGACGACCGCCTGTCGCGGGCCTGGTCGCCGGTGAGCCACCTCAACTCGGTGATGAACTCCGAGGCCCTGCGCGCCGCCTACAATGCCTGCCTGCCCAAGCTGTCCGACTACGCCAGCGAGGTCGGCCAGAACACGGCGCTCTACCGCGGCTACCAAAAGGTGACCGAACAGCCGGGCCTCGACGACGCCCAGCGCAAGATGCTCGCCAACACCCTGCGCGACCTGCACCTCGCCGGCGTCGACCTGCCGGAAGACAAGAAGGCGCGTTTTCGCGCCATCAGCCAACGCCTGAGCCAACTCACCAACCAGTTCGCCGAGAACGTGCTGGATGCCACCAACGGCTGGCACAAGCACTTCACCGACGCGGCGGCGCTCGCCGGCATGCCGGCGGCGGCCCAGGCGCTCGCCAGGCACGAGGCCGAGTCGCGCGGCCTCGACGGCTGGGTGCTGACGCTCGATTTCCCGTCCTTCGAGCCGGTCATGAAGCACGCCCAGGACCGCAATCTGCGTCGGGAGGTCTACGAGGCCTTCAGCACCCGCGCCTCCGACCGTGGCCCGCAGGCCGGCCAGTGGGACAACACGCCCGTGATGGAAGAAATCCTGGCGCTGCGCCACGAGCAGGCGCAGCTGTTGGGCTTTGCCAACTACGCCGAGCTGTCCCTGGCCCCGAAGATGGCCCGTGACACCGACGAAGTCATGGGCTTCCTGCACGACCTGGCCACCCACGCCGTGCCCCAGGCCCGCGCCGAACTGCAGGAGCTGCGGGACTTCGCCCGCGACAGCGACGGCCTGGAAGACCTCGCCCCCTGGGACCTCATGTACTACGGCGAGAAGCTGCGGGTGGCGCGCTTCGACATCAGCGACGAGGCCCTGAAGCCCTACTTCCCCCTGGAAGGCGTCATCAGCGGCATGTTCCGCGTCGCCGAGAAACTCTTCGACGTGGCGATCGAGCCGGCCCCGGCGGATAACACCTGGCACCCGGACGTGCGCCGTTACGTCATCCGCGATACCGACGGCAGCCCCCGCGCCGAGTGCTACCTCGACCCCTTCGCGCGGCAGAAAAAGCAGGGTGGCGCCTGGATGAACGGCGCCGTGAGCCGCATGGTCATGGCCGGGCGCACGCAGCTGCCGGTGGCTTATCTGGTCTGCAACTTCACGCCGCCGGTGGCGGGCCACCCGAGCCTGCTCACCCACCGCGAGGTGGAGACCCTGTTCCACGAATTCGGCCACGGCCTGCACCACATGCTCACGCGCGTGGACTACCCACCCGTCGCCGGCATCCACGGCGTGCCCTGGGATGCCGTGGAGCTGCCGAGCCAATTTCTCGAGAACTGGTGCTGGGAGCGAGAATCCCTGGATTTGTTTGCGCGTCACCACGAAACCGGCGCCCCCATCCCCCAGGACCTGTTCCAGCGCCTGCTCGACGCCAAGCACTTCCAATCGGCCATGCAGATGGTGCGCCAGCTCGAGTTCTCCCTGTTCGACTTCCGCCTGCACCTGGAATACGACCCGGCCCGGGGTGCACGCGTCTACGACATCCTGGATCAGGTTCGCGACCAGGTCGCCGTGCTCAAGCCGCCGGCCTGGAACCGCTTCGCCCACGGCTTCTCGCACATCTTCGCCGGCGGCTACGCCGCGGGCTATTTCAGCTACAAATGGGCCGAGGTGCTGTCGGCGGACGCCTTCTCGCTGTTCGAAGCGCGCGGCGTCTTCGACCCCGACACGGGCCGCGCCTTCCGCGAGCTGATCCTCGAGCGCGGCGGCTCGGCGGACGCCATGGATCTTTTCACCGCCTTCCGCGGCCGCGAGCCCAGGGTCGATGCCCTACTCCGCCACAGCGGCATCGGCACCGCCGTGCAAGCGGCCGGCGGCGCTGCCGATAGGCAGCAAGCGGACGATGCGCTATAGTATTGGACTGGTTGCAGCGCCGCCTCGCGCCCGCCGCGATCGCGGGTCGGACACCCACGTCCCGGCCCGTTGCAACAACCAGTCCACCGGGGGCCAACCACGCCCCGCACGCGCCCCGCGGGGCGCGCACCAGCACAGGTTCAACGGGAGAGGTGCCGGAGTGGCCGAACGGGCCTGACTCGAAATCAGGTGTACGCGCGAGCGTACCGTGGGTTCGAATCCCACCCTCTCCGCCATCAGCTTTCGCAAGCAACTGAACTGCTTAAGGATTTTTCAGCAAGGCGGCAGCTCGACCCACACTTGAACCCACACTTCGACAGCGCTAGGCGGCTTCGTCGTGCGCTGGTGGCCAATCCGGTGCGTGCGCACCGTCGCCCAATGCCTCGATCGCCTCATGCACGTGGGTGCGCAGGCAATCCTCGATCGGCTTCATGCCATCCAGGCTGACCAGCTCAGGCGCCAGCCGCGCCGGCAGCTGCAGCAGGTGCGTGCGCACCAGCTCAACCTCATGGCTCCAGGCGGCTGTCACCGCTGATGCGTCCAGCAGCTCGCCGCGCTGCTTCGCCAGCCGGGTCTCGACTTCCTCCCGCCGCACCTTGTCCAGCATGGCCCGTTCCTGCATC
>PR_CR_10_Liq_1_inCRDRAFT_1001011_pt1 | contig 16530 bp, 16 predicted proteins | sample PRCRCaboRojoPR_3_FD_10241 | JGI IMG/M metagenome (IMG submission 10241)
CACAGGCGACGATCTGCACCCGCCGGGCGGCGCCGAGCAGCTCGGCGGCCTGGGGCCCCAGCGCCTGCGGCAGCACGTGGCCATCGCTGATGCGGCCCTCGAGTGTCTCGGCCACGGCACGGGACTGTTCGTGGATTTCTTTGGCCATGAAATGCCGATAGCCACCGCGCTCGGCGGCATCCGCAGTGAGCGACGAGGTCTTGACCGGCCGCTCGACCCGCTGGCCCTTGGCATCGAGGATCTCCAGGCGGTCGCGGCGAATATCGGCGATATCCCCTTCCTCGAGGTAGACGAAATCGCGGGTCACCGGCAGCAGGGCCGCCACATCCGAGGCGATGAAATGCTCACCGATGCCGATACCCACCACCAACGGGCTGCCTCGACGGGCGGCGATCAGGCGGCCCGGCTCGTGGCGGCTGATCACGCCGAGCGCGAACGCCCCCTCGAGTCGGGCGGTGACCGCCTTCACGGCGGATAGAAGATCATCACCAGCGGCAAGGCGGTCGTGGATGGCTACCACCACCACTTCGGTGTCCGTTTCGGAGGCAAAGGGATACCCGGCGGCGGTCAACTCACCCCGCAGGGCTTCGTGGTTTTCGATGATGCCGTTGTGGACAATCGCCACATCGTCGCTTGCCATATGCGGGTGGGCATTGGCCTCGGTGGGCGCGCCATGGGTGGCCCAGCGGGTGTGGGCGATGCCAAGCGAGCCGTGGATGGGCTGGCTGGACTGGGCGGTGGCCAGCGCCTCGACCTTGCCCACGGCACGATGACGCTGCAGCCGGGCATCGGCATCCAGCACGGCCAGGCCGGCGGAGTCATAGCCGCGGTATTCCAGACGGCGCAGGCCCTCGAGCAGGATGGGGGAGACCTCGCGCTCGGCCACCGCTGCGACAATTCCGCACATAGAGCTCAGTCTCCGCTTTGCGGGCCGGCGTCGTCCGGCCGCCAGCCCTTGATCTGTCGGGGTCGGGTGGCATCAACGGCCAGGCTGTCGGCGGCCACATCATCGCGCAGGGTGGTGCCCGCGCCGATGGTCACATCGTCGCCTACCTCGATGGGTGCCACCAGGGCGGTGTTCGAGCCAATGAAGACCCGATCACCAATTCGGGTGAGATGCTTGTCGCGGCCGTCATAGTTGCAGGTGATGGTGCCGGCGCCGACGTTCACCCCCTCGCCGATATCGGCATCACCCAGATACGAGAGATGGTTGAGCTTGCTGCCGGTGGCCACCGCCACGTTTTTGGTCTCGACGAAATTCCCCACCCGCACAGCGTCTCCGAGAACGCTGCGGGGACGCAACCGGGCAAACGGACCAATGCGCGCTCCGGTACCGATGTCGCTGGCCTCGATCTCGCAGTGGCCCAGGATCCGGGTGCCGGCGCCGATTCGGGTATCGCGCAACCGGGTGAAGGGGCCGATCTCCACCCCATCTCCCAGCACCACCTCGCCTTCGATGATGACATCGACATCGATGCGGCAGTCCCGACCCGCCGTCAGGCGGCCGCGCAAATCGAACCGCGCCGGGTCGGCGAGGGCCACGCCGTCATCGCGCATCAACCGCTGGGCCGAGCGCCGCTGGCAGGCCCGCTCGACGGCGGCGAGCTGAACCTGGTCGTTGACGCCCTGGACCTCCCAGGGATCGGCGGCCCGCACCCCGTGGACGGCAATGCCGTCGGCCCGGGCCATGGCAATGCAGTCGGTCAGATAAAGCTCGCCCTGGGCATTGCCGGCATCCAGACGGGCCAGCCAGCCGCGCAGTCGGCCGGCGGGCAGGCAGAGGATGCCGGTGTTGATTTCGGTCACCTGGCGCTGCTCGGCGGTGGCATCCTTGTCCTCGACAATGCCGGCGACGGCGCCGTCGGTGTCGCGCAGGATACGGCCATAACCGCTGGGGTCGTCGAGCAACACGCTCAAAAGGGCGGCCTCACGGCCGGCGGCGTCCACCAGTTCGCGCAGGGTGTCGGGTTGGATCAGCGGCACATCGCCGCAGAGCACCAGCACCTGATGGTCATCGGCAATCGCCGGCATGGCCTGGGCGACCGCGTGACCGGTGCCAAGCTGCTCGGCCTGATGGGCCCAGTGCAGGTCGTTATCATCAAATCGGGCCTGGACCTGATCGCCACCATGACCGTGGACGACATGAATGGCCGCCGGTTCGAGGGCCCGGGCCGCGGCCAGGACATGGCCGATCATGGGCTCGCCGGCCACGGGGTGCAGGACCTTGGGCGTTGCGGAGCGCATGCGCTTGCCCTCGCCGGCGGCAAGGACAACGACCGATAGCAGTGGTTTGGGCATGTCGGCTCCTCAAGCAGCTCCGGGCTGCCCGGCCGGGGTCAGCCCTTGTTGGCGGTCTTGCGCAGTTTCTGGATGGTGCGCAGCTGGGCGGCGGCCTCCACCAGCTCGGCCTGGGCCCGGGCGTAGTCGATTTCGCTGGTCTGGTTGGCCAGCGCCTGCTCGGCCCGACGCTGGGCCTCCTTGGCGGCGGCCTCGTCAATGTCCCGGGCCCGGGTGGCGGCATCCGCCAGGATGGTCACCACATGGGGCTGAACCTCCATGGTGCCGCCCGAGACATAATAATGCTGTTCCTCGTCAAACTCATCGCGCACCGTCACCTCGCCGGGCTGGAGCTGGACCAGCATGGGCAGGTGGCGCGGGTAGATGCCCACCTCGCCCTCGGTGGCCCGGGCGAGGATGTAGGAGGCCGTACCCGAGTAGATGGACTCCTCCGCGCTGACGATGTCGATATGCATGGTCATGGCCATAGGGGCGCTACCTTAGAGGTTACGGGCCTTTTCGACGGCTTCGTCGATCGAGCCCACCATGTAGAAGGCCTGCTCGGGCAGGTCGTCATGCTCGCCATCCACAATGGCCCGGAAGCCACGGATGGTCTCCTTGAGCGAGACGTACTTGCCCGGCGATCCGGTGAAGACCTCGGCGACGAAGAACGGCTGCGAGAGGAATCGCTGGATCTTGCGCGCCCGGGTCACCGTCTGCTTGTCCTCTTCGGAGAGCTCGTCCATGCCCAGGATGGCGATAATATCCTGCAGCTCTTTATAACGCTGCAATACCTGCTGGACGTCCTGGGCGGTGTCGTAATGCTCCTGGCCCACCACCTGCGGGTCGAGCTGACGGGAGGTGGAGTCAAGCGGGTCCACCGCGGGGTAGATGCCCAGCTCGGCGATGGAGCGGGCCAGCACCACGGTGGCGTCCAGATGGGCGAAGGTGGTGGCCGGCGACGGGTCGGTGAGGTCGTCGGCGGGCACGTAGACCGCCTGGATGGAGGTGATCGAACCCTTGCTGGTGGAGGTGATGCGCTCCTGCAGGACGCCCATCTCCTCGGCCAGGGTCGGCTGATAGCCCACGGCCGACGGCATGCGGCCGAGCAGCGCCGAGACCTCGACACCGGCGAGGGTGTAACGGTAGATGTTGTCGATGAACATCAGCACGTCACGGCCCTCGTCGCGGAAGTACTCGGCCATGGTCAACCCGGTGAGGGCGACGCGCAGGCGGTTGCCCGGTGGCTCGTTCATCTGGCCGTAGACCAGCGCCACCTTGTCGAGGACGTCCGACTCCTTCATCTCGTGGTAGAAGTCGTTCCCCTCACGGGTCCGCTCACCGACACCGGCGAATACCGAGTAGCCGGAATGCTCGATGGCGATGTTGCGAATAAGCTCCATCATGTTGACGGTCTTGCCCACACCGGCGCCGCCGAACAGGCCGACCTTGCCCCCCTTGGCGAAGGGGCAGAGCAGGTCGATGACCTTGATGCCGGTCTCGAGCAACTCGGTGGAACCGGCCTGCTCTTCGTAGGACGGTGCCTTGCGGTGGATGGGCCAGCTGGTCTCGGCGCCCACATCACCGGCATCATCCACCGGCTCGCCGAGCACGTTCATGATGCGGCCCAGAGTTTTCTCGCCCACTGGCACCGAGATGGGCGCGCCGGTGTTGGTCACCTCGACACCGCGCTGCAGGCCGTCGGTGCTGCCCATGGCGATGGCGCGGACGACCCCGTCGCCGATCTGCTGCTGGACCTCGAGCACCAGCTCACGACTGGCGACCTCCAGCGCGTCATAGACCTTGGGCACGGCATCGCGGGGGAATTCGATATCCACCACGGCACCGATGATCTGGACGACCTTTCCTGAACTCATAGCGCGGATCCTCTTCGCGAAAGCGTTGTATTCGTTTGTTAAGTGCCGTTGACGCTAGACGGCTTCGGCGCCGGCCACGATCTCGGAGAGCTCCGTGGTGATCGCTGCCTGGCGCGCTTTGTTGTAGGCAAGGTTCAAATCATCAATGAGCTTGCCTGCGTTATCCGAGGCCGACTTCATGGCCACCATGCGGGCCGCCTGCTCGCAGGCGATGTTCTCGACCACCGCCTGATAGACGAGCGACTCGATGTAGCGCTCGAGCAGCAGATCCAGCGCCTGCGGCGCCGACGGCTCGTAGATGTAATCCCAGCTGTGCGTGCGCTTGGCCGTCTCGTCGTCGGCGTGCTCCGGCAACGGCAACAGCTGCTCGACCGTCGGGCTCTGGGTCATGGTGTTCACGAACCGGTTGTAGCAGATGTAGACCTGATCCAGCTCACCCTCGGCATACTGATCCATGACCACCTTCACCGTGCCGATGAGATCCTGCAGCGAGGGCGTGTCCCCGAGCTGCGAGACCTCACCGATGACCGGGGCCGACAGCCGGCTGAAGAACTGAATGGCCTTCGAGCCCACCGTGCACAGGCGCGTCTCCTGCCCGGCCTGGTCGTGGTCACGCAGCGCCTTGATGATGGTGCGGAACAGGTTGTTGTTCAGACCACCGCAAAGCCCCCGGTCGCTGGAGACGATGATGTAGCCAACCCGCTTGACCTCGTCGCGGCGGACCAGAAACGGGTGCTGATACTCGGGGTTGGCATTGGCCAGATGGCCGATCACCTGCCGCATCTTCTCGGCATAGGGCAGCGCCGCCTGCATGCGCTGCTGGGCGCCACGCATCTTCGAGGCCGCGACCATCTCCATGGCCGTGGTGATTTTCTGCGTGTTGCTCACACTCTTGATCTGAGTGCGGATTTCCTTTGCGCCGGACATGCCCTTATTCCCGTCCTGTTACCAGGTGCCGTTGGCTTTGAAGTCATCCAGGGCCTTTTTCAGCTGGCTCTGGATCTCGTCGCTGTAGTCGCCGGTCTCGTTGATCTGCTTGACCAGATCGGCGTAGTTGTTGGCGACATACTGATGCAGCGCCCCTTCGAAATTGCCCACCTGCTTGAGCTCGAGCTCGTCGAGGTAGCCTTCGTTGAGTGCGTAGAGCGAGATGGCCATGAACGCCACCGAAAGCGGTGCGTACTGCCCCTGCTTGAGGATTTCCATCGCCCGCTGACCGCGCTCGAGCTGCTTGCGGGTGGACTCGTCCAGGTCCGAGGCAAACTGCGCGAAGGCCGCCAGCTCGCGGTACTGCGCCAGGGCCAGGCGGATGCCACCGCCCAGTTTCTTGATGACCTTGGTCTGGGCCGAGCCACCAACACGCGAGACCGAAAGACCGGCGTTGATGGCCGGACGCACGCCGGCGTTGAAAAGGTCGGTCTCGAGGTAGATCTGCCCGTCGGTGATGGAGATGACGTTGGTGGGCACGAATGCCGAGACGTCACCGGCCTGGGTCTCGATGATCGGCAGCGCCGTCAGCGACCCGGTCTTGCCTTTGACCTCGCCGTTGGTCAGGCGCTCCACCTCATCGGCGTTAATGCGCGCGGCGCGCTCGAGCAGCCGTGAATGGAGGTAGAACACATCACCCGGGAAGGCCTCACGGCCCGGCGGGCGACGCAGCAGCAGCGAGACCTGACGGTAGGCCACGGCCTGCTTGGAGAGGTCGTCGTAAATGATCAGGGCGTCTTCGCCGCGGTCGCGGAAGAACTCGCCCATGGTGCAGCCGGCATAGGGGGCGATGAACTGCAGCGCCGCCGACTCGGCCGCCGAGGCCGCCACCACGATGGTGTGCTCCAGCGCGCCGTGCTCTTCGAGCTTGCGCACCACGTTGGCGATGGAGGAGGCCTTCTGGCCCACCGCCACGTAGATGCACTTAATGCCGGTGCCCTTCTGGTTGATGATGGCATCCACCGCCACCGCGGTCTTACCGGTCTGACGGTCACCGATGATCAGCTCACGCTGGCCCCGGCCCACCGGCACCATCGAGTCGACGGCCTTGAGACCGGTCTGCACCGGCTGATCCACGGACTGCCGCGCGATCACGCCGGGGGCGACCTTCTCCACCGGGGCGGTGACATCGGCCTTGATCGCGCCCTTGCCGTCAATCGGCTCACCCAGGGCGTTGACCACCCGACCCAGCAGGGCCTCGCCGATCGGCACTTCGAGGATGCGACCGGTGGTCCGCACCGCGTCGCCCTCGCTCAAGTGCGAGTAATCGCCCAGGACCACGGCGCCAACCGAGTCGCGCTCGAGGTTGAGGGCCATGCCGTAGGTCTCGCCGGGGAACTCCAGCATCTCGCCCTGCATGGCGTCGCTGAGCCCGTGGATGCGGACGATGCCATCGGTAACGCTGACCACCGTCCCCTCGTTACGGGCCTCGGCCACCGCATCGAAGTTCTCGATGCGCTGTTTGATCAGATCGCTGATTTCGGTGGGATTAAGTTGCATCAAATCTGTCCTCTTAACGGCTGATGGCGCCGGTCAGGCTGGCGAGACGGCCCCGCACCGATCCATCGATGACCATGTCGCCGGCGCGAACGATCGCACCGCCAATGAGTGTTTCGTCGACCCGCGCATCCAGGCTGACCGTCCGGTCCAGACGCTTCGACAGCGCGGCGGCGACCCGGTCGCGGACCGCATCATCCACCGGCTGGGCGGTCACCAGCTCGGCATCGAGGGTGCGCTCGTGCCGGGCCCGCAGCTCGTCGTACTGACGGCGGATTTCCGGCAACACCCCGATGCGGTCGCGTTCGACGAGCAGACGGATAAAGTTGCGCTGCTGGAGGTCCAGCGACTCGCCGCACACCTCAAGGATGAAACCGGCCTTCTGCTCGGCCTCGACCCTGGGGTTGCGCAGCAGGGCATCCACCCGTTCGTCGGCGACCACCGCCGCGGCATTGGCCAGCCCATCGGCCCAGCCCGCCAGGGCATCGGCCCCGCGCGCCAGATCGAATGCGGCCTCGGCGTAGGGGCGGGCAACCGTGGTTTCCTGCGCCATGACTGCCTCAGACCTGCTCGGCCAGTTCGTCGAGCATCTTCTGGTGGGCCTTGGCGTCCACCTCGCGCTCGAGGATGCGGCTGGCACCCAGGATCGCCAGATCGGAGACCTGGCGCCGGAGCTCGGCCCGGGCCTGGCTCACCTCCTGCTCGATGCGGGCGTCCGCTGCGGCCTTTTCACGCTCGGCAACGGCCCGGGCCTCTTCGCGCGCCTCATCAACGATCGCCGCCCCCTGTCGGTTGGCTTTCTCGATGATCTCGGCCGCCTGTGCCTTGGCCTCACGGATGTGCTCGGCACCCTTTTCCTTGGCGAGCTCCAGCTCGTGCTGGCTGCGCTCGGCCGAGGCCAGGCCATCCGCGATCCGCTTCTCGCGCTCGCTCATGGCCTGCTTGATGGGTGGCCAGACGAACTTCATGGTGAACAGGATGAACACCGTGAAGGTGATCATCTGTCCGATCAGCGTTGCGTTAATGCCCACGGTCTACTCTCCGATATCTGCCCGGTGGCAGGGATACGCGTTAACCCGGCCGTTCAGCTGAGCGCGCCCAGCAGCGGGTTGGCGAACATCAAAAGCGCAGCGAAGGCCACACCGATGATCGACAGCGCGTCGAGCAGGCCGGCGACGATGAACATGCGGACCTGCAGCACACCGGCAACCTCGGGCTGGCGGGCGATGCCCTCCAGGAACTTGCCGCCCAGCATGCCGAAGCCGATGCTGGTGCCGACCGCCGCAAAGGCAAAAATCAGTCCGATGGTGATGGCGGTGAACGCCTGGACCTGAGCGATAGCTTCCATGATTCCTCCAGTAAGGGTCGTCTAAGTTAAAACCGTCAAACCACGGGCCGGTGATCCACCGACGCGTTAGTGTTCCTCGTAGGCAAGGCTCAGATACACGATCGTGAGCACCATAAAGATAAACGCCTGAAGCGGGATGACCAGAATATGGAAAATCGCCCAGGCGACACCCGGAATCCACTGCGCCCAGATGGGCAGCAGCGCGATCAGGATAAAGATGATCTCGGCGGCGTAGAGGTTGCCGAATAGCCGCATCCCCAGGGACACCGGCTTGGCAATCATCTCGACGATGTTGAGCATCAGGTTGGCCGGCCACAGCAACGGGTGGCTGCCAAAGGGATGGCAGAAGAGCTCTTTGCCGAAGCCCTTACCGCCCTTGCCCTTGATGCTGTAGATAATGATCAGCGCGAGCACCGTCAGCGACAGGCCGAAGGTGGCGTTCATGTCGGCCGAGGGCAGGATACGCACGTATTCGATGCCCACCAGCTTGAGCAGTTCAGGGAATAGATCCACGGGGATCAAGTCCATCAGATTCCAGAACAGCACCCAGACAAAAATGGTCAGCCCGAGCGGGGCGACAAAGTCTTTGGGGCCGTGGAAACTCTCGCTGACCTGTTTGTCGACGAATTCGACACAGGCCTCAACCGCTGTCTGAATGCCGCTGGGCGCCTCGACACTGGCCTTGCGGGCGACGGCATAGAAGATGCCCAGAAAGACAAGCCCCAGGATCCAGGATACGGCCAGGGTATCGATATGCACGGTCCAGAACCCCTCACCGACGGTCAGGTGCTCCAGATGATGCGTGACGTATTCGGTCGCCGATCCGCTCGCCATAACGTTGCCGAACCCCTTGTTCGCAAAAGCTCTAGTCGATGTCGCCCAGTAACACCAGGCCGTAGGCAGCCAGGGTAAGGGCCAGCGTGATCACCAATGCGGCCGCGTGATCGTCAAACGCGCGCACAGCGACAAAAATGAGCGCCGTGCCCAGGAGGAGCTTCATGGTCTGCGTGCGGTAAAACGCCCCCAGTATCGCCCGGGGCTCGCGCTCTCCTGCACTGCGCAGCGACCAACGCACGGCGACAAAAAACGTCATGAAAACGCTGATGCCGGCGCCGGCAATCGCGGCGAGACCTGCCTGAACCCCGCCAACAACCACCCAAAGGGCCGCTGAAGCCACTCCGATCGCCGCCTGCAGCCGGATCACCCGGCTTGCAGCTTTTTTCAGAGACATATCGCTCTGGCAGACGACCGCAAAATTGCGCGGAGTATAAAGAACTCAACGATGGGCTTCAACGGATATGCTCCAGAATGCCGTCGAGCTCGTCGAGGCTGTTGTAGCGGATGACCAGACGGCCCTTGCCCTTTTGCCCGTGCTCAATCCTGACCGCCGCCCCCAGCCGGTCTGCCAGATCCTCCTGCAGCCGCCGTACATTGGGGTCCTCCACCGGGGCTTCGCGGTGGGTGTCACCGGCCTGCATGCGCCGCACCAGTGCCTCGGTCTGGCGCACGGTCAGCCCCTGGGCCACCACCCGCGCGGCGGCCTCGCCCTGGGCGGCCTCATCAAGGGCCAGAAGCGCCCGGGCATGCCCCATCTCGAGNTCGCCCCGGGNGATATGCGCTTTGACCGCCGGGCCCAGATCCAGCAGCCGCATCAGGTTACTGACCCCCACCCGCGAGCGGCCGACCGCCTCGGCCACCGCCTGATGGGTCATGCCGAACTCCTCGGTCAGCCGCTTGAAGGCGCTGGCCTCTTCCAGCGGATTGAGATCCTCGCGCTGGATGTTCTCGATCAACGCCACCGCCACCGCCATCTCATCCGGGATGTCCCGGACGATCGCCGGTATCTCCTCGAGCTCGGCCAGCTGCGCCGCCCGCCAGCGGCGTTCACCGGCGATGATCTCGTACTGCTCGCCATCCGGCAGGGGCCGGACCACGATGGGCTGGACCACCCCCTGGGCGCGAATGGAATGCGCGAGCTCCTGGAGGGCGGCCGGATCAAACTCGCGACGCGGCTGATAACGGCCGCTGGTCAACGCATCCAGCGGCAGATCGCGCAGATCGGCGGCCTCTGCCCCGCTGCCTGCTTCGCCGGCCGACTCGCCCAGCAGGGCATCCAGGCCACGGCCCAGTCCTCGTCGACGCTGACTCATCGCACGCCTCCTTTTGCTTGACCCGACGCCCCCTGGCGACGCAAAAGCTCCGAGGCGAGGGCCATGTAGGCCACCGCGCCGCGCGAGCTGCGATCGTACTGAAGCACCGGCAGACCGTGGCTGGGCGCTTCGGCCAGCCGGACATTGCGGGGGATCTGGGTGCGATAGACCTGGTCGGGGAAATGGGCCAACAGCTGAGCACCCACCTGGGTGGCCAGGTTGTTGCGCCCATCGAACATGGTCCGGACCAGTCCCTCGATGGCCAGATCGGGATTGACCGTCTGACGGACCCGCTCGATGGTATCCAGCAGGGCACTCAGCCCCTCCAGCGCGTAGTACTCGCACTGAATCGGGATGAGCACGCCGTGGGCCGCCACAAAGGCGTTGACGGTGAGAATGCTGAGCGCTGGCGGGCAATCGATGAGGATGTAGTCATAGTCATCGATGATGGGCGCCAGGGCCTGCTGCAGCCGGCGCTCCCGGCCTTCACCGGCTTCCATCAGGCTGACCTCGGCGGCGGTCAGATCGCCATTGGCGGGCATCACATCAAAACCGGGCTCGAGCTCGCGGCAGCAGACCATCTGCGCCGTCGCCTCGCCGGTCAACAGCTCGTAGTTGCTCACCGCCACCGCGTCCTTGTCGAGCCCGGCCCCCACGGTGGCGTTGCCCTGGGCGTCGAGATCCACCAGCAACACGCGCCGACCGTTACTGACCAGCGAAGCGGCCAGATTGACGCAGGTGGTGGTCTTGCCGACACCGCCCTTTTGATTGGCAATGGCCAGTATCCGTGCCATGGAACTATCCTGTGACGGGCGTTGTGCCCTTCATGATCAGCAAATGCCGCTCGGCCTCAAGCCCCGGGACCCGAAGCGGCTGCCAGGTGGATGATACGCCGGCGGCATCCAATCCCGCCAACTCTTCGCCCTGACGCTGGCCTTTCATCGCCAGCGCCACCCCCTCGGGATGCAGCAGGCGCGCCACGCCGTGCCAGAACCCGGCGGCGTCGGTAAACGCCCGACAGATCACCGCCTCATACCGCCGCGTGGGCTCGTAGGCCTCGAGACGCCGGTGGACAATCTCGACATTGGCAAGCCGTTGCTCCAGCACCACCTGTCGGAGAAAGCGGACCTTTTTGCCGTTCGACTCCAGCAGGACCACCGCCCGATCAGGCTGGGCGATGGCAAGGGGAATGCCCGGCAGACCCGGTCCCGTGCCCACATCAAGCAGCCGGCCGGCGGGCAGCCAGGGCAGCACGGCCAGGCTGTCGAGCAGATGCCGGGCCACCATGGCGTCGGGGTCGCGCACCGCCGAGAGGTTGTAGACGCGATTCCATCTTGCCAGCAGATCACGGTACGCCAGAAGCGGCATCGCCAGCGCCGGGTCCAGGTCGAGCCGGCGCAATCCGTGCCCAAGTCCATCATCCATCATCGGCTGGGCCGCTGCTAGGCGCTCTGGCGCTGCTCGCCGCGCTGCAGATGCACCAGCAGCAAGGACACCGCCGCCGGGGTCACACCGGGGATGCGGGCCGCCTGGCCCAGGGTCGCGGGCCGGTGGTGGGTGAGCTTTTCCTGCACCTCGCGGGACAGGCCGGCGACCCGGGCATAGTCCAGATCGGCAGGCAGGGCCCGGTCCTCGTAGCGGCTCTGCTTTTCGACCTGGGCGGCCTGGCGCTGGAGATAACCCTCGTAGCGGGCCGCAATGGTGACCTGCTCGCGCACCCGCGGATCCGCCGCCGCTTCGCCCGCCGCAGACAGCGCGGCGAGATCGTCGTAGCTGATTTCGGGGCGACGCAACAACGCCATCAGGCTCTGCTCGCGCCGCAGCGGTTTGCCCAGGCACGTGGCGCCATGGTCATCACCCAGATCCGCCGGGCGGATGATGGTCTGCTCGAGGCGCCGGCGCTCGCGATCGATGGCGTCACGGTAGGCACAGAAGGCCTGCCAGTCGCCCTCGTCGATCAATCCGTAGTCGCGGGCGACGGGCATCAAGCGCAGATCGGCGTTGTCCTCGCGCAGCTGCAACCGGTATTCGGCCCGCGATGTGAACATGCGATAGGGCTCGCTGGTGCCGCGGGTGGTGAGATCATCCACCAACACCCCCAGATAGGCCTCGTGCCGTGCCGGCACCCAGGGCGCCATCTCGCGGCCGTGGGCGACGGCATTGATGCCGGCGAGCAGCCCCTGGGCGCCCGCTTCCTCGTAGCCGGTGGTGCCGTTGATCTGTCCGGCCAGAAAAAGACCGGGCAGATGCAGGCTCTGCAGGCTGGGGTGGAGATCGCGGGGGTCGAGGTAGTCGTACTCGATGGCATAACCCGGCCGGGTGATCCGCGCCCCGGCAAGCCCGTCGATGGAGCGCACCATGGCGATCTGGGTGTCGAAGGGCAGGCTGGTCGAGATGCCGTTGGGATAGACCTCGCGGCTATCGAGCCCCTCGGGTTCGAGAAAGATCTGATGCCCGTCCCGATCGGCAAACCGGACGACCTTGTCCTCGATGGACGGACAGTAGCGTGGGCCCACCCCCTCGATCTCGCCGCTGTACATGGGCGAGCGATGCAGCGCCTTGCGGATATGCTCGTGGGTGACGGGGTTGGTGTGGGTGATATGGCAGCTCACCGACCGGGGGTGCTCGTCACCCCGGCTCCAGCGCGAGAAGTAGGGCGCCGGTGAATCGCCGGGCTGCTCGGTCAAGGCCCGATAATCGATGCTCGCGGTATCGATGCGCGGTGGCGTTCCGGTCTTCAGCCGATCAACGCGCAGGGGCAGCGCCCGCAGCCGCTCGGCGAGGGCGATGGACGGCGCATCCCCGGCACGGCCGCCGCGGCGATTGTGATCGCCGATATGAATCCGCCCCCCCAGAAAGGTGCCGACGGTGAGCACCACCGCGGTGGCCCGCAGGGCGAGCCCCATGCCGGTGACCACACCGCGGACGGTGCCGCGCTCGACGATCAGATCATCGACGGTGTCCTGAAAAAGGCTCAGATGCGGCTGTTCGTCGAGGATGGCGCGCACCGCCTGACGATAGAGATTGCGATCGGCCTGGGCCCGTGTGGCGCGCACCGCCGGGCCCTTGCGCTGATTGAGCACCCGAAACTGTATGCCGGCGCGGTCGATGGCCCGGCCCATGACACCGCCCATGGCGTCGATTTCGCGCACCAGATGGCCCTTGCCAATGCCCCCGATGGCCGGGTTGCAGCTCATCTGCCCGATGGTATCCAGGCTCTGGGTCAGTAGCAGGGTATGGGCGCCCATACGGGCCGCGGCATGGGCCGCCTCGGTACCGGCATGTCCGCCGCCCACCACGATGACATCGTATTGGCTTTGGCTGTCCATCGAAATCAATCACTTGCCTATGCAAAACGTAGAGAATATCCGACCGAGCAGATCCTCGGTAGTGACCGCCCCGGTAATCTGCCCCAGGCTATCCTGCGCACAGCGCAGTGACTCGGCCACCAGCTCTTCGCCATGCCCCGCGCGGGCCGCCGAGACCGCTTCGTCAATAGCGGCCGCCGCCTCATCCAGCGCCTGCAGGTGGCGGCGGCGGGCGGTGAAGACCGCCTCATCACCGGCCCGCACCCCCAGCCCCCCGCGCAGATGCGATTTAAGCCCGTCCAGCCCGGCGCCGGTGAGCGCCGAGACCGCCACACCGTCGTCCCCTACCCCCGGCGGGCGATGGGTGAGATCGATCTTGTTGTACACCCGGGTCAGCGCGGCGGCGGAGGCCGGCCAGGCCGCGCCCAGGCCATCGTCTTCATCCGGGTTTCGATCATCCACCACCAGCAGGATATGGTCGGCCTCGGCCATGGCCTGATGGGCCCGGCGGATCCCTTCGGCCTCCACCACATCGGCGCCGGTTCTCAGCCCGGCGGTATCCATGACCTGCACCGGCAATCCGTCCAGGTGCAGATGGGCGTCGAGCACATCACGGGTGGTCCCGGCCAGCTCGGTGACAATGGCCGCATCCCGCCCCAGCAAGGCGTTCATCAGGCTGGATTTGCCCGCATTGGGCGCACCGGCGATGACTACCCGGGCGCCCTCCTGGAGCTGCTGACCGCTGCGGGCCGCCTCGCGGGCCGCACGAACCGCCTCGCCCACCGCCTCGATGCGGTCGGCCAGACGGTCGATGGCAAGCCCATCCAGGGGCTCGTCGATAAAATCGATGCTCGACTCCAGATGCACCCGCAATTCGGTGAGCTGCTCGACCAGATCCTGGATCCGGTGGGCAAACGCCCCTTCGAGCGAGCGCATGGCCGCGCTGGCGGCCGCCTCGCTGCCGGCGGCGATGAGATCGGCGATGGCCTCGGCCCGGGTGAGGTCCATCCGGCCGTTGAGAAAGGCCCGCTGGCTGAATTCCCCGGGCTCGGCAAGCGATGCCCCCAGCTCGATGAGTCGCCGCAAAAGGCGATCCATGACCACCGGCCCGCCGTGGCCGTGGAACTCGGCCACATCCTCGCCGGTAAAGGAATCCGGTCCCGGGAACCACAACACCAGTCCCTGATCCAGCGGTTCGCCATCGGCATCGCGAAAGGTGCGAAGGCTTGCGGTGCGCGGTTCGGGCAGGCGGCCGGCGAGCCCGGTGAGGCAATCCCCAGCCGCCTCGCCGGAGACCCGAATCACCCCGATGCCGCCACGGCCCGGAGGCGTTGCGATCGCACAGATCGTCCCGTCAGGCATTCGCCTTCTTGCCGTCCGCCTCGATGCGGCGGGTGATCACCCACTGCTGCAGGATCGAGAGCGTGTTGTTGGTCACCCAGTAGAGCACCAGCCCGGCCGGGAAGAACATAAAGAACACGGTGAACACCACCGGCAGGCCCATCATGATCTTCTGCTGGATGGGGTCCATGGGGGCGGGGTTGAGCTTTTGCTGCAGGAACATGGTCAGCCCCATGAGCAATGGCAGCACGTAGAACGGATCCCGCACCGACAGATCCTGGATCCAGAGCACCCACGGCGCCTGGCGCAGCTCGACGCTTTCGAGCAGCACCCAGTACAGCGCAATGAACACCGGGATCTGGATGAGGATGGGCAGACAGCCACCCAGCGGATTGACCTTTTCCTTTTTGTAGAGCTGCATGAGCTCCTGGTTCATCTGCTGCTTGTCATCGCTGTAGCGCTCGCGCAGCTTCTGCATCTCGGGCTGGAGCTTGCGCATCCGTGCCATCGAGCGATAGCTGGTCTCGGAGAGCTTGTAGAAAACCAGCTTGATCCCGAAGGTCAGCAGGATGATCGACCAGCCCCAGTTGCCGACCACGCCGTGGATCCAGTCCAGGGCGATGAATAGCGGCTTGGAGATGATGGTCAGCCAGCCGTAGTCGACGGTGAGCTCCAGGCCCTCGGCGATGGCATCCAGCCGATCCTGCTCTTTGGGGCCGACGAAAAGGCGGTTCTCGAAAACCACCTGCTCGCCACTGGCGGCGGTCTGCCAGGGTGAACTCTGGCCGAGGATGTATTCGCCGTTGCTCACCCGCGAGTAGTAGCGCAGGTTCTCGTCGCGAGGCGGAACCCAGGCGGCGAGGAAATAATGCTGGATCATGGCCAGCCAGCCGTTGTCGATATCCCGCGAGAGGTCCTCGTCTTCCATATCGCCAAAGCTGATCTTGTTGTACTTATCTTCGGGGCTGTAGATCACACCGCCGGTGTAACTGGCCGCGCCCAGAAAGCCCGGGCCCTCGGTCTGCGCGCTGCGACGCAGCTGGTTGTACTGATAGCCCCGCCAGGGGGTATCGGTGGGGTTGGTGACTTCGTGCACCACGCGGACCACGTAGCTGTCCCGCTCGAAGATGTACCGCCGGGTGATGACCACCCCGGTGGGCGACTGCCAGCGAAGCGGCACCGTCAGACGATCGGCATCCCCTTCGAGGACGTATTCCCCGGCCTCGGCCTGCCAACGGGCCTGATGATCGGGGGCGTCAACGCCATCGCCCACCAGCCCGGTCTGGGCCATGAAAAGCGGATCGGCCGGGGCCATCAACTGGAAAGGCGTTGGATCGGACTCGGAGACCGTGTGGTCGAGCAACCGGGCCGATGTGACATTGCCCCCGGCCAGCGGAATCCGCACGTCAAGCAGGTCCGTCTGCACGCGGATAACGTCGGTCTGCGCCGTGGCGGCCGCCTGGGCCGATTCACCCACCGGTGTGCGGTCGTCGCCACCGGCCTCGGGCACCGGCGATTCGGCCCCGGGCGCTGCCGGGCTCTGCGCGGTCGCCGGGGCCTCGCTCTCGGCCTGGGGGGCGGGCTCGACCGCGGCGTTCTGCGGGCCGTAGTCCTGTTGCCAGGCGCTCCAGATCAGCAGCATGACCAGCGCCAGGGCGACGAACAGAAACATTCGCTGGGTTTCCATCATGAGTGGCGACTCGCAGTATCGGTGCCCGGCACAGGATCAATGCCGCCGGGGCTCA
>PR_CR_10_Liq_1_inCRDRAFT_1001012_pt1 | contig 16528 bp, 10 predicted proteins | sample PRCRCaboRojoPR_3_FD_10241 | JGI IMG/M metagenome (IMG submission 10241)
TACGACAAGCCGATCCTGGACAATCTCACCCGCCCGGAGGCCGCCCGGGAGATCCGCGACGGGCTGCGCAATCTCTACTCCGTCATCAAGGACAGCGACGCCCACATCCGCTTTGCGTTCCTGATGGGCGTATCGAAGTTCAGCAAGGTCAGCCTGTTCTCGGGGCTGAACAACCTCAAGGACATCACCATCGATGCGCGCTACTCGGCCATCTGCGGCTACACCGAGGCGGACCTGGACCAAGTCTTCGCGCCGGAGCTGGCGGGGCTGGACCGCGCGCAGATCCGCGACTGGTACAACGGCTACAGCTGGACCGGCGAGGCGGTCTACAACCCCTTCGATGTACTGCTGCTGTTCGATGCCCGCCAGTTCCGGCCCTGGTGGTTCGAGACAGCGACGCCGACCTTCCTGGTGGACCTGCTGCTGGAGCGGCAGGTCTACCTGCCGCAGCTCGGGCATCTGCAGAGCGATGCCGCCCTGCTCTCCAGCTTCGATGTCGGGCATATTGCCGTCGAGGCGCTGCTGTTTCAGGCCGGCTATCTGACCATCGCGCGCGAGGAGCAGCGCTTCGGCGAGTATTGGTATCAGCTGCGCTACCCGAACCGGGAGGTGTACCAGAGCCTCAACAACAGCCTGCTCAAGGCCTGGACACCCGGCGGGGCAACCACATTGGGCAATAAGCAGCGCTTAGGCGAGCTGCTGCTCAAGAACGACTTCGCCGGGATGGAGGCGCTGTTCACCGCCTTTTTCGCAGGCATCCCAAATGATTGGTACCGCAACAACCCCATCGCCCGCTACGAAGGCTACTACGCCAGCGTCTTCTATGCCTACTTCGCCTCCCTCGGCCTGGACCTGACGCCGGAAGAATCGAGCAACGCCGGGCGTCTGGACCTGGCGCTGCGCTTCAACGGGCAGGTGTATCTGTTCGAATTCAAGGTGGTGGAGCTGGCGCCAGAGGGACGCGCCTTGCAGCAGCTCAAGGATGCGGGGTCTGCGGACAAGTACCGGGCAGCGGGCGTGCCACTGCATTTGATCGGCGTCGAATTCAGCCGCGAGCGCCGGGCACTGGTGGAATTCGAAGTGGAGCACATCGCACCGGCGGCGCAGTGAGATGCCGCCGGCGCCGGCACGCCGTCCAGGCGAAGGGAGGCCTGATTGACCTCCTCCGTGTGCCAGGCGCAGCCTGCCTAGTCCCGCAGTCCAGGCTCGCCAGCTCGAACAGCACCGCCACCCAGCACGACACGGACTCGCTGGCGAAGAATACCTGGACTGGGAACCGGCACACTTCGAGGACATTGCGGGGAAAAGGGGGCGTACAAGGGCGCCAAGCAGCTCAACTTCGACCAGATCCCGCTGGAGCAGGCCGGCCACTACGCCGCCGAGGACGCCGACATCGCCCTGAAGCTCCACCGCGGGCTGTGGCCGAAGATCGAGGTCGTTCCGCCCATCGCGTCGGTCTATCAGTACATCGAGTTGCCGCCGTGGCGTCGGGCCAGGACATCCACCGCGCCACCGCCGCCGAGCGCACCGCCATCAATGCCCCCGTGCAGGGCGCCGCCGAGCTCGCGGTGCCGCTCATCGCCGATACGGGTGTGGGGGATAATTCGGATGAGGCGCACTGATCCTGACGCTGAGCCGAACACGGGGCCGGAGCATCGTCCCGCCGAGCGGCTTCGCCATGCGCAGCCAGCCCGGCATGCGCTCCGGCTGTGCTTACGGGCCGCGCGTGGCATACTATAAAGTATGATCATCGACCCACCGCCGCTGTCCAGACAAAGTCTCGCGCCGCGAAGGCCGGGCCTGAGCAAGGCAGGTCGCAGCTCGTCGTTGCCGCTGGGTACGTGCAGTGCCGCCGGGCGCGCGTCGACGTGAGCACGCCTGATCCCGGGTCAGTCGGCCCCACTATGGCGGGGGACCTCGCCGAAGGCCCGGAGCTCAGTGTCGTGGTCCCCTGCTTCGACGAGGCTGCGATCATTGAGCAGAGCCACCGTCGGCTGCGGGACGTGCTGGACGCGGTCACCGGGCTGCGCTGGGAGGTGCTCTACATCGACGACGGCAGCCGCGACGCGACACTGCCCCTGCTGCGTGCGCTCCAGGCCGCCGATCCGCGGGTGCGCGTGCTGGCGCTGTCGCGCAATTTCGGCCATCAGATCGCGGTAAGCGCCGGGCTGGACGCGGCGGCGGGCCGGGCGGTGGTGCTCATCGACGCAGACCTACAGGACCCGCCGGCGCTGATCCCGGACATGCTCGAGCGCTGGCGCAGCGGCGCCGACGTGGTCTACGGTGAGCGCGAGGCACGCGCCGGCGAGACCCGCTTCAAGCGCGTGTCCGCAAGCCTGTTCTACCGGCTGATGAACCGGCTCTCCACGACGCCGATACCGGTGGACACAGGCGATTTCCGCCTCATGGACCGCCGCGTAGTGGATGCGGTGCTGGCCATGCCGGAGCGCGACCGCTTCCTGCGCGGCATGGTCGCCTGGACGGGGTTCCGGCAGGAACCCATCCGTTACCGGCGCGAGGCGCGCACAGGCGGCGAGACCAAGTACTCAATGCGACGCATGCTGCGGTTTGCGGTGGACGGACTCTTGTCGTTCTCCCTGCTGCCTTTGCGGCTCGCGGTCTACCTGGGGCTGCTGGCATCGGCGCTGGCGCTGCTCGGCATCCTCTATGCCCTGGCGCTGCGGCTGTTCACTGACATCTGGGTGCCCGGCTGGACGCTGCTGTTCATTGCCGTGCTCTTTCTCGGCGGCGTGCAGCTGCTCTCCCTCGGTGTCATCGGCGAGTACCTCGGCCGCGTCTACTGGGAGGTGAAGCGCCGGCCGCTGTACCTGGTGAAGGAGCGGCTCGGGTTCGATCCGCCGCGGCAGAGGCGAGCGTGAACGCGCGCCCGGAGCACAGGGCCAGTTTGGCCCGGTGGTTGAAGCCGGCAGCCGGTCTGCTGGTGACGGCGGTGTTTCTGTGGCTGATCCTCCGACAGGTGGACCCAGGCGCAGTCGCCGCCGTCGTCGGCGACCTCGCGCTGCCCTGGCTTGCGGCGGCGCTGCTGCTGCTGGCCGGCGACTATGCGCTGCGCATCCTGCGCTGGTGGTGGATGCTGCGGGTGCTGACACCGACGCTGCCGGCCGGCGCCTGTGTCTGGCCCTATCTCAGCAGTATTGCGGTCAACAATGTGCTGCCGTTGCGCGCCGGCGATGCGCTCAGGGCCTTCGGTTTCCGCCGCGAGCTGCACTCTCCCGCCATGCGGGTGCTCGGCACCCTGGTGCTGGAGCGGCTGTTGGACATGACGACACTGCTGGCGCTGTTCTTCGTCGGGCTGCTCGCGGTGCCCACAGACCTGTTCCCGCAGGCCATCACGGTCTCCGCGGCCTGGCTCGTCGGCACCACGGCGCTCGCGCTTGGGCTGTTGCTGGTGCTTGCGCCAAGGCTGCCCGCCCTGCTCCAGCGCCTGGCGGCGCAACCGGCCTTGGCGGCGCATGGCTGGTCGGAGCGGGTGCAAGGCTGGGGACAGCACTTCATCGAGACCTTCGCGGTGCTGCGCCGGCCGGCGGATGTGCTGGCGCTGCTCGGGCTGTCGCTGCTGATCTGGCTGCTGGAGGCGGGGGTGCTCGGCAGCGTCGCGCTCGCGCTCGGGGCCTCCGCAGGCGCGGGGGCTGCCTTGTTCGCGATGGCGACGGGCACGCTGTCCACCCTGATCCCGAGCTCGCCCGGCTACGTCGGCACCTTCGATTACTTTACCCTGACCGCGCTTATGGCCTACGCCGTGCCGCAGACGCAGGCGGCCGCCATCGCCTTGACGGTGCACGCGGTGCTGTGGATGCCGCTGACACTGCTCGGACTGGGCTACCTGCTGGTGCGCGGCCAGGGCTTCGTGGCCGGCGCCATCGCCGCCCGCACCGAGACAAGGCTTGCAGAATGAAGACGACGGCACAGGGCGCACCGCATGTCGGCATCATCGGCGGCGGTTTCTGCGGACTCGCCGCGGCCTATGAGCTGGGCCGGCGCGGCGTGCGCGCGACGGTGCTCGAGCAGGACGCGGAAGTCGGCGGGCTCGCCGGCAGCTTCGACGTGGGCGGCGAGCAACTGGAGAAGTTCTACCACCACTGGTTCACCAACGACGTGCATGTCATGGAGCTGGTCGAGGCGCTCGGCGCCGCCGATCAGGTGCTGCTGCGCCCCACGCGCACCGGCATGTACTACGCGAACCGGTTCTTCAAGCTGTCCACCCCGCTGGACCTGTTGCGCTTCTCCGCACTGCCCTTCCCTGACCGCATTCGCCTGGGACTCCTCGCGCTGCGCGCGCGCCGCGTGGGTGACTGGCGGGGGCTGGAGCAGCGCTCCGCGGCCGCCTGGCTGCGCGACCTGGGCGGTGAGCGCGTCTACCGCGTCGTCTGGGAGCCGCTGCTGCGCGGCAAGTTCGGCGCTGTCGCCGACGAGGTCTCGGCGGTGTGGATCTGGAACAAGCTCAAGCTCCGCGGCGGCAGCCGCGGCAAGGGCGGCGCGGAGCAGCTCGCATACTTTCGCGGCGGCTTCGCGGCGCTCGCGGAGCGCCTCGCGGCAGCCATCGCCGAACAAGGAGGTCGGGTGCAGACAGCGACGACCGTGAGGGGGATCGATGTCACCGAAGGGCGCGTCATGGCCATCGACACCACTGCCGGATGCACCGCCGTGGACGCGGTCATCGCCACGCCGGCCCTGCCGATCATCGCCGATCTGCTGGCCCCGCACGTGGACCCAGGCTACCTCGCCCGGCTGCGGCGCATCCGCTACCTCGCCAACCTCTGCGTGGTGCTGGAGCTGGACCGCAGCCTGTCGGAGACCTACTGGCTCAACGTCAACGACCCGGACTTCCCCTTCGTCGGCGTCATCGAGCATACCAATTTCGAGCCGGTGGACAGCTACGGCGGGCGCCGCATCGTGTATCTGTCCAAGTACCTGCCTGAGGACAACGCACTGTACGGCATGGACGACGCGGCAGTGGCGGACTTCACGCTGGAGCACCTGGGGCGCATGTTTCCGGATCTGCGACCCGATTGGGTGCGCGCCGCGCATGTCTGGCGTGCGCGCTTCGCGCAGCCCATCGTGGAGCGCGGCTATACCAATCTGATCCCGGCGCGGGATACGCCGATCAGGGGCCTCAAGCTCGCCACCATGGCGCAGATCTATCCAGAGGACCGAGGCACCAACTACGCGATCCGCGAAGGGCGGGCGGCGGCGCGGGCGCTGGCGGCGGAGCTCGGTGCGGCGCAGGATGCCTTGGCATGGCCCCGCGCGACGCCCGCGTGAGGCATCGACTCAGTCTGCCACCGGCATGAGATCGAAGCCAAGCTCTGTCACGATCCCCCGGTCCACGTCACTCACGGGCTTGCGCAACAACAACGGCGTACGCGTGATGGCGAGATAGTCTTGGCGCATGATCTCCACAAGGCACGGGGCGTAGTCGGCTACGTCGTAGCGATCCCAGACGCGCCACCGGTCCCAGGCGATGACCTTGGGCGGGGCGGCGGCGAGGTCTGCACACGGATCAATGCGGTAGCCCAGGAGCGGGCTGCGGTTGTAAGCCGCCTGCCATGGCAGATAGTAATAGGCGCCAGAAGACGGCAGACGCTCCGCCAGCAGATACCAGCGCGGCGCGAACACCATTGCCAGCATGGGCTCGTTCGCGGGCACCAGGGCCTGGATCAGTTCGATGCGCTGCGCGTAGCCCGTCCGCTTCTCCTCGGCGTGGGCGCGGGTGACATACCGCGCATCCACGTCCGACCACCCCTTCACGCCGATAAGATAGGTCGGCGCGGCAATGGCCACAATAAGCACAAGTCCGCGCAGGATGGCAACCGCGGTCGTGTTGCTGGGCCTGCGCGGCGTCCAGACGATGAGCAGACTGAGCAGGCCGAGCCCGACGATCCAGAGGGCAGCGTTTTTGTAGACGACCTCGCCGCGGGGATTCAGAAACAGAAGCCCAAGCACGAACAGAGCCCAAGCCGCAGCGAGCCAGAGTCGACGCCGATGCCGACGAGGGAGATCACCGTCGCCGTCCTGGTTGGCGACCGCCCAGACCTCGACGAGCAGCAGCAGGCTGAACAGCACCACTGCCTGAAGCGCCCAGCCCAGCGGGCTTTGGAAGAGTTTCTCCAGCTGGGTGACTACAACCGCGGGATCGTAGTCGATAAAATTGGCGTAGACGGCTTGGTTGAGCCAGAAGTGATAGACAGCGTAGCCAAGGATGTCTCCGTAGCGTGCGAGCCACAACAGCATCAAAAGCGTGAAACCGCCAAAGCCCGCAGTCGCCTGCAACAGCGTCGGCCGCCAACCACGCCAGGGCATCCCGCGGGCGCGCACCATCGCCAGCGCCGCCGCAGGCAACAGCACCGCCGGCAGCGCGAACGGATACGCTGCGAACCCCGCTGCCGACAGCGCAGCGCCCCCCAAGCTTGCCTGTACCGGCGACGGCTTGACCGCGAACATCATCGGCAACAGAAGCAGGCTGAGGGCGATGGATATGGCCACACCGCCGAGCGAGTGGTACAACAGCGTGTGCCCGTACCACAGCGGGCCGAGCAAAGATACCAGCACGATGAAGCCGCTGAACGCGATGACGCGCTGCCGCCAGCTCGATAGCAGTGGGCTTGCTGCCAGCGCAGCGCCGGCGAGCACCACCGTGCCCCACTGCAGGATGCGGTACGGAGCGAGCTGCACCGACCCCGTGGCGAGGTAGGCCAGATGCGCCAAGGCATAGTTCAGCGCACCATGATGCGCAAACAGTGTATCGTAGAGGCGATAGCCTTCAGCGATCATCCAGCCTGCGACGAGCTTCTCGTCCTCGTCCCCCCAGTGCCAGTACCCAAGGCTGTCGGCGGCGAGTACGACGAAGACCGCGATGGCGGTCAGGGCGCCGACCGCTGTGAGGGCGGTGCGCAATCCGACCATCCGCGCAGACTGTGAACGGGCGTGCTGGTTGCCTTCGCTGAATCTCACTGTCGGTCGGCGTGCTTACGGCTGTCGCGGGCGGTGATTCATGACCTGACCGTTCGGCACATGCGGTGCCCGGTTCCAGCCACAACGAGCCGCGTTGTCGATGGTGCCCGGCTGCGGCATGACTCACTATGACGTTAACAGCATGGCAAACCCTCGTACACCTCTACCACCTCTGGCGCCACCGCCTGGGACTGCCCGTACACAGCGGGAAGTGCTGCCGATTGCCCAGCAATTCCCGCGGAAAAACTACCTCTAGCTAGAACAAGAAAATTTGAAGGGGAGCAAAAAAAGCTCTTCGTACATTTTTTATTTTGAATCAGCACACTGTCGCGTGAACCTAAGGTGGTGAGGCAGGTATCGATGAGTTCACCGTTTTGCCGCAAGGACCTCAGCTTCGAGGGCTGCTGCGCACTGCGCGGCGCGTGTTCGCCACCATACTCGACGAGCCCGGCAAAGACATCGCCCTGGTGGATCACCTGCTGTCGCGGCTCGCGCCGTTCGGCCTGAGGTGTCCCTTGCTGCTGCAGTTCGAGCGGGATTGGCACGAGGAGATGACACGGGCGAACCTCAAGGCGCTCTACGGGATCGAGCAGGCGCCGAGCGGCACGCGCTTGCGCGAGCGCCTCGACGCGCTCGACCCGGCCTGCCTACAACCGTTGTACAAAGCGCTGTTCGCGCAGCTTCAGCGCGGCAAGGGGCTGGAGGGGTTCGACTACCTTGACGGGCACTACCTGCTCTCGCTCGACGGCACCGGCTATTTTTCCTCCAAGACGGTGCACTGCGCACAGTGCGCCCAGAAGCATCATCGCGACGGCACCACGACCTACTATCACCAGATGCTCGGCGCGGTGCTGGTGCATCCCGAGCACAAGGAGATCTTTCCGCTCGCGCCCGAGCCGATCCTCAAGCCCGACGGGGCGCAGAAGAACGATTGCGAGCGCAACGCCGCCAAGCGCCTGCTGACGGATCTACGCCGTGCGCATCCGCACCTGAAGCTGATCGTCGTCGAGGACGGCTTGGCCTCCAACGCCCCGCACATCCGCCATCTGCAAGCGCTTGATTTCAAATTCATTCTCGGCGCCAAGCAGAGCGACCACAAGGCCCTGTTCGACTGGGTGGACGCGAGCGAGCAGACCGCCTTGACCACCCTCAGCGACCGGCGCGGCTATCGCCACCGCTTCCGCTACCTCAACGCTGCGCCGCTCAACGACGCCAACTTCGACCTCGAGGTGAACTTCCTCGAATACTGGGAGCATGCCCCCGACGGCACCGTCACCCACTTCGCCTGGGTCACGGACATTCCCATCGACAACGACAACCTCATGACCTTGATGCGAGGTGCCCGCGCCCGCTGGAAGATCGAGAACGAGACCTTCAACACCCTCAAGAACCAAGGCTACCACTTCGAGCACAACTTCGGTCACGGCCACCAGCACCTCACCACCGTGCTGATGCACCTGATGATGCTGGCCTTCCTGATCGATCAGATCCAACAGCGCTGCTGCCGGCTGTTCCAGGCCGCCTGGACGGCGGCGGGCAGCAAAGCCCGCCTGTGGCGCAAGCTGCGCAGCCGCTTCGAGCTGTGCCTCATCCCCGACTGGGAGACGCCCCACCGCTCCATCATCGCGCCGCAGCAGATCGCGCTCGGCTACGACACCTCCTAGCCGACGGCCGTGATTGACCGTGCTCGACGTGTCTATTGAGGGGGAAAGCTCATCAATGTTGCCATCGCGCCGCCCGGCGCGAGCCATCCGCTATGCCTGTCCGTGACCAGCCGCGCCAGTGCCGGTGTCCGGCGCTTGCTGGCGTACACAGCGGGAATTGCTGTCCGTTCCTCGTCTCGCTTGACATTCCAGAAACTCCCTCACATCATCGCTATTTTTTTTGCACAAACTAATCAAATACGGCATATGCACCAGATCGGCCCCAAACTGATCGAGGGATGCGACCACTCCTGGTTTGACAAACTGCAACTCACTTGCATCGCCAGGGGCTAGCACGGATAACCCCGACCGACCTCGGACCAGATCTTGCCAACGCACTGATTGGCCAATTGTCGGGCTCTTTCGTCGATCATCTCCTCCTGTGCAACGCGAAGCGAACTAGGCAGTCGCCTGTAACACCACGGGGCGGTGTCAGGCTGAATCTCAGTCGGCCCGAATGAGTGGTAATCCCGCCCCGAGCACAGCGGGCATCCGGACACCCACTCGACCACAGGGCCTCCTCTTGGCCCACACAACTGGTCGGCGAGCGATGACAGCCATACTCAAAAACGGCGCGGTATTCCTCCATATTCCCAAGACCGGGGGGAACTGGGTCACCAAGATCCTGGAAGAGCTGAATCTCATCGAGCGCCATATCGCGCACAAGCATGCCGACATCGATCATCTCTTCTACGCTCTTTACGAAATCCCCGTGGGCCGCAAGGCGATTGCCCGTCAAGCTCTTCGCGAGCTGATCTCGCCCTCCCGGGAATGCACCTCTAGACCCTTCATGTTTTGCTTCACAAGAAATCCGCTGACCTGGTATGAGTCCTGGTTCAAATACATGGCCCAGCCGCGCAGGAATTGGCGTTCGTGGGGGCGCGAAGGTGGTGCGGCCAAATGGCACCCGAACATGATGTTGAACGGCTTGGGCAGCGACGACTTCAATCAGTTCATACGCAATGTCGTGGCCAAACGACCCGGCTACGTCACCGAGATGTATGGATGGTATGCAAAGCCTGAGGTCGACTTCATCGGCAAGCAAGAGAGCTTGGTCGAGGATCTGATCCGGGTACTGAAGATAATGGAGTTCGAATTCGACGCGGATTTCGTGCGCAATCAAGAACCAGTCGGTGTCAGCCCCGAGCCGAAACAGAGCATAGAATGGGACTACGAGCTGAAACGGGAAGTCGCTCTGTATGAGTACGCGGGCATGATCCGGCATGGGTATAGGGACACTCTGGCGGAGCTGGGCCTGGCTCCAGGGCAACTAGGCGTCGGCACTGAGCCCTAGAGGTCGAGGCCTCCCGGCGCGGCATGCCGCATTGGAGTAACATTGATGCTCCTCGCGTTTCTGCTTAGCCCCCGACGTCCAGGTCACCTTGATCATCGGGTTTGCTTTGTCCACCTGAGCGCAAGGAACGGCGCAGGCGTTGGGCCTCTCCAGCACTCATCCCACCGGGCTTGAGGTCACGGACAACGAAGCGGTCACCAGCACCGGGATGAAGCAGACAAAGCTCTCCGAGATCCGCCACCGGTTTTCCCGCGTCTGGATAGACGAGGATCAACACGGACTCGGCCAGTTGGATCTGGCGCTGATGCCACTCGGCTTCAGCTATCACCTCAAGTGCGCGTCGATCGATGAGTAATAGATCGGGCGGGTTCGCAACCGCCGAATCGAAGGCCTCGACGACGCGTTTGCGGTTTGGCTCCGCGGCCGGATGTTGAGACAATGCCGGTACCAGCTGATCAACGCTCTTCCCCCTAACGCCCACATCGTCGAACCCACCCTCGAGTGCCGAGTGCAGACGCATAGCCAACTCGCGCCCATAACCCTCACTGGTCAGCAGTGCGTAGAGCTTACCTCGCTCCAAACGGACCAGGTGCGGGTCGCCGGCGCTCGTGGCGACCCGCAGCACCAAGGGCTCGCAGGGAGCCCGTTCGGCTGGCACGAGGGGCCGCTTGGCCTGTTGCGCACTAATGATGAAATCGCGTAGCCGCTGAATCTGGGGGTAGAAGCGGCTGACACCTGTCAGTGTCTTGAACAGGTTGGTCAGGTTGGCGATCACAAGGCGCAGCACCCCGACGTACGCAATGAGTCGCGCCCAATCCGCGCCCGAAACCAGCAACTCGCGACCCACCAAGAGCACCAGGGTCGCGAGGACGATTGCGCCGCCGAGCTGCATGCTCAAGGCGCTGAGCTCCATGGCCAGCAAGCGATTCTCGTAGGCGTCCATATGCTCCTTCGCGCTCACTGCGTTGTAGTACGTCTCCACCTGTGAGCGGACCTCCTCCGATGCGGCATACGCAGGCTCGCCGTGCAACCGCGCAAGCAAATCCAGAATCTCACGCTGGACGATTGGGCGAGTCCGGTGCCAAACCACGGTCGCCTTGGCCGCGAACAGGTTCGACGGATACTGCAGGGAGATCACCAACACGCCGATACCACAGACGATCAGCGTCGTACTAGTGTCGAGGTAGAACAGCACGGGCAGCGCAAAGGCCAACGTCAATCCCGAGGGCAGCAGGTTGACCAGAAAGCGCAAGGCCATGCCGGCATTGCGCGGATCCATGGAGATCACATGCAACAGTTTCGTGGAGCATAGGATCTGGTGCGCCTGCCGCGCACGCGGGTCGGGCAAGAAGCGCGACACATCGAGCACGCGCATCGACGCCCACTGCTCGAACAATCGCGCGAGTCGCACCGCAGAGGAGCGTGCAATATAGAGGCTCGCGGCATGGACGAGGAGCGCCAGCAGTAGGGCGAGCACGACGCCCCGGAGCAAACCGATCGACTCGCGTGCTCCAACGCCGATACCCGCCAACTCGATGACGAGGTCGTGCTCGATCGCCTGGACATAGCGGTAGATGATAGCAATCGCGACCGCATTCGCCACCAGACTCAGCACCGTGGCCAGAAGTACGCGCCACCAGATGCCGGGCTCAGCGGCATAGCTTTCGCCGAGCAGCCAGCCCAGGCTGCGGACATAGCGCCCGGCTTGCGCGGCGATGCGCGTGCCTGCCTGCCGCGCGGCCCCGTACGTTCCGGCGATTCGCTGTATCACTTGTCGCACCGCAGGGCCTCCGAGAAATGTCGCCAGAAACGCTCGCGTACCGCGTCCAGTCCGTGCTAGATCAGAAGCAACGACGGCTTGGACGCGCCGGATGCATTGATTGGAATGCGCGTCAAAGCTTCACCGAAGCCGCTTTGCATGTCGCGACTGGTCAGAGCCGCGCCGGTAACCCGCGGTAGCAGCTCCACCAGGCCACCACTCTCGGGCGTGACGACCACCGGGGTTCCGCCGGCCAGCGCATGCAGGGCCACGTTTGGCATGCCTTCCCGGTGCGAGTTCAAGAACAGCGCATCACAACGGGCATACCGCCCGAGCATTCGCCACCAAACCCAACGGGTGCACGCGATGCTCCAGGCCGAGCCGACGGATGCGCGTCGCTCGTGCGCCTCGCTCGACACCTTCGCCGAGGATGCAGAGCACGTCATCCGCCGATACGGTGGACCAAGGGTTGATCGACGATCGAACCCCTTTCGTCGGACGAGATGGCCGAAGGCCAAGAATTGACGGCTGTTGCCACGCGGTACCACGATCCGCTCGCGCGCCAGTCGGGGCAGACACTCGACATCGAAGGGATTAGGCAGAGATAACACAGCCGCGTGGGATCGACGCCGTTAGCCGCTCACATCCCATCGGCCATGCGCCTTGACGAGGCGAGCTGCAGGCCGCCAGCCGATACCCCGTGCCGTGGCCGGTTTCAGCGCCGCACCCCGACCGCAGCCCCGCAGGCTCAACGACGGCCGATTGGCCTCGCCTGCGACCGACTTGGTCCGCTGCGGCAAGACCGGTCAAGGGCGCGAGCGCGACACTGACACACGCGAATGCACTAGACCACATCGAGGCGAACTTGGCGAAGCTGACCCAACAATCGCGGCAATGTCCGGCAGAGACGTCCACATCGCAAATCGACCGGCTCTATCCCTGCCGGCACCAGGTCGCGTAAGGCGCCCCTGCCGTCGTGCGCCAGCAGCCGCGATGTCCAGCCCTGCCACGCATCCCCCTCGCTGAGCAGTTGCAAGAGCACCCGCTCAGCAGCTCCGCCGGCATCGGAGGGAAGCACGAAAAGGCAGCGCCGCTGTGGGATGGGCAGTCGTCCCTGCGCTAGCGGGGCGATGGGCACTGTTCCGCCAGATTGAGGACTCGGAACGGAGCCCTCCCGTAACCGCGCAACGTACTGGGATCGGGGACGTGCGTCACCTCCTTGGCGAACAGCGTCAGGACACTGACAGTCACGTCAATCTGGTGCCAGTGGTTGGCGAGCAGCGAAGCGCTCCCTCGCCCTCCTCCGACACCCGCTTGCTCAGCGGCCGGGCTCGGCGTCGCTGACAAAGGCCTCGACCCAGTCTTTTGGAACACTCAGGCGCCCCCACCTGCGCCACGGCGCTCGCCTGCCTTTGCCGGCGACTTCGCCTCGTGCACCCGCGCCTCGTGCTCCGTGCGCACGCGTGCCCGAACGAGGACATGCTGCGTCGTGAGCTCGTACTCCTCAAGCTCTGGATGGCGCGCGCGAATTTCCGGTGTCAACCGGCCCCCACCCTGCTTGAGCTTGGACGGAATGCGCTTGCTTTCCTCGATCTGGAAGTACTTGCGGGTCAACCGCTCAAGCTCGGGGATTCGGATGCGGTTCAGGCCACGACGGATGTAGTGATCCTCCGGCGGGTCGAAAACGAGGTGGCCCCAATCCACCATCTGACGGTGCTCGGGATTGCCGAGATCGATCTCATCGACCCGCTTGGGGTGCAAATGGTGACCGTTCCAGCAGTAGAAGTTGTGGTGGTTGTAGACCAGTAGGCCGCCGGGCCTGAGCCGACGGGCCGTTGACGCGAGTACCTGCTCGAGTTGTTGCAAGTGCTCGGTGACGTTGTGCATTACGGCGATGTCGAACGCTGGGGCATCAGGAAGCGCCTCGACGCCGCCCTGCACGAGGCTGATCCTCGGCATCATCCGCATGATCTCGGCGCCCGTCCAGCGGAAACGCTCCCAAGCGCGCTTGCGCAGATTGCGGGCACGATCAGTGCCGAGATCGACCCTGGGATCGACGCCCGTGTAGCTGCGCACACCGACGGTCGCAAAACCGACGGCATGCAGGCCCGTGCCGCAACCCACATCGAGCACGTCCTTGTCGGCGATGAGATCGCGGATCTTTCGCGGCCAGCTGAGGTATCCAAAGTCGACCGCGCGCTCGATGAGCCGAGGCGCGTAATTGCGCTCGGCATCGTCCATCCCCTCGTTGAGGACCCAGTAGGCACGGCGCGCGGCTGCGCGGTCGTCCGGGAACGCACGCAGGATCGACTTGCGCTCGGCTGCCTCTAGGCGCGCGAGACCCGTGCCTTTTGGCACCGCACGGCAAAACACCCCCTGTGTCAGGAAGTCCTCGTCACTGAGCTCGGGGTGGCGTGCACGCACTTCGTCGCCGAGGCGCCCAGCCCCCTGTTCCGGTTTTGATTCCGTCATGGTCCATTCGATGATGTCGTAGTGGCGCTCCGTGAGGTCCATGAGCTCGCACAGGCGCATTCGGTTCAGGCCACGGTGGAAGTAATGACCCTCGGGGGGGTCGAAATCCAGATGCGCCCAATCTAGGTAGTTAAGCTGCTCGGGATTGGTGGTGTCGATGGCCGCTACGGTCTTGGGTGCCAAGTGATGCCCATTCCAACTGTAAAAATTGTGGTGGTTGAAGAGCAGTGTGCCGTCGGGGCGTAAGTGTTCGACGATGGTTGCAAGCACCCCATCGAGATCCAGCAGATGCTCGGTCGTGTTGTGCAGTACGACCAGATCGAAGCGCGCGTCCGCCGGCAGGTCTTGGACCCCACCCTTGAACAGCCGAACCTCCGGAAAGATCTCTGCGATCTCGCGCCCCGTCCATCCCAAACTCGTCCAAGTGCTGCTGCGCAAGTCCTTGACACGGTCACGATCTAGGTCGATACGCGGATCCACCCCCACGTAACTGCGCGCCCCGACCACCAGATAGCCGATGCCGTGCACACCCGTACCACAGCCCACATCTAGCACGTCGCGCCCACGGACTTGGGCGCGGATGCGCTTTGGCCAATCAAGGTACTTGAGTTCGACGGCTCGCTTTATCAATGCGACCGCGCGCGCGTCGGGTTGGCGTCCGAGCTCACGTTGAGAGAGCCGAAATCTCAGGGAGGCGTAGTTTGGGTCGCTATTGACCAGACGCTCAACGAACTCGGTGGCGGAAGCGTGCGGGCGCATGCCCCAGCGAAACATGAGCTCGAACAACGGACGCGACGAGCGGCGCGCCAGATTGGTGGTCAGCAAGGTTCGCGCGAGAGGCTTCAGGCCGCGCTTGACTCGATTCAGGAATGTTGGTCTCATTTCGACTCTTCCCTTTGCTCAGCTCTCGGCTTGCGAGGGCGTGAAGTAGCGCGGTCTTCGGTGTCGGCCAACGGCACGCCTAGCGCGGCGATATAACCCTGCCAGACAGCCGCGACCGTCGCCACATCGAGATTCTGGGCGATCCGCAGCGATGCATCTCCAAAACGCTTGCGCAACGCTTTGCTCTGCATAACGCGGCGCAGTGCCGTCGCCAGGGCGGGCGGATCCTCCGGCGGCACCACGAGCCCGGTCTCGCCATCCCTGACGAACTCTAGGGGGCCGGGCGAGGCGGAGTTGACCACAACGGGGAGTCCACAGCCCATGGCCTCAAGCATCGCATTGGGCATCCCCTCGAATCGCGAAGAGAGCACAAAGACGCTTGCGGCATAGAGAACCGGGAATGGTGGCGACAGATGGCCGTGGAAAGTCACCTGCCCAGCGATCCCGAGCCTCTCGGCTTGGGCTTCGAGCACCCCGCGCAACGGGCCGTCACCGACCAGGTCAAGTCGCCAACCGGGGAACTCCGCTGCGACTAGGGCGAAGGCGTCGAGGAGCACATCGATCCCCTTCTGATCCACCAAGCGCGCCACTGTGACCAGGCGGTGGCCCCAGCGGACGACATCGTTGGGGCACGACGGGACCAACAACGGGTTTGGAACTTGACGCAGCCGCTCCGACGGGACGAAATGACGCAGCGAGTCCACAGCTCCGGAGCTGTTGGCCGTGATCAGGTCGGCACGCCGATAGCAGCGCGCTCGCATGAACTCCCAGGGTGAGTCAAGCTCCTGTAGAGCCGGGTCATTACGCTCCGAGATGATGACGCGACAGGGCAGTCCCTGACAAGCCAGGATCGTCTGGATATTGGTTCCGCCGAGAAAGCTGATCACGACGCTGGGCCGGTAGTGCTCGATCCGCTTGCGCAGCATCCGAACACGCCGCTTCGCGGAACTGGAGATATCGGGATAAAGCATGCGGCGCCAGCCGTTGGGGAGGCATGGCCCAGGCATGCGCGCGAGGCGTCGCCAGTATCCCGCCTTGCGGCGTAAACAGAGGTCGCGGTCGCCAACGGCGGTCGAAGTGGTAGCAATCGCATCGAGCAGACCGAGCGAAAGCAGCCTGCGACCGGCGAGCCCAAAAACCTTCTGCGCCCAGGACACCGTCTTGCGTGGCAAGCATTTGCCTGTCTTGTAGGAGGACGCGATACCGGCATACAGCGATGTATAGATCGCCGGATAGCGCGTGGGCAAACCGCTCGCATAGACCATGCGGCGCACCAGCCCCTTCACACCCCCGGAGCGAGGCGTGGCCGACTCGGTGTTGCTCGACGATGACTCGCCTATACGGGACGCCGCACGTTGCGGCTCTGTGGCGCAGTGATCCAGATCGAGCCAGCCCGAACTGACCACCGACGGCGAGCCGGCCGATGTGGCGGCGCTCGACCCCGCC
>PR_CR_10_Liq_1_inCRDRAFT_1001013_pt1 | contig 16526 bp, 12 predicted proteins | sample PRCRCaboRojoPR_3_FD_10241 | JGI IMG/M metagenome (IMG submission 10241)
ACCGTGATCGCCGCCGTCAGCGTCGTCTTGCCATGGTCCACGTGACCAATGGTGCCGACGTTCACGTGTGGCTTCTTGCGCTCGAACTTGGATTTGGACATGACCTGTACCCCTGGATTCGAAATCGGTTACTGCTTCTTGGTGACGGCTTCCGCGATGCTCGCCGGCACTTCGTTGTATTTGGCAAATTCCATGCTGTATGTCGCCCGGCCCTGAGTTGCCGAGCGCAGGTCGGTGGCATAGCCGAACATCGACGCGAGCGGGACTTCCGCCCGAATGATCTTGCCGGAAGGCGCGTCGTCCATGCCTTGGATCATGCCCCGACGGCTGTTCAGATCGCCCATGACATCGCCCATGTTCTCTTCGGGCGTCACGACTTCCACCTTCATGATGGGCTCGAGCAGTACCGGCTTCGCCTTGCCGGCCCCTTCTTTGAGGGCCATTGATCCGGCAATCTTGAATGCCATCTCGCTGGAGTCGACTTCATGATAGGAGCCGTCGTAGAGCGTTACCTTGACATCCACCATCGGGAAGCCGTAGGTCACACCATTGCCCATCGCCTCCTGAATGCCCTTATCGACAGCGGGGATGTACTCCTTAGGGATGGCGCCGCCCACGATCTGGTTGACGAACTCATAGCCCACGCCGGATTCCTGCGGCTCCAAGCGGATATAGACATGCCCAAACTGGCCGCGACCGCCCGATTGCCGCGCAAACTTGGTTTCCTGCTCCACGGACGCCCGGATGGTCTCGCGATAGCTCACCTGCGGAGCGCCCACGTTGGCCTCGACGTTGAACTCCCGCTTCATGCGATCGACGATGATTTCCAGATGCAGTTCGCCCATGCCGGAGATGATGGTCTGACCGGACTCTTCATCAGAACGAACGCGGAAGGACGGATCCTCCTGTGCCAGCTTGGAGAGGGCAACGCCCATCTTTTCCTGGTCGCTTTTGGTCTTGGGCTCGACCGCCACCGAGATTACCGGCTCCGGGAATTCCATCCGCTCGAGGGTGATGGGCTTGTCGAGGGCGCACAGGGTGTCACCCGTCGTCACGTCCTTCAGGCCGACGGCGGCGGCGATGTCGCCGGCACGCACCTCCTTGATCTCCTTGCGGTCGTTGGAGTGCATCTGCAGGATGCGGCCCACCCGCTCTTTTTTGCGCTTGACCGGGTTTAACACGGTGTCGCCCGAGCTCAGTACCCCGGAATAGACCCGGAAGAAGGTGAGCGTGCCGACGTACGGATCGGTCGCAATCTTGAATGCCAGGGCAGCGAAGGGGGATTCGTCGTTGGAGCGCCGCTCCTCGACGGTCTCCGCGGCGTCGTCGAGCACACCCTGGATCGCCGGAACGTCAGGCGGTGCGGGCATGTAGTCGATAACGGCATCCAGCATGGCTTGCACGCCCTTGTTCTTGAACGCCGACCCGCACAGCATAGGCACGATCTCGTTGGCGAGTGTGCGTGCCCGCAGACCCTTCTTGATGTCCTCGGCGCTCAGCTCACCTTCTTCGAGGTAGCGCTCCATCGTCTCTTCGTCGGCCTCGGCGGCGGCCTCGACCATGTTCTCGCGCCACTCCTGACACAGCTCGACCATGTCCGCCGGAATGTCGCGCTCCTCGTAGGTCATGCCCTTGGAGGTATCATCCCAATAGATGGCCTTCATGCGCACCAGATCGACGATACCGGCAAAGTCCTCTTCGGCACCGATGGGCAGCTGGACGGGCACAGCATTACCGCCGAGTCGATCCTTGACCTGCTGGACGACACGCAGGAAGTTTGCCCCCATGCGGTCCATTTTGTTTACGAACGCCAGCCGCGGCACGCCGTATTTGTCCGCCTGGCGCCACACGGTTTCGGACTGGGGCTCGACGCCACCGACAGCACAAAATACCGCACATGCACCATCGAGCACTCGCAGCGACCGTTCCACCTCGATGGTGAAATCCACGTGCCCGGGCGTATCGATGATGTTGATCCGGTGCTCCGGATATTGCTTGTCCATGCCCTGCCAGAAGCAGGTGGTCGCAGCGGACGTGATGGTGATGCCACGCTCCTGCTCCTGCTGCATCCAGTCCATGACGGCGGCACCGTCGTGCACCTCACCGATCTTGTGGGACAAGCCGGTGTAGAACAGGATGCGTTCTGTGGTCGTCGTCTTACCGGCATCGATGTGTGCCATGATGCCGAGATTCCGGTACCGATCGATGGGTGTACTGCGTGCCACGGCTCTGTCCGCCTGTCTGATGGTTGCGGTGCTGCCCCGGGCGTAGCGCCCGGGGCTCGAATGCGCCTACCAGCGATAATGGGAGAAGGCCTTGTTGGCCTCCGCCATACGATGTGTGTCTTCCTTCTTCTTCACGGCCGTGCCGCGCGCGTCGCCGGCATCCATGAGCTCGCCCGCCAGTCGCAGCGCCATGGATTTCTCCGAGCGCTTGCGGGCCGCGTCGATCAGCCAGCGCATCGCAAGCGTGTTGCGACGCGTGGGACGCACCTCCACCGGCACCTGATAGGTAGCGCCGCCGACCCGCCGGGACTTGACTTCTACCGCCGGGCGAACGTTTTCCATTGCCGAATCAAGGGTCTCCAACGGATCGACACCCTTTTTTTCGGCGACGCGCTCGAGCGCTCCATACATGATTCGCTCGGCGACGGCCTTTTTGCCGTCTTCCATGAGCATATTGATAAACTTCGTGAGCAGCTCGCTCCCGTGCTTGGGATCGGGGAGGATCTGGCGCTTTGCGATGACGCGTCTTCTCGGCATCTTGGGTTTGGCTCCAACCAGTTCTTATGCGCTATCGTTGCGTTGCGCGGACCCAAGTCACGCGCGCCGTCAACGCTTGCGACGCTTGATTTCGACTCGTTGTTAAGGGCCCGAGCGCTCGACGCCAATGTGTCGGACGGCGATCGGCTGCAGTCCTGGTGCGCCGCTTGGCCAGCACCCCAGTGCGTGCTGCTATTGGCGCGGGCTCAGCAGTGGGCGGCTCTCACTCCTGAATCAGCTCACCATTAACCCTTCGGGCGTTTGGCGCCGTATTTGGAGCGGCCTTGGCGACGCTTCTCGACACCGGTGGTGTCCAGGGTGCCGCGCACCGTGTGATAACGCACACCCGGCAGGTCTTTGACGCGCCCGCCGCGGATGAGCACCACCGAGTGCTCCTGCAGGTTATGCCCCTCGCCGCCGATGTAGGACGCCACCTCATAGCCGTTGGTGAGACGCACGCGAGCGACCTTCCGTAGAGCCGAGTTTGGCTTCTTCGGCGTCGTCGTGTAGACCCGGGTGCAGACACCACGCTTTTGCGGACAGGCCTCCAGCGCCGGCACGTTACTTTTTTCTGCCCGGCGCTTGCGCGGCTTCCGGACGAGCTGATTGATAGTCGCCATGAAACGCTCCATCCAAACCGGCCCGCACCGTAGAACACGACACGACCCGAGCCCGCAGTGCCGCAGCCTTGACGCGGCCCCGCGGATACGAACGAAAATCAGGAAGTAAAAAGCGAGGTTTTACGCCTGACTGAGGCTCGAACCCCGGGAATAAACACGCCGGCACGTTGGCCGGCGAGCTAAGAAGAGAAGCGTAACAAGGCCGCTTTATGCTGTCAACCGGTAGGGGCTTTTTTTGCCCTCCCGGCACCGCGGCTGTCGTCTCGACGGAGGGAGGCGCGACGCACGCCGCGCCCCCCCTCCTTATTGCGTCTCGGAATCGGAGGTATTGAGCGCCTGCTTCAAGGCTTGTGTCAGTTCCTCCGCGGCGAGCTCCATGCGCTCGTCGGCGGCGGCGCCCGTATCTTCCTGGCGCTTGCGCCGACGCTCGTTGTGATACGCCAGCCCCGTGCCCGCCGGAATCAGCCGACCGACGATGACGTTCTCCTTGAGCCCGTTCAGCCCATCCACGGAGCCGCGAACGGCGGCCTCGGTGAGCACGCGGGTGGTCTCCTGGAAGGAAGCCGCCGAGATGAAGGAATCCGTGGCCAGCGACGCCTTGGTGATGCCGAGCAGCAGCGGCTCGTACAAGGCGGGATGCTTGCTCTCGGCCTGCACGCGTTCGTTCTCCACCAGCAAGGTGCCGTAGTCCACCTGCTCGCCGCGCAGGAGCCGGGTGTCGCCGGCATTGGTGATCTCGACCTTGCGCAGCATCTGCCGCACGATCACCTCGATGTGCTTGTCGTTGATCTTCACGCCCTGCAGGCGATAGACGTCCTGGATCTCCTTCACCAGGTACTCGGCCAGCGCCGTGATGCCCTTCAGCCGCAGGATATCGTGCGGATTCAGCTCGCCCTCGGAGATCACCTCGCCCATTTCGACGCGCTCACCCTCGAAGACGCTGACATGACGCCATTTGGGGATGAGCGACTCCACCGTCTCGCCGTCGTCGGTGGTGATGACCAGGCGCTGCTTGCCCTTGGTGTCCTTGCCGAAGCTGACGGTGCCCGTAGCCTCGGCCAGTAATGCCGGCTCCTTCGGCTTGCGGGCTTCGAACAGGTCCGCGACACGCGGCAGGCCGCCGGTGATGTCGCGGGTCTTCGAGGACTCCTGCGGGATACGCGCCAGGATGTCGCCGACGCCCACATCCGCGCCATCGGTGACGCTGACAATGGCGCCGGACGGTAGCAGGTAGCGTGCGGGCAGGTCGGTGCCGGCGATCTTCAGGTCCTCGCCCTGCTCATCGACGAGGATGACCGTCGGGCGCAGGTCCTTGCCTGTGGACGGGCGCTGCTTCGGGTCGAGCACTTCCACCGAGGCGAGGCCCGTGACTTCATCGGTCTTGCTCTGTACCGTGACGCCGTCGACGAAGTCCGCGAAGCGCAGCTTGCCGGCCACCTCTGTGACCACGGGGTGGGTGTGCGGATCCCAGTTGGCGACGACCTGACCGCCTTCGACACTGTCGCCATCGCCGACATTGAGGGTGGCGCCATAGGGGATCTTGTAGCGCTCTTTCTCCAGACCCTTCTCGTCGCTCACCGTCAGTTCTCCGGAGCGCGACACGGCCACGAGGTTGCCGCTGTGGTGCTGCACGGTCTTGATATTGTGCAGGCGCGCGGTCCCATCCGTTTTCACCTGTACATTGCTCACCGCCGCGGCGCGGGAGGCGGCGCCGCCGATGTGGAAGGTGCGCATGGTGAGCTGGGTGCCCGGCTCGCCGATGGACTGGGCGGCGATGACGCCGACGGACTCGCCCTGATTCACCAGGTGGCCGCGGGCCAGATCACGGCCGTAACATTGCGCACAAACGCCGAGGCGCGCTTCGCAGGTAATGGTGGAGCGCACCAGCACCTGATCGATCCCCAAGGCTTCCATTTCCTGCACGCGGCCTTCGTCCAGGAGCGTGCCAGCCTCGAAAGCCACCTCGTCGGTACCCGGCTTGTAGACGTCGACGGCCGTGACGCGTCCGAGGATGCGCTCGCGCAGGGGCTCCACCACATCACCACCTTCGATGATCGGCGTCATCAGCAGGCCCTTCTCGGTGCCGCAGTCCTCTTCCAGCACCACCATATCCTGGGCCACATCCACCAGTCGTCTGGTGAGGTAGCCGGAGTTGGCGGTCTTCAGCGCCGTGTCCGCCAGGCCCTTACGCGCGCCGTGGGTGGAGATGAAGTACTGGATAACGTTCAGCCCCTCGCGGAAATTGGCGGCGATGGGCGTCTCGATGATGGAGCCGTCCGGCTTCGCCATGAGGCCGCGCATGCCCGCGAGCTGGCGAATCTGCGCCGCCGAGCCACGGGCGCCCGAGTCGGCCATCATGAAAATGGAGTTGAAGGAGTCCTGCTCCTGCGTGTTGCCCTCGCGGTCGGTGACCTGATCCTTACCGAGCTTGCGCATCATGGACTTGGCCACCTGGTCATTGGTGCGCGACCAGATGTCGACGACCTTGTTGTAGCGCTCGCCGTTGGTGACCAGTCCCTGGGTGTACTGGTCCTCGATCTCCTTCACTTCTTCTTCGGCGCGGCCCAGAATCTCCGGCTTCTCATCCGGCACTTCCATATCCTCGAGGCCGATGGAAACGCCGGCGCGGGTGGCCATGCGGAAGCCGAGGTACATGAGCTGGTCTGCGAAGACCACGGTATCCTTGAGGCCGAGCTCGCGGTAGCACTGGTTGATGAGCCGGGAGATGGCCTTCTTGCCCAGCGGCTTGTCCACCAGCTCGAAGGGCAGGCCTTTGGGCACGATCTCCCAGACCATGGCCCGACCCACCGTGGTGTCTTTGATGCTCCAACGCTCTTCCATGTCGCCGTGCTCGTGCTTGAGCTCTTCGCGGATGCGCACCTTGACACGGGCGTGCAGCGCGGCGACACCGTTGTCGTAGGCGCGGTGCGCCTCGTCGACACTGGAGAGCAGCAGCCCTTCGCCCTGCGCGTTGATGCGCTCGCGGGTCATGTAATACAGGCCCAGCACCACGTCCTGCGACGGCACGATGATGGGCTCGCCGTTGGCCGGCGACAGGATATTGTTGGAGGACATCATCAACGCCCGGGACTCGAGCTGCGCCTCCAGCGACAGCGGCACGTGCACCGCCATCTGGTCGCCGTCGAAGTCCGCATTGAACGCCGTGCACACCAGGGGATGCAGCTGGATGGCCTTGCCCTCGATGAGCACCGGCTCGAAGGCCTGGATGCCCAGGCGATGCAGGGTCGGCGCCCGGTTCAGCATCACCGGGTGCTCGCGAATCACCTCTTCGAGGATGTCCCAGACCTCGGCGGTGCCACGCTCCACCATCTTCTTCGCCGCCTTGATGGTGGCCGCCAGACCGCGGCTCTGGAGCTTGCTGAAAATGAACGGCTTGAACAGCTCCAGGGCCATGCGCTTGGGCAGACCGCACTGGTGCAGCTTGAGTGTCGGGCCCACCACGATGACCGAGCGCCCGGAGTAGTCCACGCGCTTGCCGAGCAGGTTCTGTCGGAAGCGGCCCTGCTTGCCCTTGATCATGTCGGCCAAAGACTTGAGCGGGCGCTTGTTGGTGCCGGTGATGGCGCGGCCGCGGCGGCCGTTGTCGAGCAGCGCGTCCACCGCCTCCTGCAGCATACGCTTCTCGTTGCGCACGATGATGTCCGGCGCCACCAGATCCAGCAGGCGCTTGAGGCGGTTGTTGCGGTTGATGACCCGGCGATACAGATCATTCAGATCCGATGTCGCAAAGCGGCCGCCGTCCAGTGGCACCAGCGGGCGCAGTTCCGGTGGCAGCACCGGCAGCACCGTGAGGATCATCCACTCGGGGCGATTGCCCGAGAGCTGCAGCGACTCCATCAGCTTGAGCCGCTTGGAGAGCTTCTTGATCTTGGTCTCGGAGTTGGTGGCCTCGATCTCTTCGCGCATGGTGCGGATCTCGGCGTCGAGATCGATGGTGCGCAGCAGCTCGAAGACGGCCTCCGCGCCCATGCGGGCATCGAACTCGTCGCCGTTGGCCTCCAGGGCGTCCAGGTACTGCTCATCGGTGAGCAGCTGGCCGCGCTCCAGCTCGGCGGTCATGCCCGGGTCGACGACGACGAAGGACTCGAAGTAGAGCACCCGCTCGATGTCGCGCAGGGTCATGTCGAGCAACAGGCCGATGCGCGAAGGCAGCGACTTCAGGAACCAGATGTGGGCCACCGGGCTCGCCAGGTCGATGTGGCCCATGCGCTCGCGGCGGACCTTGGCCAGGGTGACCTCGACGCCACACTTCTCGCAGACCACGCCCCGGTGCTTGAGGCGCTTGTATTTCCCGCACAGGCACTCGTAGTCGCTGACGGGCCCGAAGATCTTGGCGCAGAAGAGGCCGTCGCGCTCGGGCTTGAAGGTGCGGTAGTTGATGGTCTCCGGCTTTTTCACCTCGCCGTAGGACCAGGAGCGAATCATGTCCGGAGACGCCAGCCCGATGCGAATGGCATCGAACTCCAGCGCCTGACCCTGCTGCTTGATGATTCTGAGCAGATCTTTCAAAGCCGATCTCCTGCGAAGAAGGTTTCGAGTATCGAATGGCGAGGAGCGAGTGCCGCGGACCGCGGGTCGACCCTCGAGGGTCGGGCACCGGCGCCGACGGGCACCCGGCGCCCCGCGGTCCCGGTCATCCTATGCAAGGCTAATCCTGTTCCAGCTCGACGTTGATGCCGAGGGAGCGGATCTCCTTGACCAGCACGTTGAAGGACTCGGGCATGCCCGCCTCCATGCGATGGTCGCCATCGACGATGTTCTTGTACATCTTGGTGCGGCCGTTGACGTCGTCAGACTTCACCGTCAGCATCTCCTGCAGCGTGTAGCCGCACCGTAAGCCTCCAGCGCCCAGACCTCCATTTCGCCGAAGCGCTGACCGCCGAACTGCGCCTTGCCGCCGAGGGGCTGCTGGGTGACGAGGCTGTAAGGTCCAGTGGAGCGCGCATGCATCTTGTCGTCGACGAGATGGTTGAGCTTCAGCATATACATGTAGCCGACGGTCACCGGTCGCTCGAAGGCCTCGCCGGAGCGGCCGTCGTGGAGGGTGGTCTGCCCGGATTCCGCGAGTCCGGCGAGGCGCAGCATTTGGCGGATCTCCTCCTCGGTGGCACCGTCGAAGACGGGCGTCGCCAGGGGCACGCCGCCGGTGAGATTGCGCGCCAATGCCAGCAGCTGCTCGTCGTCGAGCGCGTCGAGGGCCTCCTGCTTGCCGCTGGTGTTGTAGAGCTCGTCCAGGAAGCCCCGCACGTCCGCCGCCGGCGCGTCGCCGCGCAGCATGGCATCGATGCGCTCGCCCAGACCCTTGGCCGCCCAGCCGAGGTGGGTCTCCAGCACCTGGCCCACGTTCATGCGCGAGGGCACGCCCAGCGGATTCAGGACAATGTCCACCGGCTCGCCGTCGGCACTGAAGGGCATGTCCTCCACCGGCACGACCCGGGAGATGACGCCCTTGTTGCCGTGACGGCCGGCCATCTTGTCACCGGGCTGGATACGGCGCTTCACGGCCACGTAGACCTTGACCATTTTCAGCACACCGGGGGCCAGCTCATCGCCCTGGGTGATCTTGCGCTTTTTCGTCTCGAAGTGGTCGCGGAACTCCTCGCGCTGCTGCTTGATCTGCGCCCCGGCGGCCTCGAGCTGCATGGCCGCCTCTTCGCTGCGCAGGCGGATCTCCAGCCAGCGATCACGGCCGTGCTCATCGGCGAGCTCGTTGAGATAGGTCTTGGTGATCTTGGCGCCGGCCTTGAGCCCCGACGGGCCGCCGTCGGCGGTCTTGCCCACCAACAGCTTCTCCATGCGCTGGAAGGCATCTTTCTCCATGATGCGCTGCTGGTCGCCGAGATCCTTGCGGATGCGCTCGAGCTCCATCTCTTCGATCTGCAGCGCGCGCTTGTCCTTCTCGACGCCATCGCGGGTGAACACCTGCACGTCGACCACGGTGCCGGCCATCCCGGAGGGCAGCCGCAGCGATGTGTCCTTCACATCCGAGGCCTTCTCACCGAAGATGGCGCGCAGCAGTTTCTCTTCGGGCGTGAGCTGGGTCTCGCCCTTGGGCGTGACCTTGCCCACGAGAATGTCGCCGTCGCGCACCTCGGCGCCGATGTAGACGATCCCGGATTCGTCGAGCTTCGACAGCGCCGCTTCACCCACATTGGGGATATCGCTGGAGATTTCCTCCGGGCCGAGCTTGGTGTCGCGGGCCAGGCAGGTGAGCTCTTCGATGTGGATGCTGGTGAAGCGGTCCTGCTGCACCACCCGCTCCGAGATCAGGATCGAGTCCTCGAAGTTGTAGCCGTTCCAGGGCATGAAGGCGACGCGCAGATTCTGCCCGAGCGCCAGCTCGCCCATGTCCGTGGACGGGCCGTCGGCGAGCACGTCGCCGCGCTCGATGATGTCGCCCGGCTGCACCAGCGGGCGCTGATTGATACAGGTGTTCTGGTTGGAGCGGGTGTACTTGGTCAGGTTGTAGATGTCGACGCCGGACTCACCGGGCTCGGTCTCATCGTCGTTCACCCGCACCACGATGCGCGCGGCGTCCACCGAGTCGATGGTGCCGCCGCGGCGCGCCCATTGCACGACGCCGGAGTCCTTGGCCACGACCCGCTCCATGCCGGTGCCCACCAGCGGCTTCTCCGCCCGCAGGGTGGGCACCGCCTGGCGCTGCATGTTCGACCCCATCAGCGCGCGGTTGGCATCATCGTGCTCGAGGAAGGGAATCAGGGAGGCCGCCACCGACACGATCTGGCGCGGCGAGACGTCCATGTACTGGACCTCCTCGGGCGCCTTCATGGTGAACTCATTCATATGGCGGCAGGACACCAGTGCATCGGTGAGCCGGCCCTCGTCGTCGAGGGTTGCGTTGGCCTGGGCGATGACGTAGCCGCCTTCCTCGATGGCCGACAGATGGTCGATCTGATCGGTGGCTTTGCCGTTCTCCACACGCCGGTAGGGCGTCTCGAGGAAACCGTACCGGTTGGTGCGGGCATACACCGCCAGCGAGTTGATGAGGCCGATGTTCGGACCTTCCGGTGTCTCGATGGGGCAAACCCGGCCGTAGTGGGTGGGATGCACGTCGCGCACCTCGAATCCGGCGCGCTCGCGCGCAAGGCCGCCCGGGCCCAGGGCCGAGACGCGGCGCTTGTGCGTCACCTCCGAGAGCGGGTTGTTCTGGTCCATGAACTGCGACAGCTGGCTCGAGCCGAAGAATTCCTTGATGGCGGCGGACACCGGCTTGGCGTTGATGAGCTCCTGCGGCATCAGGCCTTCCGACTCCGCCAGCGACAGACGCTCTTTCACCGCACGCTCAACGCGCACCAGACCCACACGGAACTGGTTCTCGGCCATCTCGCCGACGCAGCGGATGCGCCGGTTGCCCAGGTGATCGATATCATCGACGCTGCCGCGGCCATTGCGCAGCTCGATCAGGACCTTGAGCGCATCGACGATATCCGAGGTCTCGCCGTAGGCTGCCACCAGCTGCGTGGAGGTGTCATCGCCGCGGGCGCTGAAGTATTTGTGGTCGTAGAGGATGCCCGTGCCTTCGGTGGCCTCGCGCCCGAGACGCCGGTTGAATTTCATGCGACCGACGGCGGAGAGGTCGTAGCGGTCCGACGTGAAGAACAAATTGTGAAACAGGTTCTGGGCCGCTTCCTTCGTGGGCGGCTCCCCCGGGCGCATCATGCGGTAGATCTCGACCTGGGCTTCGAGGTCCGAGCGCGTGGCATCGATGCGCAGGGTCTCCGACAGATAGGGACCGTGGTCGAGGTCGTTGACGAACAACGTCTCCACCCGCCCGATACCCTTCTCACGCAGCGCGGCCAGCAGCTCGTCGGTGATCGCGGCATTGGCCTCGGCGATGACCTCGCCGGTGTCTGTGTCCACCAGCGTCTGCGCGAGGGTGCGGCCCAGCAGGAATTCCTCCGGCACCGCCAGCCGCTCGACCCCCGCCTTCTGCAGCTCGCGAATATGCCGGGCGGTGACACGCCGGCCGGCCTCGACGAGCACCGTGTCGCCGATGCTGATCTCGAAGTTGACCGTCTCGCCCCGCAGGCGCTCGGGCACCAGCTCGAGCTCTGTGGGATCGCCGAGATGGAAGGTGTCGGTTTCAAAGAACAACGCCAGCATCTCGTCGGCGCTGTAACCGAGCGCACGCAGCAGCACGGTCGCCGGCAGCTTGCGGCGGCGGTCGATGCGCACGAACACGTTGTCCTTGGGGTCGAACTCGAAGTCGAGCCAGGAGCCGCGGTAGGGGATCACGCGCGCCGAGAACAGCAGCTTGCCGGAGGAATGCGTCTTGCCCTTGTCGTGGTCGAAGAACACACCCGGTGAGCGGTGCAGCTGCGAGACGATGACCCGCTCGGTGCCATTGATGATGAAGGTGCCGTTCTCGGTCATCAGTGGCAGGTCGCCCATGTAGACNTCCTGCTCCTTGACATCCTTCNCCACCTTGCTGCCGGCGGGTGCGTCTTTATCGTAGATCACCAGACGCAGCAGGACCCGCAGGGGTGCCGCATAGGTCGCCCCCCGCAGGTTACACTCGCGCACGTCGAAGGCCGGCTCCCCAAGCCGATAGCTCACATACTCCAACACAGCGTTGCCGGAGTAGCTTTCGATGGGCAGCACCGAGCGAAAGGCCGCATGCAGCCCCATGTCCTCACGGGCACCCGCGGCACGATCTGCCTGCAGAAAATCCCGGTAGGAATCGATCTGCGTGGCGAGCAGAAATGGGACTTCGAGAATGGTCGGGCGCTTGCCGAAATTCTTGCGGATACGCTTCTTCTCGGTGAACGAGTAGGCCATACTTGCCTTCCCTCATCTGTGGGGTCAGGGCCGAGCCACGCGTGCGATGGACTCGGTGGAGATGTGTGCAGCCCGTCGGGTGGCGATAACCGACCGCCGCGAGCGGGCTGCTGCGCAATCGTTCAGCGCTGCAAACGCGCCAAGACGCCAACAATGCAACAACGCCGAGAGGCCGGCGACCCTGGGCCGCCAGCCTTCTCAATGGGGCTCTGCGCTGCGGCAGACAATGCGGCTTATTTGACCTCGACAGTGGCGCCGGCTTCTTCCAACGCCTTCTTCGCCGCTTCGGCATCGTCTTTGGAGACGGCCTCTTTCAGGGTCGTCGGAGCGCCCTCGACGGCCTCCTTCGCCTCCTTGAGACCGAGGCCGGTCAGCGCCCGCACCGCCTTGATGACGCCGACCTTGTTGGCGCCGAAGGATGCCAGCACCACGTCGAACTCGGTCTGCTCTTCGGCGGCCTCGGCGCCTTCAGCGCCGGCGGCGCCTGCGGCCGGTGCCGCGGCGACTGCGGCGGCGGCGGTGACGCCGAACTTCTCTTCCATGGCGCTGATGAGGTCCACCACCTCCATCACGGTCATGTTGGCAATCGCGTCGAGAATTTCGTCTTTTGAAACGGCCATTATGGTCTCCTGGGAATCGGTTGTCGGTCAGCGACCGACGCGTTTTGTATCGTCTTGAAGCTTGGTTGGACGGCGACGTGCGCGCTTCGCGCCACTACGCGGCTTCCTTCGCCTCGCGGACAGCGGCGATGGTGCGCACGAGCTTGCCGGGCACTTCGTTCAAGGTGCTGGTGAGCTTCTGCACGGGCGCCTTCATCGTCGCCATCAGGAGACTGATGGCCTCGTCGTAGGTCGGCATTTTCGCGACCTTGTCCAGCTCCGTGGGTGCCAGCAGCTGCCCCGACAGGGCGATCATCTGCACCTGGAATTTGCCGTGATCCTTGGCGAACTCTTTGGCGACGCGCGCCACCGAGCCCGGATCATTGCGGCCGAAGGCCAGCACCAGCGGCCCCTTCAGCGCTTCCGTCATACATTCGAATTCGGTGTCGACGAGCGCGCGCCTGGCCAGCGTGTTTTTCACGACGCGCACATAGACGCCTGCTTCGCGCGCCTTGAGACGCAGCGCCGTCATCTCCGCGACCGTCAACCCGCGGTACTCGGCGCCGATGGCGGAATAGGCATTCCGTGCGACTTCCGAGACCTCCGCGACGACGGCCTCCTTCTGAGCAAAGTTCAGCGGCATAGGCTTCTCCTGTGGACTCCCGCTCTGTTGCGGGAGGCACCCTGGCACACGCGTCCGAGCCGCGTGCCGGGCAACGTGCGTGCTCCATCACCAAGGCCGTCGGCTCGAAGCTCCGGGCCACTGCGAGGGCACATCTGCGCAGGCGACATTAAGCTCAGCGGCACCGCCATCCCGGCGGCTGAGTGAGCACCTGCGGTCTTTGACGGACCTCGGGTCGATACCACCGATGTCCCAAAGCCAGCTCAGCGGCCGCCGGCGGCGGTGACCGACGCGACGGCCGCATGAATGTCTGAATAATCATCCCTGTGTGCGCCATTCGGCACGATTTGTCATGTGGCGCATGGCGGCCACCCGGTGCGATCGGGTGTGGGCCGTCGACACCCGCCGCGGCCCCACCGCCGGCGGCACGCGCTAAAAAGATAGCGCGGCATGATCCACGGTGAGCCCCGGCCCCATGGTGGAGGACACCGTGACTTTTTTCATGTACACGCCCTTGGCGGCACTCGGCTTCGCCTTCATCAGATTGCCGAGCAAGGCCTCGAGGTTTTCCCGCAACTTCTCCGCCTCGAAGTCCATCTTCCCGAGCGGACAATGAATGATGCCGGCCTTGTCGGTCCGGTAACGCACCTGGCCCGCCCTGGCATTGCGCACCGCCTCGGCCACATCCGCGGTCACGGTTCCCACCTTGGGGTTGGGCATCAGACCCCGGGGGCCCAGGAGCTTACCCAACTGACCAACAACCCGCATGGCGTCCGGCGAAGCGATGACGACATCGTAGTCCAGCGCACCGGCCTTCATGTCCTCCGCCAAGTCCTCCATGCCGACACGATCAGCACCAGCGGCGGTGGCCAGGTCGACATTCGCGCCCTGCGTGAAGACGGCGACCCGTACCTGTTTCCCCGTGCCGTGTGGCAGCACAGTGGCACCGCGCACCACTTGATCTGATTTGCGCGGGTCGACACCCAGATTCACCGCGACGTCGATGTTCTCGATGAATTTGACCTTGGAGATGTTTTTCAGCAGCACGAAGGCCTCGTCGGCGGCATACACCTTGCCGGGCTCGATCTGCTCGCGAATCGCCTTTTGGCGTTTGGTCAGCTTGGCCATTTACTCCACACCCTCCACATCCAGTCCCATCGCGCGGGCGCTGCCGGCTATGATTCGTACGGCGGCATCCAGGTCGTTGGCGTTGAGATCCGCCATCTTGGTGCTTGCGATCTCCTCCAGCTGTTGGCGGCTGACTGTGCCGACCTTATCGGTGTTCGGTGCGCTGCTCCCCTTGCTCACGCCGGCGGCTTTCTTGAGCAGCACGGAGGCGGGGGGTGTCTTGGTGATGAATGTGAAGCTGCGGTCAGCATAAACGGTGATGACCACCGGAATGGGCAGTCCCTTCTCGATTTCCTGGGTCTTGGCGTTGAACGCCTTGCAGAACTCCATGATGTTGACGCCGTGCTGGCCAAGTGCAGGCCCAACGGGCGGGCTGGGGTTGGCCTCTCCCGCCTTCACCTGCAGCTTGATGTAGGCGTTGATCTTTTTTGCCATGATTGTCTACCTCGACGGGTCCCAGCGCCAACCTCGTCGGCTGGCTCCCCGTGCAGTCTCTCAACCCGGCGGCGCCGGGACCAAAAAAACCCAACCGATACCATCGACAAAACCAGCAGCGGCGACGGTCGGTCGCCGGGTACGACGCTGACGCGACGGCCTGATCATGCGATGCGGTGTCAGCACCGGCCGGCGGTTGGATTGCCTGAGCCACAGTGCACGTGGTTGCGCCGCAGACACCCGCATCGAACAACGGTTGGGCCAGCGGAATACGACGGAGGGCTCCGACGGCCTTGCCTTGCAACCGGCGGTACGCCTGCGTGCGGCAACCGTCTCAGCCTTTTTCGACCTGGCCAAACTCCAGGTCCACCGGGGTGGAGCGACCAAAAATCAGTACCGAGACCTTCAATCGGCTCTTGTCGTAGTCGACTTCTTCGACGACACCGTTGAAATCCGTGAACGGTCCATCAACCACCCGGACCACTTCGCCGGGCTCGTACAGCACCTTCGGACGAGGCTTCTCGACACCTTCCTGTACCCGCTCGAGGATCGCGTCCACTTGGGCGTCGGGTATCGGTGCCGGCCGATCACCCTTGCCACCGATGAAGCCCATCACTCTCGGGACTTCCTTGACCAGATGCCATGTATCGTCGGTCATATCCATGTTGACCAGCACATAGCCGGGGAAGAACTTGCGCTCGCTCTTGCGTTGCTGGCCGCCGCGCATCTCCACGACTTCCTCCGTGGGCACCAGAATCTCCCCGAACGCCTCCTCCATGCCGGCGCGGGCAATGCGCTCCTCGAGTGCGCGCTTGACGTGGCTCTCGAAGCCCGAGAAGGCATGAATGACATACCATCGCTTGGCCATGCTCAGCCTCCTTGCCCGGTCAGGAATCGAAGGATCGCCATCAGCACCATGTCGAACAGCCAAAGTAGGATGCCGAGGATCAGCACCATCACGATGACGATCAAAGTGGTCTGAATAGTCTCCTGGCGGGTGGGCCAGACGACCTTTCGGACTTCCATGCGCGCATCGACGGCAAAACGCCAGAGCTGCCGGCCCGGCAGAGACGTTAGCGCAACGGCTGCTGCGCCGCCCGAGAGCGCCAGGAGCACCACAACCCGTAAGAGCAGCGACAGCTCGGCGAAGAAATAAAAGCCCCAGAGCGCGACGATGATAATCGCCGCAGCCACGACAAGCTTCACGGTATCGAGACCGGATGCCCCGGCGTCGGCTTTTGCGTTCATGCTTCCCGCAAGCGGCCTAGGAGCCGCGATGTATGGCAGGCCAGGAGGGACTCGAACCCCCAACCTGCGGTTTTGGAGACCGCTGCTCTGCCAATTGAGCTACTGGCCTAGAAAAATGTCAGGGGCGGCAGTTTGCGCTGCCACCCCGGAGCGCCCTCGACGGAAAGGTCCGTGGGCGCGAAGGCGATCGCCTGCTACTCGATGATCTTCGCCACCACGCCGGCGCCGACGGTACGACCGCCTTCGCGCACCGCAAAGCGCAGCCCCTCCTCCATGGCGATCGGCGCAATCA
>PR_CR_10_Liq_1_inCRDRAFT_1001014_pt1 | contig 16524 bp, 13 predicted proteins | sample PRCRCaboRojoPR_3_FD_10241 | JGI IMG/M metagenome (IMG submission 10241)
CAAAGCGCAAGTGACCCTAGTTCTTTGAACGCACACATCAATGCTTTTTTGCCTTTGTTAAAAGTGTTTTTGTCTTTGAACGGCCAAGACATCCCTCAGCCCTTTGAAGATACTTTGAAAGACTGGATGAATTTGTTTGAGTTCCTGCTTAACTACAGCAACCCTAACTTGCAAGAAGACAACACACTGTTCTTAGTGAAAAGCAAAGTGCTTAAGTGCCTCACTCTGTTCGCACAGAAGTACGACGAAGACTTTGAACCCTACGTAGAAAACTTCTGCAAAACTGTTTGGGACTTACTTTCTAAAACTTCAGGCAAGTCTGAGTACGACCGGTTCGTAAGTGCTTCTTTGGACTTTTTCAGAGTAGTCACACTTAAGCCCCAGATTTCCAACCTCATGCACAGCAACTTAAGTGTCTTTTTCAACTCTTTAATCCTGCCCAACATGGTGCTTTCTGAAGCTGACGAAGAGTCAGCAGAAACCGAGCCTTTTGAGTTCCTCAAAATGTTTTTAGAAGACGCCAACGAAGACACAAGGAGACACGCCTGTTCCCAACTCATGAAAGTCCTTCTGAAACAGTTCCCAGAAGACGTCAACAAGCTTGTAACTGAACAACAAGCTAAGGTTGCAAACGACTTTAACGCCAACCCCACTGCTAACTGGAAACACATGGACGCACTTATTCTGTTGCTGTCTGGAGTTTATCCAACACTCTACACCCCTAAAAACGGAGCTACGTCTATTGCAACTACGCCTCAGCACATAATGGAGCTGTACTCCAACTTAGTTGCTCCTCAGTTAACAAACGTGTCTTTTCCAATCCTAAGCACAAGTTGTCTGAAGTTTATCTATGTTTACCGAAACCAGTTTCCTAAAGAGTACGTTTTAAACATACTCAACGCAATCTCTCCTTTTTTGGAAAGCGAAAATACACTTGTGGCCAGTTACGGCTCAGCAACTCTAGAAAGGCTCTTGATGATCAAACAAGATTCCGAGAAAAACTTACTCATGACCAAAGAAATGCTAATGCCTTCCATCAACCAACTACTTCAGAGCCTAGCTAATGCTTTGCAGAAACACCCCAAAAACCCTTACATCATGAAAGCTTTCTTCAGAGTGATTTGGCTGTCCCAAGACTCCTTTTCGCCGTTTGCAATGCCAGCCTGCGAAATATTCATAGACTACTTAAGACAAGTAATGAACAACCCCCAGGACTCAGAGCCCCACTTTAACTGGTTGGTTTTTGAATGCATTGCTTTGGCTGTAAGGTACTCTTCAGGACAAGCTTTGGCGGCAGTCCAAGAAAAGATCGAGCCTTACATGGCTTTGATAATCCAGAAGTCCCACCCCGACTTGCTTCCTTACGCTTTTCAAATCCAAACTTTGTTTGTCAAGCTCACAGGGTCGCTTTCTCAAACTAACGAAACACTGCTAGGGTCAGTTCTGCCGCTGCACAACTGGGAAAGTGGCAGTAGGTACTACGCTCCAGCTTTAGTGATGTTTTTAGAAAGCGTTCTGCAGTACAAGCCCCAGAACTTACAAGACCAAGTCAAAAGCTTAGCTGCTATAATTTACCAGTTGTTTGTCTTAGGACTGGACGGACAAGCGTTTTCACTACTCACAGCACTAAGTGAAGCTTACTCCCTGCAGCAGTTCGGAGAAATCCTGCACCAGATTTACATAGTTGTCTTCACAAAGTTGCATAATGCAAAAGAAAAAAACGCAAGACTTTCTCCTAGGTTCCACAAAGGAGCTATCATGTTTGTGGCCTCTTTTGTAATGAAGCATGGAGCCCAGGCTTTAGCTGAGTCTATGAACACTGTGCAGCAAGGAATCTTCAACATGCTTTGTCAAGGCGAAGTTGCCAAGAACCTCAGAAGTGTGGACACTGCTGTGGAAAGGAAGTTCGTTGCAGTGGCCATCACAGAAATACTCAAGACCAACATAGTGAACCAAGAAGTCTGGAACCAGCTGTGCGTCAACATGTTTAAAATGCTTGAAATGCAAGTTAACATGACTTCAGGAGTTCTTTACAGCAACGGCTTAGTGGACCTTCCTGAAGAAAACTCAATCCAACTAGCCAAAGAGTCTTTCCAAAAAATCTACTCAGCAGAGCCCNTTCCCCAAGACAANTTACCCAACATCCAGAACGAAAAACACTACGCACTACAAACTCTTGTGTCTCTACAGTACCCCACAGGGTCCTTCACGACCTACATAGCGCCAGCTTTGGACGAAACTACTCAAAACATACTATACACTTACTCGCAAGCTTTCTCAATACCCTTAGCTTAACTAAAACCCAGCTTTTTTGGCAGCCTCCTGTGCAATGAGTCTTTGCCTTTCTTCAAGTTTCCTTTGAGTTTTGACTCCCATGACGCCTCCTCCCCATTTGTTGGTGTCAGGGTTTTCGTTGAATTGGGCTCTGCAGTTCTTAGTGAGCAACTCCAGTTCGTGGAGGTCTTCCTTTCTTACTTCTGTGAGGGCCACTGCTGCGCAGTTCTTTTGGTGGGTCAAAGTGCCTAACCTGCTTTTTCCTTTGACTATGCAGTAAGGCACGTCCATAGCTCTGCACAAAGCAGGCAGCCACACTACCAACTCAATAGGGTCTACGTCGTGTGCAATGACTACTAGCTTGGCCTTTTTGTTTTCTACTAAGTAAGAAATTTGTTTGAGGCCGTACTTGAGCAAGTAAGGCTTTGAGGACTGCTCTTCACCCTTAGCCAAAGCTTCAAGGCGGACTTTCTTTTCAGCACGTGACTCAGGGCGGTACTTCATGAGCAGTCTGAAAAGCGAAGAAGCCTGTGACTTGTCCAAAGTAGTTCTGAACTGGTTAACTGGAGGAGGTACCTTGAGTCTTGTAAGTAAGATTCTTCGTTTGCGCTGGAGTTCTATGTAAGCAGGCCACTTCACGAATCTGTAAAGATCACGTTTGGGCTGGATGTCTCCTCCAATACCCCAGTTCCTTTCGCGTTTTTGGAAAAGAGGATTGTCGGACTGTTTTTCGCTGGTGGCTTTCTTCTTTGCCTGCTTCTTTACCATATTTACAACTCCAATTATCAGCCTCTCTTTCTTTAAATACTTAAACACAAACTCTGACTTCTAAAACCTTAGCTTAGCGAATAAGAACTTCGTGTGGAGAGTAGCTCCTTTTTCTCCTTTTTTAGGCGCAGCTTGCGAAGTGTACTTCTGAGTAAGTAAGTTGCGGAGTTCCTTTTTGAGTTGTTTTCTAGACTGCAGAGAACTCATCTTCTCGTCTGTGACAATCCCTTTAAGGTCGATTTCGCTAGCTACTTGGTAGCGAGTAGGCATCATATGTTGGTAGTTTACATACTTAACAAAAGCTTTTACGCGTGTGCGGCGCTCTTGCTTCTTTTCGTGCATGTTAGGAGTGACGAACAAAGGAGGTTTTTCTATGCCTGCTATAAGGCAATGAGGGAACCTTCTGTCTTTAGTGCCTTCGTCGTAGCACCTTACAACTACTGCTTTTTTGCCAGCGTACCTCCCGGTTAGGAGAATTACGATCCTACCTGGTTTTATGAACCTCACCATTTATAATACTTGTGCCCAGTTTGGGGCCTTAAAGTTCCGTAAGCAGAACTCCTTGTTGATAGTCTGGACCTTTTCGGAGTTAAGGTTCTTCTGAAAGACGTTAGTTCTCTGGACCTTTCTCTGGACTTGGATCTTTGAGTCCTTAAGAGGTTTAGTTTTTGGAGTCTTTGGAAAGCCCTTGATGTAGCTTTGCTTAGTTTGGTGTATAAAGGGTTTGATTCTTTTAAATGGCTTTTGCAAAGGTCTAGTCCGTTTTGGAGGTAAACTACTGCTTTTTGTAGTCTGTTGAGGTGCTCACACTCAACTCCAGCGTTGTAATACGCATATATTAAGTTAGAAACAATGCTGTTTTCTGTGTAAAGAACTAGCTGCTGCAACTGGTTAATTGCAAGTTCAGCCATTTCCAAAGCCTTTTTATGGTCAGACAGTTCAGAGTGCACAGCTGAAAAGTTCAAACAGGTAAGTGCGATAGAGTTGGAGTCTTTGCCGATTTGGAGTTCTATTCTTAAAGCCTTTTTTAAGTAATTAAGAGCAACTTTAAACTGTTTTTTACTTTTATAGTAACAAGCAAAGTTGTTGTAAGTAGTTGCAAGTATTTCAAGTCTGTTAGGAATGTCTGCTTGGGTAGAGTTAAATATTATTTCTTGGGCTTTTCTAAGGTTTTCCAGGGCAAGTTTAGGTTGGTTTAGGTTTTGCACAGCTTCTCTGTTTAGTTTAACTGCTTCACTAAACATCTTTAGAGTTATTAAGTTCAAATGAAGAAACTTGAGTTATCTACTACAGTTCCTTCTTTAGTCCTGAGTTTTACTGGGTAGTTGATTCCATCTCCACAAGTTCTGATCTCAATAGGCAGTATGTAGCCTAAGAGTTCAGTGCCGCACACGTAGTTCCAGTTCTTAGCTTTGTCTCCAGTGTCAAACACGTTGTGTGAAGACCTAATGTTGAGTTCCAGGGTGTTTTTGTTAGCAGCAATCATCCACATATGGAACATAGCCATTCCACACAAAGACAAAGTAAGAGAGGAACCTGCAACAGCTCCTATCATCTGAGAAAAACTAGTCTCTCCCTTGGTCTCTAACAGACTAACTCCACAAGACACTGCCACAACTAAACTCCCTAATCCCGAGTAACACAAAAACTGAGTGAAGAACCTTTGATTGTACATTCCTACACAGTTGCCCACCCAAGGACAGTGATGGTCCATCCTTAAAACGCACCTGTCACAAATTGAACAGTGATGGGCCCTGGGGGGTCGGAACTGACTACACTTGGTACACTCAGAAGGGCTAGAGTGGAACTGATCTTGCTGAAGGATTTCTTGAAATTGCTCTTGGAGTTCTTGGTAATTATAGTTCATAGGAGTACTGCCTGGGTCAGTAACAACAGTTTTAATGTAGGACCAAAGAGTTAACAGCAATATCAGGTGAAACAAAACAGCATCGAAAACCACTCCAAAGTTAACTTCCATTTGCAAAACGAACCCATACAAGAAGCAAAGATACATTCCCAGTATGATAGAAAGAACTGCCAGCACAGGCACTGAAAACATCACGCGGAGTCCTATGCTTTTGTGAAAAAACATTTATAGGGTGCTATAAATGGTTGAAGGCAGCTGCAAACAAGTTTCACATTATAAAATTGAAGAAAAACTTGGCGAAGGACAGTTTGGAACGGTGTTTGCCGGAAAGGACCTAAGGAACGGAGAAACCAGAGCAATCAAAATGATAAACAACAGCAAACTCCAGTCTAACCAGCAAAAACAAGCTTTGCACAGAGAAATCCAAATAATGAGGAACCTTAACCACAAAAACATCGTTAAGCTTTTTGACGATTTTGAAACTATCAAGAACCAGTACTTAATTCTCGAGTACTGCAGCGGAGGCGACCTTTCTAGTAAAAAGGGCTGTGGCGAGCACCAGACTGTCAAGTACCTGCGGCAGATCATCAGTGGTTTGAAAGTACTGCAGTCCAACCAAATCATACACAGAGACCTAAAACCTGCCAACATCCTGCTTTCCGACTCTTCGCCTGGAGCTGATGTGAAGCTTGCTGACTTTGGGTTGTCTCGACAAATCAATGCAGAGTCCCTTGCTAAAACTTACGTAGGGACTCCTCTGTATATGGCTCCTGAAGTAATGAACGTAAGGTACAACAAAGGCGAAAGGTACACAGACAGGGCAGACATCTGGAGCATTGGCTGCATATCCTACGAACTCATTACAGGGACTAGGCCTTACAAAGCAGACAACCTCAACGAGCTTCTGTATGTGCTTAAAGAAACAATTTCTTCCAAGAACTTTTTGACCCCTGAAAACTTCTCCCCAGTCTGCAGAGACTTCTTATCTAAAATATTTATTTTGGAACCCCAAAACAGGATTTCTTTTGAAGAGTTGTGCGAGCACAGGTTCATCAGTGGAGAAGTGAGTCCGATTATAGAGCTAGAAAGTCTTTACCAGAAATTTGAGCCTTCTTCAAAAGAAGAAGCTTTGGAAACTGCAGACGTTTTATACCACCTAGCAAAAGAAGTGCCTCATCCTTTTCTGTTTTACTTAAAAAACTGCATGTTGCTCGAGTCTTTTTTAGACGACTCGCAGTGCGCTAGGGCTTTTAAACTTAACTTTGCTGAAGCTAAAAAAACCAAAAACAAAACAGACTGGGAAAGCACAAGCACCACTAGAGAGATCCTTGAAAAAGCGGTGCAGTTGTGCCGTTCCGAGGCCCACGTTGCACCTCATCTTTTGAAAGAAAACTATAGACAAGCTTTGGCACTGGTTAATTCTTTGCCAGTTTCTAATCACGTCCTTAGGCTTAAAGAAGCCATCAGCAAACAAATTGCCAGCATAATGTAATAGGCTCTTAAGCTATTTATTGTTGAAAAAATGGTTATAAAATGCTTCGGTGTTTAATACTGGGGTTACTGCTAAGCATTTGCCAAAGCAACTACGTAGTTCAGCACTTAAGTTCAACTAACAACGGGCTAGTTGCCTACTTAAACTTCCAAGGCACGCCTACTCAAGGCTTAATAAGTCACCTTTCGCTTCATGTTATTTACGAAGCCAAAGACAGAGTTAGGTTCCGAATCACCGACCTTGGAAATAAGCGCTGGGAAGTCCCAGACATTGTGTTGCCGGTTACTTCTTACCCCAGCAAAAGCGAACTCCTCTACATGGTTGAAGTGACTGAGTATCCCTTTGGACTAAAAGTTTCTCGAAAACAAGACGGCCAGGTGATCTTTAACATTGACCCTTCAGACGTGTTTCAGTACAATGACCAAGACATCATTCTTAAAAGCACCCTTGACTACGACTTTTTCGTTTATGGAATTGGCGAAAGGGTCACTCAGTTTCCCTTAGCTGAAGGAATCTACACCTTGTTTTCTAGGGACGCTGCTGGACCCTACGACAACGGGAAGCCTCCTGGAAAAAACATGTACTCCAGCCAGCCTGTTTACTTAGGAGTGGACCACTCTGGAAAGGCCCACGGAGGGTTCCTGCTGAATTCCAACGCTATGGACGTTTCAGTTACTTCGAAGTCAATTCAATTCAGAACTATTGGAGGCGTCATTGACATGTTTGTGTTTGTAGGTCCTAAGCCTGAAGATGTGGTAAAGCAGTACCAAGAACTTGTAGGCAAGCCTGTGCTTATTCCTCAGTGGGGACTTGGCTGGCACCACTGCAGGTGGGGCTACAAAAGCTTGGATGACTTGAAGTGGGTTGTGGACAACTACAACAAGTACAGAATACCTTTAGACGTGGTTTGGAGCGACATTGACTACATGTACCAGTACAGAGACTTTACTCTTGACTCTGAAAGGTACCCCCACGCTGAGTTTAAGAGTTTCGTTGACGGACTCCATGCAGTTGGAAGGAAGTTTGTACCCATAACTGATGCAGGAATTGCCCAGCAAAACTACTTTGCGTACAACGACGGACTTGAGCAGAACGTGTACATCAAGAGTCCTGTAGAGTCAGGGCCTTTTGTTGGAAAGGTTTGGCCTGGGCCAGCAGTTTATATTGACTGGTTTAATCCTAACTCAACTAGTTACTGGCACAACAACATGCAGAAGTTCAGAGAGACTGTGGAGTTTGACGGACTTTGGAACGACATGAACGAAGCCAGCAACTTCTGCAACGGAGAGTGCAGTGGAATTCCCCAACTGAACATTCCTTACATGCCTGGGGAAACCAACTTGAACACCAAAACCATTGACTTAAGGGCTTCTCACTACAACGGGTACACTGAGTACGACATTCACTCGCTCTATGGGTTCAGAATGTCAGTGGCTACTTCTACTTTTTTCACAGAAAAGCTGGGAACTAGGCCTTTTGTTATTTCAAGGAGCAGTTTCCCCAGCCACGGAAGACACGCTTCTAAGTGGTTGGGAGACAACTTTTCGACTTTTGACTGGATGGCTTGGTCCATTCCTGGTATTTTTAACTTCCAGATTTTTGGAATTCCCCTCATTGGAGCTGACATTTGTGGTTTCAACGGAGACACCACTGAGGAACTCTGCACAAGGTGGTTCCAAGTAGGAACTCTTTACCCGTTCTCGAGGGACCACAACTCTATATCTTCAATACCTCAGGAGCCCTGGTCTTTTGGAAACACTCTTCTTGAGGTAAGTAACTGGTCCATCCGCACTAAGTACTCACTGATTAACTACTACTACTCCCAGTACTTTGAAATGAGTTTGAACGGAGGGTCATTGTTTAAGCCTGCGTTTTTCGAGTACCCTCAGGACACTAACTTGCTTTCAACCCATTCTTCAGACAACTTTATGATTGGCCCTGCTTTAATAGTGCACCCTGTGCTCGATGAAGGTGTTTCAACCGTAAACGCTTACTTCCCAGAAGACACTTGGTACGACTGGTACACTGGTGAAAAGCTTAACTTACCCAGCAGTGGCCTTGTGACCCTCGACGCTCCTTTGAAAGGACTAGTAAACATTCACATGAGGGGCGGGAGTATCATTCCTAAAGCAGTTAACTACGTAACAGCAATGAACTTGCACGAACTAAGGTACTCTAACATTACTCTTGTGGTGGCGCTTGACTCCTCTGGGTCAGCTTTTGGCAGTTTGGTTCTGGACGACGGAGTTTCTCCAGACACCATTTCTAGCAAGGAGTACACTTACATGAACTACAAGTACTCAACCTTTTCTGACTACGCAAACATCGAGTTCGAAGCTCTGGAAAAAGGGTACTCAAGAAAGCAAGGAGAGTACCCTAGAATTGCCCAAGTGGTCATTTATGGGTGCGCTTCAGCACCCACTAGTGCTTATGTAGGAAGTAGCCGCGTGGACGTTGCTTTGGGCTACGACCAGTACAGCCAAGTAGGGTGGGTATACATGGAGTCTGTTTCTCCAGACGAAGAAAAAGTCCTTAAGATTAACTTTTAATTAGTTAAAACAAAAGATGACCATTCGATAGTGAATGAAGACTTGGGCTGGATGATTGGAACTACTTTAGAAAACATAAAGTTGAAGAACCTATTAGCGTAACTTTCGGGGTCTTTCACAGAAGCTTCTTGGGAACTAAAGGCTTCTTCCAACCACTTCCAGTAGTTGTACCTAGTTAAGAAGTCTATGACTCCTAGTCTGTAACTCCATTTTTGGTCTACTGAGTTGTAAGTACTTAGAGAGTTCTCTCTTTTAAACCTTCCAACACTTACTAACATCGAGTAGTCAATAAAGTTGTACTTGCGCAGCAACTGCACGTCCAAAAGTACCACTTTAAGTAACTTTTCGCAGTCAAGAGTGCTTATTTCAATTCTTTCCCGCATATTTTTAAAGTCCATGTCCTTGAGAGGACCTATTATCTTGCCGTTGCGTATAGAAGTTCTTCCCTTAGTAGAGCCCTTGATGTCATAAGTTCTGATAGGCTCAAATTTGTACAGCACGTTCCTCATGATCATAATGTCCGTAGAAGCAATTCCAGGGACCTTCAGACTAAAGACTCCGTAAACTCTGCACAGCAAAGAGTCTTTGTTTTCTCTGAGGTGGAAGTAGTAGTCTTTTAAGAACCTAAGCATTTCTTTTCGTTCTTTCCTTTTAATAGTTTTGATAGTCAACAAAGAGTCTTTGGTGAACAAAAAGAAACTCCCTGACTTTCCTTTGCTTTCGTCCACTCTAAAGATACTTTCTTTGTTGACCAAAGGGTCTAAGGACTCCAGGATCTTTCCTAACGACAGTGAGTCTAGCGCTCTGATTTGCTGGAACACGTCTGGAGAATACTCTTCTATGATCACTGACTCCATTTTAGAGCTTTCAATCCCCCACAACTGAGCTGTTTCTGAAACGTACTCCTCTAAGCTGTGCTTTCTGACTCTGTTAAAAGTAGAGTTAGTGAACTGTTTGGTAGTTTCGTACTTATATTTGGTGTTTTCTTTAAACACTCCAAACAAGCTTGCAAATATGCAGTGGGCCAGTTCCAAGTTTAGGTTGCCAAAGACCAAAACAGATATTGGCAAGTTCCAAGCATCGTCTTCTTCGTGTTCTTCTTCAACAGTGAAGAAGTACCACTCTTTTAACTTGTTGTAAAAAGCTTTGTCTTGGATTCTTATGAGTCCTGTGAAGATCCCTGAAGAAGATATTGCAAATATAGATATCCGGTCTATAAGTTTAGAAGGACTTGAAAAACGATGCAGAGAAAAACTAATGGCTGGAAAGATCCACTGTAGTGAAAACACCGCTACATAAGCAACGTGTCTTCTAAAGTACTGTTTGGTCATTTCTGTTTCCAAACGCAAACCTCTTGCAAACCTAAAACCTGCGTATAGTATTGAAACAACTCCTACCACCATAAAAGTAATCAACAGAATCACTATGTTGCCTTTGTTAGAGATTCCTAGTCTGGAGTTTTCGTCAGCTTCACATTTGTTTATGAATTTGTTGACTTCTACGTTCCAGTAGGTGAAGTATACAATAGCCATCAGTATAAGTCCAGAGTAAACCCTTGTGCGCTTCCTTCCTGGAATAAAAGGACTCCAAAGCGAAACTATCAGGTCCAAGCAAATAGCAATGTTGTAGCATATGCAGCCAACCATTGCTGCTGTTAGCATAACTTGGTTGACTCCGCACAAAATCTTAGTAGCTAGGTCTTCGTCAACTTCGCGGAACGAAAAAACCATCAGAAAGCGGTATATCCTTACTTCTTCGATAAACGAGTTGGTGTTAGTGGCAAAGATTATGCTGTGGTAAGTCATAACTATTTCACAAAGACTCAACGAAGCTATAAGTCCTGAAGGGTGTTTCCTCAAGTCCCTAGAGGCTAAGTAAGTGCCTACTATAAACGAAGAAAACAGTATGTTGAGGATTCCGGGCACTACGTACAGCGCAATGTCAGTATTGCTCAGAGTCATTTTAATTATAATTTAACGATACAGTCTAATTAACTCGCTAATGCTTCTATTACACACAGGACAAACAGCACACTTGCTCGCACAGTCCATACAGTAAAAGTGTCCACAAGGGTAAAAAGCAGAATCTACTTCCTTAGAAGCACAAATTTTGCAAACAAAGTCTTCTGGACGCCTTGCAGGCAAAGAACCAGGCTCAGGCAACTCAACCACAAACACAGTTGAGCCTATTTTTATCACGTCGTTGATAGCCAGTCCTACAGGTTCAGACTTCTCTCCTTCAGGACTCAAGCGCATCCAGGTCCTGTTTGTGGAACCCAAATCCACTAAGTAAAAAGCACTGCTTTCGAAGTAAATCTTGCAGTGTGTGGAAGACAGCTGAGAGTCTTCTCTGATGCAAATTGTATTTGAAGAGTCCCTTCCAATAGTGGCGCCTTCTGGTCTTATCAAGGCAGTCTGTTGTCTTGAAGGTCCTTCGAAGAAAAGTATTTCTAACTCCGTGGCCTTTCCAAAGGGGTTGTACTTTATGTTGCAAACCTTAAACTCAGTCAGTCCCATCTGGACCATAAACCCTCTTTCGAGCTGAGTGGGCTGTTTAATCATTAAAAAAGTGCCAGTTGTGCTTCCTACGTCTTTCAGCATAAACTGGTTCCGGCTAGAGTTGTACTCTATTTCACAGTGTCTCCGGCTTACAAAGCTTTCAGAAATCACAATGTCGTTGCTTTGGGAGTTTCTACCTAGTCTGGTGTCTGAGGTTCCAATTATGTAAGTGTTGTTGAGGAGCTGTCCTTCTACACATTTGAGAGACAAGTATTCAGTTTCTAAGTCGTACAAAGAGTACTCAGCAAGTCCTTGGGAGTCTTCTGGGTGGGTTTCTTTAAGACGCTTGATGCTTTCGAGAATCTTGAATCGGTGCAGTCTTACCTTGACTTCCAAATCCTCGATAAGGTCAGTTTCGGTCATTTCGAACAAAAGCATTCCGTCAATCTTGAGTTCTTCGAACTTAGCTTTGTACTGAGGAAGATCTAGCTGAACTAGCCACTCGCCTACTTGTTTGGCTGTCCAGTTTGTAGCTTGTTGTCTTTCCATATTTAGATTATTTCTTAATGGCAGTAAGTATCAAGGCTTCATAGATAAGGGGTTCTTCTCTTTCATATAGAATTTCTTCGAGTTCTTCTTGTATTAGTTGCTTCAGTGCTTGGCTTTTCCCCTCTTTTTCGGCTCCTTTGCGAAGAACTGGGTTGTCCCAGTAGAGTCCAAAAAGTTCATGGGGCTCCAAAATATTGAAATGGAACTGTTCGTAAAAATACAGCACATCTTTGAACCCTGCTTGCTTAACTATAGACTTCGCTTTTTCAGGGTCAGAAAGTTCAAACTTAGGCTCAGAAATACCTTTTTGGAGCTTAAGTTTCATTCTGATGGATTTGTAAATTCTTAGTGTGTTGCAGATGCCCATTCTTCCGTAGATAGAAAAAGCAGCACGTCCTCCTGGTTTAAGGACTCTGTAAGCTTCGTTCAGAAGCCATTCTGGGTTTTGGCAGATCTCCAGGACTCCGTTGCTTACGTAAACATCGTACTTCCCATCTTTGTCACTTAAGTTTTCAGCGTTTTCTTGTCTGACTTCAACATTGGGCAAGTTAGTCCTTCTTGCCTGCTCAACGAACTTTTCACTCATGTCCACCAAGGTAAAATCGGTGTCTGGCTTAGTGAACTTGGAAAGAATGCCCACGCCGTTGCCTGCACCGCAACCTGCGTCTATAATTCTTTTAGCGTCTTGCAGTTGCAGGAAAGGAGCCATTGCTTTGTACATCTTGTTGGAGTTCTCGATGTTGTACTTCATATACCACTCTGCAGTTTTGTTCCAGTAGTCTTTGTGACTCTCAGCCGGAGTTGTTTGCTTTGCCTGGCCTCCAAAGTGCCTTAATAGTTTGGACCTGTTTAACATTATATATGGCTAGTTAATTTGCCATCAGAATTCTTATGGAACAATTTGATTAACGGTTAATGTTTATTTTTTTTATGCGTTAGTTCAGCTGTGCACTTGAGTATATAGATTATACCAGACTCATAAATGTCCAGTCAAAAAAGAACTAGCAAGTCCCAAAAAGAGGTCCCTAAAAAGAAACCTAAGCCCGAAGAAAACTACTTAGAGTCTATTAATAGCACTTTAGGGCTGTCCCAAATCAGCACTATCTATGAACTCAAAAGACAAAAGTCTGAAAAGAAAACCAAACTGATATCACAGTACTTTCAAGAAAAGCAACTGTACCAGAACGAAGGTACCACCATCCAAACTGTAAGCCTTATAAAAAAGACTGCCTGGAACTTAAGTACTTCCACAGAAAGCCCCAAGAGCCTAGTCAATAGTTTGTTCAAAGTCAAAAATCAAGTTTTACTCAATGAACTTGAAGTTTGTGTGTGGTGTTTGTACATTGAGAAGTTTGCATATACCGACAAAACTCTGCCTTTAGAAAGCTCTTTGTTGTACTCAGCATTTGCTGTAAAGGAGTACTTCAACGACAACGTAAACGCTTTGTACGAGTACCTCTCTAGCATTCTAGAAGGGTTCAGTAAGAACTACAATGACTGGAGCAACAAGTGGAAAGCACAGTTGACAGTCAACCCCAAAGAGCTAAACACCAAGTTCAAAGCTGGACTGCAGCACGAAGACAATTCAGAAGTAAAAGACTACAACTTCTATGTAGACGAAATCCTAAACAACTCCCAAATCAGCCAAAAAGCCCTGAACGAACTTGTGTCTGACAGAAAAATCATGCAGGTTTACAGTGCTTACAAAAACTCTTACTTGCAAGTTGAGCAGTCAAAAAAGCAAGTTTTGCAGAAGCTAGACTCAGTCATAAGCAACTCCAAAAAGACACTAGAACTCTACCCTCATTGCCAGAATGTATCTTTAGACACACTCACTCTACAAAAGATAGACTCTCTTTGCGACGAAGTTAAGAACTCTTCTGACTCGCTTAAATAATAATATGGCTCTAAAGGTAACCCCTGAAGACTTTCAAATACTAAAAACTATTGGAGTGGGTTCACTGAGTAGAGTTAACTTGGCTGTTTTAAAAACTACAGGCGAGCACTTTGCCCTTAAGATGGTCCACAAAAGTCAAGCTTTAAAACTCAAGCAAGTAGACCACTTAATTTCTGAGTTTAACGTTTTAAAGACCATAAACCATCCTTGGGTAGTAAACCTTGCCCACTACTTCCAAGACGAAAGGTACGTTTACTTTGTACTAGAGTTTGTTTCAGGCGGTGACTTGTTTAGGCACATTCGCTTTTCAGCCAAACTCGAGAGTTACTCTGCAATGCTTTACACAGCACAAGTAGTTACTATGCTTGAGTACTTGCATTCGTTAAACATAGTTTATAGAGATCTGAAACCAGAAAACTTGCTCATTCAGAAAGACGGCTACTTAAAACTAACTGACTTTGGAATATCCAAAATAGTTGAAGACAGAACTTACACTCTTTGTGGAACTCCAGAGTACTTAGCCCCTGAAGTGATTCTTAGTAGGGGCCACGGAAAAGCAGCTGACTTCTGGAGTTTAGGCGTTTTGGTTTACGAGATGATCACGGGGATTGACCCTTTCTGTGACGATTTTCCTATGGTTACTTATAGAAGGATTGTAAAGGGAGAAGTGCGGTTCCCCAGGAGGTTTGATGCAACTGCTAAGAATCTTGTGAAAAAACTGCTCCAAGTAGACCTTTCCAAACGCTTAGGCAACTTAAAAAACGGAGTCAATGACATAAAAGCGCACAAGTGGTTTAGGGGTCTTAGTTGGGAAAAACTTGCAAACAATGAACTAGACATGCCTTACTTGCCTAAAGTCACAGATGACTTTGATACCTCTAACTTCTGTGAGTTCTTTGAGCCCCCACAAGAAGTCCCTCCTCTTGAGCCTTCCAAAGACCCCTTCTTAATAATTAATGAAATCCCACCCTTTTACTAGCCACCAGTTGCGCAACAAACGAATACTGAGGTTCTTAACTAAAGGATTTGCCCTTTCAGGAAAGTACTCTGAAGCCTTAGAGCCACTTTCGTTTTTGATTCCTTTAGAAGACAAAAAGGACGTTCCTGAAGACATCATTCAAGTCCTGGAAACCCTAATTCGTTCTGGCTACCAACAAGAACAACTCTCTTCAGTCGTCAGTCAATTCACTTCTCAAATCGACTCTTTAGTAAGGTCGGTCTTCCGCGAAGTCAAACTCGGGAACCTTCAAGAAGCCCACAACCTAATCAACAAAGTACAGGCTACTTAGAACTGCTACGAAACTTGGTTCTTGAACTCTTGGGAGTGCCACTCAGCCTGGGCTATAGTGTCCAGAGCCTCAGGAGAGCCTTGTGAAGAAGTAGCATCTAGAGCTTACTCATTGAACCCCTGTGTGACTACAGCTCTGTTGCTTTCGTGTGCCAACAAAGACACTTTGCACTTATACAAGTATCAAAACGACCCAAGAATTAAGCTTCTTTTGTGGGACTTAGGGGACTCTACCTTTGCCGAAGAACTCCAAAAAAGAGACCCTAGGAACGAAGAACTAACCCTTTTCCTAATAAAAAAGTTTGAACTCGAAAATAACCAAGACAAAGCTTTTGAGACTGCGCTACACCACATTGAAAACGGTGGAACTTCAAGTAGGGTTAAAGAAGTTCTGCTTAGCAAGCTTGAGGAAAACCCTCACTTAGCTAAAAAGCTTCTGGCTGAACACAAATGCGTTTTAGATAATATTAAGTAGCTTTGGGAGGAGGGAGTTCAACAGCAAACCAAAAGTCAAAAGCTTGCTGGGCAGAAGAGTGGAGGTCACCTGCTCCCTGCCACCTGTGGAAGGGGTACACTACTTTAGTTAAGTCATCACTCCAGTCCCAAAAAGGTCCATGTTCCTCTCCACTTAACAGACTGATAAAGTTTTCTTGGTTTTCTTCGTACCAGACCATTCCTCCGCCAGTGCCGTTAACCACGCACAAGTGGACTTCTCTAAAAGTGTTTTCTCCCATTTCTGAGTGGTCGTGGTCTCCACAGTTCACGCCTTTCCCAGCTAGCCAGGCCTGCACGTAAGCTACATGTCTGTTTTGGGGGTCTTCTAAGTCCCACCCCCTTAAATTGTAGAACTCCAACCCCTGAAAGTCTTTTCCCCAGCTTAAACTTTCAACCTTGTTCCAAACTAAGTTTTCTTCAAAAGGACCTTTGAAGCAAAGTTCTTCAGGACTTCTGACGACCGGAAGTGAGTTCTCTGATTGAGAAATAACCATAAGTAAGGTAGTGGCTCCTGCTTGAATTATAGACTCTTTTATACGAGTATCGGCTTTTTCAAAAGGTCCAGGAAAGCATAGCCTTAAAGGGTGAGTAAGCACTCCTTCAACAACTTTGACGTAGTCGTTAGGGTTGACTCTGTACTCCATACCGTTTTCTAGTCTTACAAACTTCAAAGAGTACCCCCCAAAGTTCCACAAAGGGCTTTCTGAAATAGGCTCTTCTGAAAACTTCACAAGAATAGAGTCGTCTTTTTGCGAAGTTGCCATTTATTAAGTTAACGCAAGCACTAAAAGCGAAACCAAGTAGAGTTTAGAAGAGTCTGAAATGCACTCTCCGTTCTTACAAATGC
>PR_CR_10_Liq_1_inCRDRAFT_1001017_pt1 | contig 16503 bp, 20 predicted proteins | sample PRCRCaboRojoPR_3_FD_10241 | JGI IMG/M metagenome (IMG submission 10241)
TCGGTCAGGATCGCGGCCACATCATTGGTCTCGCCCTTGCGAATGGGCGCATGCCCCACAACCGGACCGGGGGCCATGTCGGCATCCGTGCGGTGCACAACCAGCCAGCCATTCTTTTCGGCAACGATTTTGTCGGCGCTCACAACGCCGGTTTCAACGGATTGATCCGAGGCCATGACCATCGGCGCGGCGTGGTCGTCGGCAAAGGCCGTGGTGGCGGCCAGCGCGAAAAGTGCCGTCATGCATGTACGTGTCATATCGTATCCCTTTCTATGTTGCTCACATCCCTAGACACGATGGAGCGGGCAGAAAGTTTCAAAGGATGCGAAGCTTTTTGGATTCTTCTGAAAATGGGGCCGGGGATCAGGCCGCGCCGCGTGCCTCGCGCCGCTTGTGCCAAGCATAAAGCGCCGGGGCGAGGGCATAGTCATAAACCACACCCGCCACCTGCCGCACCCCCGGCAGGCCCACAACACGCGCCACCCAGCGATAGCGGGGCATCTCCCGCCACAGAACCAGAAACGCCGGTATGCCTGCGTAAATCTCGCCATCCTGCATCACGTGCAACCGTTTGGCCGCCTCATCGCGGCTCACACCCCAACGCCCCAGATCACAATCGCTCAGGTCGTCATAGGCCAAGGGCAGGGCGCGCGCCTCGCTGTAACGTGCATAGTGGTTGATCTCGGTGCTGCACACCGGGCAGTCGCCATTGTATAAAACTCGGGTTTCGTCCTTGGGCACAACAACCTCCGTGGCTTTGCTTGGTGACATAAGCCCGCGCCGCACAGGGAAAAGCGTCATTTGGTCCCGGCCCCGATCCCACCCGTTTTATGGCGGCAGACCCGTCAAACTAAAGCGTTTCACCTTTAGCTGATGTCTCGGGTCAAAGGCGAAACGCTTTATTTGCGCGATCGGGTTTCCTGACGGCAAAGCTAAATCGCCCGGTGGCGAAGAAATGCTCGCCTCGTGCGTCCAAGGCGGCTTGCTCTTCGCCCCAAGCCCGCAGGTCGTCCTCATCAACGCTCCCTTGGCCCTGAACATAAGCCGTGATGAAGGGCACGATCATTTCTGAATAGCAGCCCTCGTACCTGTCCACGTTCACGATCGGAAAGTAGCTGACGTCCTCAACCACCAGTCCGGCCTGTCGAAGCCGCTTGGTCAACGTTCGCGGAAGTTCACTATCTGCACAGTGCGGCGCGAAGGCGGCCAGCACCTTTTTCATCCGATCCGGGTTCTCACTATGCCAGCAGACGCCACCCCAATCCGTGGCAAGGATCAAACCACGCCCTCCCGGTTTCAATACGCGATGAAATTCCGATAAGAACGAAACGATGTCCGGCACGTATTCGGCGACCTGCGTGCTGACGGCCACGTCAAAATGGCTGTCCTCCAAGGGCAGCGCCGTGGCGTCGGCACAGCGATATCTAAGCCAGTCACATTCACGTCTTTGGTTGGCGCGGTCCACCATCTGCTGTGAAACATCTACGCCGATCACCTCGCCATCCGGGCCGGTTTGCTCGGCAATAGCGGCCGCCAGAAAACCCGGGCCGCTGCCAATGTCCAGAACATGCTCACCCCGCATAACCGCGATCCTGCGCAGGGTGTCCTCGCGTTGGGCAACCACGTCAGGCCCAAGATAAACGGCCTCAAGACGGTCCGCGGCGGCATCGTCATATTCCATGGCCATGGTCTGGCACCTCGAGGTTTCAATTCTTTACAATACCATTGATCGTCGAAAATTCCCAAAAGCTCATCACCCCCCCCGTGAAAAGAGCCTGTGACCCGCCCGTAGGGTGCGCATTCACTGCGCACCGCGCACGCGGCCGAACCGTACAAAACCCGCGTACGAAACGTACGAAACGCACCGCGCGCTTTGTTAATTTCCGGGGCCACAGACAAAAATACCGACGCGATACCGACGTGAAACCGACGCGTTACAGGCAGCGGTTTTGCCTGTTAACCAAGGGGGTCAGGGCGATTCGGCGAGAAAGTTAATCGCCGCCCGTCTCCTCGCGCAGCCAAGCCTCCGCATCCGCCGTGCTGGTGACCTCCTCCCAAGTGATCACCGGCAGGTCATAGGGGTGGCGCTCTTGCAGCATCTCGACCACGGTTTGCACGTGGTCCGCCCGCGTCTTGAGGGTCAGGGAAACCTCCTCCTCCACCTCCACACGCCCTTGCCAATGAAAGACGCTTTTCACCCCCGGCACGATAGTCCCACAGGCTGCCAAACGCGCTTGCACAACGGCGCTTGCCAAGTCCTGCGCGATCTCCATATCGGGGCATGTGGTGGTGACATGGATCATCTTTGGCCTCCCGGTCTGATTAGACAACAGTCCATCATGCAGAAGGGCTTCAGGCAAGCCATATGCTGGGCCGTATCTGAACGACCTGCTGTAACTCTTTGACAGTATTAAGATTGTTTCTCTACGGGCTAACCCGACAAACGCCCCCAAAGGTCATACTCACCCGCCTCGTCGACCTCGACGCTGACGATATTGCCCACGCTCAGGCCCTCGGTGCCTTCGTCGATAAACAGGCACCCGTCAATCTCGGGCGCATCGGCCTTGGTGCGGCAGGTGGCGATGCCGTCTTCGTCGATATCGTCGACGATCACCTCTTGCACTGTTCCAACCTTGGCGGCCAGTTTATCCTCGGAAATCGCCTGCGCCTTTTCCATAAAGCGCTCCCAGCGGTCTTGCTTNACCTCTTCGGGCACATGATCGGGCAGNGCGTTCGACCGCGCCCCATCGACGTTTTCATACTTGAAACAGCCCACCCGATCCAAGCGCGCCTCNTCCAGCCAATCCAGCAATGTCTGAAATTCNTCTTCAGTTTCACCGGGGTAGCCCACGATGAAGGTCGANCGCAGGGCAATATCCGGGCAATCNCGCCGCCACGCGGCAATCTCATCCAGCGTCTTCGCCGCCGCCGCAGGCCGCGCCATGCGTTTGAGCGTATCGGGGTGCGCATGCTGGAACGGAATATCCAAATAGGGCAGGATCAACCCTTCTGCCATCAGCGGAATAAGCTGCCGCACATGCGGATAGGGGTAGACGTAATGCAACCGCACCCAAGCCCCCAAGCTGCCCAAATCCCGTGCCAAATCAGTGATATGCGCGCGATGCCCGCGCTCCTCGGCATGTTTGATATCGACGCCATAGGCGCTTGTATCCTGGCTGATCACCAGCAATTCGCGGACGCCGTTTTCCACCAGTTTCTCGGCCTCGCGCACAACCGCATGGGCCGGACGGCTGGCCAGACGACCGCGCATATCGGGGATAATGCAGAACTTGCACTTATGGTTGCAACCCTCTGAAATCTTCAGATAGCTGAAATGCCGCGGGGTCAGCTTCACACCGCTGGCTGGCAGCAAATCCACAAAGGGATCGGGCGCAGGCGGCACCGCGCCATGCACCGCGTCCAAAACCTGTTCATACTGGTGCGGGCCGGTCACCGCCAGAACCTTGGGATGCGCCCCGGTGATATACTCGGGCTCGGCGCCCAAACACCCGGTGACGATCACCTTGCCGTTGGCATCAATCGCCTCGCCAATCGCTTCCAGCGACTCGGCCTTCGCGCTGTCCAGAAACCCGCAGGTATTCACGATCACAGCATCGGCCCCGGAATAATCCGGGCTGATGCCATAGCCCTCGGCGCGCAGCCGGGTCAAAATCCGCTCACTATCGACAAGCGCCTTGGGACAGCCAAGGCTCACCATGCCAATGGTGGGCTGGCCCCTGCGCGGGGCCTCGGAAACGCGGGCGCGGGCCAGATCGGGCCGCAAATCGGGGGGATTGGTGCTCATGCTGGCGCATATAGACCCTCGTGAGGTCTGCGGGAAGGGAAAACCGGTTGTTGCGCACAGCCGCTCCCCTTACATCTTGGAACAGGTAAAAATGGGGGTGGTCATGCGGTGGCTTTTGCGTCTCGTGGGTTTGGTCGTTGTTCTGGCCCTTGTTGCTGTGGTCTCGATCATGATGTTGCCGGGCGACCGGATCGCACGCATCGCGTCCGACCAGATATCGTCACTCACGGGCCGCGAGGTCACGATGCAAGGCGACACCACCGTTAGCTTCTATCCCGTCCTCGGCATCTCCACCGGCCAAGTCACGGTCGCCAATGCGCCGTGGTCCGATGCCGGGCCGATGTTCTCCGCCCAAAGCCTCAAGATCGGGGTAGAGCCTCAGGCGCTCTTTGGCGGCGATATCCGTATCACGGGGCTTGAGGCCGTGGGCCCAAAAATCCTGCTGGAACGCGCCGCGAATGGCGCGGTCAACTGGGAAATCGGGGTTGAGGGCGTGGCCCCTTCAGGCCAAAGCGAAGGAGAAACGGCACCGGCCATATCCAATCCTCTGGCCCTGACACTGGACCGCGCCCTGATCACCGATGCGGACCTGACCTATGTCGATCACGGCACCGGCGAACGGATCGCCATGCCGGGGATGGATTTTGATCTTCGCTGGCCTGAATACGAAGGTACCGCCACGTTTGATGCCACCCTGCGCCCTGCTGGTCAGCCCGTGCAGGTTTCCGGGCACTTGGACAAGGTGGGCAACTTCATTGCTGGCGGGGTCTCGGCACTTGAGACCACGATAACCGCTCCGGGCGGCAATGTGACATTCACAGGCCGCGCAGGCGTGCAGCCACAGGTCGCAGGCCAGGTGACAGCAGATTTGAACGACACCGCGCGGTTTATGTCCTCCATGGGCCTTGCCGCGCCGGATATTCCCAAGGGGCTGGGCCGCGCCATGGGGGCACAGGCCGATGTGACCTTTACTCAAGATATGCGCCTTGCCCTGCGCGATACCACGCTCAACCTTGATAACAACCGGCTGACCGGGGCGGCAGATGTCATGCTCGGCGGTGACAAGCCCCGCTTTAATGCGCAACTGAACGCCGGCGCGCTTGATCTGCGCGGCCTTTCGGCCGATGACGGCGCAGCGGGGTCCGCGGGTGGATCAACCAGTGGTGAGGCGGCCTCTTCCGGTTGGCCGAAAACCCCTATCGACGCAGGCGCGCTGGCGCTGGCCGATGGCGAAATCGCTCTTGTCGCCGATAGCGTCGATCTGGGCGATTTCAAAGTCGGCAAAACCCGCACTTTGATGACGCTGACCCGCTCGCGCATGGTTTTCGAGTTGCGCGAATTGCAGGCTTACGATGGCACCATCACCGGGCAATTCGTAATGAACAACCGCTCAGGACTGTCGGTCGGCGGCGATATGGCGGCGCGCGGGATCAATCTTGAAACCTTCCTGACCGACGCCATTGACGTGTCACGCTTCGCCGCCAAGGCCGACGGCGATTTGAAATTCCTGGGTGTCGGCAACTCCCTGCACGCCATCATGAACAGCCTCTCGGGCGATGGCGCGATCAAAACCGGGCGCGGCGTGATCTCGGGCATCGACCTTGACCGCCTGATGCGCTCGGGCGATGGCACCGGGGGCACCACCGTTTTCGACAGCCTCGGGGCCAGTTTCACCATGGAAAACGGCAACCTGCGCAACGATGACCTGTTGATGACCCTTCCCTTGGCCAAGGCCGAGGGCGAAGGCCGCATCGGGCTTGGGGCGCAGGACATCGATTATCTTATCACACCCGTGCTTCTGGAAGGCGAAAACCGCCGTGGCCTTGCCATCCCGGTCCGCATTCGCGGCCCTTGGGCCAATCCGCGCATCACGCCGGATCTGGAAAAAGCGATCGACCTCAACCTCAAGGAAGAAAAAGAAAAGCTGGAACAGCGCGTGCGCGAGGAACGCAAAGAACTGGAGGCCAAGGCCGAAGAGGAAGTGAACCGCGCGCTTGAAAAGGAACTTGGCGTGACGCGCGAAGACGGGCAATCGGTCGAGGATGCGATCAAGGACCGCGCCGAGGATGCACTCAAGGAAGAGCTTTTCAAGCTCTTCGACTAAAGCGTTCCGCCTTTAACCTGAGGCATCAGCGGAAGGCGGAACGCGTGCAACGATTGAGCGTTGCGCTGCATTTCGCGAAAATCTGCGATTCAGGTTTTTCGCGAAACGCTTTAATCCAATGAAATAGGGGCCACGAAGGCCCCTTTATCAAAACGATCGGACCGTCGGAATTACCGCTTGCGATCGCGGCGACTGCTCATCGGCTGGAAGGCCACGCCGACATGCGCCTCGCAATAGGGTTTGCCCGATTGTACTGGCAAGCCGCAGAACCAGAAATCCTCGGTCGCCGGGTCACCGACAGGCCACTTGCAGGTCCGCTCGGTCAGTTCCATCAGGCTCAGCTTCTTGGCCTTCTTCTCGATCTCGCTCACCTTCTTCAAGGCTTCGGGATCAATCTCGTTGGCCGAGGGCTGCGGCGGCAGCGGTTGGCCTGCCGGAATGATCTGCTTGGCACGACTAACCGGAGCCGCGGGCGCTGCGGGCGCGGCCTCCTCGGCGGGTTTCGCTGGCTCGGGTTTGGGCGCAGGCTTGGCCGCCGCCTTCGGCTTGGCCTTGGCCGCCGGTTTCGCCGCAGGCTTGGCCTTGGCGCTATCACTTGCCGCGCCCGAGCCGCTGCGGTTCGACAGGCCCAGCCGGTGCACCTTGCCAATCACCGCGTTACGGGTGACCCCGCCCAACTCCTTGGCGATCTGACTGGCAGACTGGCCTTCGCCCCACATTTTTTTCAGCAGTTCAACGCGTTCATCGCTCCAGGACATGGCCCGCTTCCTTATCTCAAAAGGCGGCCCCATTGGCGCCGCCCTGCAAAATTCATCTGACGCCCTATTCTAATCACTCATGGGTAAGTTACAAGGCATCGAATCGGATGCGAAAGGACAGAGCATGGGCGAAATGACCGATATGGGCACACGCCGCTTCGGGCGAGTGAACTGGCTGGGCCTCTACACTTTGGCCAGCCGCGAGGTGCAGCGCTTTCTTGCCGTCTGGACCCAGACACTCATGGCCCCCCTCGTGACCGCCGGGCTCTTCATGCTGATCTTTTCAATCGCCATCGGCCCGCGCCGGGGAGATGTCATGGGCGTCAGTTTCACCACCTTCATAGCACCCGGCATCCTGATGATGACGGTGATCCAGAACTCTTTCGCCAATACCTCTTCGTCCATCGTTATCTCAAAGGTCCAGGGCAATATCGTCGACACCCTCATGCCGCCGCTAAGCGCTGCTGAAATGGTGCTGGGCTATCTTGCAGGTGGCATTGGGCGCGGGCTCTTCGTGGCCCTCGCCATTGCGCTGGCGCTTTGGGTTGTACTGGGCATCACGCCGGCACATCCCGTCTTGGCGCTGGCCTTCATCACACTCGGCGCGGCCTTCCTTGGCGGTTTGGGGATCGTGGCGGGCATTTTCGCCAACAAGTTCGACCAGATGGCCGCGATCACCAACTTCATCGTCACCCCGTTGGCCTTTCTCTCGGGTACATTCTATTCGGTCGAGGCGCTGCCTCCTGTGCTCAACGAAATCACCCACTTCAATCCGATATTCTATCTGATCGACGGTGCGCGCTATGGATTGATCGGGGTGTCGGACAGCCCACCCATGCTGGGCCTTGCTGTCGGTGTTTTCTCGACCTTGATAATTTCGGCCGTGGCATGGGCAATGCTTGCCCGCGGCTATCGCCTCAAGGCCTGACCAAGAAGCGCGCGCTGACGCGCGCACAGGTTAACGCGCCCCAAAGAGGGGCTCGCCGCAAAAGGCGCATGTGACGCGTTGCTGCGATTGTCAGCACCAGGCGCAAGGCTTGGATGCCTCCGGCGGAGATATTCGAAAAAGGCGCGAGCTGCCCTTCTTCTGTTCAAAAATATCCCGGGGTGAATTGGCCAAAGGCCAAGAGGGGCAGCGCCCCTCAATTTAATCAAACCTGTGTGGCGTAGCCACTCGATTTCGTCGCGGCATCAGCGACAAAGCTGCCGGGCACGCTCGCCGTAGTTGCTATAGGCTTTCCAGAAGCGCTCATTGCTGCCCCGGTCCGATTGGCGGATTTCCTGGGCCGAATGCGGGTCGCGGTAGAATTTCACCGCGCGGCGCTGTTGTGCGCCGGTCAGCGTTTGGTCCGCTGCCGCTTGAATACAGCCGCACAATTGTCGGGACCTTGCCTTGCGATCCGATGCCATGCAGGCCTTGGAGATCGGTCCATAAGCCATCGGCGCACCGCGTGAGATAGTGTCACTCCGGAAGCGGTCACCGCCGCCACAGCCTGCCAGAATCGTAATCAGTCCCAGAAAAATTGCCTGCCGCATGGGTTGCGCCCCCGTTTTGCCTCATCCTGCGGTGGCCCGGTTTATCCGGTATTCCTGCCGCATTTCACTGCCTTTGTCATATTTGCCGCAACTGGGTGGATTTTTCAATTCACAAGATCGCTGCTGACTGCGACACTCGGGCCAATCGTATCGGAGCTTGCCTGTGGACTTCAGCTTTTCCAACCTGATCTTCATCGTTCTTGCAGTCATGCTGTTGCAGCCGCTTCTCTCGGGCCGCATATTCGCAATCCGGCGCGAACAGGCCATTCGAAGCATCGAGAAAAAGCGCCGCAGCCGTGTCATCACCATGATCCACCGACAGGAAAAGCGCAGTTTTTTCGGTATGAATGTCTCGCGTCGAAATTGATCTTGAGGACGCCCAATCCATTATCTCGGCCATCAAGTCCACGCCGGATGACACGCCGATCGACCTTGTTCTGCACACGCCTGGTGGGCTTGTGATCGCCGCGATGCAGATTGCCCGTGCGGTCGAGGCGCATCCCGCCAAGGTGACTGTTTTCGTTCCGATCTACGCGATGTCGGGCGGCACCCTGATTGCCTTGGCCGCCGATGAGATCGTGATGGGGGAGTTTTCCATGCTTGGCCCGATTGATCCGCAGATCATGGGCATCTCGGCGGCCTCCATCATCGCCGCGCGCGAGGCAAAACCGGTAGAGCATGTCTCTGATGTGGCACTTGTTTTGGCTGACGTCAGCGAAAAGGCCATCAACCAGGTGAAGGCGGGCGCCGTCGAGATCATGACCCCCCGGATGGAGCGAGCCAAGGCCGAGAAACTGGCCGAAACGCTGACCTCGGGGACATGGACCCATGACTACGCGCTGACGCCTGCCGAGGCTTCGGAACTTGGTGTTCCCGTGACCGTGGGTCTGCCGCGTGAACTCCTTGATTTGATGAAGCTGTACCCGGCCCCGGTCCAACAGTCAGCGGTTGAATTCCTGCCTTTCGATCCCCCCGGCAAGCGGATGAACTGACGGCAGGCGTTCACGAAAGCTTGAAAATTTTTCCGGAACAGGACGAGCGCTCCTGAGTTTTGTTTGGGAAGGAGGTGCTCTAATGGATAGATTGAGCCTTGTTCTCATACTCGCAACTGGTCCCGTCATCGCGGGTGGCTTCATCATCATACTGATGAGCTTCGGCCTCTATGGTTGGGTTTATCTGCTACCAGCCGGTGTCGTCGGGTGGCTTTTGGGCTGGCCTGCCGGGTACGTCATTTCACGCCGCATCAAGCGCCAAGACCCCAATTTCGACCATACGAAAGGGTCAGATGACGGACTTCTGCCTGACCCATCTGCGCCCGAAGCCTGACGTCGCTGCCGCCTGACTGGCAGACTCCTGTGTCGATTTCTGCTATCCTCCCAAGGATAAGGTATTAACCTTGGGGGGGAGACAATGGATTTTGAGATACGCAACTCAATCTCGATGGCCAGACTCGACCATTATTACGGCATCATGCGAACCTGCATTCTCGGCTTTGCGGCCATCGCGGCGATCATCGTTTTTTCGGACGGTGCTTACTCGGCACCGCTGGCAATGCTGGTCATCGCCAACACGGCCTTTGGCATTCTGGCGGGTAACACGGCCATTACCGATGTGGCGAACCTGATCAAGGATCTTGATGACGAGTCAGCGAAAACGCATTTCGGTGCGGGTATCGCGGAGCGCAACATGACGGTGTTGCGCCTTGCCTCGGCTGGGCTCGTTGGTTTGACAGGTCTGGCGGCTTTGGCGACAATTCTGGTTTGAGCCGTCAACTGGCGCCGCGTGCGGCCTCGGGATAGGTTTCCAGGAAGTGATGCAAAACCGCGTAAAGCTCGCGGGCATGGGGTAGATCATCGCGGTGAAGGGCATCGCGGATATCCTCACAGATCATCTGCTGCACCTTTTGCGGCCCCTTGTGCAGACGCATGATATAATCACCCATGAGCGATGCATCCAGCTCGGGCAGGTGCTCATGCTCGGCCACCGCCGCAATCTCCTCGCGGGTCAGGCACGTCATGTCTTCGATATCGTCCAGCGTGATCATCAGACGAAGATACCATTATCAAGTCCTTCTTGTCTGACATGGATCAATGCCCTGTGGCGGGATCTTGCCTATCGGGGGCCAAATATCCGTGAAAGGGCCTTTCATGAACTGGCTTTTGTTCATTTTGCACCTCTTTATCGGCGCGACGCTCGCCGGTGTGGGAATCGTCATTGTACTTGTCGCGGGCCTTTCCGGTGCGGCATGGCTGTGGGGCGCGGTCCTTGGTGGGCTTGTCCTTGCCTTTCCGGTGGCTTGGTTGGTGGCCCGCGCGATGCAGGCAGACTGATGCAGATCAAGGCGTGATATTCCGAATCTGGTATGTATCTTTACGAACGCGCGCCTGATTGCATGAGGTCTGAAATGCTTCGCTTGGGTTTGATACTTTATCTCTTCATCGGCACCACCATGGCTGGCTCGGCGATGATTGCCGCGCTTGCGGCGGGCTATGACACGACCGTGCCGGTCGTCGTCTCGGCTGCGGCGGGGTTCATCGCCGCAATTCCCGTGGCATGGGCCGTGGCGCGGGCGCTTTATTCCGAGTGAATCTTGGGTGCGTACGACTCGTACGTAAACACCCCATGCTGTCCCGGTTTCCGTACGAAAACGGGGGGCTTGGCGTACGACCCGTACGATTGTCAGGAGAGCCAAGTGCGCACCGCCGCTTGGAATTCCCGGGGTTTCTCGGCGTGTAGCCAATGGCCGGCCCCGGGGATTTTAGCAAACTGTGCCTGTGGGAATAACGCCTTGATATCGCTGCGATAGTCGCGCTTCACATAGTCCGAGTTGGCCCCGGACAGGAACAATGTCGGTTTGTCGAATTCCCCGCTCACCTCAGGGAAGGACAGAATGCTCGGCATGTCCTTCGCCAGAACATCCAAGTTAAGGCGCCATTTTTTCTCTTTTACATCAAGCGATTGAGTGAAAAAGGTGATCAGCGTGGCGTCGTCCACCACCTGTTCAAGCTGCTCTGCCGCGTCCGACCTGCGTTCTATCTTTTCCAAGTCTACCGCCTTCATCGCGTCGATGAAGTGACCTTGGGAATGGGAATAGGTCACGGGCGCAATGTCCGCGACGATCAAGCGGTTTACCAACTCCGGCCGCGTCAGCGCCAGAACCATGGCCGCCTTGCCTCCCATGGAATGGCCCAACACATCGAAGGGGCCGTCCAAGCCTTCCAGCACCCGCGCCAGATCATTCGCCATGTCGGGGTAAGAATGCGTGTCATACCAGGGGCTTAACCCATGGTTTCGCATGTCCACTGCCAACACCTGCCGATCTTCTGACAGCCGCTTGGCAATCACCCCCCAATTGCGTGCGGAGCCATACAGCCCATGCACGATCAACAGCCCGGGCCGGTCTGTCCGCACCCCATGTTCTATGGTGTTCAACATGGGGCCAGACATAACCGCCCGCGCGCCGCATCGCCACCCCTATTGAGGCTCTACGCCACGCACGTTACCGTGCACTCTGGGGGTAGACAAATGATTGATCCGAAACCGTTTCAGGACAAAACCGCTGAGCTTTCACAGCTTTTGCAGGAACGTCTGGGCATCCGCGGCAAAACTTTGTCTGTCAAACTCCGGCGCGCCGGGCGCCTTTTGCCGCGCTTTGCGCGCAGGGCAGGGGGCGAGGTGGCGCAGGCCGAGGCGATGATGGCACATCCGCGCCTAGCCGCTCTTGTCGATGCGGACCGGTTTACCCGTGCGGCGACCATTCTTGGTGATCACCTGAAAGATATCGACCCCAAAGAGCGGCGCAAGACCCGCGCCTTGCATCTTGTAGCCTCGATCGTCTTCAATCTCGCGCTATTGGGGGCCGCGGTCTACGCCGTTCTCTGGACCGTAGGGCGTATATGAGCGGCGCAGCTTTTGGAAAGTCGCAAACCTTCCAACCGCGCGACATGAAAAACCCCGCGCAGTCGAACTGCGCGGGGCCTTAACTGGAAGCGTACACGCTTACAGGTTGGGGTACATCGGGAAGCGTTTGCAGAGCGCCTCAACCTCAGCTTTCACCTTGGCTTCAACCTCGCCATTGCCCTCTTCGCCATTGGCGGCCAGACCATCGACAACCTCGACGATCCAATCGGCGATCTGGCGGAACTCAGCCTCACCAAAGCCCCGGGTCGTGCCCGCAGGCGACCCCAAGCGGATACCGCTGGTCACGGTGGGCTTTTCCGGATCGAACGGTACACCGTTCTTGTTGCAGGTGATATGCGCCCGGCCAAGGGCCTTCTCGGTCGCATTGCCCTTCACGCCTTTNGGGCGCAGGTCCACCAGCAGAACATGGGTATCGGTGCCGTGTGTCACGGTATCCAGCCCACCCTTGATCAATTGGTCGCTCATCGCTTGTGCGTTGGTGACAACCTGTTGAATGTACTGCTTGAATTCGGGGCGCAGGGCCTCGCCAAAGGCCACGGCCTTGGCCGCGATCACATGCATCAGGGGGCCGCCCTGAATACCGGGGAAGATGGCCGAGTTGAACTTTTTGGCCAGGGCCTCGTCGTCGGTCAGGATCATGCCGCCGCGCGGGCCGCGCAGGGTTTTATGCGTGGTCGTGGTGGCCACGTGGGCATGCGGGAAGGGCGAAGGGTGTTCGCCTGCCGCCACCAAACCGGCGAAGTGTGCCATGTCGACGTGCAGATAGGCCCCAACCATATCGGCGATCTCGCGCATGCGGGCAAAGTCGATCTGACGCGGAATGGCGCTGCCGCCCGCGATGATCAACTTGGGCTGATGCTCTTTGGCCAGCGATTCGATCTGATCGTAATCAATCAGGTTGTCTTCCTTGCGCACGCCATACTGCACGGCGTTGAACCACTTGCCCGACTGGTTGGGGGCCGCCCCGTGGGTCAGGTGCCCACCGGCATCAAGGCTCATGCCAAGGATGGTGTCACCGGGCTTCAGCAGCGCGGTGAAGACACCCTGGTTTGCTTGGCTGCCCGAGTTCGGCTGCACGTTGGCAAAGCCGCAGCCGAATAGCTCGCAGGCACGCTCAATGGCAAGATTTTCCGCGATATCAACAAATTGGCACCCGCCATAATAGCGGCGACCGGGGTAGCCCTCGGCATATTTGTTGGTCATCACGCTGCCCTGCGCTTCCATCACGGCGGCGCTGACGATGTTTTCGCTGGCAATCAATTCAATCTCTTCGCGCTGGCGGCCCAGTTCTTGGCCAATCGCCTTGGCGATCTCGGGGTCGCGGGATGCGAGGGATTCGGTGAAAAACCCTTCACTGACAAAGGGTTGGTTTCCGTCATGGGGCATTGGGCCACCTCCATCAAATCTGAACTTCGCGGGATTTCCTATAGGAAACCTAGTCTTTTTGAAAGGTTGTAAAGCGACAAAAGGCCCGGCAGGACCGGCATGACTGGTACATGCGGTGGATTTATGTTTCGATCCGCCCCAGAATGCGCCCTTTGGAAACGGAACTCATCCGCAATGCCCTTGAAGATTGCCTTTGTCGCCAGTGATGCCCCGTCCTCCCAAACGGCGCGCGGCGCGCTCGTGACGCGTTACGGGAACGTGTCCGAGGACGAGGCCGATGTCATCGTCGCCTTGGGGGGCGATGGGTTCATGCTGCAAACCCTGCATGGCACGCAACATTTGCCTGCACCGGTCTATGGGATGAACCGTGGCACCGTCGGTTTCCTGATGAACGAATACAGTGAAACCGATCTGTTCGACCGCCTCGCCGCCGCCGAAGAGGCCGTGATCAACCCCTTGAAAATGAAGGCGCAAACCATTGACGGCAAGATGCACGACGCGCTTGCCATCAACGAGGTCTCGCTGCTGCGTGCCGGACCACAAGCGGCCAAACTGCGCATTACCATCGACGGACATTTGCGGCTTGAGGAACTTGTCTGCGACGGGGCGCTTGTCTCAACGCCTGCCGGCTCGACCGCCTATAACTACTCGGCTCACGGCCCGATCCTGCCTATCGGCTCGGATGTGCTGGCCCTTACCGCCGTGGCCGCATTCCGCCCCCGTCGCTGGCGTGGGGCGCTCTTGCCCAAATCTGCGCATGTGCGCTTCGATGTGATCAACCCGGGCAAGCGTCCCGTCATGGCCGATGCCGATAGCATCTGGGTGGAAAACGTCCTTTGGGTGGAAATTCAGTCTGAGCCCAGCATCGAGCACCGCCTTTTGTTCGATCCGGGCCACGGCCTCGAAGAGCGCCTTTTGCGCGAGCAGTTCGTGTAACATCAGAAAAATGTGCTGCCCGGGGTTTCGGCCTTGCCGGGGTCTTCTTACGTCATGGGGAGTAGAAAGGCCCTGCACGGTCCGCGTGGTCAGAGCCCAGTTCCCCTACAATCGTAGGGGCGCATAAAACAGAAAGGAGAGTCTTTTATGGCACGCCTTCTTATGATCCTGACATCGAACGATAAAATGGGCGCAGATGGTGCCCCCACCGGATTTTATTGGGAGGAAATGGCCGTCCCCTATTGGGCCTTCCGCGAGGCGGGCTATACCGTCGATCTGGCAAGCCCAAAAGGCGGCCGCCCGCCCGCTGATCCAGCTTCGGATGACGATACCATGGCCCGTCCCCGCGCGGTGAAACGCTTCATGGAGGATGAAAAAGCCATGAACGCGCTGGAAAATACCCTGCGCCTGACCGACGTGGATACCAACCATTATGACGGCGTCTTCCTGCCCGGCGGGCACGGTACCATGTGGGATTTCCACCAAACCCCGCAAGTCGCGGCCACCGTGTCTAAAGTTCACGAACAGGGGGGCGTCGTCGGCGCGGTCTGCCACGGGCCTGCGGGCCTTCTGGGCACCAAGCGCAGTGACGGCACCCCGCTTCTCAAGGGCCGCAAGGTGAACGGTTTCACCAATTCCGAAGAAACCGCTGCAGGCCTCAGCAACGTGGTCCCGTTCTTGCTGGAAGATGAGTTGAAAGCCGAAGGCGCGATTTTCGAACGCAGCACTGAGGATTTCAGCGGCTTTGCCGTCCGCGATGCCCGTATCGTGACCGGACAGAACCCCGATTCATCGGCGCAAGTGGCTGAACACATGCTGGCCGCGCTCAACGATGCGCAACGCGCAGCGGCCTAAAGCGAACCGCGCGCCGGGGAGACCCCGGCGCGCTTTCATTACTTTGCGTAGCCAATCGTCTGCAACGCATCCTTGATTTCATCAAGGATCGCCGGATCGTCGATGGTGGCGGGCATCTTGTACTCGGCCCCATCGGCGATTTTCACCATGATCGCCCGCAGGATTTTGCCCGAGCGGGTCTTGGGCAGGCGATCCACCACAACGGCCAGTTTGAACGCCGCCACCGGGCCGATCTGATCGCGCACCAGCTTCACACATTCCTGCACGATCTCTGCATGGTCGCGATTCACGCCCTTGGTCAGGCACAGAAAGCCAACCGGCAACTGGCCCTTCAGCTGATCCGACACCCCGATCACGGCACATTCAGCCACATCCGGATGCGCGGCCAGCACCTCTTCCATGCCGCCGGTCGACAGGCGGTGACCAGCCACGTTGATCACGTCATCGGTTCGCGCCATGATCCAAAGATAACCGTCCTCATCCTTCATCCCCGCATCGCCGGTCTCATAATAGCCCGGGAAGGTGTTGAGGTAGGATTTGCGGAACCGATCCTCGGCATTCCACAGCGTCGGCAGTGTTCCGGGGGGCAGGGGCAGTTTGACCGCAATCGCGCCCAATTCCCCCGCCGGCATCTCATTGCCGCCTTCATCCAGAATTTGCACGTCATAGCCCGGCATCGCCACGGTAGGGGACCCGATCTTGACGGGCAGAGCTTCGATCCCTGCCGGGTTGCCCGCGATGGTCCAGCCGGTTTCAGTCTGCCACCAGTGGTCATAAACCGGCTTGCCGGTCATCTCTTTGGTCCACTCAATGGTATCGGGGTCGGCGCGTTCACCGGCAAGGTAAATCGCGCGCAGGTTCGAAAGGTCATATTTTTTCAGGTACTCGCCCTTGGGGTCCTCGCGCTTGACCGCGCGGAACGCCGTGGGCGCGGTAAAGAACGACCGTACCTTATGCTCTTCGATCACCCGCCAGAAGGTCCCGGCATCGGGCGTGCCAACCGGCTTGCCCTCAAAGACAATCGTGGTGTTGCCGTGGATCAGCGGCCCATAGCAGATATAGCTATGTCCAACGACCCAACCCACGTCTGACGCGGCCCAAAACACATCGCCCGGATCGACGTTATAGATATTCTTCATGGTCCAGTTCAGCGCCACCAAGTGACCGGCGGTATGGCGCACAACGCCCTTGGGCGCGCCCGT
>PR_CR_10_Liq_1_inCRDRAFT_1001018_pt1 | contig 16501 bp, 13 predicted proteins | sample PRCRCaboRojoPR_3_FD_10241 | JGI IMG/M metagenome (IMG submission 10241)
ACTTCCCTGCCGATATATTGCTACTAGTAAGTAGTTTCCCTAAAGGAATTTGTTACGTCGAAACTAAAAACTTGGACGGAGAAACTAACTTAAAGCAGAAAGTAGCTTTGCACAGGTTCATGAGTGAGTTGAGTGAAGAGAATCCCGGAAATCTCCAAGCAGAAGTGGAGTGCGAGTTACCCAACAGTTTGATTTACGACTTCAGAGGAGTTATACAGGCTTATGGCGACAGGTTTCCAGTGTCGAGTGAACAGTTGCTTTTAAGAGGAAGTTCACTCAAAAACACTTACTGGGTTCTTGGAGTGGTTGTGTACACCGGGCACGAAACTAAGATTATGCTGAACTCAACTTCTTCAAAAGGAAAGTTTTCTTGGCTTGAAGAACAAATGAACAAGCAAATAGTGTACATCTTTATTTTGCAGTGCATTTTGTGTTTTTTCTGTGGGTTTGTGTACAGCGTTTGGTTCCTCTTGACAGAAGCAGACACTGAGCAGTACTTAGAACTCGACGAAGCCCAAGAACAAATAGTAGTGGTGTTTATATTGAACTTTTTTTCCTGGATGCTTATATTTACTAACTTTGTGCCTATTTCACTTATAGTGACTTTGGAAATAGTTAAGTTCTTCCAGGCAGTGTTCATTGCTTGGGACAAAGAAATATACCACGAGGAAACAGACACTCCTACTAAGGTGCAAGCGTCCAACCTCAATGAAGAACTGGGCCAAATCCACTACGTTTTTTCAGACAAAACCGGAACTGTCACCTGCAACATAATGGAGTTCAGAAAGTTTTCTTTGAAAGGAGTAGCTTATGGCACTGATAGACGCATGGAACCCACTGAAAAGGTTCAAAACGTTGACTTTTGCGATTCTGAGTTCGACGCTTCCACAGAAGAAGCTAGGAATTTTTTAATGCACTTGGCTTCTTGTCATACTATTATCACTGAGGATAGTTCTGAAGGAGTTAAGTACAATGCTTCTTCACCTGACGAACTAGCGCTTGTCTCAGGCGCTAAGTACTTTGGAGTGGAACTTCTAGGTCGGGACGAAGAGCAAGGGGTGATTTTAAACTTACAAGGAGAACAAGTTACAGTCAAGATCCTTAACGTACTTGAGTTCACAAGTGCACGGAAAAGAATGTCTGTGGTGGCTCAGTACCCCAGCGGCAAAATAATGCTTTTGTGCAAAGGTGCAGACAGTGTGCTTCTGCCTCGAATTAGCGAGTCACAAGTAGTTGAAGAAAGCTGGCACCAGCTAGAATCCTTTGCTAGTGAAGGCCTTAGAACGCTTGTAATAGCTGGCAAAGAAATAGACCCCCAGTACTACGTTGAGTGGAACCGAAAGTTCTCGGAAGCCCAGAGTGACATCCAAAACAGAGAAACCCGTGTTGAAAAAGTAGCAGAAGAAATAGAACACAGTATGGACTTACTAGGAGTAACAGCAATAGAAGACAAACTCCAAGAAAAAGTCCCTGAAACTATAGCAGCTTTGAAAGAAGCTGGGTGCAAAGTTTGGCTGCTGACTGGAGACAAAATAGAGACAGCAATCAACATAGGTTACTCATGCGCTTTGCTTTCAAACGAAATGGGAAGAGCTGTGATTGAAGCAAACTACATTAACGGAGTAAAATACCAACTCCACGAAGCTTTTATATTTGTTAACTCAGAACAGTACTCTAAGTTTGCGTTGGTAGTTTCAGGGGACTCTTTAGTGCAGATCACAACTTCGAACTTAATGGGGAAGTTTGTGCAGCTTCTAGACAAAGTAGAGGTAGTCCTGGCCTGCAGAGTGAGTCCTCAGCAGAAGTCAGACATCGTTAACTTAGTCAAAGAAACCAAAAAAGAAGTCCGCACCCTGGCCATTGGTGACGGGGCCAATGACGTGAACATGATTAACTCAGCCCACGTAGGGGTAGGGATTGCAGGACTTGAAGGGAACCAAGCTGCAAGGGCTTCTGACTACTCGATTGGTCAGTTTAGGTTTTTGCAGAGACTTATGTTTGTGCACGGAGAAGAAAGTTACAGAAGGAACGCTAACTTGATTTGTTACAACTTTTATAAAAACGTGTTGTTGGTGATGCCTTTGTTTTTTTACGGCATATTCAGTGCGTTTTCGGGACAGATCCTTTATAACATGTGGACTTATAACTTTTTCAACGTGAGTTTTGCGTTTTTTCCGATATTCTTTTACGCAATATTTGACAGAGTGATTGAGTACAGCAAACTCGAAAAGACTCCTAGGCTTTACAGACTAGGCCAAGACAACTTACTTTTCGAAACAGACATCTTTTGGAAGTGGATTATAGAAGCTACTTTGCAGGCGTTTGCTATAGCAGTGGTAGTAGTTATATCTATCTGCTACTACTCTGGGGACTCTGAGTACGGAAGGAACTTTGGAATGTGGGTTGCAAGTGACCTTATTTTAGGAATAGTAGTGATTGTGAGTAACCTCAAAATCCTTTGTTTCAGCTACATACTTTTTTGGTTTTCAATCCTTGTGAACATTTTAAGTATCTTAACTTACTTTGGAGCGTCTGCTTTAATCACTATGGTTCTGCCTATAAGTGAGACTTTGGACAACTTCGACGGAAGGGGGTCTACTTATATGATGCTAGTGAACCCCAACAGTTACTCTGCAGCAGTTTTGCTAGTAGTGGTTTGCTTTTTGTTTTACCCAATAAAACAGCACATTGAGGAGTTAGTGGGTCTTTTGAAGTCCAAATCCAAGTACGAGGAACCTGAAGAAGAGCAGCTCTTGGAAGAAGAGTCTATTCCGCTTTCAGAGTACACCAGTCTACTTACTAGGAGACACACTGGGTTTGCTTTTAGCGGGGAGTCAAGGACTTAGTTACTATAAATGGGAGATAAAAGAGTTAGGAAGCCTTCTGAGTTTAGGAAAGAGTCTAAACTCATTTGTCCTCTGCGGTTCCACAACCCTTTGCCTATGGTTCCTTCTGAGCAGAAACTCATGGCTTACCCTTTTCCAAGCGACAGATTCACAAAGTACTCTCTGACTTCTTTAGAAGCCCAGTACAGCACTCCCCTTTTGCTGCCTTTGGACTTAGGAATCAACGTTGACCTAGTGCGCCCAGAGGTCTACGCACCACCCACTCACTACATGGAAATGGAGGACGAAGACATACCTCTTTTAGAAGAACCTGAAAAAATGCGAGGTTTGGCCAAAAACAGAAAGTACAGAAACACTAGCTCACAGTACCTAAGGAAGTCTTTTCTGCCAGCAGGACCAATTGTATATTCTTCAAACACCAAAATTCAAAAGAAAGAAAACCCTGACGTCGAGAACGAATTTGACGCTGAAACTCTAGTTCCTAAGATCCAAGCTGGCTTTGACAAGCAGGAGTTCACACACCCAACCAAGCCCCACTTAAAAGTAGATAAGGTCTACGACGTGCTGCCTGAGTTCGACTTCATCCACACAGAGTTTGTCATGCTTACCTACGACGAAGACCCTCACGAAGAAAGTGAATTTGCGCTACTTAGAGAACACGAAGACGAGGAAGCTGACCCTGTACTGAGTTTGTACACTCAAAACTTCCAAGAGGAAGAAGCCCAAGAACTCTCTCACCTCAGGAACTACAAGTACACCTACTCAAACGACCCTAACCTGAACGACGTTCTGCTTTGGTTCCAAGAAGACCCGCCTACAGTCACTTACGCTTGCGTAGAAAACAAACTCCAACTAAAGAAGAAAAAAGTCCCTAAGGGAGCAACTACCATCAACAAAAAGAACTTGCCTCCAAAAACTCTAGAAATCAACGTAAGAGACGATAGGAAGTCAGAGTTAGTTGCAAGGAAAGAAAAACTCAAAGAAACAGGAGCCCCCATAGAAGAAGGACTTAGTTCACCAGTGCTTGAGAACTTGCCTGACGACCAAGAAACCGAAAAAGACGAAGTGAACACCATGATCAAAAGTCTTTTTGGGGACATTAGTGAGGAAGAAACTTAACTTGTCCAAATTAACATTAACTTAAGCTAGCTGCGAAAAGTGTTCACCAGAGCTTATAGTGGAGCACTCAGATTTTTCAAAGCTCTTCTTGATGAACCTCGGCTTCCTTTTAGGTTTGCATGGCTTAATTTCATCTAGAGTGCTTTCTGCGGAATCTTTAAACTGACTTAAATTTAGGTAAACTCGTGGGGTTTGTTCCTTTTCCTTATTAAATTCCTGTATGAAGTCTTTGCGTGTGATTTCAAAACATTGGGTGTTTAAAATGAAGTTCCTGAGAACTCTTCGGCCCTTTTCCTGGAAAGAGAGGGGCAGTCTTAAGTAGTGTGTTTTTAGTTGTTCTAGGTCAAGTTTCCCACTTGCATCCAAGTCCATTAAGTCGAAAAGCGCCTCTGCACTCTCTTTGTAAAAGCTCTTTTCGGGCAGATTCATTTTTATTGAACGGTAACTGCTTTTATGTTATCTAGTTAATTACAAGTTACCTGAAAAAAACCTTGATCTTAGCTACTGAGTAGTAGTTGTCTTGCTTGTACTTGTTCCGAGCGGCTTGGAACTTGGACTTTTTAGACTTAGTTAGTAAAATGCACAGTTCTCGGGCGCATTTTTTCAAACAGTCAGTGTTGTAGGGGGTATGTCTTAGAAGTACACAGGGCCAAGGGTCGTTTCCAAATATTTTGTTGCTTAGGAACAAAGCACCTCCAGCTAATTCTGAAGGTGAGTACTTGAGCATTTTAGTCTCTATTAGCGAGAGTTCTAGTAAGTAACACCCTAAGTAAAAGCCTTTTTTAGTGATTCCTTGCAAGCGAGAGTACCTTTGGAGGAAGCAGTAACAAGTAGGAACTGAAAGGTTGTAAGAAGTGGTTTTTAGGAGTTCTAACTCCATTTGGAGAATTTGTTCCCGAGTGCACGCTTTGTCTGAGATATAAATAAAGTCCGAAATCTGGGGTGCAAGGACTTCTTCGAACTTACACGCAAGTTCCAAAGCCACTACTCCTACCAGTTGGAGTTTGTTTCTAGGAGTTTCTGAGTTTTCTAAGTGTCTGTCTAGTAAGTTGACTCCCAAGAAAAGAGTTTCAGGCATTAGGTTGAACTTAAAGTGAACTTCTGTCATCCAGTCAACCACAATAGCTCTCATTTTGTCGTTGATATGGAGTTTTTGAGTTAAGTAGTTAGGATTCACTTTGTATCTAGATTCTAATTTTTGTAAGTAATTGAAAATGTCGTTTGAGTACAAGTCTAGAAAAAGGGATGTGGTCTGTTGTGGTTCCTTGTGGTGTGGTTTTTGGGGGTTTAAGTTTTCTTTGTTGCTTTCTAGCATTTATTTACACCGACTATGAATTAGCGTGTTGATTAAACAGTCTACTCTAAGTTTTTATGAGAAGGGTCTTGGGTTTGGTCTTGGGAGTCTTCTTCGTTGGAGCTTGATTGCAGGGTTTCTGATGTTTTTTCTTCTTCTTGAGGTGGTTCTTTCTCTCCAAAAACAGGTTCTTCTTGGAGTGGTTCTTGGGGTTCTTCTTGAGGTGCTTGAAGTTCTTCCTCGCCTATTTCAAAGGTGGGTTCTTGGGGTTCTTCTTGAGGTGCTTGAAGTTCTTCTTCGCCTGTTTCAAAGGTGGGTTCTTGGGGTTCTTCTTGAGGTGCTTGAAGTTCTTCCTCGCCTATTTCAAAGGTGGGTTCTTGGGGTTTTTCCTCAGAATGCTTGTAGGTTTGGCTTTCCAACACAGTCTGAACTAAGTCGTTCGACAACAAAGAATGCATTCTATCCAAAAACAAGTCGTACTGGGGATCGTTGATGGCAGAGAAGTACTCGATGGCTTGCTGGTACAAAGACATCAAACTGTTAACGATTTCCACACTCATATGCTGCTCCAAGTTGCTTTCATAAACAGTGATTGACTCAAGAATATCAGAAATGTTTACTTTTTGGTAACTTTGTGGTTTAACTTCTTCTTCACTTATCAAAGCCCCTTCTCTATTTACAATGCTTCCCAACTTTTGAAGGTTCTCTGTAATAAGGCTTATGCAGGCACTCGACTCAGGCATGTAGAGCTCTTGTGAGTAAGGAGGGTTCTCCCCTATAGCTTTCCAGTCAAAAGTGAGTTTCTGCGCATCAGACTTAGAACGCTTGATAGTTGCTAGTGACTGAAGAGTTGCCCAGCTAAACAAATAACCAATGTCTGGATGCTCGGGGTGAACTTCAAGTTGGAGAATCAAAGTGTGGGTTACTGCAAGCACGATTCTGGAGTTAGGCTTGTCAAGATGCGTGCAGGGGAACTTTCCCATGTTAGGCTTGTGCTCCCAGAGGCTCAAGTGCATGTAGCTGCCCAGTTTGAAGTTTCCTAAGTTTTGAACTTCTTCGCTAGAAAGTGTTTTTAGCTTCTTAAGGAACCCAGGAAGCAACTGGATAACATCCACACAGGTGATGTTAGGCTTCCATTGCTCTCTTGTTATTTCTGAAAACAAGTCCCTGCCATCTGCAACGGAAGGGAAGTTACTAACTGTTTCACAAAAGAGTTTTGGAGCGTGGAAAGGAAACCCTTCTTCGAGGTAAAGGCTGAACTTATAGGAGCCTGAGAACTCAGTTAACTCTGAGTCGAGGAGTTCAACTTCAATTACTATTCCAAAAGGAGTTGTTTTGTGGCCGACTTGGTACTCTGAAGGAAGTTCACTAACCATAGAAATTTCTGTTTAAGGCTTACCTTTTTCTAAGCGCTTTTGCTGTATCTGGGTGGAATCGGTACTTTCCATATTATCGGAAATGGAAGAAAGGGAGTTCGAACTGCAAATAGGCCAAGAACTAAGAATAGAGATCTTTTTTGAACAGTCCTTGTCAGTGCTGCTTGAACTAGGAAGAGCAGAAAAGTTTGGTGAAGAACTGCCAGCTGGCAACTGGATCACTTACTACGGACCTGAAAAGTTCGCAATATTCACTTGGCACGGCTGCAAACTCAAAACTTGGGGCTTCTGTTCAAACATTTACAAGTCAACTAGTGAAACACCTATGCCAGGTTACCTTTTGGCTCACGGACAAATCAATCGCCTTAGGTACGAAGCTTGTAGGAACAGACAACTAGGTCCTAGAGTCATAGTGGCAGGTGGGTCTTCTTGTGGCAAAAGCACTCTTTGCAAGATACTTCTTAATTACGCTTCTAAGTGCGGCTGGAGACCTACGTTTGTAGAGTTGGATGTGACTAACAACGAGATGTTTTTGCCTGGCTGTATATCAGCAGCGAGCTACTACCACAACACTTGGGACCCTGTGCTGGCTTATTACTACGGACACACTTCAATCAACTTCAGCACAATTGAGTTATTCAAGCCCTTAATTAACGAATTGGTTGCCCACGTGAATCAGCGTGTGGAAAACGAACTCCAGTTTTGTCAAGAAAACTACAAAGAAAGCTTCGACCCCAGAAACAACTCCTACGCAAGTGGGTGTATCATTAACTTCCCGCCTTTTTTGGACCTTAACTTGTGTGAAAGCATACTTAACTTTGTGATAGACGCTTTCCAAACCAACTTTGTTTTGGTAATAGAACAAGAAAGGCTGCTTTCTTCACTCCAAAGCAGAGGCTTCGAACCCATCCACTTAGGGAAGTCAGGAGGAGTGGTTCCACTGGAAGTGGAGTACAAAGGCAAACTCATGCACCACTCACTGAACTCTTACTTTGCTAAGCACCAAATCCACCAACTGTCTTTAAACTTCTCAGAAATCAAAGTTTTCAAAGTTACAGTTTCTTCCACTCCACTCTCAGCCCTTACTTACGGAGAGAACTTACAAGGAGAAGGACTGATTGTTTCCCAAGTAGCTCCCACCACCGAGACTCTGCTCAACGCAGTCTTAGGAGTCCTTACACACGAAGAAGTGCTTAAGTCCCCCGTCATAGGAGTAGTCCACGTAGTCGAAGTAGACGAAACCAACAAAACTCTGAAAGTACTTGCTCCAGGTCCCCTGCCTAGCAAGAACTTTTTACTTGGTTCTTTAAAGATGCTTAAGTAAGTTATAATATTCAAATGGTAAAGTCCAGTTAGGGAGGCAAGAAGAAAAAGACCAAGAAGCAACTCCAAGAAGAGTACGAAAAACAACAAGAAGAACTCAGAATCCAAGAAGAACTCGAAAAGAAACGCCGCGAAGAAGAAGAAGCCAAACGCCTCGAAGAAGAAAGAATACGCAAAGAAGAAGAAGAAAAACGCCGTATAGAAGAAGAACAGCGCCTCAAAGAAGAACAAATTTCTGTGCAGCCTTGGCTGGAGTCTTTAGCTCGGAAACTGCTCAGCATCAAAGAACAAAAACAGAAACAGGAAGAGTGGCAGAAGTTCCTAGACTGCGATCCCTTACCTGACCCCAGTGTAGAAAGCCAAATGACCTCTTACATCACTTTGATGTCTGAAAACAAAATGTGCTTGATACAGGAAGTTATGGATAAAATCCAAGAAAGCGAAACTATTGTGAAGCGCATTGACTACTCACTAGCTGACGCCATGGAAGAGTGCAACGAACCTAAAAAGAACTGGTGCTTCAGCTACGTAAGCACGCTCAGAGCTTTGATCAAAAAAAAGCTTGATGAGGCCACTGCTTACATTTTAGAACATGTAGACGAACACCTAGTTAAGGTTCCTGAAACAAAAGGCTTAGGTGCTTCTAAGCAAATGCAGGCTGAGCCAATACCTCTGAAAGACAACTACATAAACGTTCAAAGGGACGACCTTAAAGTAGGCATTTGGATAAACCACGAAAACACTGGTTACAAACCTAAGCCTATTGAGTTTGAAGGGCTAAGCATGAACGCTGACATTCCCAAGCAGTACGCTGATGACTCTTGCGTGATGAGGGCAGTGTGGTATTCCTACGACTCAGTGTCTTACCTAGCTGAGACTCCGTTCGTGGTTTTAGGAGGAGTTTACGATATAAGCATTTTTAGGTTCCCTGAGTTGCCTAAAAGCGTTAAGGAGTGGAAACTTAGGTCTGTGAAAGACGTAGACAATATGTTAGTTACCAAGCCTTACCCCCCTCCTGACTTATCTGAAGTTGCTTTGGCAAGCATTGGTGCTTTAAGGATGTCCTACCAAGTCCAAAGCCATGTTTACATTCCTAGCGACGAAGACCTGCAGCTGTGTTGGTGGGACCAAGCATCTTCAATTTGGACGGACACAGACATTTCAGACGTTTCTATAGACAGAGAGTCCAAAATAGTTAGTTTCAAAACAAAAAAACTGGCCCCAATGGCTTTGTTGCTTCCAAGGATTTCAGACTACCCCTACTCCTACTTCTTCATTCGTTCTGTGTCCGACACAGAAGCGCTTATAGACTTAACAGGACCTAGGCTATCCTACAAGTTCAGAATCACTCCAGGGTGCCTAGAGTTCATCAACCACAACAAGATTCCTGAACTTTCGCACTTAGACTCAGTGCCCCAGCAGCCAGGAGTGTTGCTGTTTAATCTTTCAAAGTGCGGAGTGCACTTGCTGCCTGAAAACAGAGACTGCATAGCTTCCAACATAAAAGCTAAGGACCAAGACTCAGAAGAACTTGCAATACTGGACATTTCAATGAACATCAGGACCTTTGCTTTCAGAAGCACTCGTTGGAACAAAATGGTTCCGCCTCACATGGTTTGTGTGCGAGTTAGGGAGAACTTGGAGTACGACGAGTTTTTTGCTGAAGACGAAGAACAAGACTGGAGAACTGTTTCGTGGTACCCCAACAAGTGCAGTTTCGTGAACTTAAAAGAATCCTCAGACGAACTGGACTTGTCTATTCCTGAAGGACACGAAACGCACTTTTTGATGAACTTAGTGATGAAGGATAACTGCTCCACAGAAGCCGAAGAACGCATGAGCGAAATGAAGAGCTTTGAACTGTCTGACACTGTTAAAAAGACACTAAGGCTGCTTAAGATCCTCAGTTTCACATAACTAATTAAGATGGAAAGGAAAGGAGCTTCTAAGTACAACGTTAACATTGAAACCATAGACAGCTTGCTTGAAGAAAGCTTTGAAGTGCAGGACTTAGACAACTTCAGAAAACAAGCCAAAAAGCAAATAGAAACAAAACCTGAAAAAACCATTCCTAAACTAATCCCTGGCCAGAACTTAGCTTCTGCAGAAGAACTCAAACAAGAATTGCAAAAAGCTGATTCAACCACCCAAATAAGCATTTTAGCTACTCTTATAAGGAAAGTTCCTGAGTCTGAACAACCTGAGTACATCAAGCAAAGGATTGGGTTACTCCTTGAAAACAACCATTTAAAAGAAGCCGAAAAAGACATACAACTCCTTTTGGGTTTAGAACCCCTTCCTTCTAACCGCATGCTTTTGGCCAGACTTTACCTTAAACAAAACCGTCCTGAGTTGTGCATGACTGAGTACTTGCGTGCTGGACCAGTGGAAGCTTCCCCCGACTCAGAGGAACTTTATGTCCACGTAGCCCAGCAACTAAACAGAACTCAACTTCCGCACTTGTTTTTTTCAGCTACTAACCAGAAGTCAGGTCCTTTAATAGAAACTAAGGGAAGAATTCCTCTGAAACTCTCAACTTCAGGGACTCACGCTTTGCTGCTTGTTTCTTCTTGCACCCACTTTTCCGAGCAGTGCTCGTTGATGTCTTGCAACGGCGGATGTGACGTACTGGCTTGGGGAGATAACATGTTTTCTCAGGTATCCAACCACCCAAAGGCAAGATTTGATTTAGGATTATATTGAACGACCCACTGGAGTGGAGTTTTTAGTTAACAAGAAAGTAACAGACATAAGTGCAGGTAGAAAGATGTCAGGTGCTGTTACACAAAGTGGAGAGGCTTGGCTTTGGGGAGAACTCCCGAATGGGTCTTCTCAGGCTTGCTTCAAGATTTCAGCAACTAGTGTAGGTGTTGGCTGGAACTTTGCTGTCTTTGGCTTGGAAGAAGAGTGCATGATGGTAGATGAAGTTATGGACTTAAGAAGCATAGGCTCAGTCAAAGTTAAAGAGCTAGATTGCGGCGACTCCCACGCAGTAGTTATGAGTGAAGAAGGCCGAGTGTTTAGTATAGGGACTGGAGAAGTGGGCCAACTAGGTTTGGGTTCTTCTATGTTAAGTGTCTCCTCACTGACGGAAGTAGCTTTTCCAGGAGTAGCTGGGAAGGTGCTTGCTTCAAATGAGTTTAGTGTAGCTCTGTCCCAAAGCAGTGTTTACGTCTGGGGACTTGTGAACCCTAAACAGTTAGAGGCCCAAACCCGTAAGTTCTAGTTAGCTATTGAGTGGCAGCCAGCAGTGCTGGAGTGTTTTGAAGACATTGAAATTGAAAGTATTGGCTTAGGAAAACACGAACTCATTGCTATAGACAGACTGAATAGATTCTACACCTGGGAGTGGGAGTTCTCAAGACGCCTGAGGAAGATGCATGAAGTCTACACTAACTTAAGTGGGACTAGAAGACTTGGCGCACTTAGCACAACTCAGTACTACTTAAAAGGAATAATTATTCCTGAAAAAACCCAAATAGTTAACTTCTCTCAAGAAGGTGTATGTAATTCACCACTTAACTTAGAACTGCAACTTTACGACCAGTTTGGCGAGTGCTTTCCATCAGAACCAAACATTTCACTAGTCTTTAAAAAAGAAAACTCGCCAGCAACTCCAACGCAGAACTCCAGTCTTGAGTTTTCAATGCAGCATATTGAGAACGACTCAAACACCTGTTTAGAAGTTACTCCTTATTCCTACGGAGAGTATTTTGTGCACATTTTTGTGGACAACTCTGAAATAGGGACTTCTCCAGTAGTAGTTAAAATATCCCCAACTGAAGAACAAGAAGCCTCTGAAAGAGAAAAACTAGCCAAAACCCAAAGGCTCCAAGAAGCCCAGCGCCGCAAACAAGAACTAAAAAGAGCCAAAGAACTCGAACTCCAAAAAGCCAGGCAACTCCAACAAGAAGAGTCCCAAAAAAAGAAACAAGAAACCCAACAACGCGCCCAAGAAGCCCTCAAAGGCTTCAGAGAAAAGCAAAAGGCCCAAAAAGCACTTAGAGAAGAAGAACGCAAAAGAAGACTCGAACTCAAAGTAGGAGGCGGCTACAAACTAGATAAAAAGTAAAATGGCTTTACGACTTGCTAAGTCCCTGCGCCGAAGTTCGCTTCCAACCGCCCTAGGAACTAGAAGGCGTCCTGCGCCCTCAGAAGAAATAGTAGACCCCCCTACTGACTTCTACGTAGTAAAGGATTACGAAAAGAACCCCTTCTATATGTCTATGATCCACGGACAAAAACCAGGCTATAAAAAAGTATACGACCCCTTTAAAAAGCACCAAGAAAGACGGGAACAAGTTTGGGAACCTACTTATAAAGGACAACTGCTGGACATGGGTATGGGGATGCTCCAAATAGCTTTTTTCATTTTCTTGCCACTTGAATTCATTATTGGAGTCTATTGGGAAAGCAGGTACAAGAAAATGAGGTCCGACCCACTTGGGTACAACTTAGCTAAACCTTCTGAGTTTTAACTAAAAACTTTCGAAAACTAAACGAGTGGATAAAAATGGTAAGCAGAGGACTCAAAGGAATAAAACTACTCCCCAACGAAGAACTGTACTCAAGCATTCTGAACAGGTACTTCAAACTCTACAAAGAAATCCCCATGATGCCACTTATGCTAAGGTACGCTTGGCACGACGCAGGCACTTACGACAAAAACACCGGAACAGGGGGTCCCAATGGGTCTTTGGTCTACCAAAAAGAACTTATGCACGGAGCCAACGCTGGGCTCCAGAAAGCCCAAGAACAAGTACTCGGAATCAAAAAAGAGTTCAAAGAAGTCAGTCTGGCTGACTTAATCCAAGCAGCAGGCTACGCTGGAGTGGAGTTCTGCAATGGACCTAAAATGAAGTTCAGGTTCGGCCGTGTAGATGTGGACGAAAGCCACATTCCTGAAGAAGGAAGACTTCCTGACGCAACTCAGGGAGTGCAGCACTTACGCGACATCTTTTACAGAATGGGTTTCGACGACAAAGAAATCGTAGCTTTGAGTGGAGGCCACACTCTAGGAAAAGCTATGAAGGAAAGAAGCGGCTTCGAAGGCAAGTGGACTGACAACCACCTTACTTTTGACAACTCTTACTTCGTTGAACTCATGACTAAAGAACCCAAAAAGCACCTTTTGAGGCTGCCTACTGACGAAGCTTTACTCACTGAACCTAGTTTTGCTGAGTGGGTTGAAAAGTTCGCTAAGAGTAACGAACTTTTCTTAGAGGAGTACTCTAAAGCCCACGTGAAGCTATCTGAACTAGGTTACGAGTAACATAATTAAACACTTATAAAAAGAACCTCACAGAGTTGTTGGCTTCTGAAAAGTTTTCTGCAAACTGCTTAGTTGTTCTGTTGACTTTCTTTTTAAGAGGTCTTTTAGGAGGGAGGTCGTTGTAAGGCGAAGAGTACAGTTTTTTGTGCAAAACGTCCGGGTTCCTTCTCCTGTTGGCTTCTGAAAGTTTGAGTTTATCGTAAGCGAACTTAGGAACGGACGAAGGTCGTGAAGACACTTGGGAACAGGGAAGGGTAGTTTGGTCTTGGGTGTAGTTAGTTCTGCAGGAAAAACTAGCTTCTAGCTTCTCACGGATGCTTTTAAGCTTGTAAAACTTGTTTTCGGGGTCTAGTTGGTAGGCTTGTTTGATGGAAGCAGAAACTGACTTGTAGAAGCCTTGAGGAATCCCTACGAAGGCTATTCTTCTGACTTCATTGGTGCAGGCTTCTTCAACTAGTTTGAGTTTCTGTTTATAAGTTACTTTTAGTTCCTCTTCTTTTTGAAGAAGACTTAGTCTGTAGAGTTTGAAGTGCTCTGGGTTCTCAGAAGTTTCTGGGAGCTTAAGTGGGCTTTCTAAGACTTTGCTGAAGAAGTCTTTCAGAAGCAGTTTGGCTGTTCCGCTTAAAAGCATCCCAAACCTGCTTGCTTCGTTAATTTCTGACTGCCAGTTCATCCCTGCTTGGCAGGCCTTCCAGAACTCACCCAGGTTTGTTTTGGACTTGACTTTAATTAACTTGTGGGTCATACACAAACTCTCAGTTCTTTCAATCGGACTTCTGCGCCGAGTGACAGGGTTGAGTTTTTTGGTTTTGCGAGGAAGTAGGAGAGGCTCAGTTACTACAGGTGCAAAGCAGTACTCTACTTTGCAGATGTTCAAAGGTTTAGAAGCTAACTTAGTGGTTGGAGGTCTGAACTGGACAAAGTAGTTTTTGGTGAAGGTGGCTGAAGAAAGGTAAACTTGGTCTTTGACAAGCAAGTACAAGTAATTCATCCGTGGAAAAAGCTTGTCTGGAAAGCAACTTGGCAGTAATTGCAAAGTAGGACTCTGCAGAGTGTAGGCTTTTATAAGTTCTAGTTTTTCAGTTTCTAAATTATCATTACTGTTGAGTGACCTCAAAATGTATTTAGGCGACTTGGAGGTGTAAAAAGTGGTTGTGTCAAGCAAGTAAAGGTGTTTGATTCCAGAACTCAAAATTTGGTTTGAAGCCTCAGGAGTCTGCAGCAAGTGCTTGACTTTGGCTGCTCTGAGTTTAAACTTTTGATTTTTAACGGTGATCTTGAGCTTGATACCTCTAATCTTAAAAGAAAGCACTTGTGTAGGTACAAGTTGTGGGTCGATTTGGGACTCTTCAGACAGAGTGTCTATTTCAGGTTCTAAAAGAGGCCGTTTTTCTAAGCTTAAATAAACAAAGTTAGACACGGGATGATACTCACAGACTCTGGTGGTTTCAATGACTAAGTAAAACTTACAAATTCTAGATAAGTACTCTTCTTCGTTGATGTTTGATCTGAGTGAAGTATTGGGTAAACTCTGGGTGGTTCTNTTGCTCAGTTTGAGAAAAGACTCCAAAACTTGGGCTTTTTGGGAATCCTCAGAAACCTCTTTAGAAACCTCTATTTTTCTGTCTGAAAAGTTAACGAAGCCNCTTCTGTTCCCAAGNGCACTTTTGAAGTCAAAGTCTTCTACAGCTACTACGTTTTTNACGAACACGTTACAAGAAAGAGTTTTTTCTAACAGAGTTTTGATGTCTTGCTTAAGTTCAGCAGTAGGAAATGAAGTGACTGCTTTTCGTTTGGAGATTGCTTTGATTATAGATATGAATTTTTCCCAGTAGAGTTCATCCAGTAGTTCCTTAGACTTGATGTTGTTCATTTCTTTGATGTTTTGGAGCATGATTTCAGCGTGTTTTCTTTCTTTGAGCAAAAGAGCAATGGTTCTGAGCACCCAGTTTCTGACTTTCGAAATGACTTTTTGGGTTTTGAGTTTCTGGCACCTTTCAATGTAGTTGCTTTCTATTTTTGCTTTCTTGTGTAGTGAATTCAAAAACTGGGAAAAGTCAAGTTTTAGTTTGTCTGATTGCACTTCAAATTTAGAGGGTTCAGAGTAGATTTGTTTGTGCTCTAAGTAAGTTTCAGACAAGTTCTGATGCAAGTGGTGTTTAGAGTTCTTTAGCTTAGCCAAGAGTAACTTTTCTTTGAATTGTCCAGCAACCGGGTGTGTCTGGGTGTTGAGTTGGTAGTTGTTTTCCAAAGACTCTGCTAAAACTTCAAATAAACTTTGGGTTCTTTCAGTGGACTCGGCATCACTTTCAAAGTCATCTGAGTAACTTGTATAGTCTGAAGATTCTGAGTAAGTCTCAGTTTCCATTTATGAACAAAGAATTCAACATTCGTTAAGTATAATTAAGTATGGGCTGCACTAAATCGAAAGAAAAGTTCAAAGAGTGGGACAACAAGATTCTCAAACTAGAGTCTTTGATTACTAAACTCACTCAAAGAAAAGACGAACTTGAAAAGCTAGTTTCAAGTACAACTACGAAAGACCACTGTGAAATAGAAGAAGTAAAGTCCCAACTAAGCCAAAGGCTACTTAAACTAGAGACCATGCTTGAAGATGTAAAGAACATTAAATCCTCCAGAAGCAGTGTACAAAGCTCCTTTAAAAAGCAACATAAAACCAGTTCTAAGTATACAACCCAGGTTAAATCTGCAGCTGAGACTCCTCGAGTCAAAGAAGAACTTCAGATGATTAACGGAGTTTCCGTAATTGACGATCCTTTGGTTAAAAAGTTAATTCAAGAAAAAAGAAATAGACTCCGCCAAGTCACTGAAAACAACTAGATTATTAGTTAATTATTCTTTAGTTCTGAACATATTCAGCATTCTCTGAGTCACTATGAAGCCTCCCCAAATGTTAATGCTTGCCAAAAACACTGCTGCCCAGGCAATTCCACTTCCTTCGTCAATCCAGTTGTCTTCGGAGTCTAGAAGCAGCATAGCTCCTATTACAATAACTCCACAAATAGCATTTGTTACGCTCATTAAAGGAGTGTGCAGTGCTGGGTTCACGTTCCAAATCACCATGTACCCTATGAACACTGCCAAAACAAAAGTCATAAATAAAGTCATGAACGAAGAGTAAGTTGCATAGGAAAGCCCCACAAAAAGTCCTGTCAGCAGAATAGACAAAAACAACCAGTCCATATTGGCCAGCCATGAAGGTTTTTCTTTCTTCTCTCTAACAGAGGGTCGGTCGGCTGGCTGAGCTGGT
>PR_CR_10_Liq_1_inCRDRAFT_1001019_pt1 | contig 16490 bp, 16 predicted proteins | sample PRCRCaboRojoPR_3_FD_10241 | JGI IMG/M metagenome (IMG submission 10241)
CTAAATCATCAACAAAGTTTTTTTCCATGTTTAAACTTGATAATACATCTTCGAATAATTCACCGAAACTCTGGGGAGATACAAAACTGTTATAAGCATCGATTTTTCGATGAGTTGCAATATACCATTCATCTTTATGATAAAACAGTCGGATGACTGTTCCCTCCCAAGCATGATATTGTGCGTACATTGACAGTGGGTACCGCTTTTCTAATTCATCATAGTTTGTTTCATCATCCATTTGGATCTCTGGTGTATAAGGTAATGATTTACAAATCATTACGTACGATACTTGGTTTTCTGTATCATTATCCTTATAGAAAATAATCCCTCGTACATGTCCAACTGCACTCATGATTTCATCATGTTCCGCTACATCTTCTGTAGGTGTAAGATAATGGATTAAGAGACACTGGTCGAGTGTATCGACAATTCGTAGCCATTGTTGATACTTTGGATCAACATTCATTTTTTCCATTAATACTTGACTGGGAGTTTCGTTCTTCAAAAAACGCACATCTGCGTATTGAACGGTGTTAAATGAAGGTTTAATGAATTCCATCTTGGATGCGTCTTGATTGATTGTGTTATTAAGACTTTGATCAGAAACTTGAGTGTTTGAGTTCATAATAAATTGCTATTTGTATGATTGCACCTTTTTAAATAATCAATTTTATGACACTGTATGTCTATATTGTTAGATTGATTGTCGTTATATTACAGTTGTATAGATATTAATATTCAATTTTATGGGTTAAATGTATCAGTTATGATATGTTTATAATCATTCCACATATATTCTGCTTTTTGTTTATACGAACTGGTATGTGTACATGTAGGTATACAATAAATGAATTGGTCACCTAACCAATCCTTCAAATCAGTTATGTTGTTGAATGACGAACTTTCTGAATTATTTATTAGACACTCTTCATACCATAATTGTTGAATTGGATGTATCACACTTGTTTGGTTCATATCAATGTAGATTAAAGTAGTAGTATCTTCTGGATATACATGGTTCGATGCAATATATGTAAGCGTTGATAGTTCAACCTCGCTTAGACTCATATAACTATCGTTTTTATGTGGCAGTATACGTTGGAATAGATTCATTTTAGTTTCTATTTGTTTTGGTTTTATCAATGGAATACGAACATATGGAAATAATCGTGTAGTTGCTGTTGATGCCAATAAAATATCTTTTAAATATCCGTTACATAAATCATATGATGACCAACAAAATAATGTATTCTTTGTTTTATTATATGTAGGTATTATTAATGGAATCGACACGTCATGTATAGTTGTATCTTGAAACATCGTATTTAATATCTTTTTTTTTGGTTTATCATTATAGCGACTTGATAAACCAATATGATACAACCATTTTGTTTCTGAATAAAAACTTGTTAATATAGATTCATTTAATACTATTTGTAAAATATCTTCAATCGACATTCCTATTGAAATACAGCATGCTATAATGCCCCCATACTCGTTACCAGCCATAAAATCAACTATTGTGTATAATGGTTTATTTATATGTTCTTCTATATATAATAAAAAATATAGCATTTCTATACAATTTGTTTCATTTGCATTTAATGCTAATACAATTTTTTTCATCTTTAATTAATTAAATCATTAATTAAATATTTTTAAAAGTAAATATCTAGTTCGTTTATGTTTTCATTAAAAAGTTTATTATCTATTTTAGATGGTTCCATTTTTTTTTGAAATTGACGTAATAATTCTTGAGCATTAAACCCACATGGAGGAACTTGTTGGATAATAGGTTGCTGTGTTTCCTGTACGATTTTGACTTCTTTTGGTAATACTCTATCATCTGTCATTTGTAATACCTTATCATCTGTCATTGATTGTTTGTTATCATCTGTCATTGATTGTTTGTTATCATCTGTCATTGATTGTTTGTTATCATCTGTCATTGATTGTTTTGATTGTTCAACTTCATTGTCAATTTCTTTTTTAATATTAGTAGTTGTAAACTTGCGTCGTCTCATACTTAAAACAGTGAATGGTATGCTGAATATAAACAATATAATACTTAGGATTAACATGATTGCAGAGGTTTTAGATATTTTACTTCTATCAATGAAATAGGATATAATTAAGAATAATAATACAACGACATGGATTATGAGATTTGCAATAAAATAATATGGTATTTCGAATGGTAAGAAATAAATTGCTAATATAAATAAATATACAAATAATTGCATAACAATAGACAAGGTTAATAAAGTTGTGGATGGATTAGGTGTATCGTTGGATTTTGCTGTAAATCTTGCAATAACAGTGAACAACAAGGATAAAGTTGTCAATGATATACTTGATATAAGTAAATAATTCATTTAATTATAACATAACAATATTTTTATTATAGCTTTTAACATTTACAATTTTGGGTATAGATAAGATATTATAAGTTTTCTGATGAATTGTCGTTTTACATATTGAATATTTAGATAGTTCCTATACCAAGATATTTATTTACAAAATAACAATATCGTAATAAATCAACAGCGGACATGCCGCGAGAACGAGCTGTTTGTAATAATATATCTTTTGTTATTTGTTTTTTGAAATGTAATGTTTCTATTGCTTCAACTAAGTATTTAGGGTTAGTAGTCCAATAACGAGGTATATGTTCTTCTATTGCATTTACATAAAAATTAACAGTATCTTGAGAAGAAAAGACATCTAATAATTCAAATCGTATTTCACGTATGAACAGTTTTTCGCGTGGAATAGACATAATCTGCAACATCTTACCAGTTTTAGACATATTTGCTAATCCTGTTCCATAGACAGGATCGATAAATCCCATATGTTGTTGATGTTGATAACCAACTTGGTATTCTTGTTGATCTGGATCATATTCTTCGAAATCTTGAAACTCGTTTTGAATATCATCCTCATTGTATTCACCAGGCTCTAATTCCATTACATAACCTTCATCTTCGTATGCTTCTATAATTTCGTCTTCCATTATAAGAATTAAATAAAATTATTTATATATTTACAAATAATTTTATTTATTAATAAATATTTTATTTGTATATGCATTTCTACAATACGGACATTCTTTTTTTACTATTTTTTTGAATATTTCTAAATCAATAACATGCGGAATATTTGATTTACACATCATATAAGTATCAGGGACTTCATAAGTGACTATACATTTTTCTGTTGTTTTTAATATTTCAGATGTTAAATATAGTTCTATATTGTCATTAAATACTTTTCCTAATGATGGATATGATTTTAAAAACATCAACATATCATCCTCAAAATAGTTATATAATAAACTAATTATATGTTTCAATATATCACTATGTGTATTATCTGATATACAATTTAATATTTTGTTTACATGATAGTCATTGTTATTATAATAAACAATAATTTCTCTATTATATAGGTATATAATATATTCAAAACATTTTACTGCATTATATTCAACACATTTCATTATTGCATAATGAAAAAAAGGATATTCTATCATCTGATATTTACCGTTTACTGTCTCAACCACATTTTTATAATCTGGAAATTTAATATCTGGTAAAACATCGATATGGTCAATACAAAATGCATTCTCCCATCCAATTGTTGAATATAATTGCTGGTAAAAATCAAAACTATAAGTTCTACCTGTTCGTACCAAAAACTCGTTATTTATAAGAGATTGATAATACTTATGTGTTTTCAAGAACATAATAAATTCTGTATCTGACACGTTTTTCAAATATTTTTCATATATGCTATATTTTAATAAATCATATCTTTCGTTAAATATTAAACTATAATTTGTTGTATTTGAATATGGTATATCATTATATTTAATCATTGTGTCCAACAGTTCCATTACTCTATATATATACTCATTTAATATCTCTGACCAATGATAATCATTTCTAAAACAACTATCTCGGTATATTTTATAACTATACTCTATTAAAAATTTAAATTGTTTTGCTGATCCATAACTTGTTATATTTAGTTCTGTACAAAACGTGAACAATTCATTTATATACACTGATATTTTTTCCATTCCAATATAAATCGATGGATGATAATGTGTATAAAACTTCAATGCTAATTCAAAAGTACTTTCACTTATTCTATATTGTGTTAGTTTTAATAATTCTTCTACATATTCTTTATCCAATGTATATAATGCACCAAAGACCATATAACGATATGTGTTACGTGGCATTTTTGAAATATGAGTTCTTAAAAACAACTCTCTCATTTCTTTGTTTGGCATATTATATATATAACTCATAAACAGATTGATCACGTGTAGCACAATGTTTCTATCACCAATACGTGCATATACCTTTTTTAACAGTTCTTGTTTAAAATGATAATATCTAAATATATTTTTATTTTCATATGTACACGATAATTTCATATGTTGAATAAAAAACAGATAAGATTGCAGTGTTTTTTCTTGCTCATTTTTCTCTGTTATTATTTTTTTATATAATAAATCCTGAAATGCTTCATTGTCACGTAAATAATGAAATAAAAAAGAGCTATCCCATTCATAATGTTTTGAATGAATACTTTTATATTCTAATTCATACGTGTTTATATTCTCCATTACTATTGTATAATATTATAATATACATTGTTGTTTTTTCCAACCCTATAATCAACCCTAATATACACAATAATGATGTGTCTTTTATAATTATATTTCTATCTAATTATAAATTCAAATGTTTAAAAAAACCATTCATTTTTTTCCTGAATTATATATATCAGTAATTTACTATAAAAAGACAATGATTATGAATATTTAAAGAATTCTATAACTAAACAAATACTATATTTTCTTCCAAATGTTTTACTAAGTCTTTTTTCTTCATTGTTGATCTTCCTTCTATCTTTAATGCTGTTGCTACATCTTTCAATCTTCGTGCAGTCTCTTTGTTAAAATCCATAGGAAGATTTACCATTAGTTTTTTCTTACCCTTATGTTCGTATAATATGGAAAAAGTATTTCTTTCCACATTGTATGTGCCTACTTCCTCTCCTTTATACATTACAGGACCTTCTTCATGTTGTGGTTGTTCCTTGGGGGATTCTACTACAGTGGGTTCTGGTTGTTTCTTAGGGGATTCTACTACAGTGAATGGTACATTTCCTAAATCTAATACACTATATAGATAGCGCACTAATTCTTCTTTTTTCATCTTTTTTATATCCTTTTCAGGTTTCTTTATCACTACTGGTTGGATTGTTTGTGCTAATAGTTTTAGTACTGCTGTCTTGTTGTTGTTCAGATTCAAATCGATGCGATCGAATACTAATACATAATTCGTTTCGTCCTTTACAAAATGTGCGATATTTTTGTATATCTTTCTATTGGTATTGTAATATTCTTGAGGAATATTGACATGTTTGAATTCATGACTGAAATCAGATACATTTCGCAGATCAATACCACTACTAGGTAAACGTAGTCCTCTTAGCATGTCAGGATCAACAACTACAACAATATATGTTTCATCTACTGAAGAAGGTGAATATATAACACCGATTGTTGAATTATCGACTTTTACATATCCTTTGATGCGTTTTTCTTTTTTTGGTTGAATGTTTTCATCTTCTTTTTCTTCTTCTTTTTCTTCTTCTTTCTCATCTTCTTTTTCTTCTTCCTTTTCTTCTTCTTTCTCATCTTCTTTTTCTTCTTTCTTTTCTTTATCATTTAGAAAAGTACTGTCTAGTTTTCTTTTGTAGATAGCACTTTGCATATACTCACCATCCAAGACTGTAAGCATATCTCCCACATCCAGTTCTTCTAGATCTTTTACAGATATTGGTCTAAATGATTCGTCTTCAGAATATTTATTCACCAGTTCGATGATTTTTTTAGGATCTATAAAGACTGCTGTACTCATACCATCTAGGTTCATATATTCACCTTCCATATGTTCTAATGAATAGACATATTCAGGGTATCTTGTATCCGAATTCATGTTGGATGAATTAAAGTATGAATTGTAAATACAACGAGCCAGTTGTAATAAAGCAGTTGGATTTTTTGGAGAGATATTATAAAAAGTATATAAAGTATCAAGATCTGTAACTGAATATTGGTTAAGGTCTTGTATAATATATTCTAGATTAGAGTTCATTAATAATAATAATTATTTTTTTTAGAAATTAATTATTTGTAAAAGAAAAGGTCAGTGATTAATTGTATATCCAGTTTAGTAGATATGCATCAAGCCATCCTGACAATGAAGGGCGTGTCCCTGTAAGAATCAGTTTTAGATAAATAAACCAGTGTAGAGGTAATAAACATCTATGTGTGATATATACAATAATCTAATTTAGTATAATGTAGTGTATCATACTAAAACATAAATAGCAATTATAATTGCATAGGAGTCGGAATATTATCATCAATGACAGAATCATTATCATCAAAATCATACATTCCAGGTTCATCATTTAACAAATAACCAACAAAACAGCCACGATGAGATTTACCAAAGCGTTTTTCAAGTGCTTCAACGACTTGAGGTTTAGTAGGAATAGTTCTATTAGGGAAGCTTTCTTTATACCATATTTTAAAGGAGGAGAATGCATCACCTTCGAGTAACCGATCAGTGTGTTTATCAGTTTTGACAATGCATTCATTAATAAACTGTTCATAAAAGTCATTACTCTTATGATAAATAGAAGTAGCGACACGGACTTCTTCAGGTTCGTATAAGTCGTTGTTGCCATAATGTTCATATAACTGTATCAACCAAGCGGCAAAAACTTCAGTAAGTTCTTCTAATCTTTCTTTAAGAGTATTTTCTTTGGGAAAGATTTTTAGTTTGCGTTGTTCAGTAAGTGTATTGGGAAGTTCTTTATGGTTAATATTAACAAAACGGCTTTCAAAAGGAAGAATACGAATACGATTCCAACTAGCTTTGTCTTCTGCAGAGACGCGTGGTAATTTATTACAATGAAGAATGACTTTGAATTGAGGAATAATTTTAGTGGGTTCTTTAAATAAGCCACGAGCATAAAAAGGATCACCCCCAGTAAGTTTTTTCATCATACCACAGTTAAGAATATCATCATTACCAGTTTCTGAAATAGAGACAACACGAGCACCTTTTAATTGTAATAATTCAGGTGTTGCGTTTCCACTACCGCCTTGTTTACCAGTAATTAATGACGTAGGTGGAGTGACAAAGTAATCACCAAATACATTTTCAAGCATTTCAGCAATAATACTTTTACCATTATCTCCATTACCATTCCAAATGGTAAAGATTTTATGACGATTTCCACCTAAAATAAAATCACTAGTTGTTTGTTTAAAGAATTCAAACAAGTTGTCATTGACAAATGTTTTTTTGAAGATTTGGATAAGATCTTTGACACGACTATCATTGGAACTGACTTTACCAATGTAGTTGATATTAGTAGACTTGGAGCAATAATCACTTGGTCTTCCGTCACGAAATATTTTATCTTTTGAATCATAGACACCATTTTCGAATACCGTCAAGTGTTTATTTTCATCTAATTTCTTGATAAAAAATTCATCATAAAAAAATTCGACAGCTTCTTTCATAACAGCATTTTTAAAAGAATTCTTATTGAGTTTATCAATAGCTTTCAAACATGCTTGTTGTTGTTTTGCAATATTTTTCACTTCGGGTGGTACTTCCTGATCTTTATCATCACCATATCCAATGGATTGTTGTGCTTGAACATTGATTTCTCTCATTTTCGTACTTAATTTCTGATTCAGCGTCATAAATCGTGTAACAATATCTGTTGTTAGTTTTTTACGAAGATGTATTCCACTTTGTGATCGGACCCATCTATGTTTTCGGTATTCATACCACACATTTTTTTCAATATCTGCACAAATATAATAATCTCCATAGATATGGTATAATAATTTAGCAATATCTGTATCACGACATTTCAAACTATCCATGAGTGCATATTCTATTTTATCCTGATCATAGGATCTAACTCCATCTGGATTATATTGTTTAACTAATCGTGTTAAATCACGTAATTGTAAACCTCTCATTTCCATTTTATTCCATAGTGTCTCGCATTCACCTTGTTTATATTTCATGGATTTCATAGAAAAGGATGTCCAAATCGATAATCCCTGTTCTAATCCTTGAGAAATATTATATAAATAATAACCTAATTCCATCCATGTATTATAATCATCAGCATATTCATCTGGTATTAATTGTACTAATGTATTGGCATGTGTCAAATCATCTAAAATCTCATCCATAGATCTTGATAAAATTGGACGATTTATCTTTTTTCGTTGTAATGTTTCTTTTAATCCATATATATCATCTTTCAATATTGTCTGTGTGAAATTTTGTCTTAATGATAATTTTCTAGATAATGTATAATATTGAAATTGGTCTGGATAATGTTCAAACATTTTTTTGATAGACATATCCTTGAATGTCTTGCTCCATAAATGAGTTATTCTGTAACTACCTGCTTGTAATGATTTTGCTGACCCATATAAAAACCAGTTATTTGCTGGCACTGCGCTATCTACTACATCTTCTAATTTATTTGTCAATGGGATATTATCAAATACTTTTTTTTGTTTTAATAAATTTAACACTTTCGGACGAATTATCTTTTGTTGTACCCATTTTTCTGTATAGATATATGGAAAATGCAAATGCAATCCATCTTTAACTATTTCCTTTTCTACTCGTGGATGATCTTTTTCTAATACAATACAACGACAATGTCGTTTACTTGGTTCTTTTACAATGTCATAAAACACTTCTTGATAACATTTTATTATCTGCCGTATAGTGTCTATTGTATAATACCTTTCTGGTCGAAATGAGGTCTCCGATTGTTTATACTGAAATCTAAAATCTAAATCTACTATAACTGGTACTACATCTTGAGGCACTTCTGTGACACCAACCAACTCACCTGATTTTACAGCATTCTCGTATATACTATAAAATTCATTTATATTTTTTTCTCCTATATAAAATTTACGTGCAGGATAAATCAATGACGTATGTGTATATGGTTCTCCATTTGTCACTGAATTATTTATAATAAAACGAGTTAAATCAGAATGTTTGATAGCGTCCATTATAATGCACTTGATATTTTTTTAGTTCTTATTTATATTTTCAATTTTAACACGTTGTTTTGTAGTTGTTCAGTTTCATATTTATACTAATAATAGTATAAATATTTTATAATCTTATATTGTGGTGTATTGAAATTCTATTAAATCTAATAGAAAATGAATTTGCTTACCTGTATATTCATTTTCTATATTTACGTTAAATAACGAATATATTGATTCAAACATATATGCTAATTCATAATCGTTGATCTCTTTATTAAATTCTGTCTGTATTCTTTTTTTGTAGATTTTGTAGTTATTGGTTTATTATTATATTCATTTAATTTTTTATCATTAGTAGTTAATATTCTTTTACTTAGTTCTGTTTCTGTATCGGACGGAATGGTTGAGTCTGATTCTTTTAATATTCTCACTTTTGTATGTGTAATTGGTTCTGTATGTTCTTTGATTTTGTTACAGGATTGTATGTTCGTAATTTAGTTATACGGCGTCTGTTAACATTTTGTGGTTTTATACTAATAGAAGAGGAACGTCTAGTGATGTGTTTGTTTGTTTAAATACACCAGGTTTTGGTACTTGATTACTACTATTGCGTACTGTTGTACATTTATATTTTCCTATTTTTATATCTATTTCAAATAATCTACTAACTATATCTACTAGTTCAGGCGTATAATAAAAACTATAATATTTGGTTGTATGTTGTGTATACTCTCGTTGTTTAAATTCAAAATCTGGTATCAATAAATATTTTGAAAAATAATTTATTATTAATTGTATATCTTCTAATGGAAATATAGCATTTACTATTCGTTTTTTATTCTTTTCTACTAATTCTGATGTCAATGGAATGTTATGTTGAAATAAAAAATGTTTTAATCCTTTTTTACAAATTCTTCAAACGTTTGTGTCGTAGTTCGTTTGATTTCATTTTCGTATATCAACACAACTCTTTCCCATGAATTTCGTATAAATATAAAAGAAAAAAACGTGGCATAGATATACCTAACTCACGTTCTATAGTATAGAATGGATGTTTTTGGATACTTGTCATTTATTTGTATATCAATAACTGAAGCATATTTACTAAATAATTTATCAAAAAATGTTCTTCGCAGTAATAGTTTGAAATCATAATAAATTTATGATCAATTGATACTTTTATCTATTTATTTTTTTCATAAATATTTTTAGACAATATTATTTTGCATAGTAAAAAAAATAATATTATATACAACTAATGAAATATAACTTATTATACATTATTTTATTTCTATTAATTATATATGGTATCTATTTATTTACAACAAACCATATTAAACCTAATACTACACTACAACACTTTCTTAATATGTGTCAATCTCGTATTGATAAAACTATTACATTAAATACGATTGTTCCAGATGATATGGATAATTATATGAAAACAGACAATGAACGAATAATATTATTACTGGAACCAACCAAAATGCATGGTATATTAGTAGATAGTTATAATAAATATGGAGATCAACATTTTGATATACATATTATTAAAAATGGCACCATTTATAAATCACTAGAAGATGTATCTACTAATTTTGTTGTTACTTTTAATAAAGTATCAGAAACCGCAGCAGAGGTATTCAAACAAATTCAACCAAAAGATGTTAAAGTATTGTTTATTCAAAAATATTCTAAAAACCCTCAATGTAATCTTCATCATCTATAAATTTATTGTGTTACGAAACAGAGGGGTGTGTTGAATAATCTATGCATATTATAATGAGTCAAACGACTCGTTATAATAAATAACCTTATTATTGTATTCTTTCAAAAATTAATGTTCAATGGTTATATAAGAATTTTCAATGTTTATATAAGAGTTTTTTATGTTCGTTATTTTGTTTTTCATAGTTGTTAAATTCATTGACTTCCACTCAATATCTATATAATTATATTTTGTAGAAATTAGTTTAATATATTCTTCTATTGGTTTCAAATTACAGAATAAAAGGGGCATGTGTTCTATAATACGATTATGCCCACACAGACGTCCTGGAAGACCCTGTACTAATGCATTATAATCTTTTGCACTATCAACACATACCCCTATATTATGGTATGGAATCGTCTTAGATGCTTTCCATCTATTTTTAATGAATATAATAGTATGTTCGCTAGGTGTAATTTCAAGTAATTGATTAGGATTTTGAATACTATTTTTGTGATTATGAAATATGTATTTCAATTTATAACGACTACACATATCAATCATTTTATCTTCAATAGGATCATTACGATGACGAGGAGATTTTCTACAACGAATAATATGATATTTTGGAATTGATATGTGTCGTATAGTTTGAAAAATAATGTCTAATTCACGTTTATTACGTATATTATTCAAATGTTTTATTTTGTTATATTTCAACATTGTATCAAATCCACAATATGATAAAGTTTTTCCAACTACAATTGTTTTATTATATATTGTTTTATATTGCTCAGATTGAAAAAGAAGATTAGAAGGTGTTGCTGATACTTGAATAATATATACATTTTTTCGTAACATATCCTCTTCTAATAATAATTTATGTCTATATAAGAATTTTGAAATAGTCTGGTCTATACCACATGCTATGTGACATTCATCAATTACAATACAAATATTTCTAGTATATGTTAAATAATTATTGTGCATTTTTTCCAAGTCTTTCATGTGATATACATGATCTTTTACCCATGGTTGTACTCGTTCTTTCATCTGTTCTTTCCATTCGTTGTCGTTTAATCCAGTAATTACAAAACAATTCGTTAATGATACAAGAGGAGTATCCAACATGGTAGTTGATGTTATGTAATCTAATGTTTTTACAATCACTCCAGTTTTACCCCATTGAACTGGTGCAACCAGTGTGATTATACGTTTACCTTTTTGTAATGCAGATACAATATCTGCTGCAACTTTCTTTTGTGAGGCGTACATCTTGAATACCAACGTGAACACGAGTTGTTATATTAGAATAACTGATTATAGGTTATATATATCCGTTATAATCAGTTTTATTCATAACTCATTTGCACGAATATCGTTCAAATAAATAATACCACAATCAGATGGGTTGTGTTTATCACAGTAATACAGTACATCTGGATAACTAGAATCAAATACAATACTACCTTTTAAATAACAAGATGGCTGATAGATAGGTGTTTGTTTGTCAAATGAAAACATAAATTGTTTGGTTGGTGTATTAACTGAATAATAATAGGTGCGTTGTTTATCTAATTGTAATGTTTTATGAGGGATTCCATCTACTGCTAGTTTACCTTCTACCTCTGTAAAATGTAATGTAGATACGGGTCCTGATACAGGTCCTGAATAATTATAATCAATTTGAGGAACTGGAGTATAGGGTGTATACAAAGTATCTGGTCGTCTTCCCCACATCCAGTTTTTCCACGGTTCATTTGGTAAGTATTTAGGCCACATACCCCACATTGAATATCCAGTACCATAACCTCCACCATATCCAGGAGTTGTATTCCATTTAAATGCACTGCTTTCTGATATTGGTATATTGAACTTTTCTTGTCTTTGTGAATACGCACATGTACATGTTAACATAATAAATAGTACTATGACAACTAATATTACAATATAATTCATTATTATAATATAATAATATTTATTTATTATTTTTGAGATGAATAGGATATTCATTATTATCAAATATCTATACTTGAACATACAAAGAATTACTAGCTGTCTGATTTCAAATATCTTTTATTTCCATTTATTATTATATAACGTCCACCTCTTTTACCAGTATGGACTAATCTTTTTTTACCATTTACAGTAATATATTCTTTTTTTGATTCTTTTTCCCATTGTCGACAATCCCATTTAGGAGTCTTTCCAGATTTTATATCACGATTATATTGAGCCCAACATGCTTTACGTTGTTCTTGAGATACAAATGGCATAATTATAATAATATTATATTATAATTACAGTGTATTAAATAGAAGTATTTACAAATTTACCATTACGAACATGACTTGTTCGTTGCAAATTATTTACATCTTCTAATACATTTAGATTCTGAGTACTGTTAAATTGTGACATATCTAAACGAGAACGTAAATTTGTCTGCATTGTAGGACGCCTTTCAGCACTTTCTCCTTCTATCGTTGTTTGACCTAAATATCTATATTCTTTTGGTTGTAAAGAGCGTGTTCTTGTATACTCTTGATGATCATTAATAGTTGTAACATTCGGTCGTGCTTCATATTCTTGTATAGGTAATAAATCTGTAATACGTGTTCGATCAATCGATTCAATCTTATTTTTCTGTTGTATCCATGACGCATTTGATTGTGAGCTGGTTTGAACTTGATCTTTTAATTTAATTGGATTGTCGTTTTGTCCTCCTTGTATTAATTTGTATCCCATATTACCTTGTGCACTAGTTTGTATTCTATCAGTCACTGGTAAATAATCTACTACTTTACGGTCAGTATCTAATAAATAGTAGCTTGGGTTATACCATGCACTAGTTTGTACCTTCGGTTCAATGTTATAACCTACATCTGGTTTATACACTGGGTCAGCAGTATATGTACCTTTTATACGTGTTTCACCTGCTGTATGTAAAGGTGTATGATTAATTTGAGAATTTACTTCATCTGGGTTAATATTTATGTTTGTATACGGATCTTTATAACCAGATGCCATTGCTACATGCATCGGTGTTCTCATATTATTGACATCACGTGATTGATCAGATGTAATAAATGGTGCATGAATACCAGCGTGAGCACGAGTTGTCAATTTAGAATCAAGTTCCATTTCAGGAACTCCACTGTTTGTATATACAGGCATACTTGGATGAAATGGAATACTGGCGTGAGGCTGTGACAATTTAAGATTTATATCGCCATTCTCATATCTATCGTCAGTTATATTGTTACCAGATTGTTTTTCATTAGTTGTTGCATCTGTGCATATCTTATCAGATATAGTACGAGGTGCTACCTTTTCAATTGCCACTTTTTTACCATATAGATCTTTTACTATTGGACCCACAGTTACAGTATCAAATTTAACAGGCATACGACTCAATGGTTCATAGTATTTAGGATCAATAATTGGAGGACGAAATTGTTTATTTACTTTATACGGTTGTCCCCATTGACCATACGGATTTAACCCTTGTGAATACTTACTTACACTTTCCCCTACAAATTTCGTTTTTGAATCATCCATTCGCATATTCATCATTACATCTCCTACATCTACCGGCAATCTCTTTGGAGCCCATCGCATTTCTCCTTGTGGTAATTTTAAAATTTTAGGTCTTTCATATCCAGCCCCCTCCATTGTATAATTTCTTTTTAACAATTGTAATGCCATATTTCTTATTTTACTACAATAAAAATATTCTAAACATATTTTTTACACCTTTGAACATTTAAAATATATTTATATTTTAAATGAAAATATTATGTTGTGGTGATAGTCATACTAAAGTATTTAATTACTGTAATCGCAGGCAAAATGAGTTTGTATTTGATGTATGTATAGTTCACGGAACCACAGCACCTTGTGCTGTTAATCCAAATAGTAAAACAGACGCTTTAAACATTTTTAAAAAAAAAATTAACTCTACTCGTGCCGATAAACTTCTTATAATGTTAGGTGAAGTTGATTGTGGATTTGTTATATGGGTTAGGTCTAAAAGATATTATATTAGTATAGATGACCAAATAAATATTTCTGTTAATAATTTATTTACATTTGTAGATAATATAATAGCAACTACAAATTATACTAATAAAGATATTATAATTTGTGGTTCAGTTTTACCAACAATTAAAGATAATACTGATAAAAAAATTTTAGCTGGTGCAAGGAGTGAGGTTGATGTTTCACAACTTGAAAGAACTAAAAAAACAATTGAATATAATAATTTGTTGAAAATAAATTGTCATAAATATGGTTATAATTATATTGAAATAGTAAATGATATACTTGGAAAAGATGGTATAGTAAAAGATGAATTCTTAAATTCTAATTCTGCTGATCATCACTTAGACGACGAAAAAACATACAAGTTATGGCTGTCTAAATTAAAAAATATGTAAAAAACTATCAATAAGAAAACGAAAACCTAAAAAATATCTGGATTAGGTCGGCGTTTTAAATGTTCTAAACATATTTTTTTAAAAAAATACATATTAAATGATTACTATTTTAATAATGACTAAACATGTTCATTTTTCAATAGATACTATTGACCCTTTCCCCACATTTCAATGTAGAAAGTGTAAATTTAGAAGTATATCACCGCATGTCCGAGATGCATATATTTGCATGAGTTGTCACGCATCATTTTGTCATAAATGTATGTATACCTTAACATTATGTCATCGTTGTTATCTATTATTTATACCTAATATAAATTTATTAACACCAATAACTAAATTTCATGATATTTAATACATAACATATATTATTATATACTTATTTAATTTATAACTTATTTAAATTATAAATTAGTGTCACACTTACATTCTGTATTACAAAATAACATTGATTTACTCATTAATGATTGTACATTACGTTCTCCATTATATTCTTCTACAGGTTTTCCATCTTTAAATAAATATATCGTCGGAAACCCTTCGATTGTAAGCGGTGTATCTTTTAATTTATCATAAAAAGATTTGTTTGAATCATGTTCTATTGCGTATACGTGCAAAAATTGTGCTTTATCTGCAAACTTTATATAATCCGGTATTAAATTATGGCAGTGACCACACCATGATGCATAAAATAATACCATTGCACATCGTTTGTCTTTTAGTTTATACGGCTCTTTGTTTTCAAAATATGTACCATCTATTTCTAACACTGACGTATTACTGAAACTACTCATTATTATTTATATATATTTTTTTTTAATTACCCATTAATACAAGACCTGATAAATTATCGCGTATTTGTCCTGGTACTTCACGTATATCTTCAAATTCACCACTTACAAATTGTCCGACGTCAGATGGTATTCTTCTAACATCACGACTTATCTGACGGATATCTTGTCCTAACCGATTTGGGTTAAATATAAGATCTGGTGCTAGTCGTCCTATATCCAAAGCAGTACGCCCTGCTTGACCACCCAAATCTAATACTGGACCTAAGAATGGTGTCTGACTATCAGGTAAATAAGATTGTTGGGCATCTAAAGGAAATGGAGATTCAGCACCTGGTCCTAATATTGTTGGTGTTGGTGTAGGTGTTGGTGCTGGTGTTGGTGCTGGTGTTGGTGCTGGTGTTGGTGCTGGT
>PR_CR_10_Liq_1_inCRDRAFT_1001020_pt1 | contig 16477 bp, 14 predicted proteins | sample PRCRCaboRojoPR_3_FD_10241 | JGI IMG/M metagenome (IMG submission 10241)
CCAGCCGATGCGCCAGGGGCTCGAGGGCGTGGTTGGTATCGGCGGCGAGGCGCTCGAGCTCTTCGCACAGCGCCTGGCGGCGGGTGTCGGCGCCCCAGCGCCGCCAGCGCTGGAGCTCCTTGAGCTGCGGGGCGATGTCTTTGAGGTGGCCCTCGGCGGCGGCGGTTTCGCTCGCCGGCAGGCCGGCGGCGTGGGCGTGGTCCAGGGTGGCGCGGATGCTCTGGTACAGGGGCTCGGCCTGTTTGAGCCGGCCGGCGGCGAAGTGGGCGTCCAGCTCGGCGAGGCGCTCGGTGAGCGCGCCGAGCTTGCGGCGCATCTGCTCGCGATGTTTCTTGAGCCGGGTGCTGAGCGTCTCGACGGCGTCGATGGTGGCCGCGGGTACGTCGCCCGCGGCGCGCAGGTCCTTCAGCCGCCGCTCGCAGGCCCGTACCCGAGGCTGCTCCAATGCGCCGGCCGCCAGGGCATCCTCGGCGTCNCGGCGCAGCTGCTCGGCGGCGCGCTGGCGCTGGNGCTCGGCGNTGAGCTGCGCCTGGCGGGCGNGGGCGGCGGCCTCGGCCTCGGCATAGGCGCGCTGGTCCTGGGCGGGGGCGGCGGCGGCGAGTGCCTGCCAGTCACGGGCGATCTGGTGNTGGCGTTCTGNCAGGGCTTGCGGATCCTGCAGGGCGCNCAACTCGGTGAGTGCGCGGATCAGCTCGGCGCGACGTGCGGCCTCGGCGGCGCTGGCTTCGGCGGCGGCCTGCGCTGCGGCATGCGCCGTCGCCTGGGCCTCATGGGCGCTCAGAAACGCCGTGCGCAGGCGCTCGCGCCGGCTGCGGCGCTCGGTGTCGAGCTCGGCGCCCAGCTCGGCCTCGATCTCGGTCCACTCCCGGTCCAGGTGTTGGAGCAGGGCGTGGTCCTGGCTCCACTGCTCGTAACGTCCCAGGCGCTCGAGCTTGTCGCAGATGGCATCGGCTGCGGCGCGCAGCCGACGCGGGCGCTCTTGCGCCTCGGCCAGGGCGCGCAGACGCTCCTTCACCAGCCGGTAGACGCCCTTGTCGCGCTTGCCGATACGCCGTTGCACCAGCTCCAGCGCGGCGCGGTCGTGCAGGCGATCGGCGGCGGCGTGGCGATTGGCGGCGAGCGGGTCATCGACGGCGCAGGCGATGAGGTGCTCGGGCTGATGCAGGCGCTCCATGGCGGCCCGACGAAGCTCGGGCTCGACCGCCTCACGCGACACCTGCACCAGCACGGTTTCGTCGACGATGCCGGCCAGCACTGCGCTGCGCTCGGCCAGTGCCGGCGCCCGCTCGTCCTGACCGCACAGGAGCCGGCGGAAGCGTGCGGTGGCGAGCTCGCGCACGCCGGCGTCGGTGTCCTCGGCGGCGATGCGCTGCAGCACGTCCAGCTCGATCAGCGCACGGCAGGCCTCGCGGCGCGCGGTGGCATCCGGCGCGCTGCACGCGGTCTCGACGAGGGTGGCCGCATCCGGCGGGCGCCGGTTACGCGTCTTGTCCAGAAGCTGTTTAAAGAACATCGGCTGGATGGGGCGGCGCAAAACCTGCGATTGTAGCGGACCCGCGGGCAGGGCGGGTGAACCGCGACCGCCGGTGTGGCGGCAATTGGAGGCTCAAGTGATGCTCAGGAGCCAGACAGGGGCCAGACAGGAGCCGGGCAGGCGCCGCTTTGGGGCTGATCCGGCGGTCAGGCGCCGGCGGCGACGAAGGGATTGTGGCGGCGCTCCTCGCCGAAGGTGCTCATGGGCCCGTGGCCGGGGATGAAGCGCACGTCGTCGCCGAGGGGGAACAGCCGCTCGCGGATGCTGCGCAGCAGGTCCGCCTGGTTGCCGCGGGGGAAGTCGCTGCGGCCGATGCCGCCGGCGAAGAGGACGTCGCCCACCTGCGCCAGGCGGGTCTCGGCGTCGAACAGCACGATGTGCCCGGGGGTGTGGCCGGGGCAATGCAGCACCCGAAGCTGCCGGTGGCCGAGCGTCACCACCGCGTCGTCGGCGAGCCAGCGCTCGGGCCGAAAGGCCTGGTGCGGCGGAAAGCCGAACATCTGCGCCTGCTGCGGCAGGGCGTCGAGCCAGAAGGCGTCGTCCGCATGGGGGCCGACGATGGGCAGCCCGAGCTGTTTTGCCAGCGCCGGAGCGGCGCCCACGTGGTCGAGATGGCCGTGGGTGAGCAGGATCAGCACCGGCTCGGCATGCATGGCGGCCAGGGCGGCGGTGAGACGCTCGGGCTCGCCGCCGGGGTCGACGATGGCCGTGGCGCCCGTGTCCGGACACCGCAACAGGGTACAGTTCTGCTGGAAGGGGGTGACGGGGATGATGCGGTAGTCCACGGCGGTTGCGCTGCTGGCGTCGGCTGGGGTGATGGGGTGGGGCCCGGCGGCGTTGCGCCGTCAGCGGCCGTTGCGCTTGCGCTTGGCGGCCAGCACCGGGCGCGTGCCGGAGAGGCGGTCGTACCAGGCGAGGCCGTCGCGGTCGAACAGCACCCAGAGCAGTCCCGCGCCCAGCGGCAGCAGGGTCAGCGCGGCGAGGGCGAGCCGGCGCAGCGCATCGGTGGCGGTGAGGGGGTGGCCATCGGCACGCAGCAGCAGCGTGCGCCAGCTGCGCATGCCGAGGGTCTGGCGCCCGCCGGTCCAGAAATACACGTAGTAGCCGGCGATCACCGCCAGCAGATAGACCTGAAACAGCAGGCGCGCCGGGCCGGCGACGGCTTCGCGGCCGGTGAGCAGGTTGAACAGGGTATAGAACACGGCCGCCGCCAGCACCAGCACGCCCACCAGGAGCATGAGGTCGTAGAGCATGGTGGCGAGCCGGCGCAGCAGGCCCGGGATGCGGGCCCGGGTGAGGTCCGGCAGGGGCTCGGCGGCGGTGGTGATGGTGTCTGTCATGATTACAGTGTGCCGGCGCATGCGCCGGTTGTCATTGATTTGCTGCATCGGTCTGCGGCGGCGGCGCAAGGTTCCGCCGGGCTTGCAGAGGCCTGCAACGGCAGGTACTTCGGCTAGACTAGGGCCGTTCCAAGAGTCCGCCAAACCCCTGGGAAGCTGCCGAAAACGACCGTGAAGCCAGCGGTGTACCGTCTCTTTCGCCATCTGCCGATGCCGCTGATCGCAATCCTGATCGGCCTGGTGGCAGGGCTTGCGGTGTGGGGTGTGCTGGATCAGGTACAGAGCAAGGCGGTGGAGCGCATTTTCAACAAGGAGCTCACCGCGCGGCTGGATTTGCGCTCGCGCGAGAGCCTGCTGCGCTTTGACCAGTATATGAACAACTATGCGGCCACGGCGCGGCTGCTGGCCAATCACCGCCGCCTTGCGCAGTATCTGGAGCCCCTGTTCTGGTTTCCCGAAGAGGCCGTGGAGCCGGTGGTGTATGAGCAGTTCCGCCCGTTCTGGCTGCCGGACTTCTTCGAGCGCAATGCGCTGCTGGCGCCGAGCCATGTGCTGCTGATGGACACCCGCGGACAGGTGCGCGAGATCTATCAGGCCGGCAAGAAACCGTTGCCGCCGGAAATACTCGCCGACGCCGGCACCTGGGTGGGCGATGGCGACGAGGTGCACACGGTACTGGCCAGATCCGGGGATCAGCCCTACCTGATGGTGAGCGATCGGGTGGAGGACGCCGGCGGCTATGGCATGGGTCATCTGGTGGTGGTGGTGCCCATCGATTCGGCCTTTCTCGAGGCGTCGGAGGGCAGTGTGTCGGCGGACAGCTCGGCGGTGGCGCTGGTGGATGCGGATGAGCAGCGCATCCTCGCCACCAACGAGCCACTGGAGCTGATCCCCGGCACGCTGCTCGAGCAGTGGGGTGATGAGTTCCTGGTGACGTCCCAATCCTTGCCGAAATACGAGGGCTCCAACTGGAACATGCTGTTCGCCACCTTCATCCCGCACTCCAGCGTCGAGAAGATGACCGAGCGGGTGGTGGAGTTCGAGCGCAGCCAGCGGCTCATCGCGGCGCTGGTGTTCATCGCCGTGTTCACGCTGGTGATCTACCTGGTCTCGGCACGCCTGAACCGCGTACTCGCGCGCATGACCCGCTTCTCGCAGCGGGCGCTGCAGATCGAGCAGCCCAATTTCAAGCGTGGCGGTAACCAGTTGCTGCTGCTGGAGGACTGGATTCAGCACTTCACCAATCTGGTGCTCAAGGCGCGCGAGGAAATGGACCGCCGTCATGCCCACGAAATGCGCGAGACCGAGGCGCTGAAGGCCGCCATCATGGAGGCGTCGCTGGATGCCATCGTCACCCTCGACCGCGCCGGACTCATCGTCGATTACAACCCCATGGCCGAGGCCATGCTGGGCTTGACGCCCCTGAACGCCATCAACGGCGACTTCGCCCGCCGTTTTCTCGATGCGGCGGAGCATGCCGCCTTCCTCGGCATGCTCTCGGAGTCCGGGCGCCGCCAGCAGGGCCATCGCCGTCCGCACGCCCGCGGCGAGCTCTGGGCCAGGCGCGTCGACGGTGCGCGGTTCCCGGTGGAGCTGTCCATCGTCCCCATCGACATCGACGATGAGCGCGTTTACACGCTCTACATCCACGACGCCACCCAGCGCAAGGCGGCGGAGCGCGAGATCAAGAGCCTGGCCCGTTTCGCCAGCGAAAGCCCGAATCCCATCCTGCGCGTCAATGGCGAGGGGCTCATCGTCTATGCCAATGCCGCGAGCCGATCGCTGACCAACGCCTGGGCCAGCGGGCCGGGGCAACTGCTGCCGCTGGCCTGGATCGGCGAGGTGCGGGCGGCGCTGAACGACGGCCGCAACCACGAGCGTGAGGATGACCAGGGTGAGCAGATCTACTCGCTGCTGTTCGTGCCCATCACCGATCTCGGCTATGTGAACATCTATGCCCGCGACATCACCGCCGTGCGCCGGGCCGAGCAGGAGTCGCGCCAGCACCAGTCCGAGCTGGTGCACGTGTGCCGGCTATCGACCATGGGCGAGGTGGCCACCGGCATGGCGCACGAGCTGAACCAACCGCTGTCGGCCATCGTCAACTACGCCAAGGGCGCGAGCCGGCGGTTGCAAAACGGTGTGAACGACACCGCGCCGCTGGTGGAGGCCATGCGCCAGATCTCCTCCCAGGCCCAGCGCGCCGGCGAGATCATCCGCCGGCTGCGGGCGCTGGTGGGCAAGCAGGCACCCATTCGCAGCGTCGTCGACCTGAACTATCTGGTGCGCGAGGTGTGCGGCTTTCTGGAGTTCGAGACCGGCAAGCTCGCGCTGCGCATCGAGCTGAACCTGCTCGACGGCGAGATCCCGGTGAGTGTCGACCTGGTGCAGATCGAGCAGGTGCTGCTCAATTTGGTCCGCAACGCCCTGGATGCGCTGGAAGACAAGCCGGCGGAGGAACGCCACCTTGCGATCTTCAGCCTGGTGCGTGGTGCGGAGGCCATCGTCGGTGTCGCCGACAATGGTCCCGGCATTCCCGAAGAGCGCATGGCGCACCTGTTCGATCCGTTCTACACCACGAAGGAGACCGGTATGGGTATGGGACTGGCCATCAGTCAGACCATCATCGATGATCACGGCGGCGAGATCCGCGCCGAGTCCGAGCCGGGCCGGGGCAGCGTGTTCCATGTGCACCTGCCGCTGGCGATGGATGCCCGCGCGACCGCGGCCGCACCCGCGGCCGCCGAGGCGCCGCTGGCGGCGGAGGCGGGCCGATGAGCTGGGCCGAAACCGTCTTCGTCGTCGATGACGACCAGGCCATGCGCAGCTCGCTGCAATGGCTCATCGAGTCCATGGGCATGCGCGTGGAAACCTACGATTCTGCCCAGGCCTTTCTGGACGCCTACTATCCGGGGCGCGCCGGCTGTCTGCTGCTGGATGTGCGCATGCCCGGCATGAGCGGGCTGGAGCTGCAGGCCTATCTCGCCAAGCGCGAGCACCGCATTCCGGTGATCATCATCACCGGCCACGGCGATGTGGCCATGGCGGTGAAGGCGATGAAAAACGGCGCCGTGGACTTTATCGAGAAGCCCTTCGATGACGAAGCGCTGATCGTCAGCATTCGCAATGCCCTGCAGCACGACGAGAAGCAGCGGGCCTTGCACGCGCAGCGGGCCGACATCGCCGCACGCATGGTGGCGCTGACACCCCGCGAGCACGAGGTGATGACCATGGTCACCGACGGCAAGTCCAACAAGGAAATCGCCACGGCCCTCGGCGTGAGCGCCAAGACCGTGGAGGTGCACCGTGCCCGGGTCATGGACAAGATGCGCGCCGACTCCCTGGCCGAGCTGGTGCGGATGGCGATGATCGCGGACGGCGAGGTGCGTTAGGCAGGGGCTACGGAGGCGATGGTCATGAGTGAGCTTGATCAGCTTCTGGCGCAGATCGACAGCCTGAAAAGCCGACTGGATGACGTGCGCCCTCTGACCAGCGTGCAGCTGCAGCAAGCGATGGACATTGCATATACCTATGAAAGCAACCGCATCGAAGGTAATACGCTGACGCTGCGGGAGACCGACCTCGTGGTGAACAAAGGGCTCACGGTCGGTGGCAAGTCGATGCGTGAGCATCTGGAGGCGATCAATCACTACGAAGCGATCTTGTACATCCGCGAACTGGCGGGTCAGGCTGCGACCCTGGATGAGCGTCAGGTGCGCAGCATTCATGCGCTGGTGCTGCGTGGCATCGACCGTGACAACGCCGGACGCTACCGCAGCCTACCAGTGATGATCGCCGGCAGTCGTCATCTGCCGCCGCAGCCCTGGGCCGTGCCCAAGCTGATGGAGGCGTATGGGCTGTGGCTGTGTGGCGAATCCCTGGAGCTGCACCCGGTGGTGCGAGCCGCCGAGGCGCACGAGCGGCTAGCGACCATTCATCCGTTCCTCGACGGCAATGGCCGCACGGCGCGACTGGTCATGAACCTGATCCTTTTATCCCATGGCTATGCCATTGCCAATATCCCGGGCGATACCGACAGTCGCCGTGCTTACTACGATGCTTTGGAAAAAGTCAACCTGGCGGGTGATAGGAGCGGCTTCATCATGCTTATTGCCGGGCATGTGCGAGACGCCATACAAACCCTACTGCAACGTCTTGGGGCGGCGTGAGGGACGGCCTGCGCGTCGACGCCTACCACCGCTCCCACATCCCGGCTGGACCGCCCGCGGGCCTCACGCGCGCAACCGCACCTGTACCCAATAACCCAGATGCTCCTTCACCGCCAGTGCGCTCGCCTCCAGCGCACCGGCACTGGGCAGCCAGCAATGCAGCCCGCGGCAGCTGGGAAAAGATCGGTAGTCGGCGCCGGCCGGCAGCACCTCGAAGCCTTGATGCTCGAACAGCGCCACCGCACGGCGCAGGTGCCAGGCGGAGGTCACCAGTAGCACCCGCCGCCCCTCGGCGCGCCCCAACACGTCGCGGCTGAAGGCTGCATTGCCCTGGGTGTTGCGGCTCTGCGCCTCCAGGCGCAGCGCAGACTGCGGCACCCCCAGTGCGATCAGCAGCTCCGCGATGGCCTCGGCCTCGGACGCCACCACCGGTGGCTCGAGCTTGCCGCCCGCGCTGACCACGATCAGCGGCGCGCAACCCGCGTGATAGAGCCTCGCGGCCTGCCAGACCCGATCCGAGCCCCGATGCAACCGTGGGCGCACGTCATCCATCAACAACGGCTGCACAGCGCCACCCAACAGGACGATGGCATCAGCCGGCTCACAGTCCGCTGCGGTCTGTGGGGGATACTCCACCTTGAGACCGCTCATCAAAGCCGTGGCCACCACCGGCAGCGAGCACGCCCCAATCAGACTCACGCCCATCCCAGCCACCACCACACCGAGCCAGCGCAGGCGCCAAACCAAGGCAAGACCGATGAGTCCGAGCGCCAGCCCCAGCGGCAGCGGCATCACCAAGGCCGTCGCCAGGCGTTGCAGGTCGAGCCAATCCACACCGTCGAACGCCATATTGCCAGCCTCAAACCTAGAATGCGCCGCGTTTTTATTTTAAGCGGGGATGACACGCTTCACCCGGCTTGCGGTTAAGGATACCCTGCGGCTGGCCCGCACCACGAAAGCCTGCGGCTTCCAGCGCGTGAGCCACACCGTGCCGGCGCGTTTTGGTGGATCGACGCGGGCGCTTGATCGGTGCGGCCGCTCCACAACGTCCGGGGCCGAGCGACGGGCTCAGGCCCGGCGGACGGATCGACCAGTTTCCGCTGCGGCTGACCGGAGCCACGCTTGCCTATGCCCTCCCGACGCATACTCGCCTGGGCCCTCTACGACTGGGCCAACTCGGCCTTTGCGACCGTGGTCATCGCGGGCTTTTTCCCGGTGTTCTTCGCCCAGTTCTGGGCGCAGGGCCTGGCGGATGGCAAGAGCACCCAGTGGCTCGGCTACACCTCCAGCGCGGCGAGCCTGATCCTGGTGCTGACGGCGCCGGTGCTCGGCGCGCTGGCGGATCAGCTGGGGGCGAAGAAGCGCTTTCTGCTCGGCTTCACCCTGCTGGGGGTGCTCGCCACGGCGGCGCTGTACTGGCTCGGCGCCGGGCATTGGCAGGCGGCGCTGTTGTTGTACCTGGCGGGGCTGCTCGGCTTCTTCGGCGGCAATATCTTCAACGACGCCCTGATCACGGATGTGGCTGCGCCGGCGGCGTATGAGCGGGCGTCGTCGCTGGCCTACGCGCTGGGCTATCTCGGCGGCGGGCTGCTGTTTGCGGCCAACGTCGCCATGGTGCTGTCGCCCGCCACGTTCGGCTTCGCCGATGCAGGTGAAGCGGTGCGGGCGGCCTTTCTGGGCGTGGCGCTGTGGTGGGCGGTCTTCGCGCTGCCGCTGGCGCTCGTGGTGCCGGAGCGTCGCGGGCTCGGGCGCCGCTCGCTGCGCGGCGCGGCCCTGGGTGCGTTCCGTGAGCTTGCCCGGACCTTTCGGCAGATTCGGCAGTTACCGAACACCTTCCTGTTCCTGCTGGCGTATTGGTTCTACATCGACGGCGTGGACACCATCGTGTTCATGGCCGTCAAGTATGGTCTGGATCTGGGCTTCGAGTCCTCCAGCCTGATGGTGGCGCTGCTGATCACCCAGTTCGTCGGCTTTCCGGCGGCGCTGGTGTTCGGGCGGCTGGGTACGCGCTTTGGCCCGAAGCCCGCTATTCTGGCGGCCATCGCCGTCTATGGCCTGGTGGTGCTGGCGGCCACGCAGATGTCGCGGGTGGAGCATTTCTATGCGCTGGCGGCCGCCATCGGCCTGGTGCAGGGGGGCATTCAGGCGCTGAGCCGATCGCTGTTTGCGAGCCTGATCCCCGCCGGGCAGACCGCGGAGCTGTTCGGTTTCTATAACATGGTGGGTAAGTTTGCGGCCGTGCTCGGGCCGTTCCTGGTGGGCACCACGGCGGCCCTCGCCGGTGATCCGCGCTTCTCGCTGCTGCCGATTCTGCTGTTGTTTGCGCTGGGGGGCTTGCTGCTGTGGCGCGTGGACGTATCCGCGGGCCGGCGCGACGCGGCGGCGGTGCCGGCGCCGCCCCGAGGGCCGCTGTTGGCGCCCTGACCGCAGCCGCGGCGGCGGTGGTCGCCCACGCCATCGTGCCACCCCTGTCCGTCATCGATTCAGCAATGCTTTCGAACACGTCCCCCGGCGAACGCCTGTGATGAGCCGCTACGTCGTCCAACGCCTGCTGCTGCTGGTGCCGGTGCTGCTCGGCGTCTCGCTGGTGGTGTTCGCGGTGATGGCGCTGGTGCCGGGTGACCCGGCGCTCGCCATCCTCGGTCCCTACGCCACCCCCGAGCGCCTCGCCGAGCTGCGCGCGGCGCTGGGCCTGGACCAGCCCTGGTGGCGGCGCTGGCTCGGCTGGCTCGGCGGCATCCTGCAGGGTGATCTGGGGCGCTCCGTGTCGCTGGAGCGGCCGGTGGCGGAGGCCGTGCTCGAGCGCCTGGGGCCGACCCTGCTGCTGGCGGCCACGGCGCTGCTGCTGGGCACGGTGCTGGGGCTAGCGGCCGGGCTGCTGGCGGCGCTGCGGCACAACCGAGCCACCGACCGGCTGGTGACCCTGGCGGTGCTGCTCGGCATCTCGGTGCCGCCGTTCTGGCTGGGCTTGTTGCTGATGCTGCTGTTCGCCGTCTGGCTGGGCTGGCTGCCGGCGAGCGGCATGGTGACGCCCTGGCTGTGGGGCGGTGGGGCGGGCGCCATGGCGCTCACCGTGGATGTGGCGCGCCATCTGCTGCTGCCCAGCCTGAGCCTGGCGCTGGTGGCCGCCGGCGTCATCGGCCGCATCGGCCGCGGTGCGGCGCTGGAGGTGCTGGCGGCGGATCATGTCCGGCTCTGCCGCGCCCGGGGGCTCAGCGCGCGGCGTATCCTGCTGGTGCATGCCCTGAAAGGCGTGCTGGCGCGGGTCATGCCCGTCATCGGCCTGCAGGCGGGATTCGTGCTCGGCGGCGCCGTCTACATCGAGACCATTTTCCAGTGGCCCGGTCTGGGCCGGCTGCTGGTGGATGCCATCGCCGCCCGGGACCTGCTGCTGGTGCAGGGGGGCGTGCTGGTGCTGGCGAGTGCCTATGTGCTGGTGAATCTCGCCACGGACATGGCGCAGCACGCGCTGGACCGGCGCACGGCCGCGGCGTGAGCAGGGACGCATCGCGCGTCGCCGCCGAGGGGATTGCCACGCCGGCCCTGCCGGTGTGGCTGCGACACCCGGGCGCCGTGGCGGGTCTGGGGCTGTTGGCCCTGGTGCTGTTGCCGGCGCTGGCGGCGCCCGTGCTGCCGCTGGCGGATCCGGCGCAGACGGCACCGGCGCAGCGCATGCTGCCGGCGCTGTCGGCGGGGCATCTGCTCGGCACCGACCAGCTCGGCCGCGATTTGCTGTCGCGGCTGGTGTGGGGCGCGCGGGCGAGCATCGGCGTCGGCGTCCTGGCCACCGTGATCGCGGCTTTGGTGGGAACCGTGATCGGACTCGCCGGGGCCTGGCTCGGCCGCTGGGCGGATGCGCTGCTCATGCGCGGCGTGGACGTGCTCATGGCCTTTCCGTATCTGCTGCTGGCGCTGGCCATCGTCGCCGCCCTGGGACCGGGGCTCGGCAACGCCATGCTGGCCATTGCCGTCGCCAATGTGCCCTTTTTCGCCCGGGCGGTGCGGGGGGCGGCGCTGGAGATCCGCCATCAGGATTACATCGCCGCCGCCCGGCTGGCGGGCCACGGCGAGCTCGCCATCCTGGCCCGGGAGGTGCTGCCGAATCTGGCGCCCACCCTCCTGCTGCTGATGACCACGACCCTGGGCTGGATGGTACTGGAGACGGCGGGCTTGAGCTTCCTCGGCCTCGGCGCACAGCCGCCGGCGGCGGACCTGGGCAGCATGCTCGGCGCCGGGCGGGAGTTCCTGACCACCTATCCGCGGGTCGCCGTGCTGCCCGGGCTGGTGATTGTGGTGCTGGTGGTGGGCATCAATCTGGTGGGCGACGGGCTGCGGGATCTATTGGACCCGCGCTGGGTCCCGCGCCGCCCCGGTGCGGGGCTGGTGGCTACCCGGGCGGCGGGGCCGGTGGCTACCCGGGCGGCGGCCCCTGTGGCTACCCGGGCGGCGACCCCTGCGGCGGCCCCTGTGGCGACCCCTGTGGCACATGGGCGAGGCGGCACCGGTGCGGCGTGCGCCGACGACCTACCGCTGCTGCGCGTGCGCGGGCTCGAGGTGCGGTTGCCCGCGCCGAGTGGCCCGGTGGCGGCGGTGGACGGCGTGGATTTGGATCTGCGCCGCGGCGAGCGGGTGGCGCTGGTGGGCGAGTCCGGCTGCGGCAAGACACTCACGGCCCTGTCGCTGCTGCGGTTGTTGCCGGCGGGTGCGGTGCAGCGCGGCTCGGTGCGTCTGGATGGCACCGAGCTGATGGCGCTGGCGGCGCGCGACCTGCAGGCGCTGCGCGGGCGGCGCCTCGCCTATGTGCCGCAGGAGCCGCTGACGGCGCTGGACCCGCTGTTTCGGGTGGGCTTTCAGATCGACGAGACGCGGCGCGCACACGGCGCCGATACGGCCCTGGCGACGCCGGCGCTGCTGCGCCTGGTGGGCTTGTCCGGGGTGGCGGATCTGCCGCGGCGCTTCCCGCACGAGCTCTCGGGCGGTCAGCGCCAGCGCGTGGCCCTTGCGCTGGCGCTGGCGCATGGGCCGGATCTGCTCATTGCGGACGAGGCCACGACGGCGCTGGACGTGACGGTGCAACGGGAGATCCTGGCCCTGCTGCGACGGCTTTGCGCAGAGCAGGGCAGGGCGCTGCTGTTCGTCAGCCACGACCTGGCGGTGGTGTCGACGCTCTGCGACCGGGTGCTGGTGATGTACGCCGGGCGCATTGTGGAGGATGCCCCGGCGGCGGCCCTGCTGCGGCGGCCGGCGCATCCCTACACCGCGGCCCTGCTCGGGGCGACGCCGGCGCTGGGGCGGCCGCACAAGGCGCTGTCGGTGCTGCCCGGCGCGCCGCCGATGCCGGGGACGCAGCCGTCGGGCTGCCGTTTCGCGCCGCGCTGCCCGCGGGTGCAGCCGGTGTGTCACGCGGGGGAGCCGGATCTGGTGCCCTATGCGGGGCGGGGGGAGGCGTATCAGGGGCAGGACTGGGACGAAGGTCGGCGTGTGCGCTGCCGCTTGCCGCTGGAGGACGAGGCATGAGCGTGCCGCTGTTGTCGCTGGCGGGTGTCGGCAAGCGCTACGGCGGCGGCCGGCGCTGGTGGCCGCCGGCGCAGCAGGCGGCGGCGACGGCGCTGGCGGGCGTGGACCTGGACATCGGCGCCGGTGCTTCAGTCGGCCTGGTGGGTGAGTCCGGCAGCGGCAAGACCACGCTCGCGCGCATCGCCGCCGGGCTGCTGGCCCCGAGCGAGGGCCGCGTGCAATGGTGCGGACGGGATGTGCGCGCCCTCGCTGCCGCCGATCGCCGGGCCTATCGCCGCGGCGTCCAATACGTGTTTCAGAATCCGCAGACGGCGCTGAATCCGCGCCGCCGGCTCGGGGCGATCCTCGATGACACCCTGCGCGGGCTCACCACCCTGAAGCGTCCGCAACGGCAGGCGCGCATCCGCCAGGTCGCGGCCCAAGCGGGGGTGGACACCGCGCTGCTCGGGCGCTTTGCCCACCAGCTCTCCGGCGGGCAGGCGCAGCGGGTGGCCATCGCGCGGGCGCTGCTCGGCTCGCCGCGGCTGGTGATCCTGGATGAGCCCGTATCTGCGCTGGACGTGTCGCTGCAGGCACAGATCCTCGCGTTGCTCGCGGATCTGCGCGCCCGCCACGGCCTGGCCTATTTATTCATCTCCCACGACCTCGCCGTGGTCGAGCGGCTGTGCGAGGACATCTGTGTCATGCACCAGGGGCGCATCGTCGAGGCCGGCACGCGGGCCGCCGTCCTCGGCGAACCCCGCGCGGCATACACCCGGCGTCTGCTGGACGCGGTACCGCGGATGCGGGCCTGAACAGTCAGCATCGCGTGGCTGCAGCCGCCGTGGCCGACACCGCCCGCGCCGGACCCGCTGAAGCCGTCGGCGATCGTCCCCATGTTGCCCACGGGCGTCACGATGGCGCCCGGCGAATCGGTCACACAGCGCAGGAGAGCGGGTCATGTCCACTCCCAAGAATGTCCTCGGCGAGCCCCTCGAGCTCTGCTCCGAGTCCCCCAAAACCGGCTTCACCCGCAGCGGCAGCTGCGAGACCGGCCCCCAGGATCTGGGCTCTCACACCGTCTGCGCGCGGGTGACCCAGGCATTCCTGGAGTACTCCAAGTCCCGGGGCAACGATCTCATGACGCCGATCCCGGAGTTCGACTTCCCCGGGCTCAAGCCCGGCGATCGCTGGTGTCTATGCGCGGCGCGCTGGCAGGAGGCGCTGGAGGCGGGCTGTGCGCCCCGGGTGGCGCTGCGGGCCACCCACGAGCGCGCGCTGGAGGTCTGTTCCATGGCCGATCTGAAGCGCCACGCCGCGGATTTGTCCTAAGGCCGGCGCCGGCGCGCCGCCAACGGGCCCGATCAGCGCCGCCGCGCCCTAAGGCCCAGCGGCGACGGGTATAAGCTGATCACTCAGCCGCGGTCGACGGTGTCCTGATGTCCGAGCCTCTGCCCATGCCGCCCGTCACCCACCGCGCCGATGGCGGCGAGCGCCGGGTGGGTGTGGAACTGGAGTTCAGCGGCCTGACACTGGACGAGGCCGCCGCACTGGTGGCCGCCGCCGTCGGCGGGGCGGTGAGCGCCCCCGGCCGTTATGAGCGCAGCATCGATGGTGACCCGGCCGGCGCCTGGCAGGTGGAAGTGGATTTCGGCCTGCTGAAGGAGCTTGGTCGGCGCGAGCGCCATCGCCCGGAGCTCGCGGACGCCGCCGGGGACCTCGCCGAAGACGTGCTGCGGCTGTTGGCCGCGCATGTCGTGCCCATGGAGGTCGTNAGTCCACCGCTGCCGCTGGGGCGACTGGCGATGATGAATGACCTGATCGCCGAGCTGCGCGCGGCGGGGGCCCGTGGCACCGGCGAGGAGTGGGCCTACGCCTTTGGGCTGCAGCTGAACCCGGAGATGCCGGATACCGATGCGGACACCGTGCGCCACTACCTGCAGGCCTTCCTGTGCCTGGAAGACTGGCTGCGCGAGCGCGCCGACGTCGACCTGACCCGGCGCCTCACCGCATTCGCCGAGCCCTTCTCCAAAGCCTATGCACGGCGGGTGATCGCCGCGGACTATGCCCCGGGCCTGGACGGGCTCATCGACGATTATCTGGAGGCCAACCCAACGCGCAACCGGGCGCTGGATCTGTTGCCGCTCCTGCTGTATCTGGACCCGGCACGGGTGCGTGCGGTGGTGGACGATCCGCGCGTCAAGCCCCGGCCGACGCTGCACTATCGGCTGCCCAACAGCGAGATCGAGCACCCGGATTGGGACCTGGGCGTCGCCTGGGGCGATTGGCTGGTGGTGGAACGGCTGGCCGCCAGCCCGGCACGGCTGCAGGCGCTCTGCGCCGCCTACGCGCACTTTCTCTCGCAGCCCCTGGAACGCCTGGTGGGGGACTGGTCGCAGACGGCGGACGCATGGCTGCGCGAGCATCGGCTCCGCTGATCGCCGTCACCGGTGGCAACCGCAGCGGCCACGCCCCGCGGCGGCTGGTGGCGCTGGCGCTGTGGCTCGCCGGTGCGCGCGCCGTCAGCGTCACGCCCAGGAACCCGCGCGCGGATCTGCGCCCGGATGCCGTGGTCATCACCGGTGGTCATGATGTGGACCCGGTGCTCTACGCCGCCGCACCCGAGGTGCACCCGCGCTATGACCGCGACCGGGACCGGCTGGAAAGCGTGGTCATCGATCAGGCCCTGGCGCTTGGGCTGCCGCTGCTCGGTATCTGCCGGGGTGCCCAGTTGCTGAACGTGCGCCTGGGGGGCTCGCTGTACCAAGAGCTGCGCTCGCGGCGGGTGCGCACGTCCAACCGCTGGACTGTATTGCCCCTGAAAACGCTCCGCGTCTGCGCCGACAGTCGGCTGGCGGAGCTGCTGGGCACGCGGCAGACGCGTATCAACAGCCTGCACAACCAGGGCATCGATCGCGTCGCCGATGGCCTGCGGGTGGTGGGCCGGGATCTGGACGCGATCGTGCAGGCCATCGAGCTGCCGACGCACCCCTTCCTGATCGGCGTGCAGTGGCATCCGGAGTTCCTGCTCTATAAACCCTCGCAATTGCGCCTGTTCCGGGCTTTGGTGCGCGCGGCGCGGGAACGGCGCCGGGTGCTGGCCGGCTGAGGCCTGCGACATCCCCGCAGGCCTGTCCGATGGAAGGTTACTTTGGGCTCTTCACGGCGGCCTTCGTCGCCGCAACCCTGTTACCGTTCTACTCGGAGCTGGCGCTCGTGGGGTTGCTCGCCGCCGGCTATGATGCCTGGCTGCTATGGCTCTGGGCCACCGCCGGCAATACCCTCGGGGCCGCCGTCAACTACGTCATCGGCCGCTGGCTGATGCACTACCAGGACCGGCGTTGGTTTCCCGTCAACGAGCGCCAGCTGGCGCCCGCGCGGCGCTGGTATGCGCGCTGGGGCATCTGGTCGCTGTTGATGGCCTGGCTGCCCGTGGGTGGTGACGCGCTCACCTTCATCGCCGGGCTTATGCGTGCGCCGTTCTGGCTGTTTTTTGTGCTGACGGGTGCCGGCAAGGGGGCCCGCTATGCGGTGGTGCTGCTCTTGTACGCCCTGGGTGTGGGACACGTGGGGGAGATGGCATGAACTTTGACCATGCGCTGTTCAAGCGCGCGTCTCTGGGCGCGTCTCCGGCGGCGCGCCTGGCATTGGCGGCGGCGATGCTGCTCATCGCCTGGCTGGCGCTGACGCCGCAGCCGGATGTGCCGGGGCTGGGCTGGGACAAGCTCAATCACCTGGCCGCTTTCCTGGTGCTCGCCGCGCTGGCGGAGATCGGCTGGCCAGGGCGCCGGGCGCTGCCGTGGCGGCTCGCGTTGGTTTTGGGCTATGGAGTCGGCATCGAGCTGGCGCAGGCGCTGCTGCCATACCGGCAGGCGTCGGTGCTGGACTTTGCGGCCGATGCCCTGGGCGTCGGCCTTTGGTACGGGCTGCGGTGGGCG
>PR_CR_10_Liq_1_inCRDRAFT_1001021_pt1 | contig 16470 bp, 13 predicted proteins | sample PRCRCaboRojoPR_3_FD_10241 | JGI IMG/M metagenome (IMG submission 10241)
GGTCACGGCCGACTGGCCAAACGCGCTTTGGTGGCGGTGTTGCCCAAGCCTGAGGATTTCCCCTACGTGCTGCGGTTGGTCTCAGAGGTCACCGAGTCCAATGGATCAAGTTCGATGGCCAGCGTGTGTGGCAGCTCTTTGGCGATGATGGATGCCGGGGTGCCGATCAAAGCACCGGTGGCGGGCATTGCCATGGGCCTGATCAAGGACGCGGATCGGTTTGCGGTGTTGAGTGACATCCTGGGCGATGAGGACCATTTGGGGGACATGGACTTTAAAGTGGCGGGCACCGAGGACGGGGTCACGGCGCTGCAGATGGACATCAAGATCGATGGCATCACCCAAGAGATCATGCAGGTGGCCCTGGCGCAGGCCAAAGAAGGCCGCAAGCACATCTTGGATCACATGAACCAGTGCATCAACGAGCCGCGTCAAGAGATGAGCCAGTACGCGCCGCGATTGTTCACCATCAAGGTCCACCCCGACAAGATTCGGGATGTGATCGGCAAGGGTGGGGCAACAATTCGTGCAATCACCGAAGAAACCGGGACCACCATTGACATTCAAGACGATGGGACGGTCACCATCGCCTCGGTCAACAAAGAGGCCGCCGATGAGGCGCGCCACCGGATTGAACAGATCACCACCGATGTGGAGGTGGGTGCGGTGTATGAGGGCACGGTGACCAAGATCATGAACTTCGGTGCCTTCGTGACGATCTTGCCGGGCAAAGACGGGTTGGTTCACATCTCGCAGATCTCAGATGAGCGCGTTGAAAACGTCTCTGATGCCTTGTCCGAGGGCGACAAAGTCAAAGTCGAGGTCTTGGAAGTCGATAAGCAAGGCCGGATCCGTCTGTCGATGAAGTCGCTGAACAAAGGCGGTGGCGACAGCGACGCGTCCGAATAAGCGGGGCGATGATCATGCAACTGTTGGCTCCTGTCTCGCCAGGTGAGCTTCTCGATAAGCTCACCATTCTAGAGATCAAGCGCGTGCGCATCACCGATGCCGATAAGCTCGACAACATCGAGCATGAGTGGCGTGTCTTGAGTGAGATTTGGTCAGATGCTGGCCTCGAAGCGCCGGGCCTGGACGCGCTGCGCGATGAATTGAAAACAATCAATGAGTCGCTGTGGGCCATCGAAGATGAGATTCGGGTCTGTGAATCGAACAAGGACTTCAACGATCGATTCATTGAACTGGCGCGGGCGGTCTATCAAACCAATGACCGGCGCGCCGAGGTCAAAAAGAAAATCAATCTGGCTTTGGGTTCTCGCCTGGTTGAAGAGAAGTCGTACGCAGAATACCGCTGATGGGTCGCCCATCAGCGGCCCCGCATCAAAGCCCCCACAACCGTTTGAGCGATTGGATCACCGCGGCTGGGGGCACCACCCTCATCACGCCGTCGGCCTGAATCCGACACGCCCACGGGAGTTGATCTTCGCCGGCGCTGCGAAAGCGCTTGGCGGCGAGGGCGAAACCATCGACGCACCAGGTTTGCGATGCCCAAGGACCCGAGCGAGCCACGCGCGTGGCCGCATAGACGCCGACCACGGGGGTGCCCAAACCATCGGCCATGTGGGCTGGTCCTGAGTCTGGGGTGATGACGCACGCCGCCCGCGCCATCATTGCCAGGGCTTGATCAAGGGTGTCTTGGCCGATGAGGTTGGTGACAGGGTGCTTGCAGGCCGCTTCAATGGCCTGACCCATGGCGCGTTCTGTCTCACTGGGGCCCCCGATCAGAATCACCGGACGGCCGGTGTGCGCGGTGACCCAATCGGCCACCTCAGCGTAGTGCTCGGCCGGCCAGTTGCGCTGTGGATGGGATGAGCACGGCGAGATCAAGACCGCGTGTCGGGCTTGGGGTTGGTGCTCGATGGCAAAGGCCTCGGCCTCGGGCGGCACCGGCACCGCGCGGTTGACCTGGCCCAGCGCCATCGAGGGCCGGTTGAGCACATGGGGCGCGAACGCAAAAATGGCCTCGGCTTGATGGATGCGCTCGGGCAGATCAATCGCTTCGTTGATCACCCACCGATGGCCCTCTTTGGCGTGGCGGCCACCCAAACCCACCCGGCGTTGGGCGCGAATGGCCAGACTCAACAGNTTNGCGCGCAAGGACGTTTGGGCCAGGATGAGCGCATCAAAGTGCTCTTGGGCAAGGGCTCGACGGATGTGCAGCACACTCGCAAGGTTTCGGCGCTTGTCGAATACAATGAAACGAATGTCTTTTAAATGGCGAACCAATGGCGCTTCTTTTTTGCCGATGATCCAGGTGATGGCAGTCTCGGGCCAGGCATCGCGGAGCGCACGCACCATCGCCACGGTGTGGCACACGTCCCCTAGAGCCGATAAACGAATCACACAGATGGATCGAGGGTCAGGATCAGTCATGGCATGGTCTTGTGTCATGGATACATCCAGAGGTGGCGCCGATGGTTGATCTCGAGCGCACGCCCACGCCCGCTTCGATGGTGACATGGCGCGGGTCAGACGCCACGGCGGGTGATGTCACCATGGTATACGATCAAAGCCAGCTCGATCGGGTTGAACTTGAGTGGGCAAGACGCGCGCACTGGGATGCATTGGGGCGGGTGAGACAGCGGCTCGGCGGACGCGGGGGATCTGTCTTAATTGAGCTTGGAGACCACGCGCGGGTGGATTGTGCGGTGCTGCGTCGCTATCAGCGCGGCGGCTGGGTGGCGCGCATCAGTCGAGATCGCTACGTCTATAACGGGCTTGAGCGAACCCGGGCGCTGAGAGAGTTTCGGCTGCTCGATCGTTTGCATCAAGCAGGCTTGGGGGTGCCCCGACCGCTGCTGGCCAGCGTCGAGCGGTTCAGTGTGTGGGGGTACCGACAGGCGCTGATGACCCAGTGGATCGACGGCGCGCAGACGCTGGCCCATCGCCTGGCCCAGGGCCAATCGTTGGATTGGGCGGGGTTCGCGCGGGCCTTGGCGGCCTTGGTGGATGCGCGGGTCTATCACCCTGATCTGAACGCCCACAATGTCCTGTGCGACGAGGCCGAGCGCTGGTGGTTCATTGATTTTGATCGCGCACGCGTGGGCACGCGTCCGCGGGCCGGTCAGCGCATGGTGGCAAGGCTGTGTGCCTCGTTGGCCAAACACCGCCTTGATGCCCCGCTGTCGCGTGGCGAACTGATGGCCAAGATTGACCGTTACCGCGGCTAAGCGGGTGCCCCGTCACGCTCGCGTGCGAGCTGCTCGGTGAACGCCAGCCAGGCCTCAGCGCTGGCGCGAGGGGATTCAATCATCGGAAGGTGACCCATGCCTGAGACCACAATGCGGTGCGCGTGGGGCATCAAGCCTTCAATGATGGCTGCGCCTTGCGGGTGGAGCACCTGATCGTCTTGTCCCCAATAAATTAAGGCGGGCGTGGTCAGCCCATCGGCGAGCTGTTCCAGGGGCGGTGAGTCATGCAGCATGGCATCAAAAATCACCAGGCTTTGCTCGCAGGTTCGATGGGCCCGGTGGGCCAAGTGACGAATCAGCGGCCCGGGCATCCAAGGCCGATGGACAAAGCAATAGTCCAAAAGCACTTCGAAATCTTGCCTGTTGCGCACCACCAACGGGTTGTGCCGATCCTCAGCGACCTCTTGAAGCACCGGAGACAGTGGCGCTTGGTGCACGCCCCCAGGGGCCAGCAGCCAAAGCGCACGCACGCGCTCGGGCGCTTGTTGGGCCATCGCCATGGCAATGTAGCCGCCCATGGAATTGCCGCCCAAATAAAATGTGTCCACCTGTTGATGATCAAGCCAAGCCAGGAGCCGTTGGGCGATGTCTTCGATGCGGTGCGAGATGGGTTGGCTCAGCCGGGTTTCACCAAAACCGGGGATGTCAGGGGCGATGAGTCGGAAGTGTTGACCCAAATGGCGCGCGGCGCGGGCAAAGTGATGGGCGTCACCGTTGAAGCCATGCAAAAGCACGAGGGGTTCGCCTTGGCCGCCTTCAAGCCAATGCCAGCTGACGCCATCGTGGCGGGCGCGGCGCACTGTCAAGCCACCCCGCCGACGTTCTGCCCACTGCGCCAATCGCCCCAGGGGTCCAGGGCAGACAAACCACAGCACAGCGGCGATGATCAGCAAAAGTGCTGCGGTGATCAAACCCGGAGCGCTTGGCAGGATGGATTCAATGGTTGCCAGTGTGGTCACCGGCGCAGCGACAGTGTCCATGGCCGTGTCAGCCCCCTGATCAAGTCTTGGCGTTAGGATCAGCATACGCCAAGTTAGGGCGCGTCTTCATTCCCGGGCACCGGATCCTCGCCGCCTGAACACAACGGGTGGCAGCGCGCGAGTCGCTTCATGGCCAACCAGCTTCCTCGCCAAGGGCCGTACAGCTCGATGGCCTGCTCGGCATAGACCGAACATGTGGGGCTGAAGCGGCATTGCCCACCGATCCACGGTGAGAGCAGGTAGCGATACGCTTTTATGAATCCTTGCAGAAGACTTGTCAGGGACATGCTCAAAGGATATATAATCGGTCGGCTCCAAACAAGGATTCGGATGCTGTTTCGAGTCACTGACGTTATCAAGAGGTTGAGAGATTGAATGGCCACAGCTAAAAAACCAGTCAAGCTCCCCAAGGGGTATAAGCCAAAAGAAAGTGAAAAGTACATGTGCCCAAAGCACTTGGAGTACTTTCGCCAAAAACTTTTGCAATGGCGCGATGATCTGATCGCAGAATCACAAGAAACGATCGACAACTTGCGGCGCGAGGTTCGCGATGTTGGCGATGAGGCGGAGCGGGCCAGTCGAGAAACGGAAAATTCATTGGAACTTCGGACCCGTGATCGATATCGAAAGCTGTTGAACAAAATTGATCAGGCGCTGGCGCGGGTGGATGAAAACACCTATGGCTATTGTGAGGAGACCGGCGAAGAAATCGGTTTGTCTCGCCTAGAGGCGCGCCCGATTGCAACGTTGTGCTTGGATGCCCAAGAGCGTTGGGAGTTGAAGCAAAAGCAAATGAAAGACAGCCGCTGACGTCTCGGTCAATGCCCAATGCCTCACGCCGGGACGGACGCGCGGCGGGGCGCTCCAGCAGTCTTTATTCAATTGATCTTAGAGCCCCATTGATCTTAAGGCCCCGTTGATCTTGAGGCCCCATAAATTTAAGGATGCAGTGCATGTTGAAAAGAAATCTTCTGGGTGCTTTGGTTGCTGCGACATCGATCGCCACCTCAGCCATGGCACAACCGCAAGCCAACAACGCGCCGGACACGCGCTGGTATGTGGGCATCTCCTCTGGGTTGGTTTGGGAAGACAGCAAGCGTGAGGTCGATGGCAGCGGGCACTTGATCTATGGATTGAGCTTTGGGCGAATGCTCACCGATCACATTGGCATCGATGTCCAAATTGACCGCTACAGCATGGATTTTGATCGTCCAACGCCCACCGGCGTGGCCGAGACCCGCCAGTTGGGCTATGGCGTGGTGGGCCGCTATTATTTTCGGCCTGACCACGCCACCCGCCCGTATCTGATGTTGGGTGCGGGGCTTCAAGAGCACGACAACGGTTTTGACCAAGGCCGCGACGTTTATGCCACAGCCGGCGTGGGGGTGTCGCATCGCTACTCTGAAAAACTATCGACGCGCATTGAGGCGGCATGGCGCCACGACAATGACCGAGCGACGTTTGATCAAAGCTCAGGGTTTGACGATCTGATGGTGCAAGCGTCACTGGTGTATCACTTTGGATCGCAACCCAAGCCACAGCCTGTCGCACAGCGCGCACCGGTGGTTCAGCCCGCGCCGGAGCCTGAGCCGCTGTTTGAGTTCAATGCCATGGTGCTGTTTGAGTTTGACTCACATGCCCTGAAACCTGAAGCCACCCAGACGCTGAACGAGGCGGCCGAGGTGCTCAAAGCGCACAACGAGCTGGTGCTGATCGAAGTGGGTGGACACACCTGCGACATCGGCTCAGAGGCCTACAACGAAAACCTGTCCAGACAGCGCGCTCAAGCGGTGTTTGAACACCTCACCGACCAAGGCGTGGCCGCGCGTCGGCTGGAAGTGCGCGCCTATGGCGAGTCGAGTCCGGCAGTGGCGAACACCTCAAGGGCCAACCGCCAACAAAACCGCCGGGTGGCCTTGAGCGTATTGGAGCGCGCCGACCGGTAGTCCAGCCGGCTTTTAAGACGCCCGATCGGGAGAGGGGCCCTCGGCGGCAAGTGCTGAGCGCGCGGTCGCCTGGATGCGCTCGAGCATGGCCGAGAGGCCATTGGCTCGGGTGGCCGATAAGTGCTGGCTCAACCCAATGGCGTCAATGAAGTCAGCCGGGGTGTCGACAATCGCTTGCGCGCTGGCACCGGAGTAGATTTTGAGCAGCAGCGCAATCAAGCCTGAGACGATGGCCGCATCCGAGGTCGCCTGAAACGCCAGCTCATCACGATCGCCTGTTGAGACAAACCACACGTTGGATTGGCAGCCTTTAAGAATGTTGTCATCGGTTTTGAGCGCGTCGGGAAAGGGGGGCATCTGCCGGCCCAAGTCGATCAGATGCTGGTATTTGTCCATCCAATCATCAAAAAACTCAAACTCGGCGATGATGTCAGCTTGCGTGGCTTTGGGGTCTTGGCTCATCGTTTCGCGGCCTCCCAGGTCGTGCCTTCGGGTCCATCTTGAATGACAATGCCCGCGGCGGCCAGTTCATCGCGGATGGCATCGGCCCGGGCAAAGTCTTTGTCCGCGCGGGCGGCGTTTCTCGCCTCGATCTTGGCGGCGATGGCCGACTCGCTCATGGCCACTTCGTTTTGCCGCTGGGCCAGCCAGGTGGCCGGCGGTGTTTGCAACAGCCCCAAGGCGTGACCGCTGTCGGCCAACCGCTGCGCCAGCTTCGGTTGATCGGCGGGCTCGGCCTGGTCAATGGACTTGGCCAGTTGGTTGAGGGCGGCCAAAGCGGTGGGGGTGTTCAAGTCGTCTTCTAAAGCGGCCAGCACGCCAGCATCCACCCGATCGGGGTCGATCGCCCCTGAGTGAGGGGTGATGGGACCATGGTCGGCCAGGCGTTGGTAGAGGCGATCGAGATTGGTTTGGGCTTGTTTGACCACCTTGTCCGACCAGTCCAAGGGCTGGCGATAATGGGCGGTCAGCAGCACATAGCGAAGCACCTCACCGGGCCAGTCTTTCAATAGCGCATGGACAGTCAAGACATTGCCCAGCGACTTGGACATTTTTTTGCCATCGACTGTGACAAAGCCGTTATGCAACCAGTAGCGGGCGAAGTGGTCGGTGCCGTGGGCGCAGCGCGATTGGGCGATCTCATTTTCATGGTGAGGAAAGATCAAGTCTTGACCGCCGGCGTGGATATCGATGACTTCGCCCAGATGATGCGCGCTCATCGCCGAGCACTCGATGTGCCACCCCGGCCGGCCCCGACCCCACGGACTGGGCCAGCCTGGCTCATTGTCTTTGGCGGGCTTCCACAGCACAAAATCCCCGGGGTCTTTTTTATAGGGGGCCACATCAACGCGCGCGCCCGCCAGCATTTCGCGCCGATCGCGACCGGACAATCGGCCGTAGTCGTTAAAAGTGCTCACCGAAAAGAGCACGTGACCCTCGGCCACGTAGGCCGCACCTTTGTCGATCAATTGCTCAATCATGGCGATGATCTCGCCCATGTGATCGGTCGCGCGCGGCTCAATCGTTGGCGGCGCGACCCCGAGGGCGGCCATGTCAGCGTGATAGGCATCGGCGTAACGCTGAGCAATCGTGGCGATATCCACGCCTTGATCCTCGGCGGCTTGGTTGATCTTGTCATCAACATCGGTGATGTTTCTGGCATACACCACCTCCTTGAATTGGCCCAAGAGCAATCGATACAGCAGATCAAACACCACCGCCGGTCGCGCATTGCCAATGTGGGCGTAGTGATAAACCGTCGGCCCGCAGGCATACATCGTCACCCGCTGGGGATCTTTCGGGACGAAGGTCTCTTTTTGACGCGTCAGCGTGTTGTACAGTGAGATGGTCATGGTTTGTCTAAGCGCGCGGCTGGGATCAATTCAGGCCGCTGTCCAAGCAGGCTATCAAGCTACAATGAATGCCCAGTGTAACTGAAATCCGGAGTTTTTAATGAGCGATCACGCGCTGTACGCCGCCCACATTCGCCACAAGCGCGACCGGCTGGATCATCTATTGAATGAGACGGGGTTTGATGTGTTGTTCATTCACTCAGGCCGGGTGGCTTATCCGCGCTTCGATGACCGGGCGATGCCGTTTCGCGCGCATGGGCATTTCACCGCGTGGTTGCCTTTGCCCTACGCGCCCGACTGCATGCTGGAATGCCACGCTGGTCAGCAGCCCCTCTTGTGGTATCTGCAACCCGATGATTTCTGGCATTCGCCGCCGGCGCCGCCAGAGGCATGGTGGGCCGATCAGTTTGATGTGCGCATCGTCAAAACGGCCGACGAGTGGATGGGGCGCTTGGCCCGCGTTGAGGCGACCGCCGCGATCGGGGATGAGGCGCACTTGGCGGGCCTGGGTGAGCACATGGCCATCAATCCACCCAAGCTGCTGCAGGCATTGGACGACGATCGGACCCGCAAGAGCGACTATGAGTGCCGACAAATTTTTCTGGCGAACGGCCAAGCCGCGCGCGGCCACCAAGCCGCACGCGAGGCCTTTTTGGCCGGGCACAGTGAGCTTGAGATCTTTCAAGCCTACATCCGGGGATTAAACGCAGACCCTGCAACGCTGCCCTACGATGGGATTGTGGCGCTCAACGCGCACGCGGCGACGTTGCACTATCAACACCGCCAAACCGAACGGCCACAACAGGCGCGGACGTTTTTGCTGGATGCGGGGGCCGATGTTGCTGGGTATGCCAGCGACGTGACCCGCACCCACGTCGGCCCTGTGGCCTCTGAGGCTGGGGGGATTTTTCAAGGATTGGTGGACGCCATGGATCATTTGCAGCGGCGCCTGTGTGTCAGTGCCCAAGTGGGCCATTCGTTTGTTGACATGCACCACCAGGCCCACCGAGGCATCGCTGAGATCCTGCGCCAAGCGGGGCTGGCCTCTGGATCGGCCGATGCCCTGGTCGAGTCGGGCATCACCAGGACGTTTTTTCCGCACGGCTTGGGGCATTTTTTGGGCACGCAGGTGCACGATGTGGCGGGGTTGGTGTCGCCCGAGGGCCAAGCCGCGCCACCGCCTGCAACTGACCCCATGCTTCGATTGACACGGGTGCTCGAGGCCGGGCATGTGGTGACCATCGAGCCGGGCCTGTATTTCATTCCCATGTTGCTCAGTGACTTGAAAGCGGCGCCGGCGGGGGCGCAGATCGATTGGGCACTGGTGGAGGCGCTGACCCCGTTTGGCGGGATACGCATTGAAGACAACGTTCACATCACCCCATCGGGTCCGGTGAACCTCACGCGTGAGGCGTTCGATGCCCTCGACTGATTGGTTGGACGAGCTCGAGCAGCGTCTGGGCGCAGGCAGCGTGCTGCGCCCCGAGCGCGATGATCTGGGGGCCTATGAGCGCGAGTGGCGGGGGCGATATCGCTCCCAAGCGTTGGCCGTGCTTCGCCCCGCCTCGACCGAGTGTTTGGTGGCGATGGTCCAAGCATGCACCACGCAAGGGGTGGCGATGGTGCCGCAGGGGGGCAACACCGGCTTGGTCGGTGGGGCGGTGACCCAAGGCGAACGGTCTGAGGTGATTGTTCAGTTTGGGCGCATGGCGGCCATCCGTCGGGTGGATGCGGCGTCCGCCCTGATGGTGGCCGAAGCGGGCGTGCCCGTGTCGGTGGCGCAAGCGGCGGCGGCGGAGCATGGGCTTCGGTTGGCAGTGGATTTGGCGTCCAGTCAATCGGCGACCATCGGGGGGATCTTGGCGACCAACGCCGGCGGGGTGTTGACGGTGGCCTATGGCAACGCGCGTGCCCAGGTGTTGGGCTTGGAGGCGGTGCTGGCCGATGGCCAAATCTGGCACGGTTTAAGTGAGGTGAGAAAAGACAACACGGGCTATTCATTGAAAGACCTCTTGGTCGGCTCCGAGGGCACTTTGGGGCTGATCACCGCCGCGAGTTTGGCGCTGGTCCCCGCGCCCAAAGTCAGCGCCACGGCTTGGGTGGGTGTGGCCTCGGTCGATCAGGCGCTGGCGCTGTTGGATCGGGTGCGCTCGGCGTTGGCCGATCACCTTCGCGCGTTTGAGTTGATGCCCGCGCTGGCGATTGATTTGGTCGCCAAAGCCCGGGCCGAGCAGGGTCTGAGCACGCGCCCGGTTTTGGATGAGGCCTGTCCATGGCAGGTCTTGATTGGCATTGACAGCCCAGACCCCGAAGCCCCACTGGAGGATCGATTGATGGGCACGCTGATGGCCGCGTACGAGGCCGGTGATGTGTTGGACGTGGTGATCGCCCAGAGCCAAAGTGACGAGCAGACGATGTGGATGATTCGCGAGGGCATTTCGGATGCTCAGCAGGTCGAGGGGACCGCGCTCAAGCACGACATTTCTGTGCCCACCCCCGCGTTTGGGGCCTTCATCGAGCACACCCAAGCCGGTCTCGAGGACCGCGTGCCTGGGGTTCGCCTGTGCGCGTTTGGCCACCTCGCCGATGGCAACCTGCATTTCAATCTCGTCCCCCCCGCCGGCCAGCCCCAGGCCTTGGTCGAACACGAGGCGGCGATTGTTGAGTATGTGTTTGATCAAGTCGATGCGTTCGGCGGTGCGTTGGCCGCGGAGCACGGGGTGGGGTTGCTGCGCCGCCAGGCGTTGGCCGAGCGAGGGGACCCCGCCAAGCTCTGGGCGATGCGGCGGCTCAAAGAGGCCCTGGATCCAAACGGCGTGTTTAACCCCGGGAAAGTGGTCTAGCGCACCGGTGCCTGGCCAACGCCACCTGGCTCGCCCTGGGGCCAAGGTTGGGGTTATGATGGGGGTTTGTCATGCCAACTTAGGGGTGTATGAGCACACACACCGGCGCCAAGCCACCACCATCGGGCCCTGCCAGCGGCTCGGGCAAACGAGCGGAGCGATCGTCGCAGGCGCGGCCATATCATCGATTGGTGTACCGGCTGTGCCTGTCGGCCGATCAGGCCCATTTAAGCGTATGTCCGGTGCGCGCCCCGTTGGCGGGGATCATTGGTGCGCCGGCGCCATTTTCACCACAGCGGCTGATTGAGGATGAGGCCAAGGCCCGTGCGAGCACGTGGATCAGTGATTTAGACCGCGACGTGCTGCACGATTTGGCCGACCGCAGCGCCCAGCTCCCTGGGCTGGTGTGGTTCCCACTGGGGCTGTCGTCAGGCGAGCTCGTGCGGGCCATGATTGACTCCAAGCGCGCGGTGTTGTGCATGGATTGCGACGCACAAAGTGGGGAGGATGAGCCCCAAGGGCTGCCCCTTCGTTTGGGCGAGGCCATGGCCTGTCAAGCGCGTTGGCAACTGAGGGAGGACGGCGCTCAAACCCTGATCTGGTCACCTCGCGATTCGAGCGCCGCCCAAGCGGGCTGCGTGTTGCCCCTGAACCCGCCTTGGTGGATCGACATTGACACCGGCACTACCCACCCCATTGAGATCGAGCCCAAGATGGCGCAGGCGCTGGATTACTTGGCCGGTGAGCCGCTGCGGGCAAGTCAGGTCAAGCCCTGGTCAACTCAGTCCGTGAGCCAAGCCTTGCCGACGCCGCAAGCGATCGAGCGCACCGAGCATTCGGCTGAGTCACCCACACCCGTGGCGACGATGCACAACATCACCATCGCGCGCGCCGGTCGCTTTGTCACCCTCCCAGCGGTGAGCCTGTCGTTTGATTACGGGTGCACGACGGTCGACTGGCACAGTGACCGCACCACCCAAACGGCCCCTGAGTCGGCCCAGTCCGGTGCCGATCGGGCGGTGGTGTGGGCCATCGAGCGCGACCGGGACGCGGAGGGTGCATCAGTGGACGCGTTGGAAGCGTTGGGGCTGCTGCCTTTGGAGCGCATTGAAGGCGTGGACTATCAAGCGCCCCATCACGGGGTGTGGGTGGTCGCTGATTTGGGCGCAGATGAGGCGCGCTGGCTGACCATTCAGACCACGCTGTCGGGATGGAAGAAAAAAGGTTGGCGTGTGAGTCAATCGAAGGCACTGGCGCTGAGTTTGGTCAAGCCCAGGCGCTGGTATGGGGAGCTCAAAACCGCTCAGGGCGATCAGTTTGATCTTGACTTGGGCGTGGAGATTGGCGGCGAGTCGCATTCTTTGCTGCCGGCGCTGATGCGCTATGTCGAGCAAGCCTCGACGGCAGAACTGAAAAAGCTATTAAGCTCATCGAGCGCCCGACGCGGCAAGAAATCGCCGCATCTTTTGCTTGCACTGGATGCCCAACGCCGTGTTCAGGTGCCCGTGTGGCGGGTGCGCGCCGCGTTGACGGGACTGTTGGATATCCTCGACAAACGGGCCGAGCCCACCGGCGCTTTGGATCTCCAGCACTGGCGATTGCGGTTGCCGCGTTCAAGGCTGAGCGACATTGGCCAGGCGGCCGATGGTTGGCAGCTCCGCGGGGACCGCGACCTCACCGATCTGGCCCAGGAGCTTCAGCAGTTTGAAAGCATCGAGCCGCGTCCGACACCGGCCGCTTTGCAGGCCACGCTGCGGGGCTATCAACAAGTGGGTTTGGCGTGGCTGCAGTTTTTGCGCGGCTTTGGGTTTGGGGGGATTTTGGCCGACGACATGGGGCTGGGCAAGACCATCCAAACGCTCGCCCACATCCTGATCGAAAAGGCTGAAAAGCGCGCGGAAAAACCCACGTTGGTGATTGCACCCACCTCGTTGATGTTCAACTGGCGCCGCGAGGCCGAGCGGTTTGCGCCATCGTTGAATGTCTGTCTGTGGCACGGCACCCAGCGCAAGAAAAAGCGCCAGGCGCTGGCTCGAGCCGATGTGGTTCTCACCAGTTATCCGCTGATTGCGCGCGATGTCAACATCCTCAAAAAACACCACTGGCACCTGCTGATCCTCGATGAGGCCCAAGCGATCAAAAATCCCCGCGCGGGGGTCAGCACCGCGGTGCGCCAATTGAAAGCCAACCACCGATTGTGTCTGACCGGCACGCCATTGGAGAACCACTTAGGCGAGCTGTGGAGTTTGTATGACTTTTTGATGCCGGGGCTGTTGGGCAACCGCGAGCAGTTTCGGCGGTGGTTTCGCCAGCCCATTGAAAAAAATCATGACCGTGACCGCCATGCGTTGCTGGCCCAGCGCATCCGGCCTTTCTTTTTGCGCCGCACGAAAGAGGCGGTCGCGCCTGAGCTGCCCCAAAAAACCCAGATCATTCGATCTGTCCCGCTCAACCCAGCCCAGCGGCGCCTGTATGAGGCCCAGCGGATCCAGCTGCATGACAAAGTGCGCTATGCGCTTCAGCATCATGGCCCAGAGCGCGGTCGCATGGTCATGCTCGATGCGCTGTTGAAGCTTCGCCAAATTTGCTGCGACCCACGGCTGCTCAAAGACGACGAGCACAAGCCGCCGCCGTCAGCGAAGCTTGCTTTGTTGATGTCGCTGTTGCCTGAGTTAATCAACGAAGGCCGGCGTGTCTTATTATTTTCACAATTCGTTGGCATGCTGGATCTGATCGAAAACGAGGTGGCGGCTGAGGGCATCGACTATGTGCGCCTGACCGGCCAGACCAAGGATCGGGAGGATGTGGTTGAGCGGTTCCAGCGCTCTGAAGCGCCGCTGTTTTTGATCAGTTTGAAAGCCGGCGGGGTGGGTTTGAACCTCACCGCCGCCGATGCGGTCATTCATTATGACCCGTGGTGGAACCCGGCCGTCGAGGATCAGGCCACCGATCGTGCGCACCGAATTGGGCAAGACCACAAGGTGTTTGTGTATCGCTTGCTCACCGAAGACACGGTCGAACAAAAGGTTGTGGCGATGCAGGCCAGCAAGCGCGCGCTGATTGACGGCTTGATCAGCGGCGGCGGCGCGGTGGATCTTAAGGCCCAAGACTTGGAGTTTTTATTCCAGCCTTTGGATGCCGACACCCACTGATGCCCACCCTCAAAGCGAGCTTTGCATCGCCCAAGCCGAATGAATCAGCCCAACCTGACTTAATGTGGAGAGCGCCATGCCAACATCTCAAACCCACCCCCACACCTCCCGATTCTCAGGGGCAGTTTTCCGCTTCGCGTGCGTGGCGGGCCTGGTCGCCCTGATGCTGGCAGGCCCAAGCTTTAGCCAAGCCCCAGAGTCGGTCACGGGGATTGTCTTCCATGACCTCAACCGCGACGGCGTGCGCCAAGCTGCAGAGCCGGGGGTGGCCGATGTCAAAGTCAGCAATGGGTTGGCGGTGGTTGAAACCGATGCCGTCGGCCGCTACCGGTTGCCGGTGCGCGATGACATGTCGGTGATGGTGATTCAGCCGGCGGGATGGTCGGTGCCGACCAACGACGACTTTGTGCCGCAGTTTGCCTACACCCACAAGCCAGCAGGCTCGGCCAGTGATCTTCGATTTGGTGGGTTGGCACCGACCGGGCCGCTGCCGGCATCGATTGATTTTGCCTTGAGCCGGTTTGATGGCCCCACCGATGCGTTTCGCTGCGCGGTGATTGGTGATGCCCAGGCGTATTCAAACGACGAGGTGGGGCATTTCAGAGACAGCGCGTTGGTGGACATCATGTCTGCTGGGTTGAGTGATGGCGATTGCATGATTTATCTAGGCGATGTGGTGGGCGATGATTTGGCGCTGCTCGATCGGGTGATGGCTTTGGGTCGTCAAGTCGGCGTGCCGCAGTGGTTTGTGTTTGGCAACCACGACATGGATTTTGATGCGACAACGCCAGCCGATCGCGCCGATACTTGGCGATCGAAGGTGATGCCGGATTACTACGCCTTCGAAGTGGGCGAGGTGCTGTTTGTCGCCTTAAATAACATTGTCTACCCCTGCAGCGAGCGTGATGCGCAGCGCCCGGGTCGACAGCGGTGTCTGAACCAAGACCGGAAAGCCTACAACGCGCGGGTGGAGGCGGTACAGGTGCGCTGGTTGGAGAATCTCCTGGCGCTGACGCCAAAAGACAAACGCGTGGTGTTGATGCATCACGCCCCCTTGGTGTCTTTTGTGGACACCGCCAGCGCCATCCACCAAACCGACAACGCCGGCGAGCTCCACGCGCTGCTGGCGGGTCGTCCAGGGTTGAGTTTGTCTGGCCACACCCACTCGCTGGAAAACCATGACCCGGGCCAGTCTTTTGAGGGTTGGGAAGCGCAAACCGGTGTGGCTGAGCTGCCGTTTCGCCACATCGTCGCGGGTGCTGCCTCTGGCGGTTGGTATCAGGGGGATTTGGACATCAACTCGATCCCAATGGCGCTTCAGCGGATGGGTGCGCCGAAAGGCGTATTAATGCTGGCGTTTGAAGGCACTGACTATGTGGAGTCTTATCGAGGGTCACGAATTGATCCCAATCGGCGTCAGTGGGTGAGCTTAAATACCCCGCGGTTTCGGCGGATGCATCAAGCCCTCGATGCTTGGATGGCCTCTGAGGAAGCGCAATCGTCAGACGCCGTTCCGCCGTATTCGCTGCATGACTTGGGGGATTTGAATGTGGTCACGCCCGACGAGCTGGCCGATGGCGTGCTGCTGGCGGTCAACGTTTGGCTGGGCTCGGCGAGCACTGAGGTCAGCTACCGATTGAACGGTGGACCGAAACAAACCATGCAGCGCACCCAGCAAGGGGCGGGCGAGGGCATGAACCAAGGCCCGATGTACGCCGATCCATTCTCACCCGGCGGTTGATGAGCACGGCCCGCTCGGCGGTGCGCTCTTTGCAAGGCGATGACCGCGCCAATGGGTTTGAGGTCTTCAAGGGCACCTCGCGACAAGGCACGCCCCGCCCCCAAGGTCGGCGCATGCCAGAGCACAACATGCACCTTTGGACCGCGCGGCTGCCCAGCGACTTGCCCATTGGCATCCATCGCATTCGCGTCACCAGCATCGATCGCCACCGCCGGGTCAGTGAGGATCGGTTGATTGTTGAGGTGGTTGACCAAAAGCCGCCGCGCTTTTGGCGTACCGAGCCGTGGGAGGATTGACTTCAAAAAGCTGATGGGTCTCGACCTGGCTGGTCGGTCAGGTCAAGATTTCGTTTGGATTTGAGGCAATACAGGACTAAAATCGTGCTATATTGGCGCCCGGTCGTTTGGCGGCCGAGTGATCAATGGCTAAGGAGCACGATAGATGAGGTCTCGTTTGATGTTAAACCGGCTGGCGGGCGCCAGCATGGTGGGGTTGTTAGCGGTGTCCACGGGGGGCTGGGCCGATGTGGCGCCAGAAGCCCTCACACCAGACGCTGAGTCGTCGTCAAGTGACGTGGTCGATCGAGTCACCGTCCAGGCAGAGCAATACCTGTCAGTCAATGAGTCGCAGTCGGTGAAAACCCCCACGCCCATCATTGATGTGCCGCAGAGTCTGAGCCTGATCACCGCCGAAGAAATCACCGCCAGGGGGTTTGACAGCGTTGAGCAGATCATCCAATACACCCC